>Ga0123397_125494_pt1 | contig 24189 bp, 27 predicted proteins | sample T10HLNH4metaT_FD_89925 | JGI IMG/M metagenome (GOLD analysis project Ga0123397, IMG submission 89925) | Methane-oxidizing artificial microbial communities from Washington, USA to study methane cycling - T10-HLNH4 metaT (Metagenome... ... | reverse complement strand
GCGGGGGGGCGCAATGGCGTGACCTGGTTCTTCTGCGCCACGGCGGCAGTGCTGCTGGCGATGGCGGTGGCTACCGGCGCCCTGACTGCGCTGCCGGACGCGGTCACGCTGCTGCAGGCGGTGCTGGCCGGCGCGGCTTTGAGTACCGGTTACGCGCTGTGGAATGTGGCCATGCTGCACGGCCGGGTCACACTGATCACCGGCGCCGCCTACGCAACCCCGGTGCTGTCGTCGGCCTTTGCGGCGGTATGGCTGGGCGCATCGACCAGTCCGGCCTTCTGGTGGGGTGCGCTGCTGGTCAGCGTCGGCGCGCTGCTGTGCTGGCAGGCCGGGCGCAGGCGCTGACGCCGGCGTCCGCACCGGTTGCGGATGTACCGGAGGACGGACGAAAAAAAAGCGGGCCGAAGCCCGCCTTTCCTGCTCAGCCGCGAGTGATCAGCGGTTGGCGACGTACATGGTGATTTCGAAGCCGAAACGCAGGTCGGTGGCCTTCGGGGTTTCCCAGTTCATGTCAGTCTCCTTGGAGGTGTTCGCTCATTCACTGCGGATGCAGTGCATGGATCGAATACTGCGCCGGACCGGCAGCGGCCACCTCCACGCAGTCTGGAAAGACGGCTCATGATTTTCCTGAGCGCAGGCTTTCGAACACCGCCGGCAGCATGCAGTTCTGCAGGCTGCGCTGCGCGAACAGATAGCGGCCGTCGCAGACGAAACCCAGTTCCTGCCAGTCGACCGCGTCGTTCAGCAGTTCGGCGGCGCGTGCCAGATCGCTCACTTCGGGCCGCGCGAACAGCGCCAGCACCGAGCCGTCGTAATCCGGGCAGTCGTGCAGGAAGAAAGGCCGCGGCTTGCGGGTCTTGCCATTCACGTAGATGCGCGGTCCGCCGCTGCGGTGGTGCATGCGGCCCCACTGCCACCAGTTGTGTTCGCCGAAGCTGCGCACCCGACGCGCCAGCAGCCGCGGCTTGTGGCGCTCCAGCCAGTCGTTGCGCAGGTCGAAAAAGGCGCGCCGGGTCCGGCCGGTGTCCACGGTGCTGGAACAGACGAATTCCATATTGCCGTCCGGATGCACGAATACGTCGTCGGCACCGGACACCGCGCCCACCCGCACGTCGAACAGCGAAGCGAGCGGCACCGTGTAGTCGCCGCGCAGGAACATGAGCTGGCCGCGTTCGCAGTGGAAGCGCCGGCCGTCGCTCATGCGCCGGTCCATGCGTCCCTTCTCGAAACGGAATACGGCGCAGTTCGGCACGAAGGCACCGAACACCCGGCTATCGCCGGTCTCGATGAAGTCGGTGATGCTGCCCTGGGCGTACAGCCAGTCGTTGAGCCGGCGCGCGGCGGTGAGCTTGATGAAGTCGCGCGGCACGATGAAGATGAGTTCGCCGCCCGGCTTCAGATGGCGTACGCACTTCTCGATGAAGAACAGGTAGAGGTTGCTGCGGCGGTCGAACAGTTCGCCGGGCAGACGCGCCCGGGTGTCTGGCAGGATGTCCTGGTGGCGCACATAGGGCGGATTGCCGATCACGGTGTCGAACTGCTCGCTGACCGGATAGGCGAAGAAGTCCATCACCTGTGCGCCGGCCGGCGCGACCGAAGGATCGATCTCGATGGCGGTGCAGCCGGGAATGCGCGACGCGAAGGCGCCGTCACCCGCCGACGGTTCCAGCGTGCGTCCGCGATTGCGGCGCAGCGCCAGCATCAGCTCGACCACATCGCTCCGGGTGAAGACCTGTCCGAGTATTTCGACCCGGTGATTCCTTTCGTTCATGAGTCAATTGTCCCATGCGGCGCAGCATGTGAGGCGGCCGGGCATGGGCTAACATCGCTCCCCCGCGCACTTTCCCTGCATCCGCCCATGCTGCACGCCCCGATGGAACCGTTCGATCACGGCTGGCTGGAGGTCGGCCACGGCCATCGCGTGTACTACGAACAGTGCGGCAACCCGGACGGACGGCCGGCGCTGTATCTGCACGGCGGACCGGGCTCCGGCTGCTCGCCGCGCCAGCGCCGCTTCTTCGATCCGGAAAAGTGGCGCGTGGTGCTGTTCGACCAGCGCGGCTGCGGACGCAGCACGCCGCTCGGCCACACCGAACACAATCACAGCGACGCACTGATCGCCGACATCGAGGCGCTGCGCCACCACCTCGGCATCGCGCAGTGGCTGGTGTTCGGCGGCTCATGGGGCGCGACGCTGGCCGCCGCCTACGCCGCGGCTCACCGCGAGGCCTGCAGCGGCGTGCTGCTGCGCGGGCTGTTCCTCGGCGGCCGCGAGGACATCGAATGGTTCTTCCACGGTGCGGCCGCCCTCGCCCCCGAAGCGCACGACGCCTTCATGCAGGCGGTGCCGGCCCGCTGGCGCCGGCGCGTCGTCACCTGGCTGGACCGCGTGTTCTCGGCCGGTGAGCTCGCGCGCATCGACCCCGCGGTGCGGGCCTGGCGCGCCTGGGAGCACGCGCTCGGCGTCTGGCCGGAACGCACGGTGCCGGCCGAACCGACGCAGGACGAATGGCCGCTGCTGCGCGCCCGCTACCGGGTGCAGAGCCATTACCTCGCGCGCCGCTGCTTCTTCGGCGAAGCGCGGGTGCTGGACGCGATCGCGCGGCTGCGCGGCCTGCCGGTGGCCTTCATCCATGGCACCAATGACCTGATCTGCCGGCCGCAGAACGCCGCACGCGCCCACCGCTCGCTGGCCGGCAGTCGGCTCGCCTGGGCGCAGGGCGCGGGCCACGACCCCTTCCATCCGGCCAGTCTGGCGCTGATCGGATCGGCGCTGGACGCGCACGCGCGCGACGGCCATTTCGACGCCTGGCCCGGAGACCGCGCATGAGCCTGCGGCTGAAGCTGAACCTGCTGATCGCGCTGGTCATCCTCACCTTCACCAGCACCATGCTCACGCTGGAACTGATGGGCACCCGGCGCGCGGTGGGCGAGGAAATCGAGGCCGCCAACCGGGTGGCCACCCAGCTGCTGTCGCGGGTGGCGCTGGTGTACGCCAACATGGGCTCGCCGGCGCTGGTGGACTTCCTGCACCGGCTGGGCCGGGTGCGCGCCACCGAAATCCATCTGCTGGACGGCGGCGGCAACCTGCTCTACACCTCGCCGCCCTCGCCCTACAAGGCGGGCCGCGACGCGCCGGACTGGTACTCGAACGCCATCCTGCCGAAGCGGCCGCTGCAGGAAATCACGCTGAGCGACGGCGCGCGACTGGTGATCGCGGCCGACGCCTCGCGCGCCATCCTCGACGGCTGGGACGACGCGGTGCAGCTGCTCATCGTCGGCTCGATCGCGCTGCTGCTCGGCAACGGCATCGTGTTCTGGCTGGTCGGGCGCGAGGTGCGGCCCTTCAGCACCATCGTGCGTGGCCTGGAACAGATGCGCGCCGGCGACTACCACACCCGGCTGCCGCCGCTGCCCGGCAAGGAAGCCAGTTCGATGGCCCAGGCCTTCAACCGCATGGCGCAGTCGATCGAGGACAACATGAACGCCCGGCAGGAGGCGCTGGAGGCGCGCAGCAATCTGGAAGAGAACCGCGAACTGACCCAGTTCATTCAGAGCCGCATCGAAGAGGAGCGGCGCGATATCGCGCGCGAGCTGCACGACGAAATGGGTCAGGCGGTCACCGCGATCAAGAGCATGGGGCTGGCCATCGCGCGCCGCGACGCACAGACCGACCCGCGCAGCGCCGAGGCCGCCAACCTGATCGTGGATACCGCCAATCACCTGTACGACGTGATGCACAGCATCATCCCGAAACTGCGCCCGCTGGCGCTGGACAATCTCGGGCTGGAAGACGCGCTGGAGGATCTGGTGTCTGAGTGGCGACGCCACCATCCGGACATGGAATTTGCACTGACATTGCGCGATCTGCCCGAATCGCCCGGGGATTCGTTCAAGCTGGCGGCCTACCGCATCGTGCAGGAAGCGGTGACCAATGCGCTGAAGCACGCCCATGCCCGGAAAATCATGATTTCGCTGGCCGGCACGGAACACGGGCTGCAGGTGCGGGTCGAGGACGACGGCGCCGGACTGGCTGACGGCTGGGCGCAGAAGCGTGGCCATCATGGCGTGCGCGGCATGCGCGAACGCGCCCAGGCGCTGGGTGGCGATCTGGCGCTGGAACCGCGTGAAGGCGGCGGCACCTGCGTCAGTGCGCGACTGCCGATGGATTGAAGGGGGAAAACGAATGGGCGCGATGGGACCGATCAAAGTCATGCTGGTGGACGATCACGCGGTCGTCCGCATGGGATTCAAGCTGCTGCTCGCGGCCTGTGAGGACATCGAGGTGATCGGCGAGGCGGACAGCGGCGAAGCGGCCTACCAGCGCTACGCCGAACTGAAGCCGGACGTGATCGTGATGGACCTGTCCATGCCCGGCATGGGCGGCATCGAGGCGGTGCGCCGGCTCACCGCGCGCGACAAGGGCGTGCGCATCCTGGCGCTGTCGGCGCACGAGGACACCGCGCATCCGAAACGGGTGCTCAAGGCCGGCGCCACCGGCTATCTGTCGAAGCGCGGCGCGCCGGAAGCGCTGATCGACGCGGTGCGCACGGTGGCCGCCGGGCGCATGTATCTGGACGCCGAAATCGCGCAGAAGCTGGCGATGCAGGACGTGACCGGTACCCAGAACCCGGTCGAGGCGCTGTCGGAGCGCGAGTTCGAGGTGTTCATCCATCTGGCGCGCGGTCAGTCGGTGAATCAGATCGCCGAAACCCTGCACCTGTCGACCTCCACGGTCGGCACCCATCTTTACAACGTGAAGCAGAAGCTCGGCGCGTCCAACCAGGCCGAACTGACGCTGATCGCGCTGCGAAATGGGCTTATTGAGGCCTGATCGAAGCCCAGACAAAGTCCTGTGCGCAATCTGAGCCAGGCCCGGACGCGCCGGCTTCAGGCGTTCGGGAACGGACACACGCTGGCGCTCCGCCCCATCCCCGCCGCTACTCCGGCACCTCACTGAGCGCCCTGTAAGCACCTCAGCACGCACCGCCCCGGTGCGTACTCCTGGCAATCTGCCGCCCGTCTGTGCGCTCCGCAGCACCTCGACGTGCGGATTGCAACGGCCGCGCCCACTCCATGCCGGTTTCTCCGTTGAAGCCTGAAACATCGTTTCACCCGGGCTGGATGCTGCACCGCACACATCAACCACCGTCCGTCGGCGCCAGACGGCGCACCCCGGGCTGCTCCGATGAATGCGGCATGCGCCGGTACCCAAAGGTCACCGCCCTCTGACGCACTCTGGCACGGATCACGCTTTGATTTGTGCAATGCACCATCGAATATCCACTCACACAGGTTTGCCCTACATGTCCCGTTAGTCCATCTGTCACCGCCCGACGCTCAGGCCAAGGGCGGCTCAACTGGAGATCATCATGCGTATCCTCGGCCTGCTGCTCATGCTCACCCTTGCGCCCGGCGCCCACGCCGACGCGGAGCGCTACCTCCAGCTGTCCATGCACATGGTGAAAGTGCTGGCCGCGGGCGCTGACGGCCGGATCAACACCGGCACTGGCGTCCAGCTGGACGCGCACACCCTGGTCACCAACTGCCACGTGGTGGGCAGCGCCCATCACGTGATCGCCGCCCGCGGCAGTAGTGGCGTGCCGGCCACCGCCCGCACCGCAGACCGCCGTCACGACCTGTGCGTGATGAACACCCCGGTCGCCGCCGGCCGCCCCGCCGCCCTCGCCTCCAGCACCGGCCTGAAGGTGGGCGACGCGGTCTACGCGGTGGGCTTTTCCGGCGGCAAGTCACTGTCGATGAGCGAGGGCCGCGTGATGGCGCTGCATGACATGGACGGCGCGCGGGTGATCGAGACCGACGCTTCCTTCCAGCAGGGGGCGTCCGGCGGCGCGCTGTTCGACGGTGAAGGCCGCATGGTGGGCGTGCTCACCTTCTTCATTCCCGGCCTGAAACGGCATTTCGCGGTGCCGGCCGACTGGCTGTCCGAGGCGCTGGCGGCCTCCGGCGAACTGCCGCTGCCGCTGGACACCGGCGCGCCCCCGTTCTGGGCGGCGGCGGACGAGGACAAACCCTATTTCCTGCGCGCCATCCAGCACGAGAACGACGGCAACTGGGGCCGCCTGCAGGCGGTGGCGAAGGAATGGGTGGAAGCCGAGCCGAACAACCGTGCCGCGATCGAAGCCGCGGTGCGCGCCAGCCACCTGCCCGCGCCGCACTGAAGTTCGCGGGAAGCGGTCACGTGCATCGTTTCAGCCGTACCGTCGCAATGTCGGCAGCAGGGCCTGCGCGTTATCGCGGGTGATGGCGCGCACCGCGCTGTCCGGCAGACCGACCGACTGCAGGTCGCGAACGGTTTCGGCCAGCGGCACGAATGGATTGTCGCTGCCAAGCAGGATCTGAGACACCGGAACGAAGCTGGTCAGCGCCGCGAGGGCCGGCCTGTTCGCCGTACCGGCCAGATCGAACCAGTGCCGGGCCAGTTCCTGCTCAACGCCGTGCGGAGCGAGGGACGCCAGATTCGACGGACCGTACTGCTTCATGCGGCCCACCATCATGGGCATGGTGCCGCCTGCGTGGGTGAAGATGAAGCGGATGTCGCGATAGCGCGAGAACGTACCGGTAAACAGCATGTTGGTGATCGCCCGCGCGGTGTCCTGAGGGACCTCGGCGATCATGGGCGCCACGTCAGGCATCAGGCTGCGACAGCACAGGGGCGCTGTCGGATGGACGAACACGACCGCCTTCCTGCGGTTAAGCGCCTCGAACACCGTGTCGTAGGCCGGATTGCCCAGCCACTTGTCGCCATAGCTGGTCATCAGGCCGATGCCGTCGGCCTTCAGCACGTCCAGCGCGTGCTCGATCTCCTTCAGGCTTCCTTCCTGATCCGGCAGCGGCAGCACGCCGAACAGACCGAAACGGCCCCGGTGCTTCGCACCCAGTTCCGCTGCGTAGTCATTCACCTGACGGGCGGTACGGCGGGCGGCCGCGACGTCCCCGAACCACACGCCGGGCGAGGTCAGCGACAGCACTGCGGTCGCCACGCCCGCGGCATCCATGGCGTCGATCGCCTTTTCAGGCGTCCAGGTGAGCCAGGCCTGGCTCAGCCCGCCGCCGCGCACACCGGCAACCTTGTCACGATACTGATCGAGATAGAACGGCGGGATATGGTGATGATGCACATCGATCGCTCCGCGCTCGTGACCGGAGACGGTCGACGCGGAACGGCATGCAGACAGGCCTGCAGCGAGACCCACGCCGACCAGGCCTGACAGGATGCGGCGCCTCGGCGCGACGTCTGCAGCACGTTCACCGCTGCAGGGCGCAAACCGGACGTTCCGGAAAGCATCCTCGCCCATCGCTCACCTCCACGGCTCTGAAGTCAGGCGGACGCACGGGTCCGCGATGCATGCGAGCGGCAGGCAGGTCACACGCACAGACCTGCGCGTGTGACCCGATGACGCGGGAACCTACTTCTGCACCGCCACCGCGACCTTCTGCGGCTGGGCATCCGGCGCCGCGGAATGCGCGGCGGTGCCGGCAGCCGACGGCAGCAGCGGCACGATGAGCAGCGCGACGATGTTGATGATCTTGATCAGCGGGTTCACTGCGGGGCCTGCGGTGTCCTTGTACGGATCACCGACCGTGTCACCGGTTACCGCCGCCTTGTGCGCCTCGGAACCCTTGCCGCCGAAGTGGCCGTCCTCGATGTACTTCTTCGCGTTGTCCCAGGCGCCACCGCCTGTGGTCATCGAGATCGCGACGAACAGCCCGGTCACGATGGTGCCCATCAGCACACCGCCCAGCGCCTGCACGCCGGCCTGCGGCCCCATCAGGAAGGCGATGCCGAAGGCCACGACCACCGGCACCAGTACCGGCAGCAGCGAAGGCACCATCATTTCCTTGATCGCTGCCACGGTGAGCATGTCGACCGCGCGTGAGTAGTCGGGCTTGGCCGTGCCTTCCATGATGCCGGCGATCTCCTTGAACTGGCGACGTACCTCGACCACCACCGCACCCGCTGAACGGCCGACCGCTTCCATCGCCATCGCGCCGAACAGGTAGGGAATCAGGCCGCCGATGAACAGGCCGATGATGACCGCCGGGTTGGCCAGATCGAAGGCCACGCTGTGGCCGACCGCTTCCAGCGCATGGGTGTAGTCGGCGAACAGCACCAGCGCCGCCAAACCGGCCGAGCCGATGGCATAGCCCTTGGTCACCGCCTTGGTGGTGTTGCCCACCGCGTCCAGCGGGTCGGTCACCGCGCGCACCGAATCCGGCAGTTCCGCCATTTCGGCGATGCCACCGGCGTTGTCGGTGATCGGGCCATAGGCGTCGAGCGCGACGATGATGCCGGACATGCTGAGCATCGAGGTCGCCGCGATCGCGATGCCGTACAGGCCGCCCAGCGTGTAGGCCGCCCAGATCGCCGCGCACACGGCCAGCACCGGCCAGGCGCAGGACTTCATCGACACGCCGAGGCCGGCGATGATGTTGGTGCCGTGCCCTGTGGTCGAGGCTTCCGCGATGTGTTTCACGGGCTTGAAATCGGTGCCGGTGTAGTACTCGGTGATCACCACCATCAGGCCGGTCAGCACCAGACCCACGACCGCCGCGCCGTACAGCCGCATCTGGGCGCCGTCGGAGATGCCCATCGAGGCGTTCAGCGCGTCGTCAGGCATCAGCATCGTGGTGAGCGGGTAGAAGGCGATCAGCGCAAGCACGCCGGCGACGATGAGGCCGCGGTAGAGGCCGTTCATGATCTTCTGGCCCGGCTTGGTCTTGACGAACATGCAGCCGATGATGGACGCAATGATGGAGAAGCCGCCCAGCGCCAGCGGATAGATCACCGCCGCCTCGGCGTTCGACTTCAGCATCAGCGCGCCGAGCAGCATGGTGGCCACCGTGGTCACCGCGTAGGTTTCGAACAGGTCGGCCGCCATGCCCGCGCAGTCGCCGACGTTGTCACCGACGTTGTCGGCGATCACCGCCGGATTGCGCGGATCGTCTTCCGGAATGCCGGCTTCGACCTTGCCCACCAGATCGGCGCCGACGTCTGCACCCTTGGTGAAGATGCCGCCGCCCAGACGGGCGAAGATCGAAATCAGCGACGAGCCGAAGCCCAGGCCGATCAGCGGATGGATGATCTGGTCGATCGCTGCGCCATGCGCCGCCGAACCCTTCAGGATGGCGTAGTAGCCGGCCACCCCGAGCAGGCCCAGACCGACCACCAGCATGCCGGTGATGGCCCCGCCGCGGAAGGCAACGTCAAACGCTTCGGAAATGCCCTTGCGCGCGGCCTCCGCGGTGCGCACGTTGGAGCGCACCGACACGTTCATGCCGATGTAGCCGGCCGCGCCCGACAGCACCGCGCCGATGACGAAACCGGCGGCGGTCGATACGCCGAGCGTGACAGCGAGCAGGACGGTGAGGATGACGCCGACGATGCCGATGGTGCGGTACTGCCTGTTGAGGTAGGCCTTCGCCCCCTCCTGCACCGCATCGGCAATCTCGCGCATGCGCGGATTGCCTGTGGGTTGGGCAAGAATCCACTTGCTGGATACGGCGCCATAGACAATGGCCACCACGGAGCACACGAGTGCGAACCACAGACCGAAAGACGACGACATCACCCCTCCTCTTGTTTTGACTGCGTGCAACGAAAGGACGGCGCTTTCACGTCGCCCCCGAAAGCAGCGAGCAACCTTGTGGGCTGCCGGTCAGCCGCCCCTGCGGCGCCTGACCTGGTATGTCATCCGCACGCCGGGGAGCGTGCGGCTACAAGCGGTGCGTCTTCGACCCGGTCAGCCTGCGAACGGCGGCAGCGTGCGCGGCACGCTTTCGTTCTTCAGACTGACATAGGCCGGCAGTCCATTCACGTAAGGCGGATAGTCCTCGCCTTCGATCAGGGGCTGCAGGTATTTCCGGCAGGCGTCGGTGATGCCGAAGCCGTCGTCGGAAATGAAATGCCTGGGCATCATCTTCTCGCGGTTCGCAACGTCCTGCAGTTGCGCCACATCAATCTTCCATGCATAGGGCGTGTCGGACAGCCGCACGATGGCGGGCATGACCGCATTGCGGCCCTCGATCGCCAGTTCGACCGCACGGCGGCCGAGCGCGTAGGCCTGCTGCGCGTCGGTGCCGGAGGCGATGTGGCGGCCGCTGCGCTGCAGGTAGTCCGGCAGCGCCCAGTGGTATTTGTGGCCAAGCTTCGTCTTGATCAGCTCGGCGATCTGCTGGCCGACGCCGCCCAGCTGGGCGTGGCCGAAGGCGTCGCGCGTGCCGGATTCGGCCAGCAGTCTGCCGTCGCTGCCGCGCAGGCCCTCGGACACCGCGATGGCGCAGAAGTCGTGCTCGCGCACGCAGGCGTCGACGCGCGCCAGGAAGGCCGCCTCGTCGAACGGAATTTCGGGGAACAGCAGGATGTGCGGCGCCTCGGCCGGCGTACGCGCGGCGAGACCCGCCGCGGCGGTGATCCAGCCGGCATGACGGCCCATCACTTCCATCACGAAGATCTTGGTGGACGTGCGCGCCATCGAGGCGACGTCCAGACCGGCTTCCATCATCGACACCGCAACGTATTTCGCGACCGAACCGAAGCCCGGGCAGTTGTCGGTTTCGACCAGATCGTTGTCCACCGTCTTCGGAATGCCGACGCAGGTAAGCGGGTAGTGCAGCTTTTCCGCGATCTGCGACACCTTCCACGCGGTGTCCATCGAATCGTTGCCGCCGTTGTAGAGGAACCAGCGGATATCGTGCGCGCGGAACACCTCGATCAGCCGCTCGTACTGCGCGCGGCTTTCTTCGAGGCCCTTCAGCTTGTAGCGACAGGAGCCGAAGGCGCCGCCCGGCGTGTGGCGCAGGGCGGCGATGGCCGCATCGCTTTCCAGCGAGGTGTCGATCAGGTCTTCGTGCAGCGCGCCGAGGATGCCGTTGCGCCCGGCGAACACCTTGCCGATCACGTCACCATGCTCACGCGCCGCCTGGATGACGCCGCAGGCAGTCGTGTTGATGACTGCCGTGACGCCACCGGACTGCGCGTAGAACAGGTTTGCAGCCATGCGGATCAGGCCAGTGCGTCGAAGGCGCGCTGTTTCACTTCATCGACCGGACCGACGCCGGAAATGGCGCGGTACTTCGGTGCGCCCGGCTCGCCGCGCTGCGCCCAGCCCGAGTAGTACTCGACCAGCGGACGGGTCTGCGAGTGATAGACGTCCAGACGCTTGCGCACCACTTCCTCGCGGTCGTCGTCGCGCTGCACCAGCGGCTCGCCGGTCACGTCGTCGACGCCCTCGACCTTGGGCGGATTGAACACCACGTGATAGGTGCGGCCCGACGCGATGTGGGCACGGCGACCGCTCATGCGGGTGATGATGTCCTGGTCCGGCACCTGGATTTCGAGCACGAAATCGATCGGCACGCCGGCCGCCTTCATCGCGTCGGCCTGCGGAATCGTGCGCGGGAAGCCGTCGAACATGTAGCCGGCCTTGCAGTCGTCTTCCTTCAGGCGGTCCTTGACCAGATTGATGATGAGGTCGTCGGACACGAGACCGCCGGCGTCCATCACCTTTTTCGCCTCGATGCCCAGCGGCGTGCCGGCCTTGACCGCGGCGCGCAGCATGTCACCGGTGGAAATCTGGGGGATGTTGAAGCGTTCCTTGATGAAGGTCGCCTGAGTGCCCTTGCCTGCGCCCGGGGGGCCCAGAAGTATGAGACGCATGTCCTCTCCTGATGTGAGTCTGTTTTTGGATTCTGTTCGAACAGTGCGCGCACCTTGGCAAACGCAATGCCAGCGGGCGCGACGTTACCGCGCAACCGTGTGCGCGGTCAAACCGCAATGCGTCAGACCTGGCCGCCGGCAAACAGCGCGCGGACGCGTTCGAGGTCGTCCGGCGTATCGACGCCGGCATGCGGCATCGGCACGTCAGCCATCACGCGGATGCGGTAGCCATGCCACAGCGCACGCAGCTGTTCGAGCGCCTCGACCTGTTCCATCGGTGCCGGATCGAGGCGGGCATTGCGCTGCAGGAAACGCACCCGGTAGGCATAGATGCCGATATGCCGCTGGGCACCCAGAGCGGCCGGCAGCGTGTCGCGCGACGCGGCGAAGGCGTCGCGTGCCCAGGGGATCGGGGCTCGGGAGAAATACATCGCGCGGCCGTGGATGTCGCAGATCACCTTCACCACCGCCGGATTGAAGAAATCCGCGCTGTCGGTGATCGCGCTGCTGGCGGTTGCGATCGACGATTCCGGATCCTGGTCCAGTGCCTGCGCGACCTGACGGATGAGATCCGGGTCGATCAACGGTTCGTCACCCTGCACATTCACCACCACGGTGGCCGGCGACCAGCCCAGCTGTTCCGCCACTTCGGCGATGCGGTCGGTGCCGGTGGCGTGGTCACTGCGGGTCATCACCGCCTCGAAGCCGTGGGCACGCACCGCGTCGGCGATGCCTGCGTGGTCGGTGGCGACCACCAGCGCGTCGGCACCGCTCTGCGCCGCGCGCTGCGCCACCCGCACGATCATGGGCAGTCCGCCGATGTCGAGCAGCGGCTTGCCGGGCAGTCGGGTCGAGGCGTGGCGTGCGGGAATGACGACCTTGAACATGATGCCTCCCTGCGACTCAGGCGCTGCGGCCGGACGGCTCGCGCAGCGCGGCGACCTCGTCCTCGCTCATTTCGCGCGCCTCGTCCTCCAGCATGACCGGAATGCCGTCACGGATGGGGTAGGCGAGGCGGCTGGCCTTGCACTGCAGCTCGTTGCGCGCGCGGTCCAACACCAGAGGCGCCTTGGTGACCGGGCAGACGAGAATTTCAAGAAGACGTGGATCCATGCTTCAACTCCGCGAGGCGACCCAGGACAAAAGCCGCCAGATCAGGGTCGAGGCGAGCCTCGACCGGCAGCACCCAGATCGGGGTGCGCGACAAACCGTGACATTTTACCGCGTCCTTCTCGGTCAGCAGCAGCGCATCGCAGTCCGGGAACGCGACATCCTGCGGCTGATACACGTGATGGTCGGGGAACGGATGCGCGACGAAATCCAGCCCGAGCGCGCGCAGGTGGTCGAAGAAGCGCGCGGGCTCGCCGATCCCGGCCAGCGCGTGCAGGCGCAGGCCGCGCAGATCCCCGGCATCCGCGGTACGTTCCGGCGCATCGAGAAGATGGAAAACGCGGCCTTCCAGCGTCATCCGGAAGACCGGCGCTGCGCCGGCCAGCGCCTCCGCCGCGCCATTCAGCACCACCGCGTCCACCGAACGCAGCCGCGAAGGCGGTTCGCGCAGCGGGCCGGCTGGCAGCAGCAGGCGGTTCATCAGGCCGCGCCGGTCCACCACCGCGATCTCGATGTCGCGCGCCAGCGCGTAGTGCTGCAGGCCGTCGTCGCACAGCACCAGATCGCATTCGGGGTGGGCGGCCAGCCCGGCCATCGCCGCATCGGCGCGCCGTCGGCCCTGCCACACCGGTACGCCGGCGCGGCGGGCGAGCAGCACTGCTTCGTCACCCGAACGCGCCGCGTCACCCTCGGCGGTCACCGGATGCGGCGTATCAGCGTCGCCACCGTACCCGCGGGTTACGATCAGCGGCCGGCGGCCGCGCGCGCTCAGTGCGCGCGCCAGATGCAGCGTGAGCGGTGTCTTGCCGGCACCGCCGGCGATGATGTTGCCGACCACCACCACCGGCACCGGCAGGCGGGTACGTCTGAGCAGACCGGCGGCGAAGGCCGCGCGGTGCAGCGCCGCCACGAGACCGAACAGCAGGGACAGCGGCCACAGCAGCCAGGCGGCGATGCCACGGCTGCGCCACAGCGCGGGCGCGCTGTTCATCGGCCGCCGGACGCGTCCGACTGGGTGGCGAATGAAATGCCGGCGATGCCGGCCCGCTGGGCCGCCTGCATCACGTCGATGGACGACTGCAGGCGTGCGTCGCGGTCGGACGAAATGATGACCACCGGGTCCTTGCGGCCCGCCGCCGCCCGACTCAGCGCCTCGGCCAGCGCGTCGCTGCCGCGGCCGGCCACCGGCTGGCGGTTGATCAGGATTTCGCCGCGCGCGGTGATGAGCACGTTGATCTCGCGGTCATTCGCCTGCGACTCCGGCGCCTCCGCGCTGGGCAGCGTGATCTCCAGGCCGGCGGTCTTCGAGTAGGTGGTGGTCACCATCAGGAAGATGAGGATGACCAGCAGCACGTCGATCAGCGGGATCAGATTGATTTCGAGCTCTTCGCGCCCGCGGCCGCGTCGGAAATTCATCGCCGGTCCTTACTTCGCCGCACGCTCGCCGTGCACCACCTCGACCAGCTTCACCGCCTGCTGCTCCATGTCGACCACGAAGTCGTCGACCCGGCCGCGGAAGTAGCGGTGGAAGATGAGCGCCGGAATCGCCACCAGCAGACCGAAACCGGTGTTGTACAGCGCGATCGAGATGCCGCTGGCGAGCTGCTGCGGATTGCTGCCGGTCGCGGTCTGCGAGCCGAAGATTTCGATCATGCCGACCACGGTACCGAACAGGCCCATCAGCGGCGCCGCGGCGGCGATGGTGCCCAGGGTGTTCAGGTAGCGCTCGAGAAAGTGCGCGACCGCGCGGCCTTCCTCCTCGATCGCCTCTTTCATCACCTCACGGGTGCTGCGCACATTGCGCAGACCGGCCGCGAACACCCGGCCGAGCGGCGAGTGCGCGGCGACGCGGCGTATCATGTCCGGGTCGGGCTGCTTGCCCTTGAGGTCGGTCAGGATGGATTCCAGCAGCGCCTCCGGCACCACCTTGCTGCGGCGCAGGCTGGCGAGGCGTTCGATGATCAGCGCGACGGCGATGACGGAAGCCGCGATCAGCGGCCAGATCGGCCAACCGGCCGCGCGGATGATGTCGAACACGTGCGCTTTCCTTCGCTGAACAAGCCGCGAAATGTAGCCTGAGCGGATACGGGGCGGCAACCCTGCAGAAGCGGGCGTCCATGAAGGCGGTCAGGTTATCCACAGAAATTGTGGATAACTGTGTGGGTTTCGTCTGGGCGGATACGCTAAACCGGCCGCCGAAAAGATGTTTTCTTACGCCGATCAAAAATTAAGCTTCGATGACAGCCGGGTCGGATGCGCCGACACCCGACCTGCACACACTCCGGATTCCATGTCTTCCGATTTTGCTCACCCCGCCGCGGACCCGCGCGGAGAAACCGCCGCCATTGCGGTGTCCGAGCTCGCACGACGCGCCCGCATCACGCTGGAACGCCAGTTTCCGGTGCTCTGGGTACGCGGTGAGCTGTCCGGCGTCACCCGTGCGGCCTCCGGTCACCTCTACTTCTCTCTGAAGGACGACGCGGCGCAACTGCGCTGCGTCATGTTCCGCAGCCGCAGCCAGCTGCTGCCCTTCGAACCGCGTGCCGGACTGCAGGTCGAGGTGCGCGCCCAGGTTTCGCTGTACGAACCGCGCGGCGACTTCCAGCTCACGGTGGACGCGATGCGTCAGGCCGGTGTCGGCGGGCTGTTCGAAGCCTTCCTGCGCCTGAAGGCGAAGCTGGAAGCGGAAGGCCTGTTCGACGCTGCACGCAAGCGGCCGCTGCCGCAGCTGCCAGCCCGCATCGCGGTGGTCACCTCCCCCGCGGCGGCCGCGCTGCGCGACGTGCTGGCGACGCTCGCGCGACGCGCCCCGCACGTCGAACTCGTGCTGCTGCCCTGCCTGGTACAGGGCGCCGAAGCACCGGCCCGGATCGCCGCCGCGCTGGCCGCGGCTGGCCGCTGCGACGCCGATCTGGTGCTGCTGGTGCGCGGTGGCGGATCAGCCGAGGATCTGGCGGCCTTCAACGACGAGCGGGTGGCCCGCGCCATTGCCGCCTGCCCGCTGCCGGTGGTCAGCGGCGTCGGCCATGAAACCGATTTCTCGATCGCCGACTTCGTCGCCGATCTGCGCGCCGCCACACCGACCGCCGCCGCCGAAATCGTCAGCGCGGGCCATGTGGATGCCGCGCGCCGGCTGCGTGCGCTGGCCGAACGGCTGGGCCGCGCTCAGCACGACAGGCTGGACCGGCTCGGACGCCGGCTGGACGATCTGGCCGAGCGCCTGCATCCGCCGTCTCGTCAGCTCGCGCTGGCCAGCGAGCGACTGCACGCGCTGCATGCGCGGATGCGTCGCGCCGGCAGCAGCCAGCTCGGTCAGGCACACAACCGGATCGAAGGCCTGACGCTCCGACTGCGCGGCAGCCGGCCGGCACTGGACATGCGGCGGGCCGGACTGGCCCGGCTACGGGATCATCTGCAGCAGGCGGCCGGCAGCCACCTCGACGAGGCAGGTCAGCGACTGCGGCTGGCGGCGGCCCAGCTCGTACAGCTCGATCCGGGCGCCGTCCTGTCTCGCGGCTACGCGCTGGTGCGCGACGGCGAAGGCCGCATCGTGCGCGACGCGGCCACGCTCGCGGTCGGCCAGCCGGTGCGGCTGCAGTTCGGCCAGGGCAGCGCCGACGCCGACATCACCCGGCTGCGGGACAGCGATTGACCGGGACTGAAAACCTCCAGCCGCGAATGGGGGCCGAAACCGCCTTGTACTCGCAACACGCCCGACCTAAACTCTCGCCCTTGCATTGAACCGACTGACCGGGAGAACACAATATGGAACACACCCTGCCCCCCCTGCCGTACGCACTTGACGCACTGGCTCCGCACATTTCGCGTGAAACCCTGGAATTCCACTACGGCAAGCATCATCAGGCTTACGCCACCAACCTGAACAATCTGGTCAAGGGCACCGAATACGAAGCGCTCGACCTCGAAGCCATCATCAAGAAGGCCCCGGCCGGCGGCGTGTTCAACAACTCGGCCCAGGTGTGGAACCACACCTTCTTCTGGAACAGCATGAAGCCGGCAGGCGGCGGCGCACCGACCGGCGCGCTGGCTGCAGCCATCGATGCCAAGTGGGGCAGCTTCGACGAATTCAAGAAGGCGTTCAAGACCTCGGCAGTCGGCAACTTCGGCTCCGGCTGGACCTGGCTGGTCAAGAAGGCGGACGGCTCGCTGGACATCGTGAACACCTCGGGTGCCGGCACCCCGCTGACCTCGGACGCCAAGGCGCTGCTGACCATCGACGTGTGGGAACACGCCTACTACATCGACTACCGCAACCGTCGTCCGGACTTCGTCGACACCTTCCTCGCCAGCCTGGCGAACTGGGATTTCGCGGCCGCGAATTTCGCCGGCTGAACGGCCCCACGGGTTAGCCGGTGAGCCGTCGGTTCCGCCGGCCCGGTGAACCCCGCCGTCGGTGAACGGCACGAACGACGCGCTGCATGCGAACCTGCCTGCAGCGCGTTTTTCTTTGCGGCCGGTGAAACGCGGCGGGCGCGAAGGGGTCGGAGCGCAGACGTGTCCCGCCCGGGGATGCTCAGGAACAGCACAAGGAGACAGCCATGTCGCAATGGAGAAAAGCCGGCCCGAACGAGGCCTTCACGCCGGAAGAGATCGATGCCCGCCTGAAGGCGGAACTTCCGAAGTGGTATTACGAGGACGGCTGGATACGCCGCAAGTACAAGACCAGCGGCTGGAAGGGCACGCTGATGGTGGTCAATACGGTCGGCCATCTGGCCGAAGCCGCCTTCCATCATCCGGACCTCACGGTGTCCTACGCCTTCGTGATCGTGAAACTGGTGAATCACGAAGCCAAGGGCGTGACCGAGCGCGACTTCCAACTGGCAAAGAAGATCGAGGAGGTCATCATGTGGCAGCCGGGCGCGGAAGAAGGCAGCGCGCTGGCCGGTACGCCGGACGACCCGCGCTTCAAGTACATCAAGTACGACTGACTGCAGCACGCGGAGGCCGCTTGACCGACACCGGCTTGCGCATCGCGCGCCACACGGCGATCGCCGACATCGACGCCGCCGCGTGGAACGCGCTGGGCGGCGGTCATGCGACGCTGTCGCACGCCTTTCTCGATGCGCTGGAATCGTCCGGCTGCGTCAGCGCGGAGACCGGCTGGCAGCCGGACCATCTGGCGCTGTACGACGGCGACACGCTGGTGGCCGCCCTGCCCGGCTATCTGAAGTCGCACAGCTACGGCGAGTACGTGTTCGACTGGGCGTGGGCGGAGGCGCTGGAACGCACCGGCCGCAGCTACTACCCGAAACAGCTGTCCGCCATCCCCTACACCCCGGTGCCCGGCCCCCGGCTGCTGGCCCGAGACGACGCAGCCCGCACGCGACTGGTCGATACCTGGCTGCAGCAGGCCGAAAGCTCGGGCCTGTCGTCCGCCCACCTGCTGTTTCCGGATGCGGTATCGCTGGCCGCGCTGCGGGACCGGCCCGGCCTGCTGCTGCGCGAATCGGTGCAGTTCCACTGGCACAACGCCGGCTACGCCGACTACGAAGCCTTCCTGGCGACGCTGAGCAGGGACAAACGCAAGAAGATCCGCCAGGAGCGGCGGCGGGTGCGCGATGCCGGCGTCACGCTGAGGCGGGTGGACGGTGCCGACCTGGACGACGCGGCGCTGGCGCTGTTCATCACCTGCTACCGCAACACCTACCGCGTGCGCGGACAGCGGCCCTACCTCAACGCCCGCTTCTTCGAAACGCTGCGCAGCCGCACACCCTCGTCACTGATGATGGTGATCGCGTCGCGCGACGGACATGACATCGCGTGCGCACTGAGCCTGCGCGACGAAAGGCGGCTGTACGGCCGCTGGTGGGGAGAGATGGAATACGTGCCCTGCCTGCATTTCGAGGCCTGTTACCACCAGGGCATCGAATACGCGATCGAGCGCGGTCTGGAAGCGTTCGAAGGCGGTGCCCAGGGCGAGCACAAGATGGCGCGCGGCTTCGAGCCGGTGCGCACCGCGTCGGCGCATTGGCTGCGCGACGCGGATTTCGCGGATGCCGTGGCGCGCTACCTGCAGAGGGAGCGGGCCGGCATGGCACTGCATATCAACGAGCTTGAGGAACGCTCCCCGTACCGGGACGGCAGCCGCGCCACCGTCGGGCAGGAGGGCGCCCCGCCCGCCGACCTTCAGTAGTTGGGCTTTTCTTCGGCCTGCTGGTAACGCTCGACGCCGGTCATGATTTCCTTCTTGGCGTCTTCGATGTCGGCCCAGCCCTGGACCTTGACGAACTTGCCCGGCTCCAGATCTTTGTAGTGCTCGAAGAAGTGCGAGATCTGGTCCAGCAGGATCTGCGGAAGATCGCGCGGGCTCTGCACCGAGCGGTACATCGGCGTGAGCTTGTCCACCGGCACCGCCAGCAGCTTCGCGTCTTCGCCCGCCTCATCGACCATCTTCAGCATGCCGATCGGGCGGCAGCGCACCACCACGCCCGGCGGCAGCGCGAACTGGGTCAGCACCAGCACGTCGACCGGGTCACCGTCACCGGCGATGGTGTGCGGGATGTAGCCGTAGTTGCACGGGTAGTGCATGGCGGTCGACATGAAGCGGTCGACGAAAATGGCGCCCGATTCCTTGTCGACCTCGTACTTGACCGGGTCAGAATGCATCGGGATTTCGATCACAACGTTGAAATCGTTGGGCAGATCCTTGCCCGACGGAACTCGTTCCAGACCCATGTCTCGCTCCTTGTGAAAAGCCCGCGATTATAGCGATTGTTGCGGCGCAACAGAAGAATCGTGTCGCAACCTCAGGTCAAGCGTCACATGGGCCAGCGACGGTTCGCCGTCCAGCGCAACACGCAGCTGCTCCAGATCCGCGGCCGGCCCGGCCTCCACCGTCAGCGAAAGCGCGTGGCGACCGGGCGCCAGCAGCCACAGATGCAGGTCCAGCGTCACGCCGCCCCAGCGCTCGACGTGCGCATGCACCGCGCGCGCCACCGGCCCACCGATCTGCCGGTCCAGCAGCACCGAGGCACTGTCGCGCGCCAGCTGCCAGGCCCAGCGCAGGATGAGCAGGCCGCCGGCCGCCGCCACGATCGGGTCCAGCCAGTCCATGCCGGCCCACTTGCCGGCCAGCAGCGCGCCGATGGCGGCGATCGAGGTCAGCGCGTCGGCCAGCACATGCAGATAGGCGGCACGCAGGTTGTGATCGTGGTGATGGTGGTGATGCCGCTCGTGCTCGTCGTCATGGTCGTGCCCCGGGTGAGCGTGATGATGATGCGTACCGTGTCCTTCGCGGCCGTGCAGCAGCCAGGCGCTGACCAGATTGACCGCCAGACCGATCAGCGCCACCACCAGTGCCTCCTCGTGCCGGATGGCATGCGGCGAATGCAGGCGGCTGGCCGCCTCGAACAGCATGAACACCGCCACACCGGCCAGCAGCAGGCTGGAGGTGTAGCTGGCCAGATAGGACACCTTGCCCGGACCGAAACTGTAGAAGGCCTGGCCGGCGTGGCGCCTCATATAGCGGTAGGCATAGGCACTGATGGCCATCGCCGCCACATGGGTGCCCATATGCCAGCCGTCGGCCAGCAGCGCCATCGACCCGGACAGATGGCCGGTCACGATCTCCGCAACCATGGCCAGCGCGCTGAGCCACAGCACATGCTCGATGGCGCGGCCGGACTGTTCCGGGTGAGGCAGGAAATCCGGGTCATGCACCGGGCAGAACGGCTTTGCGGTGCGATCCGGGTGAGCGGCGGGAGCAGGTCGGGCGGACGTACGGGAAGCGTGTCGGGTCATGGCGCGATTGTAGGCGTTCGCGCGCCGGGCGCCGCGTTTGCAGATTCTTGCGTTGGCTCAAACTGGAGCGCTTGACAGGCACCCTGCACTGTGAATTAATGCGAACCATTCTCATTCCTATGATTATTGCCGAATGTCGCAGCCTTCCAGCACACAGGTAACGGTACCGAGCCCGCGTCCGGCTGCCGACCTCGTGCAGCGACCCGCCCTCGATTCCACCACCCTGCTTGCAGGCCAGAAGCAGGTGGCGATCCGGCATGGCGACGAGCTGTATTCGCTGCGCCTGACCCGCAACGGCAAACTCATCCTGACCAAGTAGGACGACATGTACATCTGCCTGTGCGAACCGGTCACCGACCGGGACATCCGAGCCGCCGTCCAGACCGGCTGCCGCACCCTGCGCGACGTGGCCGGCCAGCTCGGCTGCTGCCGCGACTGCGGGCGCTGCGCCAAGGCGGCGAAGGAAGTGATCGACGCCACGCGCGCCGAGATGCGGCCGATACGGTTGCAGCGCAACACCCAGCCGGCGATGGCCGCCTGAAAATCGGACGCCGGCGGACGCAGAGCGCACACGACAGCCTAGAATCCGGTCAGGCGTCACCGTTTGTGGCACCGCCTGACTGGGAGAATCCAAATGAAGGGCGACAAGAAGGTTCTGCAGTACCTGAACAAGCAGCTGGTCAATGAACTGACCGCGATCAACCAGTACTTCCTGCATGCACGCATGTACAAGAACTGGGGACTGAACAAGCTCGGCGACCACGAGTATCACGAGTCGATCGAGGAAATGAAGCATGCGGACATGCTGATCGAGCGCATCCTGATGCTCGACGGCCTGCCCAATCTGCAGGACCTGCACAAGCTGCTGATCGGCGAGAACGTGCCGGAAATGCTGGGCGGCGACCTGAAGGTCGAACAGCTGTCGCACGCGACGCTGAAGGAAGCGATCGCCTGCAGCGAAACTGCCGGTGACTACGTGTCGCGCGACCTGTTCCGCAAGATTCTCGCCGACACCGAAGAACACATCGACTGGCTGGAAACCCAGCTGGACCTGATCGACAAGATGGGACTGCAGAACTACACGCAGTCCGCCATGGGAGAACTCGGCAGCTGATGCACCGGGCGGTTTCGTACTGAACTGCCCGCGACCCGCCCTCGGCGGGTCACGCAACTCCGGACGATACGAAACCGCCATGAAAGCGCTGAACGCCCCCGCGCGGACCGCCGGCCGGTCCGCCTCCGCCTCCCGCACCCTGCTGTCGGTGCTCGCCAGTGTGGCCGCCGCCTGGCTGCTGGTGTCCCTCCCCGATGTCGCCGCGCTCCGGAATGCCGCCTTGGCAGGCGCTGTACCGGCCGTCTCCCTCCAGCCGTCGCCGCGCCCACTCTGATTCACGACACGCACCGATGCCGATGCACACCGCCTCCATCCTTCGTCTGACCGTCCGGGTGCCCGCATGAGCAGCGCCGTCCTGCGCCCGGACGCACCTGAATTCGTTTCTCCCGCGCCTGCACTCGGCCCGGCCGCCGCGCGCCTGGTGCGCCGCATCGCGATCAGCGGCATCCCGCGTACCGGGCTCACGCTGCGCGGCGCCGCCCTGGCCGGCGCACTGCTGCTGCATGTGCTGGCCCTGCTGTGGATCGTGCATGGCCCGGCGCCGGTCGACGCGCCGCAGATCGTCATGCACGCCGCGCTGATCGCGCCCGAGCCGCTGCCGATGACGGCGCCGGAGCCGCCGAAGGAACAGCCGCGCATCGAGCCCGAACAGCCCAAGCCGCTGAAGCAGCCCAAGCCGCAGCGCAAGGAAACCGCGCTGCCGGTGCTGGCCGCCGCCAGCGACGCGCCGACCGCGGCCACCGTAGCGCCGCAGCCGCCGGCACCACCCGAACCGGTGGCCATCGACGCGGCCCCCGCCCGCCCGGCGCCTCCCAGCGCCGCGCCTGAAAGTGCGCCCGCCGCGGCACCGGTCATTCCGCCGCGCCACGATGCGGCCTATCTGCAGAATCCAACCCCGCCCTATCCGCCGATGGCCAAGCGCCAGAACCAGACCGGCCGCGTGATACTGCGGGTGATGGTCAGCGCGGAAGGGCTGCCGACCAGCGTGACGGTGCTGACCTCCAGCGGCTACGAGCTGCTGGACCAGGCCGCGCTCGATGTGGTGCGCAACCGCTGGAAATTCGTACCGGCCAAGCGCGGCGACCAGGCGGTGGCCGGCCAGGTCGACGTGCCGCTGTCCTTCCGCCTCGGCCCCGGCACATGATTTGACCCGGCCCGCCGCAAGCGTACACTGCGCGGCGGCCGATTTACGACTCAGGCTTCCATCAGGAGACAATTGAATGAACGATTCCCTCGGTTTTGCGCACTTTCTGTCGAATGCAGACGGTGTCGCGACCACCATCCTCGTGCTGATGGTGCTGGCCTCCATCGGCACCTGGTTCCTCATCGTGCTGAAAGGCATCGTCGCGGTGCGCCAGCGCCGTGCCAGCGGCGCCTTCCTCGACCGCTTCTGGAATGCCTCGTCGCTGGAAGACGTGGCGCGCGACATGCGTTCGCACGGCGTGACCGATCCGTTCTCGCACCTGGTGCATGAAGGTTTCAGCGCAGTCGAAACCCTGCGCAGCGGCAACGCCGGCACCCGCGGCCTGATAGCCACCGGCAGCGCCGACGAATTCCTGACCCGCGCGCTGAAGCGCTCGATCGAGCGCGACCGCAGCCGCATGGAATATGGTCAGACCTTCCTGGCGTCGGTCGCCTCCAGCGCGCCCTTCATCGGCCTGCTCGGCACCGTGTGGGGCATCTATCACGCTCTGCTGGCCATCGGCATGTCCGGCCAGGGCACGCTGGACAAGGTGGCCGGCCCGGTCGGCGAGGCGCTCATCATGACCGCCATCGGTCTGGCCACCGCCATCCCGGCGGCACTGGCGTTCAACTTCTTCGCCCGTTCGACCCGCAACGTGATGGCCGAACTGAACAGCTTCGCGCATGACGTGTTCGTCATGCTGTCGACCGGCGTCAAGGACAGCGGCTCGAACGACCCGAAGGCCACCGGCGATCGCGTGCTGTCGCTGGTCGAACGCGCCCGCGGCAACCACTGAGCGGGAGCGCTGAACCATGGCTTTTGCAAGTTTCGAGCAGGACGACGACGGCCCGATGGCGGAAATCAACATGATTCCGCTGATCGACGTGATGCTGGTGCTGCTCATCATTTTCATGGTGACCGCGCCGCTGCTCACCCACGCGGTCAAGGTCGACCTGCCCAAGGAATCGACCAGCGCCAACCAGCTGCCGCCGGAAAACATCCAGATCGCCATCGGTCCTGACGAACAGCTGTACTGGGCCGGCGAGAAGGTAGACGCCGACACGCTGAAGGCGCGTCTGCAGGAAGCAGCCGCCAAGGACAAGAATGCCGAGATCCAGCTGCGTGCCGACCAGAACGTGCCCTACCGCTCGGTGGCGCACGTGATGAGCGAGGCAGCCCGCCTGGGTCTCACCCGCATCGGCTTCGTCACCGATCCGTCGGCGGCCAAGTAATCAGCTGCTGCCCGGTCACGAACGGCCGCCCCATGGGGCGGCCGTTCTGCAAAACGATGCAGGTAGAATTCGAAACAGAGAGCGAAAGCCCATAACAAAAAGATAAGGC
>Ga0123397_139450_pt1 | contig 24388 bp, 24 predicted proteins | sample T10HLNH4metaT_FD_89925 | JGI IMG/M metagenome (GOLD analysis project Ga0123397, IMG submission 89925) | Methane-oxidizing artificial microbial communities from Washington, USA to study methane cycling - T10-HLNH4 metaT (Metagenome... ... | reverse complement strand
CGACGCTGCGCACCCGCCAGCTCATGATTGATTTGCAGGCCCTATGAATCCATCCTCTCACTCTCCCCAGCGCACCGCCTTGTCAGTCAACGTCAACAAGGTGGCCTTGGTGCGCAACACGCGACACCTGGGCATTCCCAGCGTCACCCGCGCGGCCGAGTTGTGCCTGCAAGCGGGTGCGCAGGGCATCACGGTGCACCCCCGGCCCGACGAACGCCACATCCGCGGCCAGGACGTGCATGAGCTGGCAACACTGATGAAGGCATGGCCCGACCGCGAATACAACATCGAGGGCAACCCGTCGCAGAACCTGATGGACTTCATTCGCCAGGTGCGCCCCCAGCAGGCGACTTTTGTGCCCGACAGCGAGGACCAGTTCACCAGCGACCACGGCTGGAGCTTTCCGCAAGATGCCGAGCGCCTGGCGCCCCTGGTGGCCGAATGCAAGGCACTGGGTGTGCGCGTGAGCCTCTTCATGGACCCAGTCCCTGAGCAAATGGCTGCGGCCAAGGCCGTGGGAGCCGACCGGGTGGAGCTGTACACCGAGCCCTACGCCGCCGCCTGGGGCTCGGCACAGCAGGCGGCCGAGCTCAAACGCTATGCCGCAGCCGCCCAGGCTGCGCTGGATGTCGGATTGGGCGTCAACGCTGGCCATGACCTCAACCGGGACAACCTTGCGGCTTTTGTGCGCGAAGTGCCGGGCGTTCTGGAGGTCTCGATTGGCCATGCGCTGATTGCCGATGCACTGGAGCTGGGCTACGCCGCAACCGTGCAGGCGTACCTGGACTGCATTGCCCAGGGCTTTGTGGGCGCAGGAAACTCCTGATTTGATAGCCGCAGAGGCATGTTTCACTAGCGCTTCTAGCCATTTTTATTGAAATTTCATGATCTACGGCATCGGCACCGACATCTGCGACGTGCGCCGCATGGCTGCCAGCCTGGCGCGCCACGGCGACCGCTTTGCTGAAAAGGTGCTGGCCGAGGGCGAACTGGCCACCTGGCGTGAACGCAGCGCGCGCTGGCCCGACCGGGGTTTGCGCTACCTGGCCACCCGGTTCTCGGCCAAGGAGGCTTTCAGCAAGGCGATCGGTCTGGGCATGCGCATGCCGATGACCTGGCGCCACTGCGAGGTCGCCAAGCTACGCAGCGGCCAGCCTGTCATCGTGCTACACGGCGCGCTCAAGGAATGGTTTGAGGCCCAAGGGCTGCAGGCACACCTGAGCGTGACCGACGAAACCGACTACGCCGCCAGCTTCTGTGTGGTAGAAAAAATCCAAACCAAATTACCTTGAAGCGCATGATTCATATGTGCTGATAGCTATCAATTGAGTAGCAATTGACCCTTGAAACGTCCCATGACTGAACACGCACCCCTGATCCTCGACGTCGCTGGCACCACCCTCAGTGCCGATGACCGCCGCCGCCTGGCGCACCCACTCACGGGTGGTGTCATCCTGTTTGCCCGCAACTGGGAAAACCGCGCACAGCTGCTGCAGCTCACCAGCAGCATCAAGGCCGTGCGCGACGACCTGTTGATCTGTGTGGACCACGAAGGCGGCCGCGTGCAGCGCTTTCGCACCGATGGTTTCACCCATCTGCCGCCCATGCGTGCGCTGGGAGAGATGTGGATGGATGACGGCAAGGGCGCCAAGGCTGTGCCCGGCAGCGGCGCCCTGCGCGCCACCAATGCGGCCACGGCGGCGGGTTATGTGCTGGGTACCGAATTGCGCGCCTGCGGTGTGGACTTCAGCTTCACACCGGTGCTCGACCTGGATTGGGGCGAAAGCGGAGTGATTGGAGACCGGTCCTTCCACCGCGACCCCCGTGTGGTGGCGCTGCTGGCCAAGAGCCTCATGCACGGCCTGCTGCAGGCGGGCATGGCCAACTGCGGCAAACACTTCCCTGGCCACGGCTTTGTCAAGGCGGACTCGCACACCGAGGTACCCGTAGACAAGCGCAGCCTCAAGGCCATCCTGGCCGACGATGCGGCGCCTTACCCCTGGCTCAGCAGCACGCTCACCAGTGTGATGCCGGCCCATGTGATCTACCCCAAGGTGGACAGCCGCCCCGCCGGTTTCTCGCAGCGCTGGCTGCAAGACATCCTGCGCCGCGAGATGCGTTTTGACGGCGCGATCTTCAGCGACGACCTCAGCATGGAAGGTGCCCGCCGCCTGGACGGCCAGGTGGTCAGCTACACCGATGCCGCCGTGGCGGCGTTGGAAGCGGGTTGCGACCTGGTGCTGCTGTGCAACCAGAGCGTGGGCGATGGCAAGGCGGTGGACGAACTCATCACGGGCCTCGACAACGCCCGCAACCAGGGGCGCTGGCAGCCCAGTGTGGACAGCGAATCCCGCCGCCTGGCGCTGCTGCCCGAAACCCTGCCGCAAGCCTGGGATGAACTGATGTACCAGCCTGCCTACCTGCAGGCGCTGGACCTGTTGCCCTGACCTGCGTGTGGTGGTGTGTCCGGTACGGCGCCACCCCTTGCGGTGCCGCGCGGTTACCCGCTAGGGCGTGTTGAAGGGCCCTGGCGTCACAGGTGTCGGTGCGGCCGGTGAGGCATTGGCTATCGCATCCGCAGTGGCCGCAGGCGGGGCAGGGGGCGGCGGTACCCCCTGAAACCTGCGCACCACGCGCTGGAACACCAGCGCATTCGGAATCTGCAGCCAAGCCGTGTGACCGGTGGCTGCGCCGTGGTCTTCCAGCGTGGTGTAAAGCAGGTTGATGTCCACCACGCGCCCCTTGGCGCCAGGCTTCTCTGCGGTGTCCAGTACCTCGATGTAGTCGCCGATCTTGAAGGGTCGCACGGTGAAGATCAGCAGCGCACAAAACAGGTTGGACAGCACGCTCCAGGCTGCGAAGAACGCGACGGCACCCACAGTGGCAAAACCGGTGAAGGCGGTCCAGAGCACCGTGGCCGACACCCCCATGCGCTCCAGCACCAGCAGCACGGCGCTGGCAATGATGAGCCAGCGGATCAGGCCGTTGATGGGCACCAGCAGTTCATTGGGCAACTGGTAGTGGGCGCTTGCACGGCGCACCAGGCGCCTCAGTGTGCGCTGCAACAGCCAGGCGACAAACAGAATCAGCAGGATCTGCGAGCCAGGAATGATGACCTCAAGCCAGTCCTGCATCCACTCGGGCAGTCGGGTTTTCAGAACTTGCATGCGGGAGACGGCGGTACGGGCGTTGCGTTCAGTCGCGTCGAACGAGAAGAAGTGGAAGAAACTCAATTGCGCAATTGCTCCACGGTGTCCATTTGCATTTCAAAACTGAAGAAGCGGTTGCGGCCCTGGGCCTTGGCGGCATAGAGCGCCTGGTCGGCCCGCATGATCATGCTCTCGGCGTTGGTGCTGTCGTCGGGCACGCAGGTCGTGATGCCACCCGACAGGGTCAGTGTGTCGCCCAGTGGGGAGTCTGCGTGTGCAATGGCGCGCACCTTGAGCAGCTGCCCCAGGGCGCGTGCAAAGGTCATGGCGCCGGAGCGGGGCGTGTTGGGCAGGATGAGTGCGAACTCTTCCCCCCCGTAGCGCGAGGCCACGTCCCGGGGGCGCACACAGACCTCGCGCAACAGGCGGCCCACCTCTTTCAGGCAGGCGTCGCCTTGCACATGGCCGCTGGCGTCGTTGAAAAGCTTGAAGTGGTCCAGATCGCACAGCATCAGCGTGAGCGGCGTGCCGTCGCGTCGCGCAGCCAGGATCTCGTTGTGCAGGATGCGGTCAAACCCGCGGCGGTTGACGAGGCCCGTGAGGGCATCGATTTCCACCATCTCGTTGAGCCGCTGGTTGGCGACATGCAACTCGGCTGACATCGACACCAGCCGTCGGCGCATGTCCAGCAACCGCCGCATGGCGCGCAGCTTGGCCATCAGCACGATGGGCTTGACGGGTTTGACCAGGTAGTCGTCGCCCCCTACCTCAATGCCGCGCCACACATCCAGTTCGTTGTCCAGGCCCGACAGGAAGATGATGGGCGTCCAGTCCCCCGCCTCGCTCTCACGCATCTGCTGCGCCACCCAGTAGCCATCCTGGCCTGGCAGCTTGATGTCCAGCAGCACCAGATCGGGCCGGTGGGTCTTGAACAGATGCAGCGCAACAGGGCCCTCGGGTGCCTCGAAGATGTCTGACACCCCCGCCCGCCGCAGTTCGGCCACCAGCGCCGCGCGCACGGACCCCTGGTCTTCGACCACCAGTACCGAAAAAGCATTGCCCGAAGGCAGGGGCTCGTTGGCAGGGTAGGGCGCGTTGCTGGAGCTGAAGGGCACGGTATGTCTCCTTGGTGCCTGGTGACCGGTAGAGGGGGCAGTCGCAGACCGCCCTCCGACGCAAATCAGGCCTCAGGACTCGCGGCGCAGCGCAGGGAACAGAATCACGTCGCGAATGCTGGGGCTGTCAGTCAGCAGCATCATGAGGCGGTCAATACCAATACCGCAACCCCCCGTGGGTGGCATGCCGTACTCCAATGCGCGTACGAAGTCGTGATCGTAGAACATGGCTTCGTCGTCGCCACTGTCTTTGGCGGCCACCTGGGCATGGAAGCGTGCAGCCTGGTCTTCGGCGTCGTTCAGCTCGCTGAAGCCGTTGCCGAACTCGCGGCCGGTGATGTACAGCTCAAAGCGCTCGGTCACCTCGGGGCGGGTGTCGTTGGCACGTGCCAGGGGCGAAATTTCGGTGGGATGTTCCATGATGAAGGTGGGCTGCCACAGCTTGTCTTCCACCGTTTCTTCAAAGTACAACACCTGCAGGCTGGCCAGCGTGCGGGTCGAGAGCTTGTCCTTCTCTTCGGTCATGCCCAGCTTTTTCAATGCACTGATGAGCCAGGCGGCATCGTCCACATGGGCACCGGCCTCGGTGTACTGAAAGATGGCTTCACGGATGGTCAGTCGGGCAAACGGCTGGGTCAGGTCCACCGCGCGGCCCTGGTAGGTCATCTGCAGCGAGCCCGTGGCCTTGAGCGCCACTTCACGGATCAGCGTCTCGGTGAAGTCCATCAGGTCCAGGTAGTTCCAGTACGCCGCGTAGAACTCCATCATGGTGAACTCGGGGTTGTGGCGCACCGAGATGCCTTCGTTGCGGTAGCTGCGGTTGATTTCGAACACGCGCTCAAAGCCGCCCACGATCAGGCGCTTCAGGTACAACTCCGGGGCGATGCGCAGGTACATCTCCTGCTCCAGCGCGTTGTGGTGCGTCACGAACGGCTTGGCATTGGCGCCGCCCGGGATCGGGTGAAGCATGGGCGTTTCGACTTCGAGGAAGCCGTGGCTCACCATGAACTCGCGCAGGCCGCTCACGGCCTTGCTGCGGGCCACGAAGCGCTTGCGGGCCTGCTCGTCGGTGATCAGGTCCACATAGCGCTGGCGGTACTTCTGCTCCTGGTCGGCCATGCCGTGGAACTTGTCGGGCAGCGGGCGCAGGCTCTTGGTCAGCAGGCGCAGGCTGGTCACCTTGACCGACAGCTCGCCGGTCTTGGTCTTCATCAGCAAGCCTTCGGCACCCACGATGTCGCCCAGATCCCAGTGCTTGAAGGCCGCATACAGCTCTTCGCCCACAGCGTCACGGGTCACATAGAGCTGTATACGCCCACCCACTTCGCCCAAAGAGCCATCCTGGATCGTGGCGAAGCTGGCCTTGCCCATCACCCGCTTGAGCATCATGCGGCCGGCCACAGACACATTCACCGGCGTGGCTTCCAGGGACTCGTTCGTGGCAGCGCTGTGTTCCAGGTGCAACTGGGCAGCCTTGTGGCCGGGCTTGAAGTTGTTGGGGAAAGCAACGCTACCGCCGTTGGCCTGTGCTTCGCGCAGAGCGCGGAGCTTTTCGCGGCGCTCGGCGATGAGCTGGTTGTCGTCCTGGGGTGCGGGGGCGTGGGTTTGGTCTGACATAGGTGCCGTCGGTGCGGAGCGTGGAGTGGAGGGCTGCGTTCAGCCGAACCGTTGATTTTATCGGCTACGCACTGCCTGAAGGTCCTCGGCCCCCGGACGAGTGGTAGCCCCAAAGCGCGGATATGGTTCTGGCGATGATTTTCAGATCCGCCCACAGCGTGTGCGAGCGGGCGTACTGCGCCGCGTAGCGCAACTTAACGGGGAGAATCTCCTCGACATACGTGCGCTCGGGGTCGCTGCTTTGGCCCAGCAAGGTGCTTTCGTCGCGGAATTCGATGGATGCGTGGTCTGTGATGCCCGGACGCACACTGAGTATTAGCTCCCGCAGGTCATTGGGGTAAAGCGCGACATAGTGAGGCACCTCAGGCCGTGGTCCAACGAGGCTCATCTGGCCCAGCAGCACATTCACCAGCTGCGGCAGTTCATCTGCTTTGGTACGCCGCAGCCAGTAACCAGCGCGCGTAATGCGGGCGTCGGCACCGATCGTAATGGCGGGGCCATGTGCTTCTGCACGCTGGTGCATGGTGCGGAACTTGTAGATGTGAAACGGCTTGCCTGCGCGTCCTACGCGCTGTTGGCGAAAGAGAGCAGGGCCGGGTGAGTCGCACACCACCCACAGCACCACGGCCAGCAGCAAAGGCGTGAGCAACACCAGCCCAAGCGCAGCAAATACCAAGTCGAACAACCGCTTGGGCATGGTCAGCCCAGCACCTCTTGCAAAGCTGCAATCACACGCTCCTGGTCGTTGTCGCTCATGGCGGTAAACAGGGGAATGCTGATCATCGACTGGTAGGCCGCATCGGCCACAGGAAACATCGCGGGGGTCAGCTGATACCGGTCGCGCCAGTATGGGTGTCGGTGCAGGGGGACATAGTGCACACTTGTACCGATACCCCGATCCGACAGTGCCTGGATGACCTCGTCACGCCCCAGCGGTGCATCGGCTCTTATCCGGATGACATACAAGTGCCAGGCATGGGTGTCGCCATGTGGCGCGCTGGCGGGCAAGGTCAGCGGCAGTTGTGCGAGCTGTTCGTGATACCGGTGGGCGAGGGTCTGACGCCGTTGCAAGAATTGCGGCAACCTCTCCAGCTGCTTTACGCCCATGGCGGCGGCTACGTCCGTCATGTTGTATTTGAAGCCCGGCGCTACGACCTCGTAGTACCACGCCGGGGTTTTCGAAGTAAAGCGGTCAAACGCATCGCGGTTCATGCCGTGCAGGCGCATCACGCGCATGCGCTGGGCCAGGGCTGCGTCGCGCGTCACTACCATGCCGCCTTCGCCGGTGGTGATGGTTTTGTTGGCGTAGAAGCTGAACACCGTCACGTCTGACTGCAACTGCCCCACCAGCGCGCCGCGCCAGGTGGTGGGCAATGCATGGGCCGCGTCTTCCACCACCTTCAAGCCGTGTTCTTTGGCGATGGTGAGGATCGCATCCATGTCGCACGCCAGGCCACCGTAGTGCACGGGCACGATGGCTTTGGTGCGGGGCGTGATGGCGGCACGGATCTTTTCTGGGTCGGTGTTCAGCGTGACCGGGTCCACATCCACCAGCACCGCGTCGGCTCCCAGGTAGCGCACCACTTCGACGGTGGCGGTGAAGGTGAGCGTGGGGGCAATCACCTCATCCCCTGGGCCAAGGCCCAGAGCCTCCAGCGCCAGGTGCAAACCTGCCGTGGCCGAATTCACGGCCACGCCGTGCAGCCCGCCGCCCAGGTAGTCCACAAAGTTCTGTTCAAACTGGCGCGTGACGGGGCCGGTGGTGACCCAGCCGGAGCGCATGGCCTCGGTGACAGCGGCGATTTCGACGTCGCCAATGTCAGGGCGGGCGAAAGGGAGGAAAGGCTGGCTCATGACTTGGCTATCCAGCAGATGATGTGTGTACGCAGCCATGGGAGGCTGTTGAACAAGGTGTAGAGCATGGGATGAACGGGCGCCACACGGCGAGCTATCGGCGGAGCCAGTGTGATGCGCCGAGCGCTCATCTTGGCTTGGGGGAAGAGTGCTTTCACACGGCTAAGAGGCACACCACGAACGTCAGCATTTCGTGGGTTGTTAAATGTGAAGTCGTACCAGAGGACAGCACCGCCTGGCTTGATCCACTGCCACAAAGTAGCGGCCAGATGTTGCTGAAAGTGATCATCTAGTAGCGAAGAAAAAACTGTGGAAACCAGAACAATGTCCTGGGATTCAGGCGCAATGGCTGCTTGGGATGCATCACCCTCCAAGAGTTCCAGCTGTAACGGCAGCGTGTTGCGCGCTTGTCGGAAACGGTCGGGCAGCAACTCAATACCTCTGAGGTGTTGTGGCTCGAAACCGATTCGCAGGAGTTCCAGCAAGTTACCACCTGTGCCGCAGCCTACCTCCAGCAGACGGAGCGTGGCTAGGTCAGTTGTGCCGTGCTGACTGAACATTTTCAACATGGCACGTTGACGCTCCTGCACACCCAAATAAACCTCCGGGCGCAGAAAGCTGTACCGTTTATTACTGTGTGAGCGACGGGAATATCTGCTGGTGACTGCGTTGAGCTCATCTGAAGTGGTCATGCCATAACTTCCAGAAACTGCTGCGCAAGTACAGGGTAGGTGTGACGCGCCAATACAAAAGCCCGCCCCCGTTGGCCCATGTCCTGGCGCTGCTGAGGTGTGGCCGCTGCAAGTTGAAGCAAGCCTTGGGCAACGGCTTGGGGTGATTCTGGCGCCACGGTCAATCCGCAGTCAGCCTCTGTTACGGGGTCATTTCCTGCCTCTACCGAATGGAGAATGGCGCACCCCGCCATCATGTAGTCCATGAGTTTGTTGGGCGCTATGCCGAACCGATAGAGTGGCGTCCGTTGCCAGCCAATATAGGCAATATCGAAGTGCGCCAACAACGCAGGTATCTGTGACTTGGGAACCGGGTCAAACAGTGAAACATTGCTTAGACCTTCATTGCGTATTCGTTGCGCTAACCGCGCTTTTTCGTGACCATCCCCCACCAAGATGAATGACAGCGACGAATTGCGTAGCATTGCAGCAGCGTCTAAAAGTACGTCCAGTGCATTAGGTAAACCATGTGAGCCGGCATAGCCGACGATGGTTTTGCCGGCTGCTTTCAGTAAATTCAGGTGATGTGTCAGTGGGCCTGCCAGCGGTGCCGGCGCATCGGCCCATTCCTCTGGTGATATGCCATTGGGCACGATGCGCAGCTTGCGAAGATCCAGCCCATGTTGGGCCATGTGTTCTGCCACATTTGGCAGCATGGATACCACATAGTTCGAATCACGGTAGGCGTCGTTTTCTGCCTTTTGGCACAGGAGAATGAAAGGGTGCCACCACGGCATGCCAGACAGCTCCATTGGCGAGGCTGGCCAGAGGTCGTGCACCTCATAAATCAATTTGGCTTTTGCCATCTTGGCAATGTGCCTTGCAACCCAAATATCCATGGGATATGTGCTGGACGCAATTACCACGTCGGGCTTGTATTTCGTCGCTAGCGTAGGCGCCAGTTGCCACACTTGGTGCAAAAAACTCCAAATATTCTTTACCCGGCCCAGCCCATTGCCTCGGTATGTAGGGGTGGGCAGCCAGAGGTATGCAATTCCGTCCACTTCTTCGCGTGCCTTTTGCGGTTGTTTCGTGCGTACGTGAGAGAACGTGGCCGCGACGATAGCGACCTCATTCCCAGCTCGCACCCATTCGCGTGCGAGGTAATACGGCCGATATTCCATGCCCAATGAGGGCGAGCCCGCGTAGTGGTTGAGGTAGAGGATTTTCATGTCTAATGCAAGGCCAGCAGTTGCTTGGACGCTTAAACCATGAGCTTTCGGTAGAGCTGGTCGATACTGTCCATTTGCGTCTTGCGGTCGCCGTCCCGAGCTATGCGCTCGACGTTGCGCTCGCCGGTCTTGCGAGCCTGCGCATCATCGCTGGCAAGCCGAAGCAAAACTCGGGCTAGAGCTGATACATCGCCGGCGGGCACCAGCAGCTCGGGGTCTATCCACTGCCGATTGGCAGGTAAATCGCTGGCCACCACGGCTAGTCCACAGGCCATGCTCTCGAGCATGGCCACAGAGGTCGCATCGCTTATGGGCACGGATATGGAAATCTTGCAGCGCGCCAGTACGGCAGCCATGCCCGCATCGTCTAGGCGGCCATGGAAAATTACGTTCTGCGCTAGTCCATGTGCTTGCACCTTTGAGCGCAGTGCTGGTTCGAGTGAGCCTCCGCCGAGCAGGTGGAGGCGCATGGGTACGTCAAGTAACTGAACGCACAGAATTGCGAAGGCATCGATTAGCGTGCTTATCTGATAATTTGATTCCCAGGCCCTCAGACTTACGATATGCAGGCAATCCTTGCTTTCCCAGGGCGCTGGGGAAAAGCGTGTGCGATCCACGCCCCAGTGGACTTCGTGCACTGGGGCCCGCGGGTGGTACTGCAGTGCGGCTTCTACAAGGTCGACCGAGTCGCCTGTGATGAGGTCGGCGCGGCGCAGGGTCCAGCCGGTGAGCCAACGCATCCACGGGCGGGTATGTGGCGTGACGAGCAGGTCGCTACCCCAGGCTGTCATCACCAACGGATGGTGGGCGCAGCGCGCAGCCAAGTAACCGTAGGATGTGACATAGTGGGCGTGCACAATGTTGGGTGACAGTTCATTCACATAGCGGCGCGCTGCGGATGCGCGTAGCAGCCAGTCGGTTGGACGCTGAACCGGCGGTAGGATGTATTGCTCCACGCCATCAAGCGGCTCGGGGCGTGCCGTGATGAGAGAGACACGCCAGCCGCGCGCGCGCATTTCCAGCGCCCAGCGTCGGGTGTGCGGGCTGCTGGCGTCGCCCAGCAGGCATAGGTGGCGGCGGTCAGCCATGCACCGGCTCCGCCAGAGGTAACTCACCAGCCCAGGCTGCGTAGTGCGATGCCAGTTCGGGGTGCCGCTCAAGCAGCTGGGCGTCACCTAGTCGGACGTCACCGATGACGCGGGCAGGCGAGCCGGCCAATATGGCGAAATCCGGCACATGACCGCGAATGCGGGAATGGGCGCAAACTACCACGCCCTTGCCGATGTGGCTGCCTGCCTCGACCACGCTGTGCGGGCCAATGAAGCTGTAGGCCCCGATGACGATGGGCGAGCGCACATAACCGGGTGCCGTGCCCTCGTAGCTTGCATAGGCCCTGCCGAGCAGCCGAATGCTACGGTGCGAGCTGTGCGTGACAATGCTGACAAAGTTGGTGATCTGTACGCCTTCCCCAATGCGCAGCCCGGCAGTAGCGTCTAGGAAGTTGAACTGACCTATGAACACATGGTCGGCCAGTTCCAGTCCAGCTTCTCCCTCGATGCAGGTGCTGGGGGCTATGCGGGTTTGGGGTAGGTAAGGGCCAGCGCGGCCTTGCTCGCCGAACACCATGCGGAAAAAGAGCTGCCGCCAGAGCCAGCGGCGCAAGCGGTTAAGAAAGGCTCTCATGGGGAATGTCGCTCCAGGTAGCAAGGGCCTGGAAATAATAAAGGAAGTACGTAGCCATAGCGGCAGAGACACCCCAGGCCGCACCAGCAAGTCCTCCCCAGTGGAGGCCTGTGGCCAGCCCGACGAAGAACAGGATCTGTCCTACGAGGGAGATCCGTAACGCCCAGGGCTGGGCGTGCCAAGCCAGTGTTACTACTGAGAGCGGAGAAGCAATGAAGTGCAGGCCTATGTAAATGCCCAAGCCTCTGGCCAGCGTGCCAGCATCACTCCATTGCGTACCGAAAACCCAGGTGAACAAACCGGGCCCCCAGAAAAGCAGGACGGCTGTCAGCGGCGCTGCCAAGAGGGTCAGCACCGCAATGGTGCGGCGCACCAAACCCCGCGCTTCGGCCGCGCTGCGTGCCTGCAGTAGCTGCGGGTAGAGCGTCTGCGATAACGCGCTCCCCAGCAACGTGGCGGGGGCCTTCAGGTAGCGCAGCGCCAGAGCCCAGAAGCCGGCAGCCGCATCTCCGGCCCAGGCAGCGATGAGCAGAAGGGTTAGCGTGTCTTGGAGCGCACCAATGAAAGCGTGCGGTGTGTTGTAAAGCGGAAAGTTTCGGTGACGTGTTGCCATGGCCTTAAGACGGGTCAGCGGTTGACTCCTCAGCCGCCGCCAGCCACCCTGCGGAGCTGGCCTTGCTAGCAGCCAGGCGGAGCACAAGCCTGCAACGATGGGGCCCAGCATCAGTCCCACAGGCCCTACCTTGAGTAGGCCCAGCAGCATCTGTAGCAAGGTCCCCCCTCCTTGTTGCAACAGGCGTGCCCACGTAAGTAGACTGAAGCGCTGCGTCCGCGTGCTCCAGAGCGTAAGCCACTGGGTTGCTCCAATGCTCAGCACGCCTGCGGGCACTAGCCAGGCCAAGGGCATGTCCCGCCAGAAAACCAGCAGAACTGCCACGGGCGCTGATACCACTGTGGCGGCGAACAACAAGCGCGCACACAGTGCCATCAGTAGGGCGGCGCCGCGTGGAGTTTTTTCGAGTGGTAACGCGAACTCGTAACGCACACAGGCCATCACGGCCAAGTTGGTGACCACTGCCCAGAGCAGTGCGTACTGACCGAAGTCTTCAGGCGTGTAAAGCCGTGTGAGGAATGGCCCGAGCAAGATGGGTAGTGCGTGAGCAAGCACGCTGCCTGTCAGCAGCATGAGCGTAGCGCGCAGCAAGCCTTTTTTCATAGTGGGGGCACATCAGTGGCTTGGTGTTCTTGCACTTGTGGAGTGATAAATTGCGTGGTCAAAACGCTTCGTCCGGTTAGCTAGTCAAAATTACTTTGCGTCGGAAGTTGGGGCGTGCAGACGATGACGCTTATTCACGGTAGGTTGCAGCATTTCAAATTCGATGCAGCTGAACTACCGCTGAATATGTTCAGTGCACTTAAATGTTGCGATCAGATATCTTGCATTAGTAACGATCCTTCTAGGGAGATTTTGCCGCGCATTTTGTTCGTATATATTTAGCGCTTACATTGCACGCACCAATGCTTGAGCAATCAGGTCTATGCTGGCATTATCCAGATATGGGTGTATGGGGAGGCTGATCACTTTTTTCGCTACGTTGTCCCCAACGGGTAGAGAGGCATTGGTATCTGCTACCGCTGGTTGCTGGTTCAGCGGTATGGGGTAATGCACCACAGTGGGTATGCCTGCTTGCCGCATTCGTTCTTGTGCTTGTTCGCGGTGGTGCACTTGCACGGTGTATTGAGCCCAGGCGCTTTGGTTCTCCTCCTCGACGTGTGGAGTGCTGGTGATGCCGGCGTGGTTCAACAGCTGTGTGTAACGCTTGGCTGCTTGTTGGCGTGCAGCAACTTCTTCATCTAGGATGGCTAGCTTGGATAGCAAGACAGCGGCTTGCAGTGTGTCCAGCCGACTATTAACGCCTACTCGGACATGGTGATAGCGACGGTCTTGGCCGTGGCGGGCGATCTGGCGGATGATCTTTGCCAACTCGTCGTCGTTGGTGAAGATGGCACCACCGTCGCCATAGCAGCCTAAGGGCTTGCTAGGGAAGAAGCTGGTGCAGGAAATGGGGGTGAGGTTGCAGCTTTTGCGACCTTTGTAGGTAGCACCAAAGCTTTGAGCCGCGTCTTCAACGACGGTAACGCCATGTTTTTGGGCGATCGCGTTGATGGCGTCGTAGTCAGCACATTGACCGTACAGGCTGACGGGGATGATCGCTTTGGTACGCGGGGTGATAGCTGCTTCTAGCAGGGCAGGATTCAGGTTGTAGGTGCGCGGGTCGATGTCCACGTACACGGGCTTTGCGCGCAGAAGCGCTGCGGTCTCAGCAGTGGCAATGTACGTGAATCCGGGGGTGATGACTTCGTCGCCAGGGCCAATGCCTAGTGCCATCTGAGCGATTTGCAGCGCGTCGGTGCCATTGGCGACGGTGATGCAGTGTTTGGCGCCGGTGTAGGCGGTCAGCTTTTCTTCCAGCTCGGCCACTTCGGGCCCTAATATGTACTGGCCGTGCGCAAGCACGCGGGCCATGGCGGCGTCGATCTCGCTTTTGATGCGCGCCTGCTGGGCCTTGAGGTCGACGAAATCAATCATTAGTCTATATAGAGAGTTTGGTAATTGTTTGATCGTGGAGCACATAGCGAGCCCCTGTATGTGGGCAGGTGGCTTCGCCGTAGCCCGCCAGGGGGAGCGCAAGTTGCTCACCAAATTCACTTATCCACCCAATCTGCAGTGCGGGTACGCCTACTACCAATGCGTAGGCGGGCACATCTTTGTTAACCACGGCGCCAGCGCCCACAAAAGCGTATTCGCCAATAGTGGTACCACATAGGATGGTGCAGTTGGCACCCAGGGTGGCGCCATGTTTGACCCGTGTATTGCGGTATTGGCTTTTGCGTTCAACGAATGCGCGAGGGTTGTGTACGTTGGTGAACACCATGCTCGGCCCGCAAAACACACCATCTTCGAGAGTTACGTTGTCGTACACGCTGACGTTGTTCTGGATCTTGCAGTGGTCGCCAATCACCACCCGGTTGCCCACAAAAACGTTCTGGCCCAGCGAAACGCCTTTACCGATGCGCGCACCGCCGCAGATGTGCACCCAGTGCCAGATGCGGGAGCCCTCTCCAATGACTGCGCCTTCATCCACGATGGCGCTGGGGTGGATGGTGGTTGCGTTCATTGCGGTGCTCTCATCGGGACAACTTGATCACGAACGGATGCACTTCGCCGGGGCCGCCGACCCGTGGCGTGGAAGTGCGGATGCTGTGCACCGTTTCTATGCAGTGGCGTGCGTCTTTCAGGCCATAGCCATTGCCTGCCAAAATTTCCTGGTAGCTGATCGTGTGCAGATCTGTAAAACCTTCCGAGAATTCCAACGGCTCGCCGCTGACATCAATGTTGCGGTAGGTGGCTTTTTTTCCTTGAACGCTGGCTGGTAGATCGCTTGCGTCGACGGAGAGAAACCAACGCACCCGAGCGCCTTGGTATTCAAGATATCCACCAGCTTTTGTCTCACTGAGGTAGTGCACGCGGTTGTACTGGAGTGGACCGAAAATGAAGTGCAGCATGTCGAAGAAATGCACCCCGATGTTGGTGGCAACCCCGAACGATTTGCGCGGATCACCCTTCCAACTCGTGGCGTACCATTTGCCACGTGAGGTGATGTAGGTTAGGTCCACATCGAACTTGGTGTTTAGTGGGGCTGCAGACACCTTGTTGCGCAGCTGAACAATCGCCTCATGGTGGCGCAGTTGCAGGATGTTGAAAACGCGCTGGCCGGTCTCGCGTTCCACACACGCTAGTTCGTCCACCAGTGCGGGCGTGGGGACCAGTGGCTTTTCGCAAATAACGTCGCAGCCTAGGCGCAAGCCTGCGGCAATGTGAGCGTGGTGTAGATGATTGGGGGAGCACACCACCACATAGTCCAGCGCTTGATGGGGTCGGCGGCGCAACGTCTGTGCGTGCTCGTAAAAGCACTCGAAGTCGGTGAAAAAATCAGCCTCAGGGGCCAGACTGTCGATAATGCCGACCGAGTCGTTGACATCAAAGGCTGCAGTTAAACAGTTGCCTGTGTCTTTGATGGCACGCATGTGGCGCGGGGCGATGTAGCCAGCGGCACCAATTAGTGCAAAGTTTTTCATGGGCTCAAAGTCGGTAGACGGTAAATCCTGCTTGTTTCAGCTCCTCGCGGTCATATAGTGACTTGATGTCAGCAATAACCGGCTTAGGATGGCGGCAGTAAGAGCGAAGCTGCTTGGCGCTCAAGGAGCGGTAGCTATTGTGTCCGACCGCAACGACAAGAGCGTCCACGGGATGGTCTTCGTCCACTATGCCCAGAGTCAGCTGGTATTCATGCTGAACCTCGGCCGCGTCGGCAATAGGGTCCGAAATGACCACCTCCACGCCCCAGGCTTTCAATTCGTTGACTAGGTCTACAACCTTGCTATTGCGAATATCTGGGCAGTTTTCCTTGAATGTGATGCCCATTACGCCAATCTTGCAGCGTGGAGCGTCCATGCTTGCCCGCAGCATTATTTTGATGATGTTGTGCGCCGCATAGCCAGCCATGTTGTCGTTGATGCGGCGGCCCGCCAGAATTATTTGTGGGTGATAACCCACTTGTTCAGCTTTATAGGTCAGATAGTAGGGATCTACACCGATGCAATGCCCGCCAACCAAGCCAGGCCGAAAAGGGACAAAGTTCCATTTGCTGCCCGCAGCTTCGAGCACTTCGAGCGTGTCAACCTCTAGGCGGTCGAACAATATCGAAAGCTCGTTCATCAAAGCGATGTTCAAGTCACGCTGCGTGTTCTCGATGACTTTGGCGGCTTCTGCCACCTTGATGCTGCGCGCTTTGTACGTGCCTGCCGTGATTATGCGACTGTAGAGTTGATCAACAGCCGCTGCGGCTTCGGGCGTGCTGCCACTGGTGATCTTGCGGATGCGCGTGAGTGTGTTGACCTTGTCACCCGGGTTGACGCGCTCCGGGCTGTAGCCACAGAAAAAATCGTGATTGAAGCGCAGTCCAGAAGATTCCTCCAGCACTGGCACACAGATTTCTTCGGTGACACCCGGGTAGACCGTTGACTCAAAAATCACCAAGGCGCCCGGGCGCATGGCGTGCCCTACGGTCTGACTCGCTTTGATCAACATCGACAAGTCGGGGCGCTTGGCATCGTCCACAGGCGTTGGGACTGTCACGATGTAGATATTGCAGCCTTCTAGATCTTTTGGACTTGAGCTGTATTGCAATTGCGTGGCAGCCTGCATTTGCTGCGCGCTTGTTTCTTGCGTTCGGTCGTAATCTGATTGCAGCTCAAGGATGCGTGGTTGGTGGACATCGAAACCTACGACCGGAAAATGCTTGCCAAACTCGACGGCTAGTGGCAAGCCCACGTAACCAAGACCGATGATGGCAATTCGGGGCTTTGTCGCGATAGAGGTCAGCATTGTGTTTTCACTAGATCTGGTTTGTAGCCTCTCACCAGCAAAGAGAGCGAGCGCTTCAGTGCTGCCTCGTCATTCGCATTGGCGGCTTCTTGTAGCGGCTGCAAGGCGGCTTGCAACTCTGACCACGGGCAGAATTCCTCGCGCGCACGCCTGATGCGCGGATGTGTGGTGGCGAGTGGGTTGTCACCGATAAGCAGTTCTTCATACAGTTTTTCACCAGGGCGTAGTCCAGTGAACTCTATGGCTATATCGCCCTGTGGGTGCTCTGCATCGCGCACTGTCAAGCCGGACAGAGCTACCATTCGCCTTGCCACATCAAGGATACGGATGGGTTCTCCCATGTCCAGGAGGAATAGATCACCGCCTTCCGCCATGGCGCCAGCCTGCAGCACAAGCTGCGCTGCCTCGGAAATGGTCATGAAATAGCGTGTCACCTCGGGGTGGGTGACAGTCAGTGGGCCACCTGTGGTGATCTGGCGCCTGAAAAGGGGAATCACGCTACCGCTGGACCCCAGCACATTCCCAAAACGCACCATGGAGAGGCGCGTTGGACAGGACCAAGTGACGACTCCTTCCGGCAATACCTTGTCAAACGGCGGCAACTTACTGGCGGTGATGGCTTGCAGCACTTGCTCAGCCACGCGCTTGCTTGCTCCCATTACGTTTGTGGGGCGCACTGCCTTGTCAGTGGAAACAAGCACAAAGTTGCGCGCGCCATATTCAAGGGCTATTCGTACCATGTTGAGCGTTCCAAAGACGTTGTTCAGCACGCCTTCCCCTGCGTTAGCCTCCACCATAGGAACGTGCTTGTAGGCAGCTGCATGGTAAATTGAATCGGGTCGGTGTTTGCGGCAGATGTCAGCAATACGATGCGGGTTGACCACGCTGGCCAGCAGCGGCACCAGTTCGCACGTGTGGGTACCTTGATCGCGCAGCGCCTGCAGCTCGTGATGGACGGCATAAAGCGCGTATTCGCTGTGGTCCACAAGTAACAGCTTCGCAGGACCTTCGTTAACAATTTGGCGGCACAGTTCGCTCCCGATACTGCCTCCGGCCCCCGTGACAAGCACCACCTGACCAGCAAGACCGTTTCCAAGCAGATCGAGTAGGGGGGCTACAGACTCGCGCCCCAGCAGGTCTTCGATGTCCAACTCCTGGAAATCTGTCACGCTCACCCGACCACTGGCTAGATCGGACAGGCCTGGTAGTGTGCGCACGCGCACAGCCGCACTGCCAAGGCTCTGAATGATTTCATGTCTTCGCTGACGTGTGGTGCTGGGAAGCGCCAGTAGCACGTCAGTGACCTTAAGCTGTTGGATCAGCTCAGGCAAATTGTTGGGACTGCTCACGCGCACGCCGTTGATGGTGCTGCCAGCCTTATTGGGGTCATCGTCCAAGAATCCCATCAGCTGATATTGCCGCATGTTCTGCATGGCGGCAGCAGTTTGCGCGCCTGCGCTGCCGGCCCCATAAATCAGCAATCGATGAGACGTATTGCGCGGCTTGCCGGCCAGCCAGAACCAGCCAAGTGCGCGGCTGGAGCCCACCATCAAGAGCAAAATTATCGGTTGTAGTACGCCAACACTACGCGGCACCCCTTCCCATTGAGCTACCATCAAAATACTGAACAGTAAGGCTCCGTAGAGCGCTACGGCTCGTCCTGTGGTGATGAGCGCCGCAATTCCGGTATAGCGAAAGATGGCTCTATACAAGCCAGCGCGAATGAAGACGGGTAGCGCCAATGTCGGCCCCAAGCCATAAACCAACCATTGGAGCCCGGTGGGCCAATGTGGTGAATCTAGTCGCAGACTAAAAGCCAGCCACATGGCAATGAGGCTCGCGCAAAGGTCCAAGCTCACCACAAAAAACCGCTTGGCGGACCGTGGCCAAGAGAGGATGGCGCTTCGCATGGGGGTACTTAATGGCATGGATGATGGCGTTGCTTACGCGTTAGCAAGTGGCGCATGTTCATCGAGACTGCGCGATCCCCGTCCGCTCCAGCACATCCCCCACCAGTTCCAGGCGGACCAGGGGGTTGTCCAGCTCCATCAACCGCTGTTTCAGCTCCAGTGGCACTGGCAGCAGTTCGCACCATCGGTTCGCCACCCAGCCGCAATCGTTCAGTTGTGCTGCAGTGGGGGTGACCAAGTGGGGCATGTCTGGGTCGCGTACCTGCAGCGTGTGCAAGACCTGCGCCAATGCTGTTGACGCCTTTTTGAGATCGTCTGGAACCGGTACTGTCAGATCCTGTTCGACGTGATCGACGTCAGCAATCCAAAGGCCGTGCTGCAGGTGATGGCGTTGAGTGATGCGAAAACGCTGGCTACCACGGCATAACAGGGTGACCAGTCCGGGCTGGGGTGTCTCCAATTGCTCGATGATGGCCAGGGTACCGATGTCGTTGAAGCGTTCTTCTAGCGCTCCGGCTTGGCGCACTTCCTGGCCTTGGGTGAGTGCAACCACGCCGAAGGGGGCGCCTGTCCGGTGGCACTTGCGCACCATGTCCAGGTAGCGCACCTCAAACACCCTCAGAGCTAGCACTCCGTCCGGGAACAAGACAGAGCCCAGGGGGAAAAGCGGCAGGGACGACAAGGTGAGGGGTGGGGTCATGGGCGCGTGGATGCCTTCGCCCGCTATCATCCCATGACACCGTCGGCTTTTGCTGCACACCACTGTTTTTGTCTCATCCATGCTCTATCAGATCGCCTCTTTCCTGCTCGATGTTGTTGGCGGCTTGCTGACCGGAGCCTGCCTTTTGCGGCTGTACATGCAGTGGCAGCGGGTGCCGTTCTCCAACCCGGTCGGTGGGTTGGTGTTTGCGTTGACCGATTGGCTGATCATGCCGCTGCGACGGGTGATCCCCCCTGCGGGGCGTTGGGATGTGTCCAGTCTGGTGGCAGCGATGCTGGTGCAGCTGGTGCAGTACGCGTTGTTGACGTTGCTGCTCGGTGCGGGATCGGCATGGGCGTGGTTGCCCTGGCTGGCATTGTTCGGGCTGCTGCGCGTGGCGGTCTCGGGGCTGATCGGCCTGCTGATTGTCTATGCCGTCCTGTCCTGGGTACAGGGTGGCCGTTCACCGCTGGCGGATGTGATCGCGCGCCTGTGTGAACCCGTGTTGCGTCCTTTTCGGCGCGTCATTCCGCTGATGGGCGGCTTCGACCTGTCGCCATTGGTGGCGCTGGTGGCGCTGCAGGTCGTGATGATTGTTCTGGGTCATTTGCAGGCCAGTGTGATGCGTTAAGCATCCCAAAGGCCCGATGCGCTAGCCAAGTATGCTCTGTTTGCTATTGAAAATATAGCAATGGCGTGGTGAGGCCTCACTCAGTCCCCTTTTCGGGGACCGGGTATTTACATCACCGCGTCAGCAGGCAGTCGTTGCAGCATAGCCAAACTGCTGGCCACGGTGTTGCGCAGTTCGCGGCGGTCGCAGATGAAGTCCACCGCGCCCTTGGTTTGCAGGAACTCTGCACGCTGGAAGCCCTCGGGCAGGGTCACACGCACGGTGGATTCGATCACGCGCGGGCCAGCAAAGCCGATCAGCGCCTTGGGCTCGGCAATCACGATGTCGCCCACAAAGGCAAAACCTGCGCTCACGCCACCCATGGTGGGGTCGGTCAGCACACTGATGTAGGGCAGGCCCTTCTTGGCCAGGCGGGTCAGCGCTGCGTTGGTCTTTGCCATCTGCATGAGCGACAGCAGGCCTTCCTGCATGCGTGCGCCGCCGGTGGCGGTAAAGCAGATGAAGGGCACCTTTTGCTCGATGGCGGTTTCCACGCCACGCACAAATCGCTCGCCCACCACGGACCCCATGGAGCCGCCCATGAAGTCGAACTCGAAGCAGGCGGCGACGACGTTGATGCTCTTGACCGCGCCGCCCATCACGATGAGGGCGTCGGTCTCGCCGGTGTTCTCCAGGGCTTCCTTCAGGCGCTCGGGGTACTTGCGGCTGTCCTTGAACTTGAGCGCGTCTACGGGCAGCACTTCCTGGCCGATTTCGTAGCGGCCTTCAGCATCCAGAAATGCGTCCAGTCGGGCGCGCGCACCGATGCGGTGGTGGTGGCTGCAGTGGGGGCACACATTCTGGTTGTGCTCCAGGTCGGCCTTGTAGAGCACCGTCTCGCAGCTCGGGCACTTGATCCACAGGCCTTCGGGCACCTGACGGCGCTCGGTGGGGTCGGTTTGCTGGATTTTGGCGGGCAGAAGTTTTTCGAGCCAGGACATGGTGTTCTCCTCTTCAGTGGCGCGACCTGCTACAAAGCCCGTAGGCGTTTGCGGGGCAGGCCGGGTGTGAATCTGTCGGCGCACCCCGCAGGATGCGCCGGGCTGCATTATGCGACTAGGCGTCTAGGGCCTTGCGGATGCCGCGCAGGAAGTCGATGGTCAGGGGCACCACCTTGGCGTGCTCCTGGTCTTCAATCAACTGGATGATGCGGCTGCCGATGACCACGGCATCGGCCACCTTGCCGATGGCCTGGGCGGTGGCGGCGTCGCGGATGCCGAAGCCCACACCCACCGGGATGGTCACGTGCTGGCGAATACGGGGCAGCATCTGCTCCACGGCCGCCGTGTCCAGCGCGCCTGAGCCGGTCACGCCCTTGAGCGACACGTAGTACACATAGCCGCTGGCCACACGCGCCACCTGGGCCATGCGTTCATCCGTGCTGGTGGGGGCCAGCAGGAAGATCAGGTCCATGCCGTGCGCGCGCAGGCTGGCGGCAAAGGCTTCGCATTCTTCGGGCGGGTAGTCCACGATGAGCACGCCGTCCACGCCAGCAGCGGCAGAGTCGCGCACAAACGCACCTTCGCCGTGCCTCTGGTCGTAGCGTTCCACAGGGTTGGCATAGCCCATCAACACCACTGGCGTGGTGCTGTTGCGCTTGCGGAACTCACGCACGTGGTCGAGCACCTGCACCATGCCAATGCCCAGGCTGAGGGCTTTTTCACCCGCCTTCTGGATCACCGGGCCATCGGCCATGGGGTCGGAAAAGGGCACGCCCAGCTCGATCACGTCGGCACCGGCCTCGACCATGCCGTGCATGAGCGCGGGGGTGATGTCGGCAAACGGGAAACCGGCGGTCACATAAGGAATCAGCGCCTTGCGGCCCTGTGCTTGCAGGGCAGAAAAGGTGGATGCGATACGGCTCATTTATTTCACCACCTTGATGGGTTGCTCGCCGCCCTTGACGGACTGCCCCTGGCAGCTGGGTCGGCAGTAAAAGTCGGCGCCACTGAGATCGGCCACAGTACCAATGTCCTTGTCGCCCCGGCCCGAGAGGTTGACCAGGATCGACTGGTCTGGGCGCATGGTTTTGGCCAGCTTCATGGCGTAGGCCACGGCGTGACTGGATTCGAGTGCGGGGATGATGCCCTCGGTGCGGCAGAGGTAGTGGAAGGCGTCCAGCGCTTCCTGGTCGGTGATGCCGACGTATTCGGCGCGGCCGATTTCCTGCAACCAGGCGTGCTCCGGGCCCACGCCGGGGTAGTCCAGGCCTGCGCTGATGCTATGGGTTTCGGTGATCTGGCCGTTGTCATCCTGCAGGATGAAGGTGCGGTTGCCGTGCAGCACACCCGCGCTGCCCTTCTGCAGCGATGCCGAGTGTTTGCCCGACTCCAGGCCTTCGCCCGCTGCCTCCACGCCGATGAGGCGCGTTTTCTCGAAAGGGATGTAAGGGTGAAAGATGCCCATGGCATTGCTGCCGCCGCCGACACAGGCGATCACGGCATCGGGTTGCTGGCCCAGCACCTTTTGCTCGGCCAGCATGCTGGGCATTTGCTCAATGCATTCCTTGCCGATCACGCTCTGGAAGTCGCGCACCATCATGGGGTAGGGGTGCGGGCCCGCCACCGTGCCGATGATGTAGAAGGTGTTGTCCACATTCGCCACCCAATCGCGCATGGCGTCGTTCAGGGCGTCCTTCAAGGTCTTGCTGCCAGACTCCACGGGCACCACCGTAGCGCCCAGCAGTTTCATGCGGTACACGTTGGGGCTTTGGCGCTTCACGTCTTCGGCACCCATGTAGACAACGCATTCGAGCCCGTAGCGCGCGCAGATGGTGGCAGTGGCCACGCCGTGCTGGCCCGCACCCGTCTCGGCAATCACGCGGGGCTTGCCCATGCGCTTGGCCAGCATGGCTTGGCCGATCACGTTGTTGATCTTGTGCGCGCCTGTGTGGTTCAGGTCTTCGCGCTTGAGATAGATCTGCGCGCCGCCCATCTCGCGGCTGGTGCGCGCTGCATGGTAGATGGGGGAGGGGCGACCCACGAAGTGCTTGAGTTCGTAATGGAATTCAGCCAGAAATTCAGGGTCGTTCTGGTAGCGCGCGTAAGCCTCGCGCAGCTCCTGGATGGCGTGGGTCAGGGTTTCGCTGACGAAGCTGCCACCATACGGGCCGAAGTGGCCGGAAGCATCAGGTTGCTGATAGGAATTCATGGGGGTTCTTTGCAAGTTGTGCATCGGCCGCACGCACGGCGGCAACGAAGCGTTGGATCTTCACGGCGTCCTTGATGCCCTTGACGGGTTTGCCATCAGGACCATCGGTTTCGACGCCGGAACTGACATCAACCGCCAGCGAGAGACCCCGCGGGCGGACTTGCAAAATGCCATCGGTCACGTTTGCAGGCGTGAGTCCACCAGACAAAACGAGGTGAGAGCTGACGCTTGGTGGAAGGAGTGACCAATTGAATGCCTTGCCGCTGCCGCCAAAACCTTCGACATGGGCGTCGAGCAGGATGGCTTGGGCGTGAGAGTAATCGTGGGCGTATTTTACGAGGTCAAACTGCGCCGCTCCATCTCCGAGGGGAATTCGGGCGGCTCGCAGGTAGGGGCGTGCCCCCTGGTGGGTGGCCGCCATGCAGTCCTGTGGCGTCTCATCACCATGGAATTGCACTGTAGCGCCAGCAATCATTGCACTGGCTGCTATCACATTAGGAGTGGATTCGTTCACGAACAGCAGCACGGGCGTGACAAACGGCGGCAGGCGCCGTGCCAACTGCGCGGCCCGCTGGGGGGTGACCGACCGTGGGCTGGGGGCGTAGAGTACAAAACCCACCGCATCGGCGCCCGCAGCCACAGCTGCATCCACGTCTTCCTCGCGGGTCAGCCCGCAGATCTTGATGCGGGTGCGTACGTTGGCAGACGCCTGGAAAGGGGCGTGGAGGCGTTGACTGACGGCGGGGGCCGTTGTGGTCGGTGTAGTGGCCTGGTTCATGGAAGCCAATCATACGCAGCCGTGCGCTGGGGTAGCCCCCAGGCGGCGTCGTAGACGGGCCCTTGAAAGTACAACCCGTCTGGCGAGAATGTCGGCGCAGCCACCTTGCGGGACCGGGCTGCCAGCACCTTGGCCATCCATTCGGGAGGCTGCGTGCCCTGGCCGATGGTGATCAGGCAGCCCATGATGTTGCGGATCATGTGGTGCAAGAAGGCGTTGGCTTCGAATTCAAAACGCCAGTAACAGGGGCTCCAGCCCAGTTCGGGGTGCGGTGTGTCCGCCCCCCGTCGCACGATGTCGATGCGTTGCAAGGTCTTGACCGGGGTCTTGGCCTGGCAGGCGGACGCGCGAAACGAGGTGAAATCATGCTCGCCGATCAGGTAGTCGGCCGCCTGCCGCATTGCGTCATG
>Ga0123397_111604_pt1 | contig 24615 bp, 20 predicted proteins | sample T10HLNH4metaT_FD_89925 | JGI IMG/M metagenome (GOLD analysis project Ga0123397, IMG submission 89925) | Methane-oxidizing artificial microbial communities from Washington, USA to study methane cycling - T10-HLNH4 metaT (Metagenome... ... | reverse complement strand
TGGTTATCTCCAATACTTGTGTTGAAAGAGCGACCACGACCGGGCAAGAACACCTACACCCACGAGGCCACTTGAGTTTGTGTGCAGCCCGATCACCGACTGATTCACTCAGTCCGTATTGCGCTGCACCATGACTACGATTATAGGGGTGGTCGACGCGATGTCAACAGGTTTTTGTTGCACTGCACACAAAAACCTTGGGTAAGAAAATCTTAATCTAAACAAAGATATGTGTACGTCCGTTCAAGACCTTGTCTTGCGTCGGCTGCGCTGCGGCACTGCATCGGCGCAGGCGTATCAGCGCAGTTCGGACAGCAGGCGTGCTGCGGTGCGCTCGGTTTCGCGCCGGTAGGCCTCACCGAACAGGAGGAAGTGATTCAGCAGGTGGTGCAGCCGGTAAAGGCCGCGACGGGCGGGCGCACCGGCGTCGAGTGGCGCCGCCTTCTGATAGGCGGCGTACATGGACACCGGGAAACCGCCGAACAGTTCGGTCATCGCGTAGTCGGCTTCACGGTCGCCGTAATGCACGGCCGGATCGAATACGGCAGGCCGCCCATCCGCGATGCCGGCGTTGCCGTGCCACAGATCGCCGTGCAGCAGTGACGGTACCGGCCGGTAGTCGAGGAAGAGGGCGGGTACCCGTTCGACCAGCGCGCGCAGCGTACGGATCAGTTCGCCGCGCTCGCCGCCCGCGATCAGCCGTTCGAGCGCCGGTTGCAGGCGTTTCTGTGCGTAGAACAGCGGCCAGGAGGCCGACCAGCCGTTTTCCTGCGGGCTGTCGCCCAGCCAGTTGTCCCGTCCCAGACCATAGTGCTCGCCCCGCACCGCGTGCAGCGCGGCCAGCGCCTGACCGAAAGCGCGTCCGTCGTCGTCGCCGCTGACCGGCTTGAGCGCGAGCCATTCCAGCGCCAGCCACGCAACTTCTCCGCTGACGCCGGTGCCGGCCAGTGCCGGCACCCGGAAGCTGCCGCTGTCACGCAGCAGGGCCAGACCGTCCGCTTCGGCGGCAAGCCGGTCGGCGTGTTCGGCCGGCACGGTCTTGATGAACAGTGCGCCGGCGCCGGTATCGAGCTTCAGCGCGCTGCGGGTGCGTCCGGGCGGCAGCGCGGCTTCGCCGGTCAGTTGCAGTCCGAGCGTGGCGGCGATCTCCCGGGCCAGCGGGCTCATGCGGGCGCGCCCCCGCTGTCGGCCAGTCGCATGTTGGCGGTCGACAGCCGTCCGGCCAGTACCTGCAGGAACGCTTCATAGAAGCGCATGCGACAGGTTTCCGAAGCGCGGCGGATGCTGTGGCCGTCGATCACGCACAGCAGGCTGTCGGTACTCACCTGAACGTCGTTGGCGCGGAGCTTGCGCTCGCGTGCGACCACCGACATTTCGCCGCAGCATTCGCCGGCGGTCAGTATGGTGAGCGTGCGTCCGTTCTTCGCGATCGCCATTTCGCCCTCGGCGATCACGTACAGCCGGTCGCCCTGTTCGCCGTCCTTCATCAGCAGCGTGCCGGCGGCCACCCGCTCGAGCCGGGTGAAGCGCGCCACCTCCCACAGTTCGACGTCGCTGAATTCATGGAAGAAGGCCAGCGTGCGCAGCAGCCGGAAGTGTTCGGCATCGTTGTCCGCATTGTCCCGCGGCTTGAGCCGGCGATTGCGGAAGGCCTGCGCCAGATCGTGGGTGAACTCGGCCCAGGTCGCGTAGCGCAGCGCCACGTCCTTGTGCATGGCGCGCGCCACCACATCGTCCAGCGCCGGGGGCAGACCGGGGCGGTGGGTGGAGGGGGGCGGCGGTTCGACGTGGATGATCTGGTACACCAGGCTGTACTTGTTGCTGGCCTGGAAAGGCAGTTCGCCGGCCAGCAGCTGGTACAGCACCACGCCCAGAGAATAGATGTCGGTCTGGTGGTTCAGCGGCATTTCCCGCACCTGCTGCGGGCTCATGTAGGCCGGCGAGCCGACGCCCTCGACCTGGGTGCGTTCCACGGTGGTGAACAGCGCGGCGCCGAAATCGGTCAGCTTGAGGTCGCCGTCGCGGGTGAGCAGGATGTTGGCCGGCTTGATGTCGCGATGGGTGACGCCGAGCTGGCAGGCGTAGTCGAGCGCACGGGTGCACTTGAACATCAGTTCGACGATGCGATCGACCGGCAGCAGGGCCGGCCGCTGGATGTGCGCTTCCAGAGTGCCGCCGCCGACGTACTCCATCACGATCCACGCGTGGTCGTCGCCGACCACCGCGTCGTGGATGGCGGCGATGTGCGGATGCTGCAGCCGGTTGGCCAGCGACGCTTCGTTGATCAGCAGGTTGCGGTGCAGCTTGCCGCGCACCTTGTCGTTCAGCACATCCGGGTCGATGCACTTGATGGCCACCTCGCGCTGCGTTTCCGGGTCCCAGGCCAGCCATACCGTGCTGGTACTGCCGCGACCGATGATGCGGCGCAGCTGGTAGCGCCCGAGGGTGCCGCCGGCAGCGTAGTCCGGGGTCGGCCGCGCGCTCATCGGCTCACACTCCGGTCAGGCGCTGGTTGGCCAGCGCGAGTCGCTCGACCAGGATGCGCAGGAAGGCGCGGTCGAAGCGGTGGCGGCAGGCTTCGGAGGCGTGTTCCAGCGTGGCGTTGGCGAAATGGATCACCACCGCTTCCGACAGCGTGGAGACGTCGGCACCGCGGGTGCCGCGCTCCGGCGTGAGCCAGGCCATTTCGCCCACGCATTCGCCGGCCGACAGCACGTTCAGCAGCTTGCGGCCCTTGGTCACCTTCACCTCGCCGGCGGCGATGATGAAGAAGCCGTCGCCGGCGTCACCCTCGCGCAGCAGCATCTGTCCGCCGGCCACCCGGTGCCATTCGCCCAGTCGCACCACCTCCCACAGTTCGACGTCGGAGAAGTCGCGGAAGAAGGGCAGGGCCCGCAGCGAATTGAATTTCTCGCTGTCGGCGATCCGCGTGTCCTGTTCGCGCAGCGCCTCGCCGCGGAAGGCCTCGGCCAGATCGAAGGAAAAGGCGTCCCAGGTCGGGTAGCGGTCGTCCAGCGACTTCTGCAGCGCGCGCATCACGATGTCGTCCAGCGCCGGCGGCAGCTCCGGCCGCAGGGCGGACGGCGGCACCGGTTCGGCGTGGGTGATCTGGTACATCATGCTGTAGTTGTTGCTGCCCTGGAACGGCAGCTGGCCAGTCAGCAGCTGGTACATCACCACGCCGAGCGAAAAGATGTCGGTCTGGTGATTGAGCGGGTGTTCCTTGATCTGCTGCGGGCTCATGTAAGCCGGTGAGCCGACGCCCGACACCTGGGTTTCGTTGGCCGACACCGACATCGCGGCGCCGAAATCCGACACCTTCACATTCGTGCCAGCAGCCGCGCCGTCGTCGGCGCGCATGATGTTGGCCGGCTTCAGATCGCGGTGGATGACGCCCAGGCGCCAGGCGAAATCCAGCGCACGCGAACACTTGAAGATGATTTCCAGCACGTCGCCGACCGGCAGCAGGTTTTCCGGCTGGATGTGCCGTTCCAGCGTGCCGCCGCGCACATACTCCATGACGATGTAGGCCGGATCGGCTTCCGCCACCGCGTCGTAGATCTGCACGATGTGCGGATGGGTGAGCTTGCCGGCGAGCGAGGCCTCGGCGACGAAGAACTTGCGCTGGTAGCGCTCGGTCTTGCTGCCGTCGTCGGCGCCACGGGCCACCACCTTGATCGCCACTTCGCGCCGGCCGAAGGGGTCGTGCGCCAGATAGACCTTCGATGTGGCGCCTTCGCCGAGCAGGCGCAGGATGCGGTACTTGCCGAGCAGGTCCATGTCAGGCCTCCCGCAGCCGGGCGGGCGCCCGGCGGGCAGTGGTGAAGCGGCGGCGGGAGCGTGTGGTCGGCATCATGGCGGCGTGGCGGACGCCCGGCGACCATGACCGGCGCCGGGCAGAAGCATTCCGCGTCAGCCGGCCAGTCCGGCCCGGGCGCGGGCGATGGCGGCGCGCACCTGTTCCGGTGCGGTGCCGCCGACGTGGTTGCGGGACGACAGCGAACCTTCCACCGTCAGCACCGCGAACACCGATTCATCGACCAGCGGCGAGAAGGACTTGAGCTCGTCCAGCGTGAGGTCGGACACGTCGCAGCCCTTCTGTTCGGCCAGACGCACCGCGCGGGCGACCGCCTCGTGTGCGTCGCGGAAGGGCAGGCCGCGCTTGACCAGCCAGTCGGCCAGGTCGGTGGCGGTGGCGTAGCCCTGACGCAGCGCGCTCTTCATCGCCTCGGCCTTGACCCGCACGTTGAACACCTTCGTGCCGTCGGCGGCGGTCGTGCTGCCCATCATGTCGGCGTAGATGCGCAGCGTGTCGATCACCGTGTCGGCGGTGTCGAACAGCGGTTCCTTGTCTTCCTGATTGTCCTTGTTGTAGGCCAGCGGCTGGCCCTTCATCAGCGTGAGCAGCGCGATCAGACTGCCATTCACGCGACCGGTCTTGCCGCGCACCAGCTCCGGCACGTCCGGGTTCTTCTTCTGCGGCATGATGGATGAGCCGGTGCAGAAGCGGTCGGCCAGATCGATGAAGCCGACGCGCGGGCTCATCCACAGGATGAGTTCTTCCGACAGGCGCGACAGGTGGGTCATCAGCAGGCTGGAGGCGGCGCAGAATTCGATCGCGAAATCGCGGTCGGACACCGCGTCCAGCGAGTTCTGGCACACCTCGTCGAAACCCAGTTCGGCGGCGACGAATGCGCGGTCGATCGGGAAGGTGGTGCCGGCCAGCGCGGCCGAACCCAGCGGCAGCCGGTTGGTGCGCTTGCGGCAGTCGGCGAAGCGCTCGGCATCACGCCGCAGCATTTCGAAATACGCCATCAGGTGGTGGCCGAAGGTGACCGGTTGCGCCACCTGCAGGTGGGTGAAGCCGGGCAGCGGCGTGGCGGCGTGGTGCTCGGCCAGATCGAGCAGCGCGCGCTGGAAGTCGCGGATCAGGCCAATGATGGTGTCGATCGCGTCGCGCAGCCACAGCCGGATGTCGGTTGCCACCTGGTCATTGCGGCTGCGGCCGGTGTGCAGGCGCTTGCCGGCGTCGCCGACCAGCGCGGTCAGCCGCTTCTCTATATTGAGGTGCACATCCTCGTCATCGAGGTTCCAGTCGAAGCGGCCTGCTTCGATTTCCTGCGTGATCTGCGCCATGCCGGTGCGGATGGCATCGAGATCGGCCTGGGCGATGATGCCCTGCTTCGCCAGCATGGCGGCATGGGCCAGCGAGCCCTGGATGTCCTGACGCCACATCCGTTGGTCGAAAAACACCGACGCGGTATAACGTTTCACCAGATCGGACACGGGTTCGGAAAAACGGCCCGACCAGGCCTTGGTCGGTTCGGACTGCGAAGATGCGCTCATGATGGAAAGACGTTCGGCACGCTGCGGGAAACCGGCAATTATAGGCCAGCGAGGCGAAATGCCTCAGCGGGCGGCCGACGCGCGTCCCGGGAGGGGCGTGCGGTGAGGCCGGCACGCGCACCGGACTGGCGCAACCTCGGCGTGATGCTGCGCAGCGTGCTGCTGGTCAATGCGCTGGCCGCCCTGGCGCTGCTGGCGCGCAACCGCAGCGGCGAGGCGCTGCCTTTCGATCTGCTTGAAATGGCGGCCCGGGTCGAGCCGCCGCTCATCCTGGCGCTGGGCCTGCTCTACCTGCTCGCGCCGGTGTTCCCCCGGCTGACGGTGCGCGCGGGCTGGGCGCTGGTGGCCGCGGTGGCGCTGGCCAGCACGCTGGCGGCGGACGCGCTGGCGGGCTGGGACCTGCCGGTCGGCCGCGACTGGCCGGTGCGCGAAGCGCTGTGGGCGCTGTTCGCGGCCGTCGCCGCAATGATCTACTTCACCGTGCAGGAGCGCGCGCTCGGCCCGGCCATCGCCCAGGCCCGGCTGATGGCGCTGTCGGCCCGCATCCGGCCGCATTTCCTGTTCAACAGCCTGAACGCGGTGCTGGGCATCATCCGCGACGATCCGCGCCGGGCCGAGCGTGCGCTGGAGGAGCTGTCCGACCTGTTCCGCGTGCTGATGCGCGAGAACCGTGATCTGGTCACGCTGGGCGAGGAACTGGCCTTGTGCCGGCAGTACATCGAGCTGGAGCGGCTGCGGCTGGGCGAGCGGCTGGACGTGCAGTGGCAGACCGAGGGCTGCCCGCCGGACGCCAGGGTGCCGCCGCTCATGCTGCAGCCGCTGCTGGAAAACGCGGTCTATCACGGGGTCGAGCCGCTGGCCGGCCGCGGCGAAGTCCGGGTCAGCGTGCAGCGGGCCGGTGGCGACCTGCTGGTCGAGATCGACAATCCGCTGCCGCTGGCCGGCCGCGCCGCCGGTCACGGCGGCGGCAACCGCATGGCGCTCGACAATCTGCGCGAGCGGCTCATGCTGTTCTTCGACCTGGAGGCGCAGCTGGAAGCCGGCGAACGCGACGGGCTGTACCGGGTGCGCATCCGCTTTCCCTACCGGAGCATGGCATGACGGTGCTGCGCGTATTCATTGCCGACGACGAGGCGCCCGCACGGCTCAGGCTGCGCGCGCTGCTGTCCGACATCGAGGCCGAACTGCCGAACCGCGTGGTGGGCGAGGCGGCCAATGGTGAAGATGCGCTCGCGCTGCTGGCGGCGCTGCCGGCGGCAGAGGCCGCCGATGTCGCGCTGATCGATATCCGCATGCCGGGCATGGACGGCGTAGAGCTGGCGTCGCGTCTGGCGGCGCTGCCGCGGCCGCCGGTGCTGGTGTTCTGCACCGCCTACGACCAGTACGCAGTGCGGGCATTCGAACTGCAGGCGACCGACTACCTGATGAAACCGGTGCGCGCCGCCCGCCTGCTCGATGCGCTCAGACGTGTGCCGGAGCGTCAGGCCGGCGCCAGCGCTGACCCCGGTGGAGGGCGCAGTCAGCTGTCGTGCAGCGAACGCGGCCGCATCCTGCTGGTGCCGGTGGCCGACATCCTCTACCTGCGGGCGGAGCTGAAATACGTGACCGCCCGCACCGGCGAGCGCGAATACCTGCTGGAAGAGTCACTGGCCGCGCTGGAACAGGAATTCCCGCGCCGCTTCGTGCGCATCCATCGCAACTGTCTGGTTGCCCGCGACGCGGTAGCCGGTTTCGAACATGTGCGCGACGGCGCCGACGGCCACTGGTCGGTGGTGCTGAAGGGGCTGGACGAGCGGCTGCCGGTCAGCCGCCGGCAGTGGGCCCAGGTGCGCGCCGAGTTCGCCGATATCCGCACCGCCGAGCGCTAGGGCCACGGCCGGCGATCGCGGGGGACGCGTCGCCGGCCGCAGGCTGCCTCAGCCGCTGTTCCTCAGCGCGGCGGCGATGCCGTTGATGGTGAGGTGGATGGAGCGGCGGGTGCGGTCGTGCCGGTTGCCGGCACGGAAGCGGCGCAGCAGCTCGACCTGCAGGTGGTTCAGCGGCTCCATGTAGGGGAAGCGGTTGCGGATCGAGCGGGCCAGCAGCGGATTGGTCGACAGCAGTTCCGGCGCGCCGGTGATCTGGCGTACCGCGTCCAGCGTGGCCTGCCATTCGTTGCGGATGCGGGTGAAGATGGCTTCGCGCAGCGCCTCGTCCTCCACCAGTTCGGCATAGCGGCTGGCAATCGCGATGTCGGTCTTCGACAGCACCATGTCCATGTTGGAAATGAGGGTGGCGAAGAAGGGCCACTCATGCACCATGGCCTGCAGGCGGGCCATGCCGTCCGCGTGCTGCGCGCGGTAGGCCTGCACTGCGCTGCCGAAGCCGTACCAGCCGGGCAGCATGAGCCGGCACTGCGACCACGAGAACACCCAGGGAATCGCGCGCAGGTCCTCGATGCGCTGGCCCTTTTTGCGCGAGGCCGGGCGCGAGCCGATGTTCAGTTCGGCGATCTCGGTGATGACGGTCGATTCCCAGAAGTACTTCTCGAAGCCCGGGGTTTCGTACACCAGATTGCGGTAGGCCGCGAACGCGTGACCCGACAGCTCTTCCATCGCGTCGGTGAATTCCGCCGGCGCGGCGGCTTCGCGCTTGCCCAGCAGCGTCGCTTCGAAGGTGGCCGCGGCCAGCACTTCGAGGTTGCGCCGGCCGACTTCCGGATTCGAGTATTTCGACGCGATCACTTCGCCCTGTTCGGTGATGCGGATCTGACCCTGTACCGCGCCGCCCGGCTGCGCCAGGATGGCCTGGTAGCTGGGGCCGCCGCCGCGGCCGACCGAGCCGCCGCGGCCGTGGAACAGCCGCAGCCGCACGCCGTGGCGCTTGAACACCTGCACCAGCTTGGTTTCCGCCTTGTACAGCTCCCAGCCCGAGGTGAGGAAGCCGCCGTCCTTGTTGGAATCGGAATAGCCCAGCATCACTTCCTGGGTGAGGGCACGGGCGTCCAGCAGCACGCGCCAGATCGGGATGGTGAACAGCCGGTCCATGATGCGCGGTGCGTTGCGCAGGTCGCCGATGGTTTCGAACAGCGGAATGATGTTCATCGAGGCGCGGCGCTCGTGCACGTTGAGCAGGCCGACTTCCTTCAGGATGAGCGCCACTTCCAGCATGTCGGACACGCCGTCCGCCTTGGAAATGATGTAGTTCGGCAGCGCGGCCTCGCCATACAGCCGGTGCATTTCGGCCGCGGTGCGCGCGATCGCCAGTTCGCCCTCGGTCTCGGCCGAGAACTGCATGAAGGACGAGGTGAGCGGGCGCGGCGTACCCAGTTCGTTGATCAGCACCTCGATCCGCTGTTCCTCGCGCAGTTCGAGGTAGTTGGCGCACACGTGCGCGTTGGCCAGCAGTTCCGACACCACGCGCTCATGCACGTCGGAGTTCTGCCGCAGGTCCAGCGCCGCCAGATGGAAGCCGAACACGCGCGCGGCATGACGCAGGCGGCGCAGGCGGCCGCGGGCGATCAGCGAGGACTTGTGGCCGACCAGCGATTCGTGGATCACGTCCAGGTCACGCACGAACTCTTCCGCGCTGGTGTAGGGGTCGGCGTCGCCGACCGCCTTCCACAGTGCTTCGTGCTGGTCCAGCGTGCGCGCGGTTACCGCCAGGCGGGCGTAGATGCCGGCCAGCGCACGGCGGTACAGCTCGTCCTCGCGATGCGGCGACTTGTCCGGCGCGGTGGCGGCCAGCACCCGCAGTTCGTCGCTCACGTTGTTCAGCAGCGTGGTCGGCGACAGGTCGGTGTCCAGGATGTGCACCTGGGTCAGGTAGTAATCCAGCGCCTTGGACGACTGCACGCGCAGCGTCGAACGCAGCACGTCGGCGGTGACGAAGGGATTGCCGTCACGGTCGCCGCCTATCCAGGAACCCATGCGCAGGAAGCTGCCGATCTCGCGCTTGTGCTCCGGGAAGGCCGCGGCCAGCTGGTCTTCGACCGCGTTGTAGACGCGCGGCAGTTCGCGCAGGAAGGTGTAGTCGTAGAAGGACAGGCCATTGACCACCTCGTCGGCGACCGACAGCCGGGTCCGGCGCAGCATGCGGGTCTGCCACAGCGAGGTGACGGTGCGGCGCACCGCCTCGTCGCGTTCTTCCAGCTCGTCCGGCGTCAGCCGCATGCGGTCGCGCTCGTCGATCAGCCGGGCGATCTTCATTTCCTGGCTCAGGATGCTCTTGCGCTGCACCTCGGTCGGGTGGGCAGTGAGCACCGGAACGATGAGGCCGTCGCGGAAGAAGGCGAGGATTTCCTCGGCCGGCACGTTCGCCTCCAGCGCCTTGTCCAGCGCGCTGGCCAGCGTGCCCGGCCGCGGCGGATCGCCGGCGATGGCGTGGGCGCGGGCGCGGCGGATGTGGTGCTGGTCCTCGGCGATATTGGCCAGGTGCAGGAAGTAGCTGAAGGCGCGCACCACGATGATGGTGTCGTCGTCCGACAGGCCGTTGAGCAGCTTGGCCAGTTCGGCCCGGGCATCCAGATCGTCGTTGCGGCGGAAGCGCACGCACAGCTGGCGCACGTTCTCGATCAGCTCGAACATGCGGCTGCCTTCCTGCTCGCGCACCACGTCACCGAGCATGCGGCCGAGCAGGCGGATGTCGTCGAACAGCGGCTTGTCCTTGTCGTCCGCCGAGCGGTCGTGCACCGCGACCGGCGTCTGGGCCTGTTGATTCACTGGCAATCCTTCCGAAATCAATGTCTGAATGTCTGCGCACCACCGGCCTGCACTGGCGGGGGCGCTGCGATGTTCCATCCGGGGCTGCTAGAATTCGGGCCGTGTCGCGCGCTGCCTGTAGGCACTCGTTCACGCCGGCGCGCGGTGCATTCGACTAACTGACCACCACACGCCTCTTTTCCATATGGATCATCCGGCCGGCCCGGCGGACCTCGATGCGGCAGATCGCGCGCCGTCGGTCCCGCAGCAGGAGCACCAAGCTTACCCGAAGCCCACGCGCATCGTGATCGCGTCGCGCGAGTCCCGCCTCGCCATGTGGCAGGCGGAACATGTGCGTGACAGACTGTCCTCGCTGTACCCCTCCGCGACCGTGGACATCCTCGGCATGACCACCCGCGGCGACCAGATCCTGGACCGCCCGCTTGCCAAGGTGGGCGGCAAGGGGCTGTTCGTGAAGGAACTCGAAACCGCCCTGCTCGAAGGCCGCGCCGACCTGGCCGTGCATTCGATGAAGGACGTGCCGATGACCCTGGCCGACGAATTCGCGCTGGTGGCGACGATGGAGCGCGAACTGCCGCAGGACGCCTTCGTGTCGTCCCGCTACGCCAGCCTGGACGACCTGCCGCCGGGCGCGGTGGTCGGCACCTCCAGCCTGCGGCGCGAATCGCAGCTGCGCGCCCAGTTCCCGTATCTGACGGTGAGCAGCCTGCGCGGCAATCTCGACACCCGGCTGCGCAAGCTCGATGAGGGGCAGTACGACGCCATCATCCTGGCGGCGGCCGGCCTGAAGCGGCTGGGGCTGGGCGACCGCATCCGCGCGCTGCTGCCGGTCGAACTGTCGCTGCCGGCGGCGGGTCAGGGTGCGCTGGGCATCGAGGCGCTGGCCTCGCGTCCCGAAGTGGCGGCCTGGCTGTCACCGCTGGTCTGTCCGGTCACCGAAGCCTGCGTCCGTGCCGAGCGCGCGGTGTCGCGCGCGCTGGCCGGCTCCTGCGAAGTGCCGCTGGCCGCCTACTGCGTGGTGGAGGGCGGTGCACTGTGGCTGCGTGCCCGGGTGGCCATGCCGGATGGCAGCCGCATCGCCGCCGCCGAGGTGCGCGGCAACGTCGCCCAGCCGGAAGCGCTGGCCGCGGACTGCGTGGAGGCTCTGCGGGCCGACGGCGCGCAGGCCATTCTCGACGACCTCGCCCACCCATGAAGGATCGCGGTGCGCTGGCCGGATGCGGCGTGCTGGTCAGCCGGCCGCGCGCGCAGGCGGCGGCGCTGGCGGACGCCCTGCGCGCAGCCGGTGGCGAACCGTTCGAATTTCCGCTGATCGACATCGAAGCGCTGGCCGACATGTCGGCTGTCGCCGCGGCCGATCTGGATGGTGCGGCGCTGGCGGTATTCGTGAGCGCCAACGCGGTGCGCCACGCGCTGGACACCATCCTGCCGCTGCGCGACTGGCCGGCCGCGCTGCCGGCCGCCACGGTGGGCGAACAGTCGGCGCAGGCGCTGCGCACGCGCGGCATCGCCCGCGTCATCACGCCGCAGCACCGCTACGATTCCGAGGCGCTGCTCGAACTGCCCGAACTGTCGGCCGCCGCACTGGCCGGCCGGCGGGTGCTCATCTTCCGCGGTGACGGCGGACGCGAACTGCTGGGCGACACGCTGCGCGCGCGCGGCGCGACGGTCGAGTTCATCACCTGCTACCGCCGCCTGCCGCCCGGCGACGGCGCGCCGCTGTGCGCCGCGCTGCGCGCCGGCCGGCTGCATGCGCTCACCATCACCTCGTCCGAATCGCTGCGCAATCTGGCGGCGCTGCCCGGGCTGGACTGTCTGGACGCGCTGCAGGCACTGCCGCTGTTCGCGCCGCATGCCCGCATCGCCGAACAGGCGCGCGAACGCGGCTTCCGCCGCGTGATCGAAACCGCTCCGGCCGACACCGGTCTGCTGGCCGGACTGACTGACTACTTTTCATCGCATCCGTGCGACCCGAAGCGAACGACATGAGTGAACAGATTCCGACGCCCACCCCTGCCGCCACGCCTGCCGTGACACCGGTGCCGCCCGCGAAACGCGAAGGCGTGGTGCCGCTGTGGGCGCTCGGGCTGGCCGTGCTGCTGCTGGTGGCACTGGGCGTGGCCAGCTTCTTCATGCTCACCCGCATGCGTACGCTCGAAGCCGAGCTGCACCGCCGGGTCGAGGTGGTGGGCGAACAGGCGGCGCAGGCGCGCGACGCGTCCGAACAGGAAGCCGCCGGCATCGCCACCTACGGCAACCGCCTCGGCAGCCAGGAAGTGCAGCTGGCCGAACTGCGGGCGCGCATCGAAGCCTATGAATATCTGGCGGACGACCTGGTGCGCAGTTACGACGAGCGGGTGCTGGCCGAGGTCGAGCACGCGCTGGTGCTGGGTCAGCAGCAGCTGCAGCTGGCCGGCGATGCCAAGCTGGCGCTCAGCGCGCTGTCGACCGCCGAAGCCCGTCTGGCGCGGGTGGATACCGGCCGCTTCCTGCCGCTGCGCCGCGCGATGGCCAACGACATGGAGCGCCTGCGCCGCGCGCCGATGGCCGATCTGTCCGGTCAGGCGCTGCGCATCGATACGCTGCTCGGTTCGATCGACAGCCTGCCGCTGGCGTTCGACCGCTCGCCTTCGCGTGCCGGCTCTCCGGCGCCCGCCAAGGTGGCGGCTGCGGCCGAACCGACCCTGGTCGAGCGGCTGGCGGAAGAGGTGTGGGCCGAAGTGCGCCAGCTGGTGCGCATCGAACGGCTGGACCGGCCGGACCCGGCCCTGCTGTCGCCGGAACACAGCTTCTTCCTGCGCGAGAACCTGAAGCTGCGGCTGATCAACGCCCGCATCGCGCTGCTCCAGCGCAATGGCGCAGTGTGGCGCGAGGACATGCGGCTGGCGCGCGAGTGGGTGGAGCGCTATTTCGACACCCGCGCCCGCCAGACCGACAACGCGCTGGCCACGCTGCGCCAGCTCGCCAGCGTCGATCCGGGCGAAGGTCTGCCCGGCCTCAACGAATCGATGAGCGCGCTGGCCCAGCTCAAGGCCCAGCGCCAGCGGCCCACCGTGCAGCGCGAGGAGAAGCGCTGATGGTGCGCCTGCTGCTGTGGCTGCTCGGCCTGTGCGCGCTGGCCGTGGGGCTGGTGATCGCGGCCCGTCAGAACGACGGTTTCGTGCTCATCCAGTGGTCGCCCTGGCGCATCGAACTGTCGCTCAACCTGTTCATCGTGTCGCTGCTGCTCGGCGTGGCGCTGCTGTACAGCGTGTTCCATTTCATCGACGGTCTGATGCGCATGCCGGCGCGTGCGGCCCGCTACCGCGCGCGCCAGCGCCGCCGCCGCGCGGTGACCGCGCTGCGCGACGCCGCCCGCCTGTATTTCGAAGGCCGCTACGGCCATGCCCAGCGCAGCGCCCGGGTGGCGGTCGAGGGCGGCGAATCGCCCGGCCTGGCCGCGCTGATCGGTGCCCGCGCCGCGCATGCGATGCGCGAACAGACGCAGGCTGACGAGTGGCTGCGTCAGGCCGAGCGCTTCGACGAACTGAAAACCGCGCGGCTGATGACCGAAGCCGACATCCTGACCGACCGGCGCGAATTCAGCGAGGCGCTGGAGCGCATCGACGTGCTGCAGTCCGGCGGCCAGCGCCATGTCGCCGCGCTGCGTCTGGCGATGCGGGCGCGCCGCGGTCTGGCCGACTGGAGCGGCCTGCTGCGGGTGGTGCGCCTGCTGCAGAAGCACCGCGCGCTGACGCCGGAACAGGCGGCGCCGGTGCGCCGCCAGGCGCATCTGGGGGCACTGCACGATCTCGATCCGGCCGAGCTGGACGCCTACTGGAAGGCGCTGCCGGCCGCCGAGCGCGAGGACGCGCAGGTGGTGCGCGCAATGGCCGAGGCGCTGGTGGCCGCCGGCCAGACCGCGCAGGCACGCAAGCTGATCGAATCGCGGCTGGAGCAGGGCTGGGAGTCCTCGCTGCTGGCCCTGTATGCCCACACCGACGGTGGCGACGCGCTCGGCCGCATCGCAAAGGCCGAGGCCTGGCTGCGCGATCACCCGGACGACGCCGAACTGCTGCTGGCGCTGGGCCGGCTGTGCCGTACCCAGCAGCTGTGGGGCAAGGCGCAGAGCTATCTCGAAGCGGCGCTGGCGGTGCAGCCCTCGCGTGTCGTGCATGTCGAACTGGCGCTGCTGGCCGAACACCTCGAACGACCGGAAAAGGCGCAGGCCCATTTCCGCGCGGCCGCACTGATGCGCTGAACGCGCGCAGCGCGGCTGTGTCATGATCAGGGCATGTTCTTCCGCCCGGATCCCGCATGAACAATCCTTTCGAGAACACGCCGCCGTCCGCCCCCGCGGACCCCTTCGCCAGCCCGTTCGCGGTCGACACCGCACCGCGCTCCGAGGCGCTGGTGTTTTCCGGCCGGGGCGGCGAGTACTTCGGCATCTGGATCGTCAACCTGCTGCTCACCGTGCTCACGCTGGGCATCTATTCCGCCTGGGCCAAGGTCCGGCGGCTGCAGTACTTCCATCGCCACACCACGCTGGGCGGCGCCGCCTTCGACTACCACGGCGACCCGCGCGCCATCCTCAAGGGCCGGGTGATCGGTTTCCTGCTGCTGCTCGGCTACAACATTTCGTTCGAGGTGTCGCCGCTGCTCGGCATGCTGGTGCTCGGGCTGCTCGCGGCAGTGATGCCGTTGCTGCTGATGCGTTCGCTGCGCTTCCGCGCGCTCAATACCAGCTGGCGCGGCCTGCGCTTCGGTTTCGACGGCGACCCGAAGGGGGCCTACCGGGCCTTCCTGATGTGGCCGCTGCTGTCGCTCTTCACGCTCTATCTGCTGGCGCCGATGTGGCACCAGCGCATGAAGCGCTACCAGCTGGACAACGCGCGCTTCGGCGCCACCCGTTTCCGGTTCACCGCACCGGTGTCGGCGTTCTACCGCATGTACGGCGTGTTGCTGCTTCTGCTGCTGCTGGGCATGGCGGTGATCGGCGGCATGGTGCTGCTCATGATCGAGGCCGTTGAAGGGCGTCGCGAGCTGGCGGTGCTCGTGCCGATGGCCGTGCTTGCGGGCTGGGTGGCCCTGTTCCTGCTGATCCAGCCCTATCTGACCGCGCGCCTGCAGAACCTGGTGTGGAACAGCACCCGGCTCGGCGCCCACCGCTTCGAGTCACACGCGCGGGCGCGTACGCTGTACGCGATCACGCTCACCAATCTGATCGCCATCGTGTGCACGCTGGGCTTCTTCGCGCCGTTCGCCGCCATCCGCACCGCGCGCTACCGGATCGAAAGCGTGACGCTGGTCAGTGCCGGTCCGCTGGATGATTTCGTGGCCGGACAGAAGCAGGCGGTGTCGGCCACCGGCGAAGAGACTGCAGATATTTTCGATGTCGACATCGCCCTCTGAACCGCTGACGGTTGCGGCGCTGTACTTCGATGGCCACAGCGCGCGCGCATGGCCGGCCACGCTGTCGCTGGACGGTGACGCGCTGCTGCTGGCTGCGGAAGGGCTGAGCCGCCGGGCGCCGCTGGCCAACCTGCGGCTGTCGGAACCGATGGGGGCGGCGCCCCGGCTGATCACCTTCGAAGACGGTGCCCATGCCGAAGTGAGGGATCACGCCGCGCTCGCGCGCCTGCTCGGCGCCACCGGACAGCGCGACCGGCTGACCGTGCGCAGCGCCTTCGATCTGCGCATGGTGGCCGGTGCGCTCGCGCTGCTCGTCGTCGTGCTGTGGGGCGCGGCGCGCTACGGTCTGCAGTGGGCAGCGGAAATCGCCGCACCGCGCGTGCCAGAGGCGGTGGTGGCCGGTCTGTCGCGCCAGACCCTGGAACTGATCGACGAACACATGCTCACGCCGAGCCGGCTGTCGGAAGACGAACAGTCGCGGCTGCGCGGCGTGCTGGCCGATCGCACGACGCTGCCGCATGCGCTGGTGTTCCGCCACGGCGGCGAGGTGGGCGCCAATGCCTTCGCGTTGCCGGACGGCACGCTGGTGGTGACCGACGAACTGGTCGCCCTGGCTGGCGATGACGAACGCGTGATGGCGGTGCTGATGCACGAGCTGGGTCATGTCGAACTGAGGCATGGCATGCGCATGCTGCTGCAGGGCTCGGCGGTGGCGCTGTTCATGACCTGGTATGCCGGCGACGTCAGCAGCGTGATCGCGATGGCGCCGACCGCGCTCATCCAGTCCGGCTATTCGCGCGACATGGAGCGCGAGGCGGACGACTATGCCGCCGCGGCGCTGCGCGCCCAGGGGCGCTCGCCCGCGCTGCTGGCGGACATGCTGCAGCGCCTGTCCGAATCCGCAGGCCGTGGCCGCAAGAACGGCGCTGGCTGGCTGGACAGCCACCCGGACAGCGCACAGCGCATCGAGCGGCTGCGCGGCCGCGCCTGACCCGGGCCGGCGTGCTCGCCGGTACGGTCGATCCGGGCCTTCGGGCCTCGCGTGTTGCATCGCAACGCGTTCTGAGCGCCGATTGACCTTGGTCAACGCAGGGATATCAGCCCTTCGGAATACTGCACACCACTGAATGCGATTTCACTTTCTCTGGAGTGCACAACAATGAAGGCGATCAAGTGGGTGGGAGTGGCTGCGCTGGCAGCCGTGGCCGGCGTGGCAAATGCGGCTGACGAAGGCAACTGGATGGTGCGCGCCCGCGCGCTGTACATGAATCCGGACAATGACAATTCCGGCGGCCTGAACCTGCCGATCGACGTGAAGGCCGAGAACAAGACCTTCCCGGAAATCGACATCACCTATTTCTTCACCAAGAACATCGCGGCCGAACTGATCCTGACCTACCCGCAGAAACATGACGTCGAACTGGGCGGCGTGGGCATCGGCTCGATCAAGCATCTGCCGCCGACGCTGACCCTGCAGTACCACTTCAATCCGGAAGGCACCATCCGTCCGTACGCCGGCCTGGGTCTGAACTACACCCGTTTCAGCAGCGTGGATCTCGACGCCGGCAGCGTGCTCGGCGGCAGCGTGCCGCTGCGCATCGACCGCAGCAGCTTCGGCTGGGCCGCCCAGGTGGGCGCCGACTTCCAGATCGCGCCGAAGTGGTTCTTCAACGTCGATGTGAAGTACGTGAGTATCGATACCGACATTTTCGTGAAGGGTACCGGCGCCAAGGTGACTTCGCTGAACATCGACCCGATGCTGTATTCGGTCGGTATCGGTTACCGCTTCTGAGTTCGAGCAGGTCCGTCGGCCCAGGGTCACAAGCCCGAAAGCCGGCGGGCCGCTCAGCAGTTCTTCCTGCAGTCCCGGTTCGGGCACCCATTGGGTGCCCATTTTTTTGGCTGATCGGATCGGGATGTTCGGGCTGGTAGCGGGGGCCGCTGCTGCGGCCCCCGCCGCCATGGCGGGCAAGGCCTCAACCGGCCTCATCGCGGCGAGCGCTGCCTGCCCTTGCGGGCAGCGCCTTCAGGCGAGCCAGTCGCGCGGCGGCAGGTAGTCGGTGTAGAGCTTCGCTTCCGGCGAGCCGTCTTCCGGATGCCAGTCGTAGCGCCACTTCACCACCGGCGGCATCGACATCAGGATGGATTCGGTGCGGCCGCCCGACTGCAGGCCGAACAGCGTGCCGCGGTCGAACACCAGATTGAATTCGACATAGCGGCCGCGGCGGTAGGCCTGGAAGTCGCGTTCGCGTTCGCCGTAGGGCAGGTCGCGACGGCGCTGCACGATGGGCAGATAGGCCTCGAGGAAGGCCTCGCCGACCGCCTGCGTCAGGCCGTAGGCCTGATCGAATTCCACCGTGCCGTCGGCACCCAGATCGTCGAAGAACACGCCGCCGATGCCGCGTGCCTCCTTGCGGTGCTTGAGATGGAAATACTCGTCGCACCACTGCTTGTAGCGCGCCCAGGTGTCGCTGCCGTAGGGCGCAAGCGCATCGCGGCAGGTGCGGTGGAAGTGCGCCGCGTCCTCCTCGAAACCGTAGTAGGGCGTCAGATCCATGCCGCCGCCAAACCACCACACCGCGTCGCCGTCCTGCGGCTGGGCGGTGAAGAAGCGCACGTTCAGATGCACGGTCGGCACATAGGGGTTGCGCGGGTGCAGCACCAGCGACACGCCCATCGCCTCGAACGATGCACCGGCCAGATCGGCGCGGTGGGCGGAGGCGGACGGCGGCAGGCGGTCGCCGCGCACATGCGAGAAATTGCAGCCGCCGCGCTCGAACAGCTTGCCTTCCTCGATCAGCCGGGTACGGCCGTCGCCCTGCAGGCGCTCTTCCGGGCCGCGCACCCAGCCGTCGGTCAGGAAGGGCGAGCCGTCGGCCGTTTCAAGGCCGGCGATGATGCGATCCTGGAGATCCAGCAGCCAGGCGCGGACCTGTTCCGCCCGCGTACTCATCGCCGCACCGCCCGGTGGCCGATGTCGCGGCGGAACTGGGCGCCGTCGAACTGGATCTGGTCGCACAGCGCGTAGGCGGCGCGTTGCGCCTGTTTCACCGTGTCGCCGAGTGCGGTCACGCACAGCACGCGGCCGCCGCTGGTGACCACCGCTTCATCCTGATTTGCGGTGCCGGCGTGGAACACGTGGCTGTCCTCGGTGGCGGCCGGCAGTCCGGTGATGACGTCACCCTTGCGCGGCGCTTCCGGATAGCCGGCCGACGCCATCACGACGCCGAGCGCCACCCGGCGGTCCCAGTCGGTGCTGGCTTCGGACAGGCGATACTCCAGCGCCGCCTCGACCAGATCGACCAGATCGGTCTTCAGCCGCATCATGATGGGCTGGGTTTCCGGGTCGCCCATGCGACAGTTGAATTCCAGCACCTTGATGTCGCCCTCCGGCGAAATCATCAGGCCGGCGTACAGGAAGCCGGTGTAGGGCAGGCCGTCCAGCGCCATGCCGGTGAGCACAGGCTGGATCACCTCGCGCATCACGCGTGCATGGATTTCCGGCGTGACCACCGGTGCCGGGGAATAGGCGCCCATGCCGCCGGTGTTCGGGCCGGCGTCGCCGTCGAGCAGGCGCTTGTGGTCCTGGCTGGTGGCCAGCGGCAGCGCGCTCTGGCCGTCGCACATGACGATGAAGCTGGCTTCCTCGCCGTGCAGGAACTCCTCGATCACCACCCGCGACTTGCCACCGTCGTCGCCCGGCAGCATGGCGCCGATGGCAGCGTGCGCCTCGGTCAGCGTCATCGCCACCACCACGCCCTTGCCGGCGGCCAGGCCGTCGGCCTTGATCACGATGGGCGCACCCTTCTCGTCGACATAGGCGCGCGCCGCGGCCGCGTCGGTGAAGGTCTGGTACCAGGCGGTCGGGATGTTGTTGCGCACCATGAACTGCTTGGCGAAGTCCTTGGAGCTTTCCAGCTGGGCCGCCTTGCGGGTCGGGCCGAACACCTTCAGGCCGCGCACCCGGAAACAGTCCACGACGCCAGCGGCCAGCGGCGCTTCCGGGCCGACCACGGTGAAGGCGATGTTCTCGTTCTCGACGAAGCTGATCAGCTCGGCGAAATCGGTGATCGGCAGATTCTCGATATTGGGTTCGAGTGCGGTGCCGGCATTGCCCGGCGCCACATAGACCTTCTGCACGCGCGGGCTCTGCGCGAGTTTCCAGGCGATGGCGTGTTCGCGGCCGCCCGAACCGATGACCAGCAGTTTCATGTCGCGTCCTTCCTCAATCGTGCGCGGGTACAGCTCAGTGACGGAAGTGGCGGGTGCCGGTGAATACCATGGCCAGACCATGCTCGTCGGCGGCGGCGATCACTTCCTCGTCGCGCATGCTGCCGCCCGGCTGGATGATGGCTTTCGCGCCGGCTTCGGCCAGCACGTCCACACCATCGCGGAACGGGAAGAAGGCGTCGGACGCCACCACCGAACCGGCGATGGTCAGGCCGGCGTGTTCCGCCTTGATCCGTGCGATGCGCGTCGAGTCAACGCGGCTCATCTGGCCGGCGCCGACACCGACCGTTGCGCCGTCGCGGCAATACACGATGGCGTTCGACTTCACGTACATGGCGACGCGCCAGGCGAAGGTGAGGTCAGTCATTTCCTGTGCGGTCGGCGCGCGCTTCGTGACCACCTTGAGGCGACCTTCCAGCGATTCCGGTTCGTCCGCGGTCTGGATCAGCAGGCCGGAGCCGACCCGCTTCACGTCATGCAGGTTGCGGCCGCGCGCCCAGGCGGTCGCGCCCTTCGGATCGACGCCGTCGAGCGGAATTTCCAGCACGCGCACATTGGCCTTGGCGGCCAGCAGTTTCAGCGCGTCGGCGGTGAAGGCCGGCGCCATCAGCACTTCGACGAACTGGCCGCTGACCGCTTCGGCGGTGGCGGCGTCGACCGGGGTGTTGAAGGCGATGATGCCGCCGAAGGCCGAGGTCGGATCGGTGGCGAAGGCCTTGCGATAGGCCTCAAGCGGGGTGGCGCCGAGCGCCACGCCACAGGGATTGGCGTGCTTGACGATGACGCAGGCGCCGGTGTCGAAGCTCTTGACGCATTCCCAGGCGGCGTCGCCGTCGGCGATGTTGTTGTACGACAGTTCCTTGCCCTGCAGCTGTTTCGCGCTGACCAGCGAACCCGGCGCCGGGTAGAGGTCGCGGTAGAAGGCGGCGCGCTGGTGCGGGTTTTCGCCGTAGCGCAGGTCCTGGATCTTGACGAAGCGGCCGTTCGACTGCGCCGGGAACTCGCTGCGCGTGCCGTCGGCGTTCAGCGCCGACAGGTAGTCGCTGATCGCCGCGTCGTAGTTCGAAATGCGGTTGAACGCGGCCACCGACAGCGCGAAGCGGGTGGCGTCGGACAGCGCGCCGGTCGCGCGCAGTTCGTCGAGCACGCCGGCGTACTGCGAGGCGTCGGTCAGCACGCCGACACCACGCCAGTTCTTGGCGGCGGAGCGCACCATGGCCGGGCCGCCGATGTCGATGTTCTCGATCGCGTCTTCCAGCGTGCAGCCGGCCTTGGCCACGGTCGCCTCGAACGGGTACAGATTCACCACCAGCAGATCGATGGTCGGAATGTCGTGTTCCGCCAGCGCCTGCATGTGGGCCTCGACTTCACGCCGGGCGAGCAGGCCGCCGTGGATGCGCGGGTGCAGCGTCTTCACGCGGCCATCCAGCATTTCCGGGAAGCCGGTGTGGTCGGCCACCTCGGTCACCTTCAGGCCGGCGTTGGCCAGCAGTTGTGCGGTGCCGCCGGTGGACAGCAGTTCGATGCCGAGCCCGGTCAGGGCGGTGGCGAATTCAACGATGCCGGTCTTGTCGGACACGCTGATCAATGCACGCTGTACTTTCATGCGCTATTCCGGTGGGAAGTTGAGGAATGGGGTCAGGACTCTGGACGGCGGGCGTCAGAGCATGCCGTGGTCGGTGAGCTTGCGACGCAGCGTATTGCGGTTCATGCCCAGCATGTCGGCGGCGCGGGTCTGGTTGCCTTCGGCTTCACGCATGACCACCTCGAGCATCGGGCGCTCCATCTGGCGCAGCACCATGTCATAGAGGCCGCTCGGCGGTTCCCCGTCCAGATCACGGAAATATCGTTCCAGCGAGTGTCTTACGCACTCGGCAATGTCACTGCGTCCGCTCATGGCGGCGTCTCCCTGATGGTCGGTGCTGAGTGCGCCCGGTCGGGCGTTCAGGCGGCCAGTTCCTGCGCGTCGTCGTCGGCATCCGGCTCGTAGGCGAGCCTGTCGTTGTCGGCCGCCATGCGGCCGAAGAACTCGTCGATCGCCGCCATCTGCGCGTCCGTCGTTTCCAGACGGTTCATCGCGTGGCGGAAGGCGGCCGATCCGACCAGTCCCTTGGTGTACCAGGAGATGTGCTTGCGGGCGATGCGCAGGCCGCTCTCGGCGCCGTAAAAACCGTACAGGTCTTCAACGTGCTCGCGGCACACGCGGTGGATTTCGCTCACCTCGGGCGGCGCCAGCAGTTCGCCGGTGGCCAGGAAGTGCTCGATCTCGCGGAATATCCAGGGGCGGCCCTGGGCGGCGCGGCCGACCATGACGCCGTCAGCGCCGCTGATGTCCAGCACTTCGCGTGCCTTCTGCGGCGTGGTGATGTCGCCGTTGGCGATCACCGGAATGCTGACCGCCGCCTTCACGGTGCGGATGGTGTCGTACTCGGCGTGGCCGGTGTACTGGTCGGCCCGGGTACGGCCGTGGATGGCCAGCGCGCGGATGCCGCACTGTTCGGCCATGCGCGCCAGCATCGGCGCGTTCTTGTTCGCGCGGTTCCAGCCGGTGCGCATCTTCAGCGTGACCGGCGTGTCCGGCACCGCCTGCACCACCGCCTCCAGGATGCGCGCGACCAGCGGTTCGTCCTGCATCAGCGCGGAGCCGGCCATCACGTTGCAGATCTTCTTGGCCGGACAGCCCATGTTGATGTCGATGATCTGGGCGCCGCGGTCCACGTTGTGGCGGGCGGCGTCGGCCATCATCTTCGGGTCGGCGCCGGCGATCTGCACCGAGATCGGTGCCACCTCGCCGTCGTGGTTCGCCCGACGCTGGGTCTTCGCGCTGCCGTACAGCAGCGAGTTGGAGGTGACCATTTCGGACACTGCGAGTCCGGCGCCCAGCTTCTTGCACAGCTGGCGGAAGGGGCGGTCGGTCACGCCGGCCATGGGCGCGACGAACAGATTGTTTCGCAGATTGAAGCCGACGAACTGCATGCTTGGACGGGGCGGTGGACAAACGGGCAAGGGCGGGATTCTACCGCGATGCGGCGGCGCGGCGAAATGTCGCGCCATCGGGCGTGCGGCCTGTCACTCATTCCGTGGCGGGGACGCCGAAGGCGGTGTCCAGGTCACGCTGCAGATCCGGCCGCGCGGCCAGCACGCGACGTGTTTCACCGGCCCAGTCGGCGGCCGCGGCGGCTGGCGTGAGCAGGCGGCCGAAGTCGTCATCCGGCGGCGTGACCGGCGCCAGTGCCCGGGCCAGCATGCGCGCACCGAGCGTGGCCTTGAAATGGCCGCCTTCCCAGTAGCCGCGGGTGATGGTGCGTCGGTCGCCGGCAGCCGGCACTGCTTCCGCTCGGTCCGCACCCGGCAGCGAGAAGTCCCAGGCACGCACCTGTACGCCGCGCGCCGCCGCGGCGGCCACGGTGTCGGCCACCACCCGCTTCCAGTCGCTCACTTCGCGATCCATCCGCTCGCGCGCCAGCGCGCCGAGGATGTGCATGTGATAGGGGTAGGTCATGACCTCGACCCGCATGCCGTGCTCGCCGGCGATGTCGAGCAGGCGCCGCAGGGCCACGAAATCCTCGGTCGCCGGCAGATCCTGCGGCCAGTGACGGCCACGGATGCGCTTCACGTTCTCTGCCGCCCGCTGGCGGAACAGCGCCCGGTAGCCATCACGGGCGGCCAGCGCGACATAGTCGTGCAGCGGATTGAAGCCGTCGTCGCGCAGCGTGGCGGCAAAGCGGTCGCGCTGCGCGTAAAGCGTGCGTACGCTGTCGGTGGTGGCGGCCAGCGTGATCAGGCTCTGCGTCATCACCGTGCGCTGGCGCTGCCAGGCATCGGTGCGCGGATACCACTTTCCATCGCCGTCCGGCGGATTCAGCGCGTCGAACAGTTCCACCCCCACCACCAGCAGCCGCGGCCGGATGCCGGCTTCCAGCAGCGTTTCCAGATAGCGCACCTGGCTGGTCAGCGCAGCGCCTGGCTCCGCCATGTTGAAGGGCCGCGCAGCGAGTGCCGTCAGTGCCGGGTCGGACGGGTCAAGACCGATGTCCGCGCGTGAATTGCCGAGGATGAGCGCGTCCGGCGCCCGGCGCAGCGCACGCGACAGCTTCAGTTCGCCGAGAAGGCGTTCGGGCCGGATCTTGACCGCGTTCACGCCCTCGAAGCGCGGGCCGTCGTGCAGGCCCCAGGGATCGATCAGGCGGTTGAAGGCCACCGCCAGCCCCATGGCCAGCAGCAGCGTGAGCAGCCAGATGCGGGCGAATCGCGTGCGTGGCGCCATCACTCAGAACTGGAAGTAGAGGAATTCGGACGGTCGCGACAGCGACAGCACGCACACCGTGCTGGCCAGGCCCAGGCCGACTGCCCACCGTCTGCTCAGCCGGAAACGCAGGCCGCCGGACGGTGCCACGCGTTCGATGGCCGGACGCAGCCTGGCGTGGATCTGCTGGGTGTTCGGGCACAGGAAGGCGATCAGTGCGGCCACTGTCACCCAGCCCCAGGTGGCGATGAACTGCTCGCCGCCGCCCGGATGGAAGCGGACACCGGCGGCCGCCAGCATCGGGGCGGCACCGCCGGTCAGCCGTCCCACCGCCTCGGGCAGCGCCACGCCGTGCAGGCCGGCCATGCCGGCAAGCAGGTCGAGTGCGCCGTGCAGCGTGGTGGCCCGGAAAAACACCCAGGCCACCACCACCGCGGCGAAGGTCAGCGCCACCGCCAGCGGTCGCGGCAGCCGGAAACGGGCGGACCAGGCGTGCTGCACGCACAGATAGGCGCCGTGCAGTCCGCCCCACAGCAGGAAGTTCCAGCCTGCGCCGTGCCAGAGGCCGCCGAGCAGCATGGTGGTCATCAGGTTGGCGTAGCGCCGCACCGGTCCGTGCTTGTTGCCGCCGAGCGGGATGTAGAGGTAGTCGCGCAGGAAGCGCGACAGCGTCATGTGCCAGCGCCGCCAGAAGTCGGAAAT
>Ga0123397_136317_pt1 | contig 24674 bp, 19 predicted proteins | sample T10HLNH4metaT_FD_89925 | JGI IMG/M metagenome (GOLD analysis project Ga0123397, IMG submission 89925) | Methane-oxidizing artificial microbial communities from Washington, USA to study methane cycling - T10-HLNH4 metaT (Metagenome... ... | reverse complement strand
GTGGGAGAAGGTTAGCCTCCGGCATTATACAGAATAATATTTACCTCGCCGCAGAATCCAAACCGGTTTTAGAAAGCTGGAATTAGTGATTGTTTGCTCAAAAACTTTATGTCATATTGAAAAAGCCTGCCGTTGAGTCGGGTGGGGATGAATCCAATCATTAAAGAGGAACGCAGATGAAAACGCCCGTCGATATTGCTGTAACAGGTGCAGCTGGTCAGATTAGTTATTCCTTGTTATTTCATTTGGCGTCCGGCGAACTGCTGGGACTTGATCAGCCTATCGTGCTGCGTCTATTGGAAATCCCACCGGCGATGAAACAGTTACAAGGCGTGGTGATGGAATTGAATGACTGCGCGTTTCCGTTGATCAACAAAATTATTATCACCGACGATCCGAAAGTGGCGTTCGATAACGTCGATTATGCTTTTTTGGTGGGCGCGAAGCCACGCGGGCCGGGGATGTTGCGTAGCGATTTGTTATTGGATAACGCCCAGATTTTTATCACCCAAGGCCGGGCGTTGAATGAGGTGGCCAGCCGCAATGTCAAGGTATTGGTGACCGGTAATCCGGCTAATACCAACGCACTGATCGCCATTAATAACGCGCCGGATTTGGCGCCGGAATGTTTTACGGCAATGACCATGCTTGATCATAAACGCGCGATAAGCCAGGTGGCCGAAAAATGCGGGGTACTGAGTAGGGACGTAAAAAACGTGGCGGTTTGGGGTAACCATTCCTGCACTCAATATCCTGATTTACATCATGCCAAAGTCAAGGGCATGGATGTGTTGTCTTTGGTTGAGCAATCCTGGTTTGTTGATGAATTTATCCCCACTGTCCAGTACCGAGGTACGGAAATTATCAAGGTACGCGGCCAGTCCAGCGCGGCGTCTGCGGCGCATGCGGCGATTGAGCATATGCGGGTCTGGGCCTTCGGTACCGATCCGGGAGACTGGGTGAGTATGGCGGTGGCATCCGACGGTAGCTATGGCGTTGAGGAAGGATTGGTTTATTCCTTCCCGGTAACGGTGGTGGATGGACAAATCGGCATCGTAAAGGGCTTGGATCTTAACGAGTTCAGCTTGGCAAGATTGCGTCAAAACGAAGTAGAGTTAAAAGAAGAACGACAAGCCATCAAACATTTACTCTAATTATCCGAGTGCTGGAGCTCAGCAGCTATTCAGCGCGGCTGGGCTTATCGGGTTCTCCATCTTGCGGTATAGCTAACAACTACCGCGCTATTTTTATTTCTGATGTTTTCTTGTATTTGCGTTGCCAGGTCTCTCGATGAGCCGATTCATAAGGCGCCGCCATCCGTGGCAGCTTGTTAACGACTGGTAAAAGCACTCTATCCCTCATCCAAAGAAAGGGGATTTTTTAGCGCGTTCTTAAAATCTTGAATGGGTTGGCGGCTGTAGTTGATACCCCGCAAATTGCTTGGATGGGGCAGGCAACAAAATAGTGCTTTATTTTTTAGATAAAGCAATAGACGTGCCAATAATCAATCCACATTCGGCGGGGCCTGTCGAGGGTATGAGTAATGCCTAAGTACCGGTTTTGCGGCTTATGCCGCAATGGCAGGGGATATGCCGTATTTTTGGGCGCATTCAGTTTGCGCCGCATCGGTAACGGGAAAAAATTCGGCGTGTTGCTGTCTAGATGCGATTGGCTAACGAGCCTCCGGAATTGCCGTGTACGTCTATCCACAAATGCGGCAATTCCAACTGTTCCAGCCAGCTTGGGCCTTGTTCTTCCTTGAGCATGGCGATGGTTGAAGCGCTGCCGGCCACTACGCAGAATTCGCCGACGACACTGACAGATGCCAAATGCCGAACCGGCCAGCCTGTTTTGGGATTAAGAATGTGTCCGTAGCGCTGGCCGTTGACGATAATGCAACGCTCATAGTCCCCACTGCTGGCGACTGCGCCGTTATGTAGTGCCAAAGTACTTGCTAATGCCTGCCTTTGGCGGGGGTGATGGATTCCCACTCGCCAGGCAGTGCCGTCCGGGCGTGGGCCTATCAGTTTGATGTCGCCGCCCAGGTTGATAAGGCCGTGGCGAGCGCCGGCATTCCGTGCAATTACCGCAGCCCGGTCTACAGCATATTCTTTGACGATGCCGCCAAAATCCAGCTCCATGCCGGCCAGCGGAAACTCCAATAGCGGTGCCTGCCAGCGTAGCTTATGCCATCCGACTTTTTTCAATAGTGTTTTAATCAGTTTTTCATCCGGCAACTGGCCGGACTCGAAACGCCAAGCCTGCCGTAAAATTCCGGAAGTTATGTCGAACAGGCCGTCGCTTTGTTGATAGCAAGTTGCCGCATAGTTTAGTAATCCAGCTGTTTCCCCATCGACTGTGATATGGCCGCCGTTGGCTGCCACATTATTAATCCTCGATAGCAGACTGTCGGACTTATAAAGGGAGTATAAGTTTTCCAGGCGATTAACGTCTGCTATCACAATATCCGCGATTCGATTAGCTAGTTCCTGGTTATCGGTAAATAACTGCATCTCGCAAGGCGTGCCCATGGACTTGAAAGTGTACTTATGCGAATTTAGGCGCACTGTTTTCAGCTACCCTTATTGGAGGCATTATATTTTGAAAAGTATCGAATCCTGTCGGGCAGGCGGTCGGGTTGGAAAATAAGATTTCTACACTATACGATTAAGTATAGAATTAGGCAGAAAGCTCAAAACTATGTATTTTAAATCTTTAAATCGCCAAATGCCAGATTGAAAAATTTTGCGAAATAAATGTTGCGCGGAAACTAAATCTCTTTTCCAGAAAGCTGAATATGCCTGGGTAAAAACATAACCGTCTACTAATTCGGATAGTTTTTCTGGAGAAATATGGGAAACGAGTTGAGGGTTTTGGGATACAAAGTCTTTTCTAACTTGCCAAGAATCCAAAACTTGCCGCCACTTTATAGAGGAAATTTGTCCATGATTGTGCCAGCGATAAAACGCTAATACTTCGGGGACAATGACAATATTCTGTGTGATGGCGGAAATGCGGATCCAAAAATCGTAGTCCATGGCGCTGAAACAGCGTAAGGAAAATCCTTCGGCTTTGTCTACAATTGCGCGGCGAATCAGCGCTGCATGTATAGGCCATGGGCAGCTAGAAAGAAATGATTGAAAAATATCGCCTTTTTCGTAAGCTGGTGGAACATAGGCCGGGCCGTTTTCGCCACCTTCCACGATATTTTGCCACCCGCAGTAGGCCAAATCCGCCTTGCTGTCGAGTAAGGTTTCTAGCAGTTTTTTGATGAAACCTGGGGCCCAATAGTCATCGGCATCCAGAAACGCCATGAAGTCTCCTCTAGAGTTTGCCAAGCCAAGGTTACGAGCAGGGAATGGGCCACGATTTTCTTGCTTTAAAACAACTAATTTCGGGTATTTTTCTTGGCACCTAGTTAAAATCTGATAACTTTGGTCACTGGAGCCATCATCGACGACAATCAACTCGACATTCGGATAACTTTGTTGAAAGACGCTTTCAATTGCTGTTTCGACATAAGCTTGAGCATTATAACAAGGCATAATTACCGAGACGAGTGGCTTATTCATTCCTTATTCCTTGATTATTTTAAATAATTAGATACTTGTGGGCATTGTTCTAGAATGCAGTAAGCCCAGCGCTTATTTGGAATAATATTCTTATGTCTTAAGTATCTGTTTTTCTTCCAGGCAGAAAAGTTATTTGAGTTATTCAACCATCGCCAAATAGGAATGGTAAAACCTGTTTTGGGTCGATTGATAATGTCGTCATCGAGCCTTTTAGATAATGAGCGGGGCAAAATTTCTTTTTTGTTACCAAGTTTCCTGTTTGCTGCTAAACCTACTAGGGAGTTCAACAAAACGTGATCGACTAAGGGAACACGTATTTCCAAAGAATGCGCCATGCCTATCCAGTCGGTGTCGCGTAACAATTGATTCCGCATGTATTTTTTAGATTCCAGCGCAACAATTTTTCCAAAGTCCGAATCGATGTTACTAACAGATTCAAATTCAGCAATTTCCGACAGTCTATTAATGCCCTCCCGTATCATATCGTTATCAATAAGATGTTTAAGTTCCCAAGGCATGAATAAGCCTTTTTTAAGCTGATAAGCCGATGTTATATTCCTGGTCATATTCAATATGTCTGAATTATTCGGATTTAAATGGCTAAAATTGGCAGCAAAAAAAGAATGTATGTTAAAAAATAAATTGTTTAGGAGCGGGGTATAGTTATATCGGGCCGAGCGCTTAACAATTTCGGGAATTGTCTCGAAGGTATCGTAACCACCAAGCATTTCGTCCCCGCCCAAACCGGATAAAACTACTTTTAAACCTGCATTTTTCGCCGCTTTGCTGACAAACCAAGTATTGATGCCATCGATACTTGGTTGATCCATCGTATTTAAAAATGTGGATAATTCATTTTCAACCTCATTCATGCGAGCTGTGACGATGTTATGTCTGACGCCCAAAATGCGTGCTATTTCCGTTGCTACAGGAACTTCGTCGAGCGAACGGCCGATAAATTCTTCAAAAGCAAGAGTTATAGCTGTTATAGGTTCGCTAACAAGTTCTTGTGCAAGACCAGTGATGGTGGCGGAATCCAGTCCGGCGGAAAGGAATGTACCAATTGGCACGTCAGCTACCATATGAGACTTAATGGAGTCCTTAATTGCTGATATGCCGACTTCCATTGCTTGTGCGGTAGGGATTTCGTTGGAAGCAAAACAAGATCTTTTAATAACGTTGTTTATATCCCAATATTGATGTATTTTTTTTTTGCCAGAACTATCTATTTCAAGAATATGTCCTGCCGGCAATATATTGATATTTTGATAGAAGGTAAAAGGTTCCGACGCACTTCCCCATAGGAGAAAGCTGACCAATCCAGCCGAATTGATTGAGGAATCTATCTGATGTCCGGCAAGTAGGGCTTTTACTTGGGAAGCGAAACGGAATGTGCCATTGAAATTTGAGTAATAAACCGGTTTAATGCCGTATGGGTCTCTAGCTATTATTAGCTTTCTATTACGGTTATCCCATAAGGCAAACGCGAACATACCCCGTAAATGTTCAACCATTTCAATGCCGAGGTCTCTATACAGGTGAAGTAACACTTCAGTATCACTATGACTTCGAAAAACAAATCCTTTTGCTTCTAAGCTTTTTCTCAATTCAATGTGATTGTATATTTCACCATTAAAGGTAATCGATAGTTGACCATCATCGGTGTGCATAGGTTGGGCCCCAAGAGTGCTCAATTCGATTATGGCTAGTCGTCTATGACCAAAACCGACCCTACTACAGTTGGAAATCCATAAGCCCTCGCCATCAGGGCCGCGGTTGTACATGTAATCTCGGGTTGCTAACAATTCGTCAGCATCCACGCTATTAACCGTTGAATTATGGAGAAAAATGCCGTTAATGCCGCACATGATTAGGAAACGACTTGTATGTGGTTTTTATAAATTTCAAGTATCCTGTTTGCGATATTTGACCATTTGTAGGCTAATGGAGATTGCTTGATAATTGAGCCGTTAAATTGGATCTGATCTGACAAATAACGTTCAAGAGCGTATTTAATACCTTCTGCGTCGATGTCTTTAACATAAAAGCCATTTTCGCCTTCTTTAACATAGTCTGACATCCCTCCTTGTTTGGAGGTGAGTACAGGTGTTCCACACGCATTCGCCTCAAGAAAAACGATGCCAAAACCTTCGAAATTTTCCGGCTCGGCATATGAAACTAAAATAAATAGTCCGGCTTTTCTATAGTATTCCAGAAGTTCTTCTATACTTTTTCTACCCTCTATGAAAATTCTATCCTCAAGTCCGTTTGACTTAATAAGAAAATCAAGTTCATCTTTATAGTTTCCAGTGTTATTTCCGCTAATAATAACGTACTTGAACTGAAATTTGTCTTTAAGCAAGGCGAACGCTTTAATAACATTATGAATGTTCTTGATTCGATCATGTTCATCGATTCTGGACACTGTCAAGAATAAATGGGTGTCTGTTTTAACATGGTGGTCTTCGAAGAATTTTTCAGAAACACCGGGTGGAACTACAGTGACGTTTGTAGCGGCCTCTTGGAATTTTTGGGTGAACATTGTCTTTGTAAATTGACTTACGGTAATCACTTGTTTTACCTGTTTTAAAGCAAATGAGAATATGATTTTATTGAATAATAGCTCGGCGCATTCCCAATAGTGATTTAGCCTGCTATTTGCCGAGTCAGTTAATCGCCATAAAAAATGCCGATCAAGAAGTTTTTTACCAGGTAAGTTATAGCGTACCGTAAAGCTAAAAATGTCATCACCGTGAGTTGTGACAAATACATTATTTTTATAGAAAGATAACGGTGCATAATATAAAAAAAGCGAATGCCATAAGTCCATGTCATAACTTTTTAATTTTCCTAAATCTCCCTTCAAGTCTCTAGTTAGTATTGGATGTAAAGTGTAGCTGGGGTCTTCTAGTGCGCCTTCAACGGAAAATACATGTACTTCAAATCCCTTGTCCGCATATGCCTTCGCCAATTCGTAGCAGTAGATATTTGCGCCACCTATTACGGGAAGAAAGTATGGCGCTATTAGGCCTATTTTTTTAAAAGAATAATCTTTTGGAGAATAGGTAATAGAATTATTGAAAGATGTCATGTTTTTTGATTAGGCATTGATGATAGAAACGAGCTCTATTATAGGGGTAGGGAGGTAGTAATTATGTCTAGTTACATGTAAAAAACAATTCAGTGCCTCATGATTTTTTTTGCTATTCTATAAATGGGATTTTTCCTAATTTTATCAGAAAGATGCTCTAAGTTTTTGACGCGTTCGTTCAATTGAACAACTTGGTTCCCAAGATACGCGGTCTCCGTGACTGCTTGTAGGAAAAAATCTATGGCGTAGGAACCTGGTAATGGTTTCGGTTGAGAAAGAATAAGGTCATAGGCATCTGCTAGTGATTTAATGCAAGATTTAGCTTCGAAGTATTTCTTTACTCGTGATCTAGCTAATGAACCCATTTTAATTCTGAGATCAGGGTCGTGTGCTAAATTGATAATAGTTGAGGCAGTGGCTTGTATATCTCCGATATCAATAATGTATCCAGTATCGTCTGTAACTGTCTCTTCCACTCCGCCACAACGAGTTGCAATAGAAACACAAGCGCAAGCCATTGCCTCAAGTAGCACAAATGGATGGCCTTCAACTCTGGAAGATAAAACAAAGATGTCTGTCTCTGCTAAAATTCTAGGAACATCATCTCGTTGTCCCAGAAGGTGAATGTTATCGACAATATTAAGCTCGTTTACTCTGGATCTTAATGCTTTGCAAAATTCGATGCTTTCATCTTTGCCAACAATAAGAAAATGTACCTTGGGGTTTTCACGGACAACAATGGAAGCTGCTTCAACAAAGTAATCGAACCCTTTATCGGGGTGAACCCGGCCAATAGCAGAAACGATAAGAGAATCGTCTGAAAGCCCAAGTTCTAAATGAAGGCTCCTATCCCTATTTTCGAGCGCAAGATCAAATTTTTCAAATTCTAATCCATTGTGAATAACTTGGATTCGGGTTTTATCAATTGGAGGGCAATATGATTCGGCAACCGTATTTGAGACCGCTATGATATGGCTTGAAAGATCGTCAATCATTTGGGCATACGAGGATGAGTTCAGTGTAAATCGCTGAAAAATAGGATTTTGGGGTAGAAATTCTAAGTGTGCAAAAAACAAGTGATGAACCCCTATTAACTTAGCAGCTAAAGCTCCTTCGAAGATTATGTTTGAATTTGTATGAACCAGCGAAATATCTTTTTCTTGGATGATATCGCTCAAAAATCTCACTCTGCGCGGGATTGCCTCTAAGTGCTTATACCACTCGTCAGGTGGAGTTAGCCAGAAATAATTCATCTTTAAAACAAATGAATCTATGCCGAGTCTGACTAATTCATTATAAAATCTCCCTTCCCCAGGCACCATAACGATGGGATTGAAGCGAGTTTTATCAATTAGCCGGAAAACTGTTAGAAGATAGTTCTCGCCGCCGGCTATATCAGCGTTGCTAGATATAAACAAAATGTTAAGTGGCTTCGATTTCATAATAGTTAAATATTAAAGTGTGGGTTGACTAATTATATTGAACAAGATGTAATTATATCAACGAATTAATCGGTGCTTGAAGAAAAACATCTGCAAAGACTTAAGGGTTGCATAAAGCAATATAGTCATCTGATCGGTTAGAAGGTATTTTAAGATCTAACTAGCAACGTATTTAATTAAAAAATTTACCCTTGAGCCTAAAAATTGAATATAAATTGTGGTTTTACATTGCTTTGTTAACGTAAACAAATTATCGTTGTATAAAATTCAATATTAAGTAATGATAAGCACTAAAGGAACCTCTGATTAATTCGCTATCACGTATTTATGACTCAATTATATCAATGGCTTGCGATTCTGTTTTTCTTGAAAAACAGCATTAATCAGAGGTTCCTAAAGCAACTATAGTAATCGACTAAAATTTGTATTTTGCTCCAAAGCTACGAATTATTCTTACACGTTGTAATATATTGAGGAAATAATAAACACTGTATACGGTTAACAGTTTATTTATTAAAACGCCAAGTAATATTTCTAGTAATCCATTGCGACATTCTTGTATATGCAACATATAATACAGATTTAACCGTGGGGCGGTAAGCGGGCAAGTTTTCAATGATTTTCGTAAAGTCATTTAAAATAAAGCTAACGGCTTCTTTGCTATAATTAGCCTTTATGAACTTTAAGCCTTGATCCCCAATATATAGACGTTTTTCCTTGTCTAAGATTAGGTTATTTATCTGAATCGCATAATCCTCGTCATTTTTAGCTACAATTAAATGTGTTCCGCTGATTATTTTAAGTCCTTGCGCTCCGAAATCAGTTGTTACGACGGGAATGCCTGCAGCCATAGCCTCGCCCACTTTTCCTTTCATGCCGGCCCCAAAGCGCAGTGGAGCAATCGAAATCCATGACTTTTTCAAGTAAGGCAGAGTTTTAGGAACATAGCCCGTTATCGAAATTTTGCTCCCGGCTAATGCCTGTATTTCTGGAGGTGGACTCCCGCCAACAATAAACCAGTGACAGTCGGGGTGCGCTTCGGTAATTGTAGGCCAAACTTCGTGATAAAAATAGAGAACTGCATCAACATTGGGTTCGTGGGAGAAGACGCCAATAAAAATTAAACTAGGGAATGGTGTTTTTTCAGATTCAAAAGCATGGATTTCATGAATGTTTGGGATTATGAAAGTATTGATATTAGGTATGTCTTTTAATAGGATATTGGTGTCTTCTGGGGTAATAGTAACGACTAGATCGGATTTAGAGTATGTGACTAATTCTCTTTTTTTTATTTTTTCGGCGTCTAAATAATAGTTAGTAGTGTTTTCTAGTTTTGCTTTGGCAAAAAGTCTTGCATAAACTATATCAACGCTGTCAATTATTATTCGGGCTCTAGGTTGAAGTAAGCGTATATGGTCGATGATGTTTTCTGCGGGGTAAAAGTATTTAAAATATATTGAATCATAGTTACGGTTTAAAAGTGCGATATCGATATTCTGTTTGCAAACACTTGTGCCTAGGTTTTCAAGCGATGTTTGATAGCGTATCAAATCAGTTTCGGATATTTGCTTAGACCAGGATGGGTAGTTAATAACGTTGTAGTAACATTTGTGGCCTTGTTGAGCTAGCAGTTCAACAATGGTAAACATACGTAAATCCGCAGACGCGCGGTCTGGCATAGGTAATCCCGTGTCAATAAAAAGTATGTTCATCGTAAATTATTCTTTGGGTGGAATTGGTTTTGTTTAGCCAGTGTATTTAATCGCCGTTATTTATATGTCAATAAACCGGTAGGTTTTAGGGCTAATTTTTTGAGCAATGAGAGAAGTATTTTCTGAAAATAGAAGTTTCTTTGCGAAGGATTTTATTTTGTTACCGACAAGCATTCTGGAGAATAAATGAAATACTCTTTCTATTGCGAATAAATAAATTGTAAAAAAAACTGAGGTCTTTGGGGTATCTTTTATGCTAAAAAGATCAATAAAAAATTTTGGCGGTCGGAAGGTTGATGAAACCTTTTTAAATCCAGACCTTTTTAAATGCGAATATATTTGATAATTTGTATATTCTTTTAGATGCACGCCTATAGCTTTTTTATACTTAAAAACTGCAGAAATGTCAGGAGGGCCATGCCATGGGTGTGGTGCGCAAACTATATACTTGCCACCCGACTTCAGTGTAGAATAGACATGCTTACAATTTTCAGGTAAATCATCAGGGTGCATATGTTCAATGACTTGATTGGAAATAACAAAATCATAGGTATTGACTGGTTCAAATTGTTCAAGATGAACTCCATCAGATATGCCCCATTTAAGATTTTCGAGTTTATCCGAAGTATGTTTTTCTCCCTGTTCACGGGTAATTTCTGTCGCTTTGATTTCATGCCCAAGATCAGCTAAGTAGCTAATCATTTCAGCTCTGCCTGAACCTATTTCATAAATTCTTTTTGGTGCCGTGCCGATCAAATAGGCCCACTCTTTGTACAAAATATTGGGGGGGAGAGGGGCGCGTTTGTCAATTAATTTATTAAGCCATTCTAACTTTGTATAAAGTGTGGTGTAACATTTTTCAAATACTTCCCAACGATTGTCGGGAGTTGATTCTAATAGCAGTTTAGTTAATTGTAATTCAAGATGCCAATGTTCAAGAATATTTTCTTCCGTTAGGTCAATTTCCTTTGGAATGCCGTAGTTTTCACGGTAGCGATTAATCAACTCCTGTCCTCGAGGCTCTTCTCTTGAGCATTTGTTGAGTAAGGTGTAATAAATTACTTTAAGGCTGTGTTTTATTTTCATCGCATCAGAACCTGTTTAATGGTTTCCAAATATCGCTTACCAAATTTTATGTCAGGTTCAAGATGATTGCCTTCTGCCCATTCATTCCATGATTTTATAAAAATAATTTTATGGTTATCCGGCAAGTGAGACACTTTATTAATGGCTAATTGCAACAATTCCCCAAATAATTCAGGTGTAGAGTTATGCAGTATTATTCCATTTGTTCCACTTCTTGGAGAGTTGTCCCAGTTAGGTATTACGCTTGGGTAATACTCTATATCAGCGCTCACGTCCTCCAAAAAATATCGCATAGCGTCTTTATAGTCGTAAACATGTTCCGGCCGCTTTAAGGCTTTTCGGGAGTGAGTTTTAAATTTATTAGCTATTCCTGTCAATCCGTTTTTGTTTTTCGTCACGCTGGCGATTTTGCTTTGATTGGCAACGGTAATAGCATCGAAGCCTCGTTTCTCCGGCTTCCAAATAGGTTCGTCTTGGAGCGATGCAATAAAATGCAGACCTTTCAACCCCGCTTTATGGGCCAATTCTCGCCAAAAGTCGGTGAATTGAATGGAGTCGGGTAATTTATCAGGTTTATATATTAAGAAGATTGGTTTGTCGTCGACTGTCAAATAACGATCATCGGTAAATGCACTTAGTAGAGAATCAAAATGATTCTTGTAATCTTCTAATCCCGGATAGGTTTGTTCTATCAATATTCTGTTAGGTGCTCCATGCCAGATTCCAGACCAGGTATCATTAGCCCAGCCTAAACAAAAAGGGAAATTCGGTTCACCTGATTGAATTACTTCGCTAAAAGGATGTTCTAATAACCGTTTGCCAGCAAACCAATAGTGCCAATAGCAAAAGCCTTCAATTCCATATTCGGCAGCCATTTCAGCCTGTGCAATTCGTGTTTTGGCTAGGCGCAAATCGTAGAACCCTAAGTCTGAAGGTACGTGGGGTTGATAATGACCTGGGAACAATGGTTTTGCTTTTGCAGTATTAGTCCATTCCGTAAATCCTTTTCCCCACCATTCGTCGTTTTCGGGAATTGGATGGAACTGTGGTAGATAAAATGCGATGGCTCTCGCTATTGGTGTATTGTTCCGTTCTGACAAATTCATAGAATATGTTCTAAATAATTATTGGTTTTGGGATAATGACTGCTCTAAGATTTGTTGTATACTTTCGCAATATTGTTTCACACTGAATCGCGATAGAACATCATTTCTGCCTGCTTGACCAATTTCGCATGCAAGCTGAGGATTCTGTAATAATTTAATTATGGCTTTCGCCATGGATTCTGGATCTTTAAGTGGAACTAATAGTCCAGTTTGTCTGTCTACGATTACTTCTTCCGGTCCTCCGCACCGGGTCGAAACTACGGGTGTTTCCATGGCAAGCGCTTCAATGATTGTTAGTCCGAACGATTCTTGTTCTGAGGAAACAACTAAAACATCCACTCCCGCTAAAAGATCATAGATATTGTCTTCTGGCCACCATCCTATGAGTTTAACTGATGGGGCTAAATTAAGTAATTCAATTTTTCTTTTGATTTTTTTGGTATAGACTTCTGCGCCTTCACCTGCAATTAGAAATACGACATCTTTATATTTACTGGTAATTTCATGTGCAGTAGCTAAAAATGTTCGGTGGTCTTTACGTGGCTGTAATGCGCTAACTATAGCTACTATTTTTTGGGATTCTTCTATTTCTAAATTTTTTACTAATAAATCATGCGCATATTTTCTATTGATTGGAGCTGGGAATTTAAGTCCGTTATAAACGATATGGTTATTATTTTTTAGTAGAGGAAATGTTCTGGCTAAGCTAACTGAGCAGAATATAATTGTCTTAGAGAGTGCGCGGACTATTAGAGAATAGAGGGGGAAAGGTAGTAATGGTATGAGTTCGCTGTTACCGGTAATTGACTCATGAATATGCCAAATATGGGGCTTATCTGTCATTCGCGCTGCAATTGCTCCTTCTATACAAGTTACTGTATTCGTATACACCAGATCTATTTGATGTTCTTCGATTAAGTGGGCAATCGCCCAGCTTCGCGCGCGTAAAGTTTTGAATGATCTAAGGAAATAAGAAAGTCGTTGGCTTCGAAATAACGCATTAACTCCCGGCACCCAATGTATCATTTGTCTAACAAATACCTGTATGCCCATCTCGGTTGCTACGAGGCTAAGCTTGCCCTGATTGGGTACTAAGAGATAGGGGATAAAGCGACTACGATCAATGTTGGTAAGCAATGTCTGGAGTGTGCGCTGTGCTCCCGCCATGCCGCCGTCATGAGAAACGAATAGTACTTTAATAAGAGTTCGCCCTGATGTTTTAGTCATAAGAAATGCGAGTACTGTTTAATTATTTAATACCAGGATTTTCGAGATTTTGCATACGACATTTCGGCAAGTATTCTAGTGTCTATTTTGTTTTGATTATTCAGAGCGATGATATCGTAGTGCCAGTTCCAATCGTGCTTATCGCTTAAGCATACTTCGGCCATTTGATCAATTGCGTTTATATCTAAGATTGTCATGTAATGGCTGAAGTCGCCATATTTTGTAAACCATATATATTGATTGTATCCCAATTCGTTTAGTATTAAGAAATGCTCACGCCAGCTATTATTTGTTTTTTTGCAGTGGGATGGGTCCCATTCAAATATTACAATAGGATGAAACTTCGCCAGTGTTTTTTGTGCTCCTTTTATCACCTTTCCATCATAACCATCCACATCAATTTTTATTAAATCGACTTTAGATGCATTGCTGTCTATGAGAACGTTATCCAATGTAACCGCCGTGCTCGTATATCTTCCTTGAGCACTAGCTGTTCCAAGGTGTGTTTTTATTAAAGTGGGTATTTCCTCCTCTTTGTCTGATAATAAACTATTATGTAAAGTATACATAGTCCTGTCTGGCAAGTTTTCTTCTAAGAAATTAAAAAACTCCTGCTCTCCCTCAATGCAGATAAAGTGTTCAATCATGTTGGGACAATTGCTTTCGAGTAATCTAACTGTGTCGCCAATACTCGCGCCAATATCGACAATATGTATAGGTCTGTTGTTGGCCTGAAAACATAAATAAGCAATTTCAACCAATGGATTATTCCAGTGGCTAAATCGTCTGGCGAAGAGTTGGTAGGAATGTCCAAAATTTATTATGGTTCTCTTGCCATGAATATTTGTAGATACTGGGCCTTTAAATTTAGTACAAGCATAATGCCAACATGTATCCCATATTTTCTTGCTAATACCTTTGGCTTTTGGGTGGTAATGTTTTAGCAATAAATTGTAAATGAAAGAGTCGAGTTTTTTATCTTTAATCATAATAAAGGTTTTCTTATAAATGCAATATCACAATACTAACTAAAAAGTCATTCTGGTGATTGCAGATTGGCGAGGGCCGAAATCCACTGGTCACTGGAAAGTAAGGCTCCATTCAGATGATATGCTGATTAAAGCATCTCTTGCGACATGGTTATCAGAATCCGGTGGGTTTTTTATAGTAAAAAAATATAAATTTTCGCCTAAAAAAATGGTACTAATTATGTCTCCCGCTCCCACACCACATCTTATTGCAAATGTTCCTGGAAGTAGAGGGGGGGAAATTAATTTGCAAGAAATCGTAAATATGCCAGGGGCAATTATATCAGGCTCTACGTGATTGAAGCTTTCGCTATTGCTTATGTACACAAAATCTAGAGTATGAATACCGATTCCAAATTTTGGTTTTATCAATTTTCTATAAACTTCAAATGTAATTTTTATGCAGAAGTCTTCGCCTGTGTATATAGTAGAGGCTTTGTTTCCATGGTTGTCAATTAATGATATATCTTTTAAACTTACATCCGGGGTTGTGCTAATGTCTTTAATGTTATCTGTGGATAACTTATGTTGTTTCCTAACGCTTTCTTCGCTTTTTTCGTAAAATAAGTTGCATACGTTTTTAGGTAGGCCGTCTGCAATTATTTTGCCATTCTCGAGGAGAATAACTCTTCGGCATATGCGCTCTAATTGTCTTATATTATGGCTTACCAATAAGACTGTTTTTCCTTGATGGTTTATTATGTTTTCCATTCTATCAAAACATTTGCGTTGAAAAGCCAAGTCTCCAACGGCTAACACTTCATCAATGATTAAGATGTCCGCATCCATACTGGTAGCTATTGAAAAACCTAACTTCACCGTCATCCCAGAACTGTAACGTTTAACCGGTGTATCAATAAACTGTTCAAGTTCGGAAAAGTCTATGATTTCATCGAGTTTTTGCTGAATAATTCTTTTGGGGATACCCAATATAGCTCCATTAAGAAATATATTTTCTCTCCCGGTTAGTTCTGGGTTAACTCCAGCCCCTACCTCGATTAACGGGGCAATGCTACCCCGGACGATGACTTCACCGTTGGTGGGTTTGCTGATGTTAGCCAGATGTTTGAGTAACGTGCTTTTGCCTGCACCGTTATGTCCGATAATGCCAACCACTTCGCCTTCCTTGATATGAAAACTGACGTCATCTAATGCTTTGAAGCGTTCCCGTTTAATGGTTGGTTGGAACGTCAAGCGTCTAAAGGCGTTTAATGCGGTTTCCTTGATGCTGGTTAAGTGGCCCAACTGATATTCTTTAGTGAGGTGATTGACTTCTATAATGGCCATATACTGTATTTAGAGTATTATTTTATTGTGACTGCTTATTGATAGTTTGGCTAGATCACGTCTGCAAACCAGCTTTCCGCTCGTTTAAAGAACCAATAGCTAATCGGTAGTAAGGCTAATGTTAGAATTAACCCGGGGTATAAGGCATTGAAGTCTGGTTCTGTGCTTTTTATTAATACCCGTTGGAATCCGTCGATAATGCCTACCAAGGGATTTAGAGTGTACAGCATATATAGCCTGTCAGACCATTCACCTGCCGCTTGCTCCATGAGTAATTTCTTTTGAACTAGGCTCAATGGATAAATCACCGGCGAGCCATACATAAGTATAGATAGCGCAATTGGTATTGCCTGACCTACGTCACGGTAATATACATTCATGGCGGCACCAAAAAAACTAATTGTTAGTGCGACAATCATCGTATATAAAATGAATGCTGGTATCCAGCATGTATGTATGCTGGGGGATACTTTGTAGTAAATCATCATTCCCGCTAATATTCCAAAGCTAATGGAAAGTTCCACCAACTTGGTTACCATTGCGGTCAACGGAAATATTTCACGCGGAAAATAGATTTTCTTGATCAAAGCGCCATTGGAGGTAACGCTATTAACTCCTTCGGAAACAGATTCTTGAAAGAAAACCCATGGCATTAAGGCTGCGAATGTTATCAGAGGATAAGGAAGGCCATTGGTATCAATTTCTATAAAGCCTTTCATCAGTGTGAATACCAGCATTAACATTACAGGTTTTAATACTGCCCATAAAATACCCAGGTAGGCTTGTTTATAGCGGATAACTATGTTCTTATAACTTAGTGCTGATATTAGCTCTCGGTATAAATATAAGTTTTTTATTATTGTAATCATATTATTGTTAATAAAAATTTACTTGCACAGCTTTAATTTAGAGGAACTGTTACTTTAATTTGTTGAGCCGTTTCAAAAGCGGTTTTGAATCTGGTTTATGTTTTAAGCCATTTTGTATGGTGTCTAACGCCCCTTTTGGATTGTTTAGTTTTTTTTGCAAATCACTTAGCGCTGCGTAAGGTATCCAAATTTTAGGGTTAAGCTCTATAGATTTTTGATAGTGTTCCATTGCGCTATCATATTCCTCTTTGGCCTCATATACCTTGGCGATGTCGTACATTAGTTTCGCTGACAAGGGGTTTTGTGGATTGAAATGATGGTCTAATGGGTAAGTAAGCTCTGTTAGGGCAGCATTAAGTTTAGATGCTCTTTCCCACTTGTCAGATGTTTTCCACGCCAAGTTATATGTAAAAAGCCCAGCGCAATAATGATGTGGGCCGTCAAATCCACTTAATCGCTGTCCCCATAATTTTTGTGCAGAGCTACCCTGGAGTTTTGGGCTTAGAATTGGTGCACAAAATTCAGGTAGGCCGGCAAAATCAAGGTCATTCTTAGGATAATCTGCGCGAGCGTAGATGGGTAAGATGAGGAGTTTTGCAAAAAGTATTAGTTTTATAGTTTTGATTTTCATTGGCTATACGCTATTAATTAGTTTTGCTAATATCAGTCGCCATCTTTTTAGAAATATTTGGTATAAATTTCTTGGATTTTATTGGCATGAGTGGTTACTGAGAAAACTTCAAAAGCCTTTTTTTGTGCATGTCCACCTAAGTTTTTTGCGAATGTGGGGTGTTTATAGAGTCTTAGTACTGAATCAGCGAATTGTGTTGGACTACCGGCTTCAAATAATATGCCATTTTCATCATGAGTGAGCATTTCCGCCGCGCCTCCATGATTTGGGCCTATTAAAGGACGTCCCATCGCCATTGACTCTATTACCACTGTTCCTAAGGGTTCGGGTTCCGTTGACGCAGATGCAACAATATCCAATCCATTATAGGCTGTTTCCATTTTTCCAATATGGCCGGTAAATATTAAAACATCAGTTAAGTTATCAGTAAGCACTTGTCTTTTAAGCATCTGCTCATATTCAATGCAATCATTGGGAGTGCCTCCTATGATAATCATTTTTAATTTTGGGATTTTGGATTGTAAAATCTTTGCTGCTTTAATGAACAACTCCTGTCCTTTCCATGGGATTAATAAGCCGACTAAGCCAACGGTAAAGGCGTCCTTCGGGATATTAAACTGTTCCCTGAATAACCGGCCTTCGCTATGCACATCTAGTTTGCACAGATCGATACCATCATACACAACGGTTATTTTTTCTTCTGGTATACCTAAATGTTGCTTCATGCTGCTTGCAACCCAACTAGAGACCGATATGAAATGATCAGGCAAGGTATACGCCCAACGCGCCGAATGCGGTCCGTCAGGGTTACCACGGACGTGGCAAATACTGGGGATGCGCAAAATTTTGGCTACCAATAGTGCTGCTCTGTTACAAAGTGGCTCGTTGTTGGCATGGATTAGGTCGGCTTTGAACCGCCATGCAGTCCAAAGCAAGTGGAGAAAAAACGGTAAAAAATTAAATAAGTCGTCGCTTCTGGCGATTAGCTGATTAACGCAAAACCTAAGTAGTGGGACTTTGTTTAACCATTGTGCCGATTCGGCTTTTGTACGCCACGCCACGATGTCTATATGACGGTCCGGGATGTGTTTCCATAAGGCTTCATCGGCAATCTCCTGATATTGCGGACCGTTGCGTCCTGTAATTACAAGAGGTAGAAAGCGGCCCCGATCAAGATTTCTGACTAAATGCCTCAAACAGATAATGGCGCCACCATAACCAATTCCGTTCTCGACATAGATAATTCTTTTTGGGAGGTTATTGGTCGGCATGGAATCAGAATTTGGCAATATCAGCGTAGAAAGCGTTAGGGAATATTCTCATATACTCAGGATTTTGCGAATTTTTGTTTAGTGACACGTAACGCATTAATTAAGCTGGCTGGCAAGATGCTGAAGATCAGATAGAGTAGATTGTTAAGTGTCAAATTTTGGGAAAGGCCTCTTTTAAATGCCTCTCTGGCTTTGGCATTATTTCCGCCGCTAAAATACCAGTAGCCAAGCGTCCATTGCGCTTCCGCCACTAAACTATTTGGCGAAACGCCTTGGGCAATTAGCTGGGGTGAGGCAAAGTTCCGAATAGACTCAGTGACCTTGGTCAAGTCAACTAACATACGTTCGCTGGCTTGGGTGGCATTGTCGCCGTGCTGACGGCGCAACATCAAAATGTCGGGAAGGCAGGTTACTGGGTGAAACGTGGCAATTTTTGCCCACAATTCCAAGTCCTCGCCATAGCGAATCTCGGTATTGAACATGCCTGCTTCAAGCAAGGTTTGGCGCTTCACCAAAACGGTACCCGTCGGTATAAAGTTTTTCTTCATTAGAGCGGCAAGGGCGTTGGGAACTGGCTTTCCGGCTAGATGTTGGAAATTTTCCAGCATTTGATGTTTGGCTAACACAGATTGGGTTAGCAGTTGGTCGTCGTTGTCGATTTCCGTCATGTCGCCGGCAATCAGGTGGAGTTCCGGATTACGTTGCAGTGCTTGGATTTGCTTGGTGGTTTTGTCCACTGTCCATTGATCATCGGCATCCAGAAATGCAATCCAGTCACCGTTAGCCAATTCTATGCCTTTATTGCGCGCGGCGGACGGGCCTTGATTGACTTGTTTGTGACAAATGACGGCATTGGCAAACTCCTCAACGACTTGTTCGGTGTTGTCCGTTGAGCCATCATCCACCACGATGATTTCTTCAACTTTGCTGGTTTGCGCCTGAATGCTGTTGATGGCGGCACGAATGAATTTCGCGCTGTTATACGCTGGAATGACGGCGCTGATTTTCATTTTTGGCTAATCAAAATTTTCGATACTTTAGAATTATTATGAACTGGTTTTGCAAATCAACCACGCCGGTACAATTAATCCGGTGCAATAACCGATCAGCGCTAATTTTCTATGCCGATAGTATAGACGGTATAGAAATGCACCGGTTTTACGGTAAGTAGCAGCTAACCTAATTGTTGGCCATTGACGCTGATTGAAACGATTAACGATATTGTCGGTTTTGTTTTGCAAGAATTCGCCAAGTTCTGGGGACGCCAAGAAGCGAACGTTGGGCAAATTCGCCCTGATTTGCCCTAAAAGATGGTCTAATCCACCTATAGCCTGTTGGCATTCGTCCTCTGATCGCGTGTAATTGTAGCGATGCGTGGAAATACTCACAGGCAGGGCTTGGCGATAAGCAATTTCAGCTTCGGCAAATGCGCTAGCCGGTGTGTTTTTGCCGTCAACTGGTTCGTACATTACGTTACGAACCAGGTACAGTTGTGCCAAACGATTGGTATTGCCGACCCGAATCAGCGGAGGATCCTGAAAATAATGTCCGGTTTCATCGCGCCCGGTACAGCGGTAGCCGGCAGTTTGAATGGCGATGATATTTTGCTGTTGCCAACTTTGTTCAATCTCATCGTTCCATAAATAGCACGGGGCGACCGTGCTGAGGCTGGGATAGCCGAACATGCTGGTAAAACATTGCATGGCATTTGCGACCAGTGAATTGGCATCCTTAGCGTTAATGGCTTTGGTCGGTAAATTGCTTCCGTCTACATAATGGCCTTGTAGCGGCGAATCCAGTTTTTCCCAGTCCCACCAATCCTTGCTTGCACGGGCGGTTGCGAGGCGGGGGTCTTGCTGACGGCATAATTCGGCGAAAGCCTTGCCGTTTAGATGTTCCATGCCATGTAGTTGCGGCACTAAAGTGTCTTGCTGTATGCCTTGTTGTAGGGCTTCAAAAATGGCCGGGAAGTCTTTGTCCAGCATGCGTCTGTGGTACTGGCCCGTGGATTCGATCTTTGCTAAATCCGGAACGGCCAAGACCATATCGGCGGTAAGTATCGCAGAGCGGTTCACAGAGTCTTTGTGTTGAGCCAGCATGGAGAGAAGCTGTGTTAAACGTGCTGCGTGGAAGTCGCCACCTGGACCCCAGTCGTCGCTTTCGATTAAAACCGGCGTATCGGCAAAATAGGGCTCACGCCAGGTAGCGATAAATAGGGTTTTTTTCCACAGCCATAAGGCGGTAAGGCAGGCCAGCCAGAAACCTAAAAAAAACAGAACTACCATAGATTTTGTTTAATAATTAAAAAGCCTGAATATTCGGTCGACCAGCGTACCGAACTTTCATCGTAGCAGAGATTCGCGAACTAGCTGAAAACTACAGCACAAACTTTAAACGTGGTCGATATATTAGCTGGCTTATGATAGCAGCGATAAATAGCAATTCGCTAAACTTTGGAATGAGTCTAGGCTCAATAGCATACAGACGACGCGGGCGTTCGTAGTTGAGTAACCATAACAAAACTCTAAATAGCAGAGGAAATAGAATGTTAAAAGCTTTAGGACTGCCTGATCACTGGCGTAAACCGCTGCTGGGCGTCGTGTTGGTTACACTGGTTTCAGTAGCGGCTTTTTTTGAGACTTGGGCAGCAATTGTCGCTATTTGGTCTCGATCGGACACATTCACGCACGGTTTTTTAGTGGCTCCGGTTAGTCTTTGGTTGGTTTGGTCGCGCCGGGAGCACTATCGAGATTTACGGCCGGCTTTCAGTAGATTAGGTTTGTTGTTTATCGTCGTCAGCGGATTTGGCTGGTTAATTGCCGATTTGGTGCATGTTGCGGTGATTCAGCAATGGGCAGTGGTTGGTGTTTTGGTCGGTGGTTTTTGGGCTACGCTTGGCAGTCATGTCATCTCGCAAATGTTATTTCCGATAGTATTTTTATTTTTGATGGTGCCATTCGGGGAAGCGTTTATTCCGCCTTTAATGGAATACACCGCCACCTTTGTTGTTACGCTGATAAGGCTAACGGGAATGAGTGTCTACCGGGAAGGCTTGTTTTTTACGCTAACCTCGGGTAATTGGTCGGTGGTAGAGGGATGCAGTGGTTTACGTTATTTGATTTCATCGCTAACACTTGGTTCGGTATATGCGTATCTAAATTACAGCAGTTACAAGAAGCGGACCATCTTCATTACGCTCTCCTTCTTGGTCCCGATTTTAGCTAACGGTCTGCGCGCCTATTTGATTGTGATGATTGGCCATTTCAGTGACATGAAACTGGCTGCGGGAGTGGATCACATCGTTTACGGCTGGGTGTTTTTTGGGATTGTCATGTTTGGATTGTTTTATTTTGGCTCTTTTTGGCACGATAAGGATGCAGGGGCGGCCGCCGCATCAACCCCAGATTTGGCGTGTGACTCCAATCTTGCTGATTCTGCAACGGTTTACAAACATTATTGGCCGGCCTTAACGATAACCGCTTTATGCGTTTTCATTTGGCCCTTTGTGTCACAAGGCTTATCCGCACTACAGGCCGCTCACATCGATGTACCCGAGCGCCTTAGCCGGCCGTCTTTGCCTGATTGGCAGCCGGTTGCAGCGCCCGATTGGGCTTGGGAGCCTAGTTTTAAGGGCGTGGTGGCGGATGCCAAAGTTTATCTAAGCGATGGTCAAACGACAGCCGGTATGTATTTTGCCAATTTTGGCGATGAAACCCAAGGTGGTGAACTGGTCAATTCGCAAAATTATCTGGTCCCGCAAAAACATCCGGTATGGCGGATGCTGCATGACGACGTCATTGCGATGCAGTGGGCAGCTGATAAAAACGGCGATATTGAAGAAGCGGTGCTAAACAGTACGCATCGGAGTTTGTTGGTCGAGCGTTGGTACCGGGTTGGCGACAAAAGTACTGCCAATGCCTATCTGGCTAAATGGTGGCAATTGCTGAAACGATTGTCAGGTGACGCATCCGCTGAGTTGCTTATAGTGTTGTATACCGAAACCCCGGATGGCGATTACGATTTGGCCCGGCAAAAATTGAAACAGCTCGCGGTAGCCTGTTGTCGTTAAAAGGCTGCGCCGAGTTTATTGTGACAATTCAATGAAAACGAATGGGCAAATTTTCGGCTTAAATTGCCTAATCCAAGGCTTGACCCCAGCAGTCAACTAAATGTTAGACTAGCCCAACCCATTTTCATTCAGCCAGTAAGGAAAACGACATTATGATCCCGGTAGTATTATCAGGCGGTTCAGGAACTCGGCTATGGCCTTTGTCTCGTGGTCAGTATCCTAAGCAATTTTTACCCTTGGTGTCCGGCAACACCATGCTTCAGGAAACCATTTTAAGGCTTGATGGCGTTGCCGGCTTACAAGCCCCAATTGCGGTTTGTAATGAAGATCATCGATTTATGCTCGCAGAGCAAATGCGGGAAATCGGAATCAAACCTGCTGCCATTATTTTGGAGCCTGTCGGCAAAAATACCGCACCGGCCGTAGCGATGGCTGCATTGAGTGCACGCTCCGAAGACGATGTGTTGTTGATTTTGCCGGCTGACCATGTGGTCGGTAATCGCGCAGCTTTTCATCGCGCGGTGGTTCAAGCCGAATTGTTGGCGAAACAGGATCTTTTGGTAACGTTTGGAATCGTCGCGACCGAGCCGGAAACCGGCTATGGCTACATCAAGCGCGGTGATACCCGTTATGGCGAAGCTTATAAGGTAGCTGCATTTGTAGAAAAGCCCGATTTGCAAACCGCGCAGCGCTATCTGGAAAGTGGCGAATATTTCTGGAACAGCGGCATGTTCGCGTTTAAAGCCGGTTGTTTTTTACGTGAGTTAGAAAAATACAATCCGGAAATGCTGGAGGTTTGCAGGGAAGCCTTGCGGGCGGCAAAACCCGATTTGGATTTTGTGCGTTTGGATAAGCAGATTTTTTCGACGTGCCCGTCCGATTCCATCGACTACGCCGTGATGGAAAAAACCGATAAGGCGGTGGTGATCCCGTTGGATGCGGAATGGAACGATGTCGGTTCCTGGTCCGCACTTTGGGATGTAACCGATAAAGACGCTGCCGGCAATGCCATCAAAGGCGATGTGTTGACGGTAGATACTTGCAATTCCTATATTCACTCGGCCAACAAACTGGTAGCGGTGATCGGTGTGGATAATTTGGTGGTGGTCGAAACTGACGATGCGGTCATGATTGCCGCGAAGGATAGGGTGCAAGACGTCAAGGAAGTAGTCGATCAACTGAAAAAATTGAAACGCAGTGAAGCCAGCGTGCATCGTAAGGTTTACAGGCCATGGGGGCATTACGATTTAGTCGATGCCGGTGAGCGCCATCAAACCAAGCGTATAGTCGTGAAGCCTGGTGCGAAATTATCTGTGCAAAAGCATCATCACCGCGCCGAGCATTGGGTTGTCGTCAAAGGCACTGCCTGGGTGGATAAAAACGGTGAGAAAATTTTGGTTACCGAAAACGAATCTATTTACATACCCTTGGGTGTTATTCACAGTCTGGAGAATCCGGGAGTGATTCCGTTGGAAATGGTGGAAGTCCAGTCCGGCAGCTATCTCGGCGAAGACGATATCGTCCGTTACGAAGATCAATACGGCCGTATTTAACTCGGAATGGTCTGCTATCGCGGCGCCAAGATGCGCTTTTTGACGACTGCATCTCGTATAAATCATCTGCCAAACGGCATTACTCGGCCATTGTGAACAGATGATTTGCATGAGTCTATCGTTCGATGTATCACCAAAATTAAGTGTTTTTGTCTAAATTTACTGAAGTTCGCCGTTCAACGAAGAGCGGCGAAGGATTTTTTGTCAGCGTTTTGGTTTAAAGTTAGCCGTTTTATACCCGCCGAATAAAAAATTTGGTGCTTGCTTTATTCCGGAGTTGCTCTTGTCGCTGCAAACAATCAACGATTTGTTGAAAAAACATAAGCTTGTCGAAGGCATGCTGAACAATCAGCCTATGCCGCGCCGTAAGCTGATCACTGCTTTGGTACAAAAGCAGCACATGGTGGAACTGCGTAGTCTGTTGGCGCGGCTGTCTGCTATCGAAATAGGGCAAATTCTGCATGCTCTGGACCTGGAGGATGCTAACTTGGTCTGGCAGCAGGTCGAGGAATCCAGGCAGGACGATGTGCTTTGGGAATTGTCCGATACCTTGCGCGAGGAATTGGTCGGCGACCGAGAGCCGCATTGTGGCGTGGGGCAAATGAGTGCATTCGAGTTGGTCGAAGGTCGCCTCGCTAAGGTCGCTATCACCTGCCGCCACGATTTGTACGCCATCAAGCCGATCTGGATCGATTTGTTGGCGCCAAGCAAGGCGCAGCGGCTGCTTATC
>Ga0123397_107576_pt1 | contig 24870 bp, 18 predicted proteins | sample T10HLNH4metaT_FD_89925 | JGI IMG/M metagenome (GOLD analysis project Ga0123397, IMG submission 89925) | Methane-oxidizing artificial microbial communities from Washington, USA to study methane cycling - T10-HLNH4 metaT (Metagenome... ... | reverse complement strand
GTGGCGCGCTCGGCACCGCGCGGCGTGTTGGCGTCGCGCTGGGCCTGCGCGGTGCGCAGCTGGGCGCGCGCGTTGTCGAGCTGGCGCGCGGCTTCATCCAGCTTCGACGGTGAGTAGAACTGCTGCGCCACCAGCGCCTGTGCCCGCTGGTACTCGGCTTCCGCCACGCGCAGATTGGCTTCCGCCTGTTTCACCGCCTGCTCGGCCACCGGCAGGCCGACCGCGTCGAGCTGGGTGAAGCGCGCCTGCGCTTCGGCGATCTGCGAGCGCGCCTGTTCGATCGCCGCGTCGGCGTCGGTGGCCCGCAGTTTTACCAGCGCGTCGCCGGCCTGCACCCGCGCGCCCTCCCGCACTGCCACCGCGTCGATGATGGCGGTGACCTGGGTGCCCAGTTCGATGCGCGACGGCGTGGCGACACGACCGGTCGCCACCACGCTCTGGGTGAGCGGCGAACGTTCGACTTTCACGACATCGACAGGGACGCCGCGCGGCCAGAGCAGCCATGCAGCCAGCACTGCCGCGGCCAGCAGCAGTGCGATCAGGTGACGGGTTTTCATCGGGGAAATCGGCAGGAAGGTGCGGAGGCGTAAGCGGAACGTGAGCGTCGGTCAGGACCGGGGCGCGAGCAGTGTATCGATCAGGGCGTCGAGTTGCCGGTGATCTGGGTTGCCGATGATGCGTTTGACGATGCGGCCATCGCGGTCCACCAGAAAGCTGGTGGGCGTGGCGCGGATGCCGCCGAAACCGTGGTCGGCTTCGGCGACCGGGTCGAAGCCTACGCGAAACGGCAATCTTTCGCGCTGGGCAAAGGCCTGTACCTGCACCGGGGCGTCGTAGGACATGGCCACCGCCACCACTTCGAAGCCGCGGCCGGCGTAGCGGCGATGGGTGTCCGCCAGCCCCGGCATGCCCCGGATGCAGGGGCCGCAGGAGGTGGACCAGAAGTTCACCAGACGCACCCGGCCGTCCGGCTGACCCAGATCAAGCGTGCCGCCGTCCAGCAGCGCGATCCTGACCGGAGGCACCTGTTCCGGATGCCCGCTTCCGCGCAGCAGCCACACGACGGCGATCAGCGCGACCAGCACTAACGGCGATACCCATTTGCGATTCATAATCCGGATTCGTACTTCACACAGCGGAAAGGTTGGACCATGCGCGCAATTGTCGGTTTTGTGGCCTGTCTTGTCATGTGTACCCAGGTGTGGGCGATTTCGCTGTCCGACCTGTCGGACAAGGACGCCGGCGGAGGCCTGAAGGAGGCCCTGAGCCAGGGGGCGTCCAAGGCGGTTGCCCTGCTCGGCAAGCAGGACGGATTCCTGAAGAACCCCAAGGTGAAGATTCCGATGCCCGATGGCCTGCGTCAGGCGGAAAAGCTGATGCGCACCTTCGGCATGAAGAAGCAGGCGGACGAACTGATCACCTCGATGAACCGCGCGGCCGAAGCTGCGGTGCCGGAAGCGAAGGAGCTGCTGGTGGGCGCGGTGAAGGACATGAGCGTCGAGGACGCCAAGAAGATCCTGACCGGCGGCGAAACCTCGGGCACCGAGTACTTCAAGGGCAAGACCTCGGCCCAGCTGAAGGAACGCTTCAAGCCCATCGTGCAGAAGGCGATGGACAAGGTGGGTCTGGCCAAGACCTACGAGAAGTTCGCGTCCAAGGGGGCGCAGTATGGCGTGATCAGCAAGGAGGACGCCGACCTCGACAACTACGTGACGCAGAAGACGCTGGACGGCCTGTTCACGATGGTGGCGGAAGAAGAGAAGGCCATCCGCAAGAACCCGGTGGGCGCGGCCGGCGATCTGGCGAAGAAGGTGTTCGGCGCGCTGGGCAAGTGATCATGGCGGTCGATCCGGCACTCATCGTCCGGCGCAAGCACGCCGAGGACGTGGCCGCGCTGATCGCCGGCAAGGGCTGGGACGCCGTGCGCGCGGCGTCCGAACTGGGGGTGTCGGTGGTGCAGGTCGAGCGCATCCTGCGCGGCGAGGTCGAGCACGTGCCGACCCAGCACCTGAAGGACATGCGCAGCAAGCTGTGCGGCAGCGCGCTCTGCGGCTGCTGAGCAGGCGCCCGCCCGGTCGCTGACCAGGGCGGGTGCGCCCGCTGGCGCAGTGGTCAGCGCTTCGCGGCTTTCGCGAACGCCGCGGCCAGTGCGTTGTTGGCGGCCGGCGCTTCCTTGGCTTTCGCCATCGCGCGCGGGTCGGGGCGGGCGTTCCGCGGGTCGCGGCCACCGCCCGCCGGCTTCTTCACCGCTTCGTCGCTCAGCCGCATCGACAGCGCGATGCGTTTGCGCGCCAGATCCACCTCGATCACCTTCACCTTCACGATGTCGCCGGCCTTCACCACTTCGGCCGGATCCTTCACGAAGCGGTTGGACAGCGCCGACACATGGACCAGGCCGTCCTGGTGCACGCCGATGTCGACGAAGGCGCCGAAGTTGGTGACATTGGTCACCACGCCTTCAAGCTGCATGCCCGGCTCCAGATCCTTCAGGTCTTCCACGCCGTCGCGGAAGCTGGCGGTCCTGAACTCCGGTCGCGGGTCGCGGCCCGGCTTTTCCAGTTCGCGCAGGATGTCCTGCACCGTGGGCAGGCCGAAGCGCTCGTCGGTGTATTTCTGCGCCGACAGCTTCTTCACCGTGGCGGCGTCGCCGATCAGTTCGCGCGCCTTTTTCTGCACATCCGCCAGGATGCGCTCGACCACCGGATAGGCTTCCGGGTGCACCGCCGAAGCGTCCAGCGGGTTGTCGCCATTCATGATGCGCAGGAAGCCGGCGCACTGTTCGAAGGTCTTGTCGCCGAGGCGGGGCACCGACAGCAGCGCCTTGCGCGACGGGAAGGCGCCGTGCGCGTCGCGGTGGGCGACGATGTTCTGCGCCAGCGTCGTGTTCAGGCCCGAGATGCGCGCCAGCAGCGGGGCGGACGCGGTATTCACGTCCACGCCGACCGCGTTCACACAGTCCTCGACCACCGCGTCGAGCGAACGCGCAAGCTTGGTCTGGCTCACGTCGTGCTGGTACTGGCCGACGCCGATGGCCTTGGGGTCGATCTTCACCAGTTCGGCCAGCGGGTCCTGCAGCCGCCGGGCGATGGACACCGCGCCGCGCAGGCTCACGTCCAGCCCCGGGAATTCCTTGGCCGCCAGTTCCGACGCCGAATACACCGAAGCACCGGCTTCCGACACCACGATCTTGGTCATCGCCAGTTCCGGCTTCAGCTTCATCAGATCGGCGGCCAGCTTGTCGGTTTCGCGGCTGGCGGTGCCGTTGCCGATGGCGATCAGCTGCACGCCGTGCTTCTGCGCGAGTGCGGCCAGCGTGTGCAGCGCGCCGTCCCAGTCGCGGCGCGGCTCGTGCGGGTAGATGGTGGCGGTATCCACCAGCTTGCCGGTGGCGTCCACCACCGCCACCTTCACGCCGGTGCGGATGCCCGGGTCCAGGCCCATGGTGGCGCGCGGGCCGGCCGGGGCTGCCAGCAGCAGGTCCTTCAGGTTCTTGGCGAACACGCGGATCGCCTCCAGTTCGGCGCGGCTGCGCAGCTCGCCCATCAGGTCCAGCTCGATGTGCACCGACAGTTTCACGTTCCAGGTCCAGCGCGCGGTATCGACCAGCCAGCGGTCGGCCGGCCGGCCCTGATCGCGGATGCCGGCGTGCGCCATGATGCGCCGTTCGCACGGGTTGGGCTCGGGCGAGCGGCTGCCGTCTTCCGGGTCGCTGTCCAGCGCCAGCTTCACCCGCAGCGCCTCTTCGTTGCGGCCGCGGAACAGCGCCAGCGCGCGGTGCGACGGAATGTCGGCCAGCTTCTCCCGGTAGGCGAAGTAGTCGCGGAACTTGGCCGCTTCGGCATCGCTGTCCTTGCCCTCGGCCACCACCGACACCACCACGCCGTGTTCGGTCACGTAGTCGCGCAGCGCGCCGACCAGTTCGGCGCTTTCGGCGAAGCGTTCCATCAGGATCTGGCGCGCGCCGTCGAGTACCGCCTTGGCGTCGGCGAAACCGGCTTCGGCGTTCAGGAACCTGGCCGCTTCGGTTTCCGGAGAAAGCGTCGGGTCGGCCAGCAGCGCGTCGGCCAGCGGCTCGATGCCCGCTTCGCGCGCGATCTGCGCCTTGGTGCGGCGCTTCTGCTTGTACGGCAGGTACAGATCTTCCAGCCGCTGCTTGCTGTCCGCGTTCTCGATCTCGGCGCGCAGCTGCGGCGTGAGCTTGCCCTGTTCGTCGATGCTGGCGATCACCGCGACGCGGCGCTCTTCCAGTTCGCGCATGTAGCCGAGCCGCTCTTCCAGCAGGCGCAGCTGGGTGTCGTCCAGGCCGCCGGTGGCTTCCTTGCGGTAGCGCGAGATGAAGGGCACGGTGGCGCCCTCGTCCAGCAGGGCGACGGCGGCGTTGATCTGTTGCGGGCGTGCGCCCAGTTCGGCGGCGAGCCGCTGTTCGATCGGAGGGAGCATGTGAAGCAGGCTGGATGGACTACGGGAGGCGCGAACCATACCCACGCGGGACGCATGCCGCAAGCCGGTACAATCTGGCGCGTCCATCACTGCGTGCGCCGGCCGGTCCGGACGGCGCCGACTTCGCGTCCTTCCCATGCTGTCCGACATGAACGCGCCTCAGCGCGAGGCGGTGAAATACCTCGACGGCCCGCTGCTGGTGCTGGCCGGCGCCGGCTCGGGCAAGACGCGCGTGATCACGCGCAAGATCGCCTATCTGGTGCAGGAGTGCGGCTTCGACCCGCGCAATATCGCGGCCATCACCTTCACCAACAAGGCGGCGAAGGAAATGCAGGAGCGCGCGTCCCACCTGCTGGAAGGGCGCGCCGGCCGCCAGCTCAACATATCGACCTTCCATTCGCTGGGCGTGAAGATGCTGCGCGCCGAAGCGGCAGCGGCCGGGCTCAAGCAGGGCTTTTCCATCCTCGACGCCTCGGACGCGATGAGCATCGTGTCCGACATTTCGAAGGAAACCGAAAAGGCGCGGCTGCGCGCGCTGGTGTCGCGCATCTCGAACTGGAAGAACGCGCTGCTTACGCCGGCCGCGGCGGCCTCGCAGCTGAACGACGAACTGGACGTGCAGGCCGCCCGCGTGTTCGAGGAATACGAGCGCACGCTGCGCGCCTATCAGGCGGTCGATTTCGATGATCTGATCGGCATTCCGGCCCGGCTGCTGGCAACCGACGAGGACCTGCTGAAGCGCTGGCAGGGCCGGCTGCGCTACCTGCTGATCGACGAGTACCAGGACACCAACAGCTGCCAGTACCAGATCGTGAAGCTGCTGGCCGGCCATCGCGGCGCCTTCACCGCGGTGGGCGATGACGATCAGGCCATCTACGCCTGGCGCGGCGCCGACGTCGAGAACCTGCGCAATCTGCAGCGCGACTATCCGAAGCTGAACGTGATCAAGCTGGAGCAGAACTACCGTTCGATGCAGCGCATCCTGACCGCGGCCAACACGCTGATCGCGCGCAACGAAAAGCTGTTCGACAAGAAGCTGTGGTCGGACATGGGGCGCGGCGACCCGATCACGCTGTTCGTCGCGCGCGACGCGGAGCACGAGGCGGAAAGCGTGGCCATGCGCATCGCCTCGCACAAGTTCGAACACCGCGGCAAGTTCAGCGACTACGCGGTGCTGTACCGCGGCAACCATCAGGCGCGGGTGATCGAAACCGCGCTGCGCGAACAGAAGATTCCCTACGTGATCAGCGGCGGCCAGAGCTTCTTCGACCGTGCCGAAATCAAGGACGTGATGGCCTATCTGCGTCTGGTCGCCAATGGCGACGACGACCCGGCCTTCATCCGCGCGGTCACCACGCCCAAGCGCGGCATCGGCGGCACCAGTCTGGAAGCGCTCGGCCGCTACGCGGGCGAACGCCACATCGGGCTGTTCGCGGCGATGTTCGAAACCGGCGCCGAGCATGCGCTGCCGGCACGCGCGCTGAATCCCCTGCGCGAATTCGGCGAATTCATCAACCGGCTGGAGTGGCGCGCCCGTACCGAGTCGCCGCGCGTGCTGCTCGAAGATCTGCTCCGCGGCATCGGCTACGAAACCTGGCTGTTCGAACAGTTCGAGCCGAAGGAGGCGGAAACCCGCTGGAACAACGTGCGCGAATTCGTCGACTGGATGGGCCGCAAGGGCGAGGAGGATGGCAAGACGCTGAACGAGCTCACCCAGACCGTCGCGCTGATCACCATGCTGGACAAGCGCGACGACGGCGAGGAGCGCGACGCGGTACAGCTGTCCACGCTGCACGCGTCAAAGGGGCTGGAATACAGGCACGTCTATCTGATCGGGCTGGAGGAGGGCATCCTGCCGCACCGCGAATCGATCGACGGCGGCAAGATCGAGGAAGAGCGCCGGCTCATGTATGTCGGCATCACCCGCGCCCAGCGCACGCTCACGCTGAGCCACTGCGAACGGCGCCGCAGCGGCCGCGAACTGCGCGACTGCGAACCGTCGCGCTTCATCGCGGAAATGGGCGAGGACATCCAGCGCCCGAAGAAGGATGGCGCCGCGCCCACTGCCGAAGACCGGGCTGCCCGGGTTGCCCAGCTCGAAGCGATGAAGGCGCGGCTGGCGGGCAAGGTGCTGCCCGGCAGCTGAACGCCGGGCGTGGACGAAAAAAAGCCCGCCATCGGCGGGCTTTTTTCTGCCGGCTACGAACCGGCCTGCTGCTTACTTCGCGGCTTCGGCCGGAGCGGCTTCCGCTTCCAGCTTCGGTTCCGGGAAGTTCGCGCCGCCCTTGTTCGCCATGAACACCACGGTGCGCTTGATCTCTTCTTCGCTCAGCGAAGCGTTGCCACCCTTGGCCGGCATCGCGCCCTTGCCATTCACCGCCGAATGCACCAGCGCGTCCAGGCCGGTGGCGATGCGGCTGCCCCAGGCGCCGGCGTCGCCCAGCTTCGGCGCACCGGCCATGCCGGCATCGTGACAGGCGGCACAGGCGCCCTTGTAGATCTGTTCGCCGGTCTTCGGGCCCTTGGTTTCCGGCTCGCCCAGCGTCAGCTGCGCCACCGGCTGGATCGCCTTGGCCACCGTTTCCGGATCCGGGTTGCTGGCGCCCTTGTAGCCGGACGACACGTACTGGGCCACGGTCACGCCGAGGCCGACAAACACGACAAATGACAGAACGACGACCGCGATCAGCTGCTGCGGCGTCTTGATGAGGGTTTCGTGCTCTTCGTGCGCGTCCGACATGGTGCTTTCCTCTGAATGACCTGTATGGGTTGGAAAAACAGAACGCGCCATTATAGCGGCTGCCGCGCGGCCTGTACCCCCTGATGACGCCCCCGCCGCCGGTGCGCATGGACGCGCGACCGCAAAGCCGCTATCCTTCGCGCCCTGCGGGGCGTTTCACCGCGCTCCCATGCGCCCGTAGCTCAGCTGGATAGAGTACTGCCCTCCGAAGGCAGGGGTCGTGCGTTCGAATCGCGCCGGGCGCGCCAGTCATTCAACGGGTCAGTCTTCGCGGACTGGCCCGTTTTCATTTCCGGGCTGCCGGGATGCGCCGGTCAGCGCGCGGCGGCGATCGGGCCGTCGTCCGGCAGGGCGGGCCTGTTCAGCTGCACCGCGAGCCACTGCGTGGCAGCCGCGGCCTCCAGCGGGCGCGACCACAGATAGCCCTGGCCCTTGTTGCAGTCCAGCGTGGCCAGCAGGGCGGCCTGACCTTCGGTTTCGATGCCTTCCGCGGTGGTGCTCATGCCGAGGCTGCGCGCGACCCGCACGGTGGCTTCGATCAGTACCCGCTTGTGCAGATTGCTTTCGGCGTCGGCCACGAAGGAGCGGTCGATCTTGACCACATCGATCGGCAGCTGGCCCAGGCAGGCCAGCGACGAGTAGCCGGTGCCGAAGTCGTCCAGCGCCAGCGTCACGCCCAGCGCCTTCAGTTCGAGCAGGCGGTCCCGCATGTCGTCGCCCTGGGCCGCCATGCTTTCGGTTACCTCCAGCTGCAGCGCGCGCGCGGGCAGCCGGCTCAGATTCAGCGCGCGCCTGACCTGGCGCACTATGGCTGTGTCCTGCAGTTGGGCACGCGACAGGTTCACCGACACCATCTTCGGCGCATCGGCGCCGAAGCGCCGCTTCCATGCGGCGAGCTGCCAGCACGCGGATTCCAGCACGAACTCCCCGAGCGGGCCGATCAGCCCGCATTCCTCGGCGATCTCGACGAACTCGACCGGCGATACCACGCCCCGCTTCGGATGCTGCCAGCGCACCAGCGCCTCGAAGCCGGCGATGCGGCCGTCCGCGATGTCCACGATGGGCTGATACACCACGAACAGTTCGCGCTGATCCAGCGCCTGCCGCAGTTCCAGTTCCAGCGCGCCGCGCCGGGTTGCGCGGTCCTTGATCGACGGGGTGAACAGCATGTGGCGACCGCCGCCGGAGCGCTTGGCTTCCTGCATCGCGAGGCTGGCGTCCTGCAGGACCGCATTGGCGTCGGTCGCCGCATGGGCCCGGGTGACCACGCCGACGCTGGCGGAAATGTGTACATCGACGCCTTCGATCAGATAGGGCCGCGACAGCGTGTCGATCAGCCGCTGCGCGATGCCATGCACGTCCTCGCTGGCCCGCAGTCCGTCGAGCAGCACGACGAATTCGTCACCGCCCAGACGCGCGGTGGTGTTCAGCGGCTCCTGCACCGCGCCCACCGCGTCGCGCTGGCGTACGGTGCCGTTCAGGCGCTCGGCCACCATGCGCAGCAGCCGGTCGCCGCCCTGCTGTCCGAGCGTCAGATTGACCCGGCTGAAGCGGTCGCAGTTGATGAACAGCACCGCGAAGTTGTGCAGCGCGTTGTTCTCCGACCGCGCGAGCGCCTGCTGTATACGTTCCAGCACCGCCGAACGGTTGGGCATCATGGTCAGGCTGTCGGTGCGCGACGCGTCGCGCATGCGGGAGGCGAGCCGCTGCTGTTCCAGCTCGACTTCATGGGTCACGTCGTTGACGCAGCCCATCATGGTGTGGGTGTCCAGCCGCAGCAGGCTGAGGCCGAGCACCCGGCGGCTGCCGGTGGGCGCGAGCACCGGGATGCGCAGCCCTTCGCATACGAGCGATCCCGGATCGACCGCCGCGTCGGCCAGCGAGCGCAGGTCCGGTGCCACTTCGCTCAGCACCTCGAACAGATTGTCCAGATTGCCCTGCTGCGCGAGCGGCATCAGCAGCTGCGCGGAGCGCGGATTGAGCATGGTGACCGTTCCGTCCGGCCGTATCTGCAGCAGGCCGATCGGCGCCTGATACAGGAACTGGATCAGCGCCTCGTAGGCCGGCGCCTGAAGACTGTCCTGGTCGGTTTCGTTGCTCATCGTGCGATCGCCGGATGGGATTCGGGCTGCCAGCGCTCGACCCGGTTGCGACCGCCGGCCTTGGCGGCGTAGAGCGCCTCATCCGCACGCTGCATCAGCGCGTCGATGTTCGCCACGTCCTCGTCCATCGTCGCGATGCCGGCGCTGACCGTGTACCGGATGGCCTGGTCGCCGACCTCCACCGACTGGCCGGCGATCAGCTGGCAGAAGCGTCGGGCGACTGCCTCCGCGCCCTCCAGCGTGGTGTCCGGCAGCAGCACGACGAATTCCTCGCCGCCGAGACGCGCGAGCACGTCCATCGCACGGAAGGTGGCGCTCATGCCGGCGGCCAGATGGCGCAGCACCGCATCGCCAGCGGCATGGCCGTACTGGTCGTTGATGCGCTTGAAGTGGTCGGCGTCGATCATCACCAGCGACATCGGTCGCGGGAAGCGTGCCCAGCGCTGCATTTCCAGTTCGGCCGCCTCGAAGAAGGCGCGCCGGTTGTACAGCCCGGTCAGGTGATCGCAGGACACGGCCTTCAGCAGCGCTTCAGCCGCTTCGCGCCGGTCCGACACGTCGCGGATGATGAGGCTGTAGGCGTGCTCGTCCTGTGTGCTGCATTCGTCGCGGTCGTGCAGCGGCGCAATCAGGCAGCTGCCCCAGTAGCGGCTGCCGTCGGCGCGCATGCACCAGCCTTCGTCCAGGCTCCAGCCGGTACGGTCCGCCTCGTGCAGCCGGTCCAGTACCCGCTGTTCGGAGATCGCGTCTCCCGGATAGAACATCGACAGGCTGCGGCCCGATACCTGCTCGGCAGAAAAGCCGGTGATGCGTTCGATGCTCGGGTTCCAGTCCTGGATGCAGCCACGCGGGTCGAGCGACACCAGCGCGTAGTCGGTAAGACCGATGGCCAGCGTGTTGATCCAGGCCTGGCTCTGGCGCAGCTCGCGATCCCGGCGCACCGACTGGGTGACGTCCGAAATCACCGCCATCAGGCGTTCCGCATCGAGCTTGAGCAGGGTCAGCGACAGCACCTGGCTCTGTCTGCGGCCGGCGTGCCCGCTCGCGATCGGCACCTGCAGCGCATCGCAGACCGTGCCGTGGCCGTCGGGAAAGTCCTGCACCCGCTGGCGCAGATCCGGCATGACGGCTTCGAGCGCGACAAAAAGATTGGACAGCTGACCGTCCGGGGACAGCGGCATCAGCAATTGCGCGCAGAGCGGATTGACCATCGTGATCTCTCCGTCTGCAAGGGTCTGTACCAGGCCGATCGGGGCCATGTACATGAACTGCAGCAGCGCTTCGTATTCCTCTTCTACCGGTGCGCTCATTGATGCTCCGCTTCAGGTCTGCCGTTGAACCAGCACATAGCGCAGGGCGCGGTCGGGGGCGGCGAGCAGTCTGAGCTTCACCTTGACCGGCCGCATGCGGAGCGTGAGCACGTAGTCGATGGTGTCGTCGAGTGCGCTGCCCTGCTCCTGGGCGTCCTCGAAGCGCTGCGCGACCATGAAGTTGTTCATGCAGGGGGCGACCACGGTGAACAGCGCGTAACCGATCACCCGGTCTTTCGACAGCCCTGCTGCGGCCGATTCAAAGCGGTTGTAGCGTTTGACGTTCGTGCCGGCATCGATGCCGATCACGCCGAAATCGAGCCTGTCCAGGTCTTCATCACTGGCGCTTTCCAGAAATTCAAGCATCCGGGCTTCGGAGAATGCGACGGTCTGTTCCGTGTTCATGGTGCTCCTTGATTCGCTATCCAGGGCTGTCCCGCCTCGCGACGTTGCGGGTCGGGACCTGAGCGGTCGGTAAACCGGAGGGACGTTCCGTTATCGGACAGGCCGCGTTCAACTTGAGCCGTCTGCACCGGACCGCCTTGCAGTACAGGTGCAGCGCTGCGCCGGTGCGCGAAAGGATTTCTGACGTTGCGCCCTTACGCCGGCGGAAAGATCGGCCAGTCGCGCAGCTTGCCCCGGTCGTCGGTCGGCAGCTGCGGCCCGAATGACCATGCGCGTGGACATTCGGGTGCGGACAGGCGTTCCTTTGTCCAGGCTTCGAGCGCGGGCAGCAGTGCAGCGGTGTCGACGCCCGTCCGGGGCACGACGAAGGCCTTGAGCCGCTCGCCTTCCGACGCCGCCATGCGGCGGACGGCGCAGTCCTCTACCCCGGGATGCGCCAGGATGACCGTCCGCACCCGGCCCGGAAACACATTCACGCCGCCCACCTGTACTGCCTCGTCGCGCCGGCCGCACACGGTGAAACGCCCGTCCGGCAGCCACTCGAGCACGTCCTGAAGGTCCGCCGGCTGCACGTCGCCTTCGGCCGCGGCCCGCACCGGTGGCGCTGCGCCGTCGGTCCGCTGCCAGTGGGGCATCAGCGTGTAGGACGCACCTGCGCGGTCACGCCAGCCCACGCCTGCGGTTTCCGAACTGCCGTAGATCTGCAGCAGCCGGCTCAGGCCACGCTCGACCAGTGCGTCGGCCAGCGGGTCCGGGCAGGGGGCGGTGGACGTGACGCCGACCACATCGGCCGGCAACGCGCTGCAGAAGCGGTCCACCAGCGCCCAGTGGGCCGGATGACTGACCAGCAGGTCGCCGGGTTCGAGCTGCGCCTGCAGTGCCTGCGGTGGCCGCCGCCTCACGTCCAGCACGGCGTCCGCGCCCAGCCGGGGCGGCAGCAGCACGCCGAAGATGAAACCGTAGATGTGATGCACCGGCACCGCGACCAGCACCCGCCGGCGCGGGCCGATGCAGGCGGCGAGGCCGTCCGCCTCGGTTTCCAGCGCGGCGAGTGCGTGGCGGCAGCGCTTGGGCGATCCGGTGCTGCCGGAGGTGCGGAAGGTCAGATGGGTGCCGGCCTCCGCCAGGCCCCGGCCGGCCAGTGCGCACCACTGGCCGAACTGCTCTGCCGCAGGCAGGTCGTCGAGCACGGTCGATGCGTGAAGATCGAGCATTTCCGCGATCGCCGCGGCCACGGTATAGCGTTCGAGCGAATCGAGACCGAGGCCGTGCGCACCGAGTGCGGTGTCGTCCGGCCAGAGCGGCGGAGGCAGCGGCGTGGCGCCCGGCCTCAGGCGGCCGACCTCGTCGAGCACCAGGTCGTTCAGCACCCGGCGCAGCGCGGCGCCGCATGCATGCCAGGGCGCGTTCATCGGCCGGACTCCGATGCGCCGGGCACCGCGTCGTCGCGCAGCGCCCGCACCAGACCGGCCAGATCCTGGTCCAGTGCGCGATCTTCCTCGACCAGCGGAATGTGCGCTTCCAGCCACGCCTGGCTGTCCGCCAGCCCGGGCGGCAGCGTGCCGGGCGCAAGGCGCAGGCGCAGGGTGACCGCCTGCCGCGCGGCGATCAGCATGGCGGCCAGCACCTGATCGCCCAGATCCAGCACCCGCTGGCAATCGCGGGCGGCGATCGTCCCCATGCTCACCTTGTCCTGGTTGTGGCATTCGGTCGAGCGCGAGAACACCGAGGCGGGCAGCGTGCCCTTCAGCGCCTCGGCGGTCCATGCCGACACCGCGATCTGCAGCGCCTTCAGGCCGTGATTGACCGCGGCGCGGGGACCGTCTGCGGCGCTCAGGTTGTCCGGCAGTCCATGGCTGTAGCGGCTGTCGACCAGCAGCGCGAGTTGCCTGTCCAGCAGGTCAAGCACGTTCGCTACCGCGGTCTTCAGTCCGTCCATCGCGAAGGCGACGTGACCGCCGTAGAAATGGCCGCCGTGCAGTACCCGGCCCGAATCCGGGTCGATAAGCGGATTGTCGTTGGCGCTGTTCAGCTCGTTCTCGATCAGGGTGCGGGTGAAGGGCAGCGCGTCCTCCAGTACGCCGATCACGTGCGGTGCACAGCGCAGCGAATAGCGGTCCTGCAGCCGGGCCGGATTGCGGGCCGTGCTGTCCTCGCACGCGAGGTCGCGGCGCAGTCGTCGCGCTACCGCGCGCGGACCCGGGTGTGGCTTGGCGTCGAACAGCTGCGCCTCGAAGTGGTGAGGGTTGCCCGCGGTTGCGAACACGTTCAGCGCAGTGATGCGGCTCGCGATCAGGCTGCAGCGCCGGGCGCGCTGCCAGGCCAGGCAGGCGAGTCCGGTCATGACCGCGGTGCCGTTCATGACCGCCAGCCCTTCCTTGGGCTGCAGTGCGAGCGGTGCGCGTCCGACCGCCCGCAGCGCGTCGGCGGCCGCCATGCGGCGCCCCCGCCAGATCACGTCGCGTTCGCCGCACAGCGCTGCGGCGACGTAGGAGAGCGGGGTCAGGTCGCCGCTGGCGCCGACCGATCCTTCCGCCGGAATGCAGGGCAGGATGTCATGGTCGATCAGCGCCGCGATCTGTTCCAGCAGCGCGTAGCGCACGCCGGACATTCCCTGGCAGAGCGACGCCAGGCGTGCCGCCAGCACCGCGCGCGTTTCGTCCGCATCGAGCAGGCGTCCCATGCCCACGCCGTGATAGGTGTAGAGGCGGTGCGGCAGTTCGGCCACCAGTTCCGGCGGTATCGCCACGGTGCAGGAATCGCCGTAGCCGGTGGTCACGCCGTAGATCACGCCCTCTTCGGCGAGCAGGCGCCACACGGCCTGCGCGCCGGCGTTGATGCGGTGGCGGAAGGCCTCCGCGTCCGACAGCCGGATGCGCCGCCGTCCGGACGCGATGGCGGCCACCGCCTCCAGGTCCAGCGGCTGGCCGTCGAAAAGTACGCGCCCGGTATCCGGTGTGGCGTCAGTCAGGTTCATGTTCAGGTGCATGCGTGAGCGAAGGAGAGGGATGCGCGGCGGACGCGATCCGGCGCAAGCGAAGACAAGCGGCCGGCGCGCCGGTTTCAAGCCGTGCCGGAATAGTGCCTTGCCCGGCGCTTCAGCGGGCAAAGCGCCGCGTCCGGTGGCGGGCTGTCTGCGCACCTGGCGCATCCGGGGCGCTATCATCTGCGGCCGGCGGGTGCTGTACGGGCGCATCCATCCGGTCCGGCCGCATCCTGCGCCTTCAACCGATACCGATCCATCCGTCTCATGCCGCATCCCTACTCCGCTCTGCCCGATTCCGCGTTCTGGTCGCGTACCGTCGGCGCGGGCGGCTTCGACATGAATTCGGTGCCCGCGGTGACCGATGGGTTCGTGATTCACCCCGAGGACAAGGTCGTTTCGGCGGGCAGCTGTTTTGCCCAGCATCTGGCCCGCCTGCTGCCCACCCGCGGCTTCCGCTATCTGGTGACCGAAACCGGCCCTGAAGAGCGGCTGTTCGGCGTCTATCCGGCGCGCTTCGGCAATGTCTATACGGTGCGCCAGCTGCGGCAGCTGTTCGAACGCGCCTACGGACTGTTCGAGCCGAAGGATGAGGCCTGGCGCTGGGGCGAGGTGTGGGTCGACCCATTCCGGCCCAATGTCGAGCCGGCAGGCTTCGCCACGAGGGAGGCCTTGCTGGCTGACCGCGTGTCGCATCTGGCCGCTGTGCGGCGCATGTTCGAACAGTGCGATGTATTCGTGTTTACGCTGGGCATGACCGAAGCCTGGGTGTCCGACGCGGATGGCGCCGTATTCCCGCTGGCGCCCGGCGTGCATGGCGAGCCGGAGGACGGCGCAACCTGCCATTTCCACAATTTTTCGGTGCCGGAAATGGTGGATGACCTGCAATGCTTCGTGCATCGCCTGCGTCTGCTGAACCCATCGGTCAAGCTGGTGCTGAGCGTGTCGCCGGTATCGATCGCGGCGACCTACGAGCCGCGCCATGTGCTGGTGTCCAACAGCTACACCAAGGCGGCATTGCGCGTGGTGGCGGACATGGCGGTCCGCGGCGACGCCCGCGCGAGTTACTTTCCTTCCTACGAATGTGCCGCCGGTCACCACACCGCCGGGCGCTACTTCCAGCCGGACATGCGACACATCACCCCCGAGGGCGTGCACGACGTGGTGGAGTACTTCACCCGGCTCTACCTGACCGCGGATTCGCCCGGCGAGACGTCCGTGCTGGATACGCCGCCTGCACAGACCACCCGGTCGGAGCGTGACCAGTGGTACGCGGTGTGGTGCGACGAAGAGCTGCTGGCTGCGCCATGAGGTTCGGCATCGTCGGCAACTGCCAGTCGCGTGGCCTGCGCGACTGTCTCGAAGTGCTCGCCCCCGACCATCTGTTCGAACTGATCACGATCGAGCCGCTGGACGGCGGCGGCGAAGCGACGCTGATGGCCGTGACCGCGCTGGCGAACGAGGTCGATGTGCTGTTCGCGCATCAGCCGGAGTATGCGGTGGTCAGTGCCGAGCCCCAGCAGGCCCTGCGGCACGCCCTTTCACAGGTGCGTCCGCAGTCGATGATCGCGGTGCCCACTGTCGTGTTTGGCGGCTTTCAGCCGGACTGCTGCGTGCTCAGGTGCAATGGTCGCTACATCGAGACGGTGGCCTCCCTCTGTCATTCGGCCATCATTGCCGGCGCCTACCTCAGCGGGCTGCCCGCCGAGCGGGTGCCGGCACTGTTCAATCGTTTCGTCTATGCCGGCCTGGGCTATGTCAGCGATTTCGTGCAGCACGGACACGCCCTGGTGGACAGTTTTTCGCACCTGGGTTTTGACGCCCGCCCCATCCTTGCTGCCGGCCGCACCTTCATGCACACGCCGAATCATCCGGCCGTGGCCGCCCTGTTCGAACTGGCGAAGCAGATGCTGGCACGGGTGAATATCGAACCCCGGGACGTGCCGCCGCCGGAGGACTGGCTGATGCAGTGCTCCCTGCAGTGGCCGGTCTATCCGGGCCTGCCCGGTTACCCGTTCGGCGAGCAGGAGGCCGTGACGCCGGGCGGCGCGCTGCAGCTGGTTCTTGGAGAGCGGGTGATTCCATGGGCGGAACTGATCGAAAGCAGCTACGCCTGCTATGCCGCGCATCAGCTCGAAAATGCCGACTGGTTCGCGCCGCCTGTCGAACGTGCGATGCGCTTCCTGCGCGAGCACGTCCGCCCGTGATGGGCGCCCGCTGCGCGCCACACGCCTCTTCCGATTACAGGATGCATAGAGCATGAACATCTATCACGCCGATATCCAGATCGCCGCCGCCCGGCATCTGGGATGGATGCCGGACAGCATTGTCGTGACCGACGACGACATCACGGTATCCGGCTGGGCGCTGTCGATCTGGGATGACCCGGCGCAGCTGCGCTTCCTGATCAACGGTGCCGACTTCGATCAGGTCGACCGCGCACGGGCATCGACAGACCTGCTGACGCCGTTTGCCCACATCCCGCACGCATCGACCTCGCGCTTCTTCTGCCGGCATCTTCGGGCCGGCCGGCCGGAGCTGTTCGCCGACGGCTTCATCCGTCTGAACGTGACCGGCCCGTTCGGCGAGCACCGTCTGTCCTATCGGACGGCCTGGTATCTGGCCGACCCCGCGCGCGAACCCGCCATGCCCTCGCCCGAGCAGATCGAGCGCGTCATCGGCGCCGGCAATCTGCAGGCATTCCGTCTGGGCGGCGCCACCATCGCCAAGCATGTCGAGCAACTGCTGCCGGAGCGCTTCGACCGTCCGCTCGCTTCGTTCGAATCCATCCTCGACTGGGGCTGCGGTGCGGGCAGGCTGAGTCGCTATCTGTCGCAGCTTTCGCCTGCGGTGACCGGCATCGACATCGATGCCGACAACGTGGCCGCCTGCGCCCGGACGCTGCCCGGCGCCCGCTTCGTCCACATCGACCTGATGCCGCCCACACCTTTTGCCGACGGGGCATTCGATCTGGTGATCGGGCTGTCGGTGCTCACTCATCTCGACGAACCGGTGCAGGACGCCTGGCTGGAAGAGCTGCGACGCATCACGCGTCCGGACGCCCTGCTGCTGCTGTCGGTGCAGGGGCTGACGCAGATGGCCTTCTACGGCACCCCGCCCGAACTGAATCTCGAAGCACATCGACGCGGCATTCTTGACGTGGGTGTGAACAACCAGCTGCAGGCGGTGCTCGACGACGCCGAGTACTACCGCAACGTCATGCATTCGCCGGACTACATCATGAGCCGGTGGGCACGCTGGTTCGACGTGCTCGACATCCTCCCGGCCACCGCCTGCATGCAGGATCTCGTACTGCTCAGGCGACGCGCCGACTGAAGGGAGCGCCCATGCATCCGACCGCGATGGACAACGGCCGCCGTTTCTTCACCACCTATCTCGATGCGAGCGCACCGGCGCTGATACTCGACATCGGTTCGCAGGACATCAACGGCTCGCTGCGGCAGGCGGCGCCGACCGGCGCGCGCTATGTGGGGCTGGATTTCGCGCAAGGTCGCGGCGTCGATCGGGTGCTGGACGACCCCTATCAGCTGCCGTTCGAGGACGGCGTGGCGGACGCGGTGGTGAGCAGTTCGTGTTTCGAACACGTGGACATGTTCTGGCTCACGTTCAACGAAATCCTGCGCGTGCTCAGACCCGGCGGCCTGTTCTACCTGAACGCGCCGTCGAACGGCGCCTTCCACCGCTATCCGGTTGATTGCTGGCGCTTCTATCCGGACGCGGGTGACGCGCTGGTGCGCTGGGGCGTGCGCTCGGGCTTCCGGCCGGCGCTGCTGGAGTCCTTCACCACCTATCAGCATCTCGACATCTGGAACGACTTCGTCGCCGTGTTCGTCAAGGACGCCGCGTACGCGGCGCTTCATCCCCGGCGCATGCTGGATGGCATCGAGCGCTACATGAACGGCCGCCGATACGGCGTCGAGGGCCTCCTGAATCCGCAGGCGGACACCGAGGACCGCATCCGTCTGCAGGCGCTCAGCGGCCGCGTCGGACCGCAGCCGTAGGGCCGCTCAGGCCACCTTGCGCAGCCACAGGCTGCCCCCGGTGTTGCGCAGGCACAGCGGCATCCGGGTTTCGAAGAAGTCGCGGAAGAAATGCGACATGAAGGTGTTCATCAGCAGGATCTGGTACCGGGCGTTGTCCTGCAGGAAGGCGCGGATCATGTAGGCCTCGTTCCAGGCGCGACCTTCGTAGATCCATTCCTTCGGATATTCGAAGGGATAGAAGATGTCGTGCAGGTGGATCACCACACCCGGGGCCAGGGCCGGAAAGATTTCGAACAGCAGGCGGTTCACGTCGCTGCCCACCTTGCCGACGTGGGTCGAGTCGACGAACAGCACATCGTTCTCTTCCAGCTGCCGGAATACGTCGACATCGACCTCCTGCAGCGGCCGGGCGATGATCGTCGAGCCGGCCTCATCCTCCGGGCGGATCAGCGTCTGCAGCAGCTGGGGATAGGGGTCGATGAAGGTGGTGTGCAGCGTGCGGCCCAGGAAGTACTGGTTGGTGTCGAGCGTCACGCAGGACGAGTAGCCGGACCCGACCTCGATCAGCCGGCGCGGCGCCAGCGTGCGCAGCATGCAGTGCAGCATGATGGCGTCCGAGTGGCCGTAGGCCGGGTTCATGAAGTGGTAGCGCAGGCCGGGCCTGGGCGCGTCGCCAAACGGGATGGTCGAGTACAGCAGTGCGAACCGCTCCAGCAGCGCACGCTGCGCCGCCTCCCGCATGTCTATGCCGGGCAGTTCGCGCGGTACCGTGCCGAACAGGCGCGCCTCGTTGCGCCGGACCTCCTGCGGGTCCGGATAGGGCGAGTAGAAGTGCCCGGATGGAAACAGCTCGGGGACGGTCTCGGGGGACGGCTTCATCGCGTGATGTCTGATGTGGGTGGAACCGGCTGCGACGTGCCGCCGCTCATGCAGCCACGTCGGGCGGGTGTGTCACGGGGCTGTGTCTCACGCCGCTGTGTCAAACTCGCGGCTGGCCGGCCAGTCGCGCCGCCGGCGCATTATTGCATGCCGGTCCGCGCCGGCCTTTCACCCGTACAGAAGCCCCGTATCCGTGTTGTACAGCGCGCGCTCTCCCGACATCGACCATGAACTTGCCGGCCGCCTCGATACCGCCTGGGGCGATCCGGCCGCCTGGGTCGAGCACGGCCTGCAATGGACCCATCTTCCGGCGGTCAAGGCGCGTCTGCACGCGCAGGTGAGCGGTGACGCCTCGGTCGAACCGCTGGAGTGGTTCTTCCGCTTCGTGGGCCGCCACCAGCCCCTGCCGCTGCGGCGGGTCCTTTTCCTCGGCTGTGGCGAGGGCAGGGACGAGCGGCGGGTAGCCGCATCCGGTTGGGCGGACGAAATCGTCGCCATCGATCTGTCGTCAAAGGTGCTCGAAGTGGCGCAAGGGAAGGCGCGCGCCGCGTGTGCGCCCATCCGTTACCTGCAGGCCGACATGAACAGGCTGCCGGTGGGGCAGGACGGATTCGAGGCGGGCAGCTTCGATGCCGTGCTGGGCATTTCCAGCGTGCATCACTGTTCCGCGCTCGAGCATCTGTATGCCAGCGTGGCAACGCTGCTGGTGCCCGGCGGCTGGTTCTACCTCGACGAGTACGTCGGTCCTGATCGCTTCCAGTGCGAGGAGTCGCAACTGCGCTTCATGAACCAGCTGCTCGACGCATCGCCGCACCGCCTGCGCACGACGCGTGACGGGCAGCTGCGCGGCAATCTCTGGCGACCGTCGGTGGACGAGGTCGTGGCGGTGGACCCGACCGAAGCGGTACGTTCTTCCGAAGTGCTGCCGCTGCTCGAGCGCCACTTCGAGGTGCTCGAACGCCGTCCCTATGGCGGCGCACTGCTGCGCGTGGTGCTCGCGGCGATCGCGCAGAACTTCATGACCGCCGACGCCGAACCCTGGCTGCACGCGCTGCTGCGCGCCGAGGACGACCTGTTCCGCGGCGGACGCCTGCAGTGGGATCTCGCCTGCGTCATCGCCCGCGTGCCTGCAGCAGCCACGCCGTGACCCAGCGCGGATCGTTCTGTCCGAGTGCGAAGACCGCCTGCGGAGCGGCCACCGCCTGATCCGGCGGCAGCGCCTCATAGGTCTGCAGGATGTCCGGCAGACGCTCGCGCAGCACCGCGCTCTCCGGGCCGAAGCCGGTGATCACGGTCAGCCCGGTCGGTGCGGTCGGCAGGGTCATGATCCGGAGGTCCGGGCGCAGGGCGCGCAGGCAGGGCACGATCTTCCACCCGTCGCCGGTGTAGAACCCGGTCCGGCGCTCGCGCGCGGCCGTGAGCGCGTTGAGTGGCAGCGTGTCGTGCAGCAGCACCACTGCACCTGGGGCGGCGTGACGTTCGGCGGCTACGAAGTCGTCGAGCACCGTTTCGAAGCGGTGGTCACCGTCGATGAAGGCGAGGTCGAAACCGCCGGGCACCAGCCCGCTGTCCGTCGGTACGTCGGCGAAGAAGGCAGCACTGGTCTGGCAGTACAGGCGGGCGTCGCCGCGGCAGTGCTGCAGCGGATCGCCAAGTGGTGCCGGGTCTACGCCGACCACGCGGGTCGAGGGCAGGGTCAGTGCCAGCGATGTGCCCTTTTCGACGCCGATTTCCAGATAGAGGCGCGGCGACAGATGCGTGTGGAACCAGGCCAGCCAGTCCAGATAGTCCGGACCGGGCCAGCGCAGTCGCGCCAGCGCCACGTGTACGGCGGGCAGATTGGGCTCCCGGGCCAGCGCGTCGAGCAGGGTCTGGCGCGCGGCGTCGGTCAGGCCGTGCTTCATCAGGTTGCGAAAGCGCCGCAGCGTCGGCTCTTCCAGTGGATGGGGGGCGTTCATCGCGACACCTCGGACAGCGCGTCGCGCAGGATCTGGCCGAAGCGTTCCGGGTCGTAGCGCGCGGCGCACTGTTCCCACGCAGCCCGCTGCTGTCGCGCCCATAGCTGGTCATCACGGAACAGAAGGGCGACGCGCCGCGCAAAGGCGTCGGCGTCGCGCGCGGACTGGATGTCGATGCCGTCGGTCCAGCCCAGTTGCCGCACCAGCACCGCGGACGCCACCACCGGCACGCCGTGGGCGGCGGCTTCGATCACCTTGGCCGGCACGCCGCCGGCGAAGCGCACCGGCGCAACGAATACCCGTGCGCGGTCATACAGCGGCTCCAGGCTGTCGGCGGGGCCGAGCACGTGAACCGTGTCGCTGGCCAGCGCGCTCACGCGGCTCGACCGGTTGATGCCGACGACCGAAAGCACCGGCGGCTGCGGCAGCAGCGCGTGCAGCCGGGGCATGACCTCGGTGACGAACCAGACCAGCCCGTCCTCGTTCGGCGTGTCCGGGTGCAGTGCGCCGACGAACAGCAGGCCGCTGCGCGGCTGCGGTCCGGGGGCCGTGCGCCGGGGTGCGATGGCGTGGCTCACGACATGCACCCGGTGGCCGGCCGTGCGGAACAGGTGGGCGTCGCGGTCGGACACCACCAGCACGTCGTCGGCGCCGCGCGCGAGTCCGATCTCGGCGGCCAGATGGGCCTGTGCGGCCGCGCGCGTCATCGGCCGGCCCTTGACCGCCGCTTCCGGAATTTCGCGCAGTGCGAACAGGGCTTCGGCGTCGTAGACCAGACGCATGCCGGCGAACAGTTCGGGGCGGCGCTGCCGCAGCGGGGCCAGCGCTTTCAGATTGGGCGGCCGGCTCACCATCAGCACGTCATAGACGCCGCGCCGCTGTTCAAGGAAGGCTTCGAGCCGCGACATGCCCCAGCCCAGCATGACTTCAGTGCCCGGTGGCAGTGATGCGTATACGTCCCGCCAGTCGTCGTCGGCGAACCACAGCGGGAACAGGGTGACCGGCCAGTCACGCAGCGCGTGCAGCATCAGGCGGGCGCGCGGCAGGCCGCCGCCCTTCACCATGTGCGGCACTTCGTTGTCGATGATGAGCACGCGCGGGCGACGCGGATGGTCTTCCGGCGAACGCCAGCGGTCTCCGTCCAGGGGCTGCGGCGCCGGCGCAGGCTGGTGCTGCAGCCAGTCGCTGTGACGTGCCAGGAATCGCTGCCGGTTCTCGCGCATCTGCCGCGGCGCCTCGTCGCCGGCGGCGCTGCCCCATTCCAGATGCTCGACCAGCACGGCCGGGTCAACCACCACGCGGAAGCCGGCCTGCCAGACGCGCAGGCAGAAATCCGTGTCCTCGTAGTAGGCCGGCGCGTAGCGCTCGTCGAATCCGCCCAGCATGCGCCACAGCGGGGCGCGCACCGCCATGAACACGCCGGACACGTAGTCGGTCGCCCGGCGGGCCATTGCTGCGGGGCAGAAGGGGTCTTCACCGCGGCCGATGCCCAGCGTCGAACCGTCGCGGAAGATCACGTTGCCGGCTTCCTGCAGGCCGCCCGCGGTCAGCACGATGCGGCCGCCGAGCACGCCGGTGGCCGGCTCGGCGTCGAGGTGCGCGACGGTGGCAGCCAGTGCGCCCGGCTGCACGATGGCGTCGCTGTTCAGGAACACCAGATGACGGCCGCGCGCCAGCATCGCGGCCTGATTGGCGGCGCGCAGGAAGCCGGTGTTTTCGCGGTTGTGCACGATGCGGGCGCCGCGGACACGCTGCAGCAGCGCCCCGGTTTCGTCGTCCGACGCGTTGTCCACCACGATGGTTTCGAAGGCGGCGCCGCGCTGGTCGGCCAGCGCCTGCAGCGTCGTGCGCGACAGGCCGGCCTGTCCGTACAGCACCACGATCACCGACAGATCCGGCGTCGCGTCGGCCGCAAGCTCAGGCAGTTCGATGACGGCGGCCCTGCCCAGCCAGGCATTCAGCGCCCGGCGCGCGCGGGCGCGCACCTGCGCTTTGGGGTCGTCGGCGTACGCATCGGCGGGCTGGGCGTCGAGGAAGCGTCCGCAGGCCTGTTCGATCTGGCGCGCCACGCGGCGTCCGTCAAGCAGCGGCGACGCCGACATGCGGGCACGCAGCGCCTCGCGATGCCGGCGGCGCGCATCGACATCGCCCGCCAGCCGGGTGGCGATGGCGACGAACCCGTCCGCGCTGTCCGCGACCCAGGCGTCGAGACCGAGCGCAGCGAGCACCGACAGCCCCTGACGGGTGCCGGGCCAGTGGCCCGCGCGGCTGATGACCGGCACGCCCATCCACAGCGGGTCGAGCAGGCTCAGGCCGCCGTTGCCGGGGAAGCTGTCGAGCACCAGATCGATCTGCTGCAGCCAGTCCAGCAGGGCGCTGTAACTGCGCGGCGGGTCGAACTCGACCCGTGCCGGGGCGATGCCGTGCTCACCGAGCACGGCGAGGATGTGGGCGCGCTGAGGCCAGTCGTCCGCCACTTCGCCGATGAAGCGGAGGCGTGACCGCGGTGTGTCAGCGAGCACCCGGGCAAACATGTCGAGGCAGCCGCGGCCCAGACGCAGCCCGCGCGCGGTGACGCCGAAGCTGACGAAGCCCTGGTGCAGCGAGGGCGGTGGGACGGGCGCCGGGGCATGCACTGGCGGATCCCAGCACCACTGACCGCCGTCCAGCCGCCACAGGGCCTCTTCATGTAAGGCTTCGTGCTCGGCCGGTATCGCGCAGGCGTCGGTCAGCAGCGCGTCGAACAGTCCGCCTGCGGTGACCGGGCATCCCAGCCACCCGACCTGCAGCGGCGCCAGCCGGCGTGCATAGGCTTCAAGCAGGTCGTACTGGCCTTCGAACGGATGCAGGCCGCCGGTATCGATCACGACGTCGATGCGGTTGGCCGCACAGGCCTGGGCCAGGGTGCGCGTGTCCAGGTTCTCGCAGTGGATGTGGTCCGGCAGGCCTGGCAGGGGCTGACGGCTGAACAGGAACACTTCCGCACGGTCGGGGTCGTGCGCGGCCAGCACCCGGCGCAGCAGGCTGTGGTGCGGCTGCCCGGCGATGTACCCGATGCGCATGCGCGCGCCGTGCGGGCGCGGCCGTTGCAGTCGCGGGAGCTCATTCAGTCCCGCCCGCAGCTTCAGCGCCCGGCAGACCTCGCGAGCGGCGCGCGCGAGATCCTTCGGCGAGGTGCCGTCGGACAGCGTGGCCACATAGAGGGCCGCACTCGCCAGCCACGGATCGAGCGGACATTCATCGACCGCGGCGACGGCCAGACGCTCAAGGTCTGCATGGCCGTGGCGTGCGACCGCCAGGCCGATCGCCTCGCGCAGCGCCGCCTGCCGTGGCGTGGGTGCGATCTGCCGGAGGGCGGCCCGCGCACCCGGCGTACCCAGCCCGACCAGCCGGGTCAGGATGGCTGCGGCCTCCGCGCCCGACAGCCGATGGCACAGCGACAGCGCGCGGCCTGCGCCGTCCGGCCAGCCGGCGCTGCCTTCGGTGAGCAAGCGGGCCTTCATGCGCAGCGCGGCGGCATGGGCCGGCTGCCGCTCGAGCACCGTGTCGACCGCAGCCACGCCTCGCTCGAAATCGCCTGAGCGCAGATGCGCTTCGGCCAGTTCCAGCCAGGGCAGCGGTGAGTCCGGCGTCAGCTCGCATAACCGGAGGAAGGTGAGCTGGGCCTGCCCCGGCCGGCGGTCGGCGAGCCGTATCCAGCCCAGCTGGCGCAGGCTGTCGCTGCGCTCCGGTGCGAGCTGGAGCGCGGTTTCGATGGCGGTTTCGGCTTCGCTCAGCCGGCGCTGCCCCAGCCGTACTTCGGCCAGTGCGCGCCAGGCATCGACCTGTTGCGGATCGCGGGCCAGCGCGGTCTGCGCGAGCTCGGCGGCGCGAGGCAGATCGTTCGCGGCGGCGAACACGAAAGCGGCCTGAATCTGCGCCGCCGCATCGTCGGGCAGCCGTTCGAGGACGCGCTGGATCGCCTGCACCGCCGCGGGCAGATCGCCCTGTTCGCGCGCCAGCCAGCCCAGGGTGCGCAGCGCGGCGACGTTGTCCGGGTCACGGCGCAG
>Ga0123397_131790_pt1 | contig 25127 bp, 18 predicted proteins | sample T10HLNH4metaT_FD_89925 | JGI IMG/M metagenome (GOLD analysis project Ga0123397, IMG submission 89925) | Methane-oxidizing artificial microbial communities from Washington, USA to study methane cycling - T10-HLNH4 metaT (Metagenome... ... | reverse complement strand
CCAACTTCTCGCATGAGCGTTTGGCTTTGATCGTTTAATTCTTCAGCAGTGGCGGCCAATTGCTCAGAAGCTGCCGCGTTATGCTGAATGGCCGTATCCAACTGTCCTACCGCTTGACTGATTTGCCGGACGCCGGCAGCCTGTTCGTCGGATGCGATGGCTATTTCCTGTACCAGCGTAGCGGTTTTTTGAATGCTGGGCAGCATTTGGCTGAAGATACGGCCGGCGTTTTCAGCGATGTCCAGGCCGGTATTGGCGAGTTCGCCGATTTCGTTGGCGGTATCCTGGCTGCGGGTTGCCAACTTCCGCACCTCGGTTGCTACGACCGAGAAGCCGGCACCGTGTTCGCCCGCTTTGGCGGCGACTATCGAAGCGTTTAATGACAGCAAGTTGGTTTGGTAGGCAATCGCTTCGATTAAGCCGATTTTCTCGGCGATTTTGTTCATCGCTTCCACGGTGTCTCTGATCGCCTGTTCACCGCTTTGCGCCGATTCGGCGGCGGTAAGGGCAATTTGTTCCGTAGTCTGCGCATTCTCATGGTTGTGTTCTACCGACCCGGTCAATTGTTCCAGTGCGGCGCTGGTTTGTTCAATGCTGGCCGCTTGTTCGCAACTGCTTTGACTGAGGGTTTGCGCCGCATTATTGACTTCGGTAGAGGCTTGAGCGATTTGCGCCGAACAACTGCCGATAGTGCCAATCACATCGGCCAGACGTTTTTGCATGGTCAGCATGGCGGCAAAAATGCCGACATGATGCTCTGCTTGCGGCATGCCCCGTCGTTCCAGTTTCCCGGCAGCGATATTGACTGCCAGATTATTGACCTGCAACGGTTCTCCGCCCAACTGAGCGGCTATGTCCTTACGCAGTATCCAAAATAGCGAAAAAGACAACCCCGCTACCACAATAATAAACACGCCGTTGAACAACAAACGGCGACTGGCGCTGTTTTCAATCGCCTTGGACGAGTCTATGGTGTCCTTGGCGATATAGTTTTCCACGTCTTTCAACAGATTGATCTTGCCGGTTTGCATCGCAAACCAGTGGGCGGGGTCTACCCCAAAACCGCCTTTATCGGTATTGCTAAGAGCTTTGCTGCGCATCGCCGCCGTTTCATCAATAAATTGGCCGCGCAGCGTGTGTTGTAAAAAATCCAGGTACTGCTGGGGGGCGACAGAGGCGAAAATATCCAGATAAGTATTCTGAAAAGCGATCAGCGTCACCAGTTTTTCATACATGCCGGGGCCAAAAGCGTCCTTGGCAAAAGTGTTCGCCAACACGGCCCGCTCCACGCCCGCTTGCTCCTTGCCTTTCAGAAAATTGGCATAGGCATCCAGCTTGTGATTGATTTCTACATTGGTGCTCAATTGAGGCAATTGGGCGATGATCGCCAGATAGGCGGCATTTAGATTGGAATAGTAATTGATGGTAACTTCGCCGCTGGCGCTTAAAGCGGTGACCGACTGGCGAGTCTCGTCGAGTTGGTCGATTTGCCGGTCTGCCGCCGCCAAACCAGCCGCCAGATTGGCGGCGGCTTTGGTGTCGAATGTTTTGAGAAAAGCATTCAGTTGTTTCAGTTTTTCGTCCGTGGTTAAGCGTTGTTGCCCCAGTTCTTGTTTAAATTTCTGGCCGCCACTACCCAAATGCCCGACCGACAAGCCGCGTTCTTTTTGTAATTCATGCACCAGATCGCTGGCGTACACGGAAAAGTTGGCTAAGGAGATAATCTTTGCCGCTGACCGCATCTCCACAATATGGGTGTAGACCACGAAGGAGGCCATTAGCAGTAAGCCTGCTAAGGGTATCAGCGATAGGGCCGCTATTTTGTGGTTGAATTTAACGGTTTTCAGGTCAAGCATGTCCACTCCCGGCGACTATTCATATGCTCAAGCATAGTCCAGGGTGCTTATACCTGCTACGTGTAAGGTTGAAGGAAACGGGCCGATTGCATTGCAAAAAATTCGAACAATCGACCCAATTTGCCTAGCGATATTTAGAACAAACCGCTGATCACGCCGTCGTCGCTAATATCGATACGCTCGGCGGCCGGTACTTTCGGTAAGCCGGGCATCGTCATCATGTCACCGGCAATCGCCACGATGAAGCCGGCGCCGTTAGCCAGACGTACTTCATTGATTTCCACAGTATGGTCGGATGGCGCGCCCTTGGCATTGGGGTTGGTGGAAAACGACATTTGGGTTTTCGCCATGCAGACCGGGAAATGACCGTAGTTGGCTTGCAGCGCCTTCAACTCGGCGCGAATTTTCGGGCTGGCGCTGATGTTTGCCGCGCCGTACAGCTTGGTGGCGATGGCTTCGATCTTATTCCACAGCGGTAGTTCGCTGTCGTAAACATAACTAAAACCGGGTTCGCGATGATCGACGATGTTCAGTATTTCTTGAGCCAATTGTTCCGCGCCGGCCCCACCGTGCGCCCAGTGTTTGGCGACTACGCATTTCACGCCCAAGGCTTCGCATTTCTGCTGTAGCAAGGCGATTTCGGCATCGGTGTCGAAAGTAAAGTGATTGATGCTGACCACGCAGGGCAGGCCGTAATGCTGGGTAATGTTATGCAGATGGCGTTCCAGATTGGCAAAACCTTGTTCCAGTGCCGCCAGATTTTCCTGGTTCAAATCGTCTTTAGCTACGCCGCCATGGAATTTCAACGCGCGTACTGTGGCGACCAATACCACCGCCGATGGCTTTAAGCCGGACATGCGGCATTTGATGTCCAGAAACTTTTCCGCGCCCAAGTCGGCGCCAAAGCCGGCTTCGGTGACCGCATAATCGGCCAGCTTCAACGCGGTTTTGGTGGCGGTGACGGTGTTGCAACCGTGGGCGATGTTGGCAAACGGGCCGCCATGAATAATCGCCAGATTGTTTTCCAGGGTTTGTACCAGGTTGGGTTTGATCGCATCTTTTAAGATCGCCGCCATCGCGCCATGCGCTTTCAGGTCGCTGGCGTAAACCGGCGTGACTTTGTCGGATTTGTAGCCGATGACGATGCGGCCCAAACGCTCCTTCAAATCTGCGCGGCTGGTGGCCAGACACAGAATCGCCATCACTTCCGAGGCGACGACGATGTCGAAGCCGTCCTCGCGCAAATAGCCGTTCGCCGGCCCGCCTTGGCCGATGGTGATTTTGCGCAGAGCCCGGTCGTTCATGTCGATTACCCGTTTCCATTGGATGCGGCGCGGGTCGATGTCCAGTTTGTTGCCGTGATTGATATGGTTGTCGATCAACGCCGACAACAAATTGTGCGCCACACCGATGGCGTGGAAGTCGCCGGTAAAATGAAGATTGATGTCTTCCATCGGCACTACTTGCGCGTACCCGCCGCCGGCCGCGCCGCCTTTTACACCGAAGCAAGGGCCCAGCGAAGGTTCGCGCAGGCAGATAATGGTTTTTTTACCCAACCTGTTCAAGGCATCACCCAAACCTACCGTGGTGGTAGTTTTACCTTCGCCGGCCGGGGTGGGGCTGATCGCGGTGACTAAAATCAGCTTGCCGTCGGTTTTATCGGTCAGGCTGTTGACATATTCCAGGGAAATCTTGGCTTTGTAATGACCGTAAGGGTCCAAATGTGCGGCGGGGATGCCGAATTTTTCGCCGGCCAAATCAATAATCGGGCGCATGCTTGCCTGTTGGGCAATTTCAATGTCAGACATGGTAGTTCCTAAAATACTCTGAGAAATGTTGCAAAAGCAGAGCAGCCGGCGGCTGCGATGGGCGGATATTGTAGAGTTCTAAGGCTGGGGCAGCCAGAAATTTAATGGGGAAAAGCCGGCAAGGCTTTATGGGTAAGGCGCTGCCGGCTTTTCGGCGACTGAGGTCGTCGCGTCGGACAACCTATCGCAATAGCGGGTAACGCTGTTTAGTAAGTAATGACTTCGCTGCCTTTACCGACCAACACCACATCCGCGTCGCGGATCGCAAACAAACCGTTGGTGATCACGCCGGGGATATTGTTGATGGTTTTTTCCAACTCGATAGGGTCCAGGATGCTCAAATTATGCACGTCCAGAATCTCGCAACCGTTGTCGGTGATGTAGCAGGCGCCGGTGTCTTTGTTCATGCGCAATTCGGGTTGGCCGCCCAGTTTAGCCAATTGGCGAGCCACGAAGCTGCGCGACAAGGGCAATACTTCGACGGGCAACGGAAACTTGCCCATCACGTCCACGCATTTGCTTTCGTCGACGATGCAGACAAATTTTTTGCTGGCGCCGGCGATGATTTTCTCGCGGGTCAACGCGCCGCCGCCGCCTTTCAACATTTTTTTATGCGGCGTGACTTCGTCCGCGCCGTCTACGTATATGTCCAGATCGCCGGATTGATTCAGTTCGATGACGCGAATGCCGATGGATTGCAAATGTTCGGTGGTTTTCGCCGAGCTGGATACAGCGCCTTCGATGTCTCTTTTGAAATCGCAGTCGGCCAACAGATTAATTAAATGGGTGACGGTGGAGCCGGTACCCATGCCGATGATGGGTACGTTTTTCAAATAGTGCAGCGCAGCCTGAGCGACTTGTTTTTTTAATTCGTCTTGAGTCATGGTCATGGTGATGGTCCTGATGGATTGCTCTTATAAATCTGACACGGCGTTTAACCCGTCATTGTGTGGGATAATAACCGATTGACGCTGATCTCTCAGCTGTTTTTACGCCGAACCGGCTCCAGGCAGCCTCGCCTAAACAACCCCGGAACCCACGCATGGACGGTAAGTGCGCCAGCAGTTGCCGAGGACAATAATGCAGACATACATAGAAAAGATATTGCGGGCAAAAGTCTACGACGTTGCCGAGGAAACCCCATTGGATTTTGCCGCTACGCTGTCGGAGAAAATCAACAACAAGGTGTATCTGAAACGCGAAGATTTACAGCCGGTATTCTCGTTTAAATTGCGCGGTGCCTATAACAAAATCGCCTCCCTGACACCGGAACAAACCGCTCACGGCGTCATCGCCGCATCCGCCGGCAATCATGCGCAAGGTGTGGCCTTGGCGGCAAGAAAACTGGGCATCAAAGCCCTGATCGTGATGCCGAAAACCACCCCGGAAATCAAGATCAAATCAGTAAAGGCACGCGGCGCGAAAATCGTGCTGCACGGAGACTCCTACGACGATGCTTATGCCCATGCCATGGAATTGGTCGCGGAAAAAGGCATGACGTTTATCCATCCTTACGACGACCCGGAAGTGATAGCCGGGCAGGGAACAGTAGGCATGGAAATTCTGCGCCAACACAACGGCGATATTCACGCGATATTCGTTCCGGTCGGCGGTGGCGGACTGGTGGCCGGTATCGCCGCTTACGTCAAATTCGTGCGCCCGGATATTAAAGTCATTGCAGTGGAGCCCGACGACGCCGATTGTTTGAATCAAGCTTTAAAAGCCGGCCAGCGGGTGATATTGGAGCAGGTCGGTTTGTTTGCCGACGGCGTGGCCGTCAAGCAGGTTGGCGAGGAACCGTTCCGCATCGCCCGTGAGCACGTCGATCAGGTCATCACCGTCAGTACCGACGAGATTTGCGCGGCGATTAAAGACATCTTTGACGATACCCGCTCGGTCGCCGAGCCGGCCGGCGCCCTGGCGGTGGCGGGTTTGAAAAAATACGCCGAACAACACCATCTACAACAACACACCCTGATTGCCATCGACAGCGGTGCCAATATCAATTTCGACCGCTTGCGCTATGTCGCCGAGCGCACGCTGGTAGGCGAGCATAGAGAAATTCTGCTGGCCGTCGAAATACCGGAAGTGCCGGGCAGTTTTTTGCGATTTTGCAAAGTCATCGGCAAGCGCAGCATCACCGAGTTCAATTATCGCTATTTCGACGCGCGCATGGCGCAAGTGTTTGTAGGGATCAGCAGCAGCGGCGCGGAAAATGACCGCCAGCATCTGATCGAGCAATTGACCGTAGACGGTTTTTCGGTCACCGATATGACCGGCAACGAACTGGCCAAGGATCATATCCGTTATATGGTTGGAGGGCATGCGCCATTCGAGTTGAAGGAGAGCGTCTACAGCATCCAGTTTCCCGAGCGTCCCGGCGCGCTGCTGAAGTTTTTGTTGTCGCTGGGTAGCCAGTGGAATATCAGCTTGTTTCATTACCGCAATCATGGCGCCGCCTTCGGCAAGGTGTTGATTGGCTTGCAGATTGACGGTGAGCAGCGTGGGCGTTTTGAACAATGTTTGTCGGCTTTGGGGCTGGCGTATCGAGACGAGACTGGTAATCCAGCCTATCGCCTGTTCGTCGGTGGTAGCGAATCTGCCGACGCCGGCAGCTAACATTTTTCGCTCCCGTTTAGCCTCCCAATCTTAGGAGCTATTTAAAAAATCTCCCCCAGTCTCTCGTTTCAAAGAGGGGCGCATTGTTTCGCCTTCGGTGCAATCAGAATCGCCGGAAGTTATTTTCAACTAAATCCTCAAACCAACCAACCAGGTGCTTAATGTCCTTAAGCGCTTCGGCACATTATTCCGCCAAAGTCCTTAACGCCCGGAATTATTGGCAAACATTTCGGGATTTCCTCCTAACGACAACTGGGAATTCGCCAACATACAATGCGCGCCATTTTGTGCTATGGCGATTTGAATATAAAGATGCTTCTGTCAGACCCAAAAAACCGTCGTTCCCGTCAGGATGCGGGTAGCCGGAGCCATGGAGGGCACGCTTCGACTTATCCATGCGGTTTGGGCTCGGCTAAGGACAGCTTGATCAACGGTTTTTCCAACGTGGCGGAAGCATCTTTATATTCAAATTTTAAACAGCCTGCTGATACGCAAACGACAAGCGGCTTGGGACTAATGCGTCCGGGCGCGCCAAAGTTTTCGATAAGTGCAAAACATGAATTATCAAGTTACTGAGGGTGTAATTGAAAATCGTCAAACCAAAGCACATCAGGGTGTTATGCATGCTCATGCTGCTGTCGGCAGGCTTTACCGTGCTTGCTGCCGCTAAGTCTTTCGAAATTCAGGAACTGGAGTTCAAAAACTCCCAGGTCTCCGACATCATCCGCGTCCTGTCCGAAGATGCCAATGTCAACATCGTTGCGACCCCGGAAGCCGGCAAAAAGAATGTGACGATTTTTCTGAAAAAAGTCAGCTTGGAAGACGCCATCCGCACGATTTGCCGCATCAGCGATCTTTGGTATCGCCAGGATAACGGCGATGCCGGTACCTTCAGACTGATGACCAAGGAAGAATACAGCAAAGATCTGGTGATGGGCCAAGACGACAACGTGCGCGTGTTTCAATTGCGCAACCCCAATGTCATGGCGGTGGCTATGGCTATCGAAAGTCTTTACGGCAATCGGGTGCGGGTATCTTACGGCAACGCGATGATGTTGAGCGGCATGGGCGGTATGAACGGACGCGGCGGCAATAACCGTGGCAGCGGTTTCGGCAATAACCGGGGTATGGGCAATACCGGCTTCGGTGGCGGTATGGGTGGTTTTGGCGGCGGCATGGGCGGCGGATTCGGAGGTTTTCAAGGCGGCTTTGGCGGTGGCAGCAGCGGCAATATGTACGGCGGACGTAACAACCGTTTTTCCGGCGGCATGGGCAATCAAGGCGCAGCCGGTGGTCGCTACGGCAACTTGCAACAAGGTTTTCGCGAAGAAGTACCCAAGGATTTAAGCGTCGAACAACTCGCGGAACTCGGCGCCGACGGCAAACGTGTCGATCCCGGCGAACTGTCCGAGGTGTCCGGCATCAACAAAGTGATATACGTCACCATCAACGCTGAACACAATCAATTGATCGTCAAGACCAGCGACAATGCCATTCTTAAATCCATTTCCAGCCTGGTCGAACAGCTCGACAAGCCGCAAAACCAGGTGATGCTGGAAATGAAGATTATCGACGTCAAGGTTGGCGAAGACTTTAGCTCTTTGTTCAACTTCGAAATCAAAAATACCAAGATTCAAGGCGATAGCCTCAATCCTTTGATCATGGGTGGTGCAGCGGCCATGACCGGCGGCGGCAGTTTTGTTTACGAATTTCTTAGTGATAAGGTTAAGGCCAATATCGAATTTTTGGAGAAGAACAACCGCGTCAACGTGGTTTCCAATCCCATGCTGGTGGCGTCCAATCATCGCCCGGCTAACCTGTTCATAGGAGAGGAACGCATCATGGTGCGTGGCTATTCCATCGACAACATCGATAACCTGAATACCACCCGCACCATTTCCACCCCGGAAACCGAGTTAAAGGAAATCGGCACCACCCTGGAAGTCACCCCGCACATCAATGCCGACGGTACCATCCACATCCAGCTCAGGCAGGAAAACTCAACACTAAACGAGAGAGCCGCATCCATTCCGGTAACAAATAGCACGGGTGGAGTCGTGGTTGAATTACCGGTGGATACCGTTACTACGGCCCGCATGGAAGGCGAAATCTTCGCCCGGCACGGCTATACCGTCGCGGTGGGTGGTTTGATTCGCGACAGATTTTCTCGTGAAAGACGTAAGGTACCCTACCTTGCTGACATACCGCTGCTCGGTAACATTTTTAGACAAACTACCGACGCCGACAGTAAATCGGAAATGGTGCTGTTGATTACGCCCTATGTGCTGAACCAAGGCAACGACAGCCACCAAGAATACGATCCCACAGACAAATACCACCGCTACGCGCCGGATACCGCCATGCAAGCCAAGCCGGTGCCCAAACCGGAAAATCCCGACGAGCCGGTGTGCGGCGAGTTTTGCGCGCCGCCGCGCTTAGGGGTGACAGAACAATGAGTCACAACCATGTTAAAACGCGGCGCGGAGTGACCATGCTAAGCCCCTTGTTGTTCTGGTCCCTACGGTCCTCCCTGGGAAGCCCTATTCGCCCGCATGCCTTCCCACGCAGGAGCATGGGAACGAGAGTATTCAGTCTGGCGCTGGCCGCAATGTGTTGCAGCGCGTGCCAGCCAGCTTTCATCGGCCATGACTCGGAAGCGACCGTAGCCAATGAAAACTGCTACGCCTACCGCAACGGCGACAAATTGCGCAAAATCAATTTTGCCCAGGCCTTCGATTGGTGCCATCGTGCCGCCAATTTTGGCGATGCGAACAGCGAAGCCCTGCTGGGAGAACTGTATTACCTGGGGCTGGGCGGCCCACAAGACATGACGCTGGCGGCGCGCTGGTTCGAAAAAGCCGCTCGTCAAGGCCACGCCCACGCCCAATACATGCTGTACCGGGTCTATGCCACCAGTCCCAATCTGGAACAACAGGAAAAAGCCGATTACTGGCTGAATCAGGCCCGCCATAGCGGTTACAAACTGGCCTTGCCGGCGCAATGAACACGCTTGAATTGAATGAGGGAGAAATAGAGATGATGAGAAACCATAAGCACATGCAAGCCCAACCCGTCAAAAGCAAGCTGATGGAATTGCTTGATGAAGTATTGCAGCACGACGGCTTCGGCGAAATCCGCGTCGAGGTCAAAATTCTCAAGCGTCAGCAAAAAGAAGTGATTCTGCACTGCGGCAAACAATACCGCTTTGTGGTGGATAGCAGCTTACCGGGCCAAGCTTGATGCTTCCGGTAGGCACGGTCCGAGTGGAAGGCGGGAGATTGGAATAAGGCCGCTTTAGCCTTATCAATTCCCCTCTTTAGCAAAGAGGGGCCGGGGGAGATTTTTTAAATAATCCCCCATCTTTTGCCCAGTGGGCGCGAGGAATATAGAGAATTCAGGACTAATCCGCGCACGGACGCGCATAACTAAACGAGTGTGATGGGGTCACATCAAAAAACCAAAAAATAAGATGACCAATAGGCTGCGCGAGGCAGTTGCGGCATTTAGATTTGAGAAAACAGTATGAAAGGCAAACAACTGAAAAGACTGCAACACAGACAAGCGGGTTTCACCTTACTGGAACTGCTGGTCGTTATCACGCTGATCGCGACGTTGGCGACGGCGGCATTGGTGGCGTATGACGGTATTGGCGACAGCGCGCAAGCAACTGCAGCGTCCAACAGTACCTCCACTGCTGACGGCGCGATTCGTAACTACCGTGCTGTTACGCAAAAATTCCCTGATCAATGGGATAACTTGGTAACAACCGCAGGTGCCAGCCCTGCATTCTTGTCTGATCGAACAGCTGCGCGGTTTGCCAACTGGGCGGTACCAGCATCCGCTTCTGCTTTTGGCATCGCATTGAACGACGCGATGGCGGCTGTCGGTATTACGGAAATACAGGAACGCACCATTGCAACAATAACTGCTGGTGTTGAGCCCAACCTACAACATAACGAAGGTGCGGTAAACCGCGTAAGTCCTGGTGACGCCGCCGAAAACGACTGGACGGCCGTCGCCAATGTCGCCATCCTGCCAACCTTTGGTACTGCGGCTTGCCAGGTCAACACAGTTGCACTGGGCGCTAAACTAGACGGTTCCGCTATGGCGGCTACGGACGGTGATCGTCAAAACGTCATCAACGATTCACTGGAAAGCGACCAATGCAACTTGGTAATTGCTCTGGGCTTTGGTCACGATGCCGCGCATAGCACCAGCAATTCTTCTGTGGCTATTTCGACCGCGCCGACTTTCGTGAGCCAAAACATCAATCCTGCAACCACTTATGCTCGTTACATCGCCTTGTTCCACGTCGGTCAAGATGGCGCGAATGGGGGGGCCGAGGATAACAACATCGTTGCTGGTGAGTTGTTCACCAAACCCCGTCTGCTGGCGGTGGTTGACACCGAAGGCCGTATGATCGACGAAAACATCGCCGCTCAAAATCCTAACTAAGTTTAGCTAGGTACGCCGGTTCCCACGGCCCGCCGTGGGAATCCCTGCTAGCTCTGGGCTTTGTTGCAGAGTTTAGAGCTAGCAGGTACCGGGCCTATCGCCATTTCGGACGGTCGCATTTGAATCAGGTTGGCAGTGCAAATGGCAGCCTTTAGGCATTGCCGGGTGTAAGCGTCACAGCCAATTATTAAACACCACCTCGGGAGAGATTGCCCGAGTCCGGAGGCACCGGATGGCGACGGCGTTTTACCGCTCGGCAATCTGGATTTCGCTAGTCGTAAGTGCTCGAAGTGCAGCCCTGGCGGAATGGCGGCCTATTTTCCGGCCCGTAATCCCGTTCGCCTCAATGCCCTTGAGGATACTGAGCAAGGCCGAAGGACGAATGCTTATGCCCAAGGACGTAAGAGCCGCTCATGCTTCGAAAAGCGCAACACAACCAAAACCGACAACAAACGATGAAATCGCTCGACTTCTCCAAATTTCCACCGCTCAGCCTGTTGCTATTGGGCTTGTTGCCGCTTTTGCCTTGGCTGGCGCCCTGGCATTTGCAGCCGGTAATCACCTTTCATCTGGAATGGCTGGCGCTAGCCGGCGGCTTGCTGGCTTGTGCGGCGGCATTGCCAAGCTTGTGGCGTAGCGAGCATTTGCAGCTACCGCGCACGCTGTGGTTGCCTTTAACGCTGGCTGCCTATCTGGCCTTACAAAGCAAACTGTTGCCGCAAGTTGTTGCCCCCCATGCCTATATGGGGATGGCTTACTTGGTTTGGGCTGCGCTGATGATGGTTTTGATGGCCTATTTACGGCAACAGTTTGGTGGCGAACGGGTCGGCGGCTGGCTGGCCGGCGGTTTGGTAACAGCGGCCGCTCTGGTGGCCTGGCGTGAGCTATGCGGGCGGCTATCCGGGGAAATCGGCGACTGGGGCGGCGTAGGCCAAGCCAACAACTACGGCGATTTCTTGGCCTTGGGCAGTGTGTCTTTACTGTACTGGCATGCGCTTGGTCGGCTACCTCGGTGGGTATTTGCTTTCTGCGGGTTTAGCCTGATGCTGGGCTTGAGCCTGACGCCTTCTCGCAGCGTTTTATTGTATTGGCTAGCCATCTTTGTCATCGCGTGGCGCTACCGTTCCGCCTGGTTGAAACCCATTAGTTTAGGCCTTTTCGGCTATCTGGCCTTGCAGGGTTTGTGGTCGCTGGGGGTGTTGCCAGATGCGCAACTCAGCTCGGCGGAACGCATGCTGCAACCAACCAGCGGCGCGTCGCCGCGCTGGCATATCTGGCAAGTGGCCTGGCACTTGTTTTTGCAGCAGCCCTTGCTGGGTCAGGGTTTCGGGCAATTCGACACCGCCTACTTTCAAGCTGGCCACTATATTCCGGCACTGCCTACCTATATCGAACACGCGCACAACCTGATTTTGCACTTGCTGGCCGAACTGGGTTTGTTACCGGTGTTGCTGCTGCTGTTGGCTATCAGCCGCTGGATTCGTCCGGTGTTGGCCGTGGGCGAGGGAACAACGCAGCAAGCGTTTAAGACTTGGCTGATGTTGTTGGCGGCAATTTTGGGCATTCACAGCATGTTGGAATACCCGCTGTGGTATGCGCCGTTTTTAGGGGTTGCCGCGATGGTACTGGGCTTGGGTGATGAGTTGAGCCGGCCGATAGCCTGGAAAAAAACCGGCACGGTTATCGCCGGCTTCTGCATTGCTGCCGCCGCGTCCGTGGCGGTTGTACATGAAGCTCATTATCTGCGCATGGAATTGGCCTTGTTAGCGACGGTGGCGCAACCCTCTCAGCAACGCTCCGATCATCTGGTGGATGTTTGTCAAAAAGCGGTGACGCAAGCGCCGCTGCTCGAACCTTATGTGCCGATGATTTTTACCTTTACCGGCCAACCCGATGATTTGGCGATGCGGCCGCAACTGACTGTATTGGCGGATGTTGCCGTGCGTTTTGTGCCGGCCAACAATTTAGTGTACCGGCTGGCGCTGATGCAAGCCCTGAACGGCGATCAGCAAGCATCCAAAAACACGCTGAGCCGGGCCTTGGCCGCTTATCCGAATGATGCCTCAAAGTTTATTGTCGACCTTTTCCATCTTAAAGGCCCGGACAGTGCCAAGGTTAATTTCATGTTGCCGATGCTGGCCTCCACGCTGGGTGCAAAAGTGGTCACCAGCAGCGGCGCGCCTGCCAAGCAACTTTAACTGAGACATATTTGATTGGGTGCCGATGCCGGCGTGACGCCAACTTAATGCCAGTGAATCGGAAACGAGGGCTGGCTAAGTTTTTAATTTTCACAAGCAAGTAAATGAGGTGTTTATTGTTTGTTTTTAGCGGGATGTTACGGTCCGTCGCCTGGCGCGATGTTGCCGCCGTGCGTTCCAAAACCGTGAAAATTCGGTCGCAAGCCGGTTTTACCCTGCTGGAACTATTGGCGGTGATTGCGCTGATGGCCGTGGTGGCTGGGATGGCGGTGCTGGCTTACGAAGGCGTGCAGGATCAAGGCCGCCAAGACGCTACCCGGTTTGAAATCGCGGAAATCCGCAATGCGTTGTTGCAGTTTCGCCGCGATAGCGGTAGCAACGATTTGCCGGGGCAGGGGGTTTATGTCTGCGAGGACCCGGCAAACGCCGGCAAAATCAACCCGGATTTAGTCAATTTACCTTCCGAAGCGGGCACTACCGACGCCGCAAAACTGGCCTGGTGCGAATCGCCGGCCAATTTCTGGATGCTGTTTGCCGATCCTTCCGGCAACGGCTGGAATCCGGACACCCATCGTGGTTGGAACGGCCCGTATTTGCAACGCAAAAGCGCTCTGATGAGTTATGCCGGTGTCGATAATTTGTGGGTGATTACCGATGCCTATCAAGCCAATTACCTCATGCTGGATTTGGATGACGCCGACAAAGCCCGGCTGGTCAGCCTGGGTCCGGATAAAACCGACGATAACCCAACGCCCGGCACTTGCCAGCTGGCCGGCGGTGGTGACGATACCGCGCTGTGTTTGTTGAGATGAACTTATTGATCGAAATCGCCAAAAACGCCAAAGCGCAGGCTATCACGCTCCGCCGTGGGAATCGATGCCAGCTTTTGGGCACAGCGAGTAGGGTGGATAAGCGCAGCGCATCCACCGCATGCAAACCTATCCCGGTGGATGCGCTGCGCTTATCCACCCTACCTGCGGTCGGTTCGATACATCACAAATCCGAGCGCGGCTTTACCCTGCTGGAAATGTTGCTGGTGATTTTTTTGATGGCACTGGTGGCGTCCACCGGTCTGATGCTGACCGAGGGCGTGGAAGATCAAGCTAAATACGACGAAACCAAACGCCGGATGGAACTGATCCGTAAAGCCATCGTCGGCGACCCGACTCGCACCGTGAACGGCGCGCCGGAGCTTAGCGGCTTCGTGGCCGATATGGGGCGCTTGCCCTTATGTTTGGCGGAGTTATTGAGGCTCGGTGACGAGGTGCTTCCCGCCACCGTTCCGAAAACCTTTGAATCGCCGTGCGACGACACCGAAATCGTTAGCGATTGGCATTTGGATCAAGACACCGGTGTCGGCATGGGCTGGCGCGGCCCCTATTTACAGGTTATCCCGGAATCCGGCGGCGGCCTGCGTTTTAGAGACGGCTATGGCAACGAGGGCGCGAATGCGGCCGCTGATGCGCTGGATTCAGGCTGGGATTACAGCGTAACCGCAGCGACCGCCAGTTTAGCTAGCGAAGGCATGGATTTAGCTGTTGCCACCGATGACGTGGCCGCGCCGCAACTGATTGTCAGCGCCGATTGGCAGGTGCCATTACCGGCGGCAGTGAGTGTGACGTTTGAGAATCAAAGTGGGGCACCATTGCCAACGCCCAACCCAGTTAATTTGGTGTTGCGCCTTTATTTATCCGATTTGACGGATTACATCGATTCGGACGAAGGAACCCCTGATTACTTGGTTTTGACAAAGGAATCAGTATTGGGGAGCAGTCAAAAAACCGAGAGCTTTAAGTTGAGCACGCCGCCACTTTTGCCTATCGGACAACGCGGGTATGCAATCATTTGCCACGAAGTACCGTCTGGTGACCCGGATAACTACCGAATTTTCGACGGCGATTGTGTGGCCGAAAATCCAGTTCCGGCTGTAAGCAACATCCGCAGTTTCAGTGTCTTACCCCGCCAGACACTGAATTTGGCCCTAAATTGGATCATTCCATGAGTCCACTTTGTCCGAATCGGTCCCGCCATGTGCTCTCATTGCGGGCCGTCACTGCCAATACGCTAAGGAAAAAGCCCCTTCTCCCCCTGGGAGAAGGTTGGGATGAGGGGATCAAAATATCGCTTCTTCCTTTATTTATTCCCCTCACCCTAACCCTCTCCCTGGGGGAGAGGGAATCTCCTGCTGTTAACTTAATGGCAGCGATCGAGGATCGTCGGGGCGCCAAGCGGCAGCGCCGAAAATGCCACAGTCCGGAAACCGCTAAAAAATCTCTAATGCCAAGCCTCCATGAAATTTAACCGTTTTATCCCTTTTGCTATCCCGTCGCAGTTATTAGTCTGCGAGACCGACGGTTTTTCCTTGCGCGCCGCCGTGCTGCGCCGTGCCGATCAGGATATGGAATTGCTGTATCAGGCAAACACCGAGCAGGTGGATATGGCCGAAGGCCTGAGCGATGTGTTGACTACGCTAAAAAGCCAGGGTTGGCAGGGCGGCGGTTCGGCGATTCTGTTGTCGCCGGCGGTGTTTTCCACGCTGGTGGAGTTACCGGTCAATCCTCGCAAACCCCGGCCGTTGTTGCAGATGTTGGAGCTGGCGCGCTGGGAAGCCGAGCCACTGTTGCTGCAGCACGTTACCCGCTGGTCGGTGGGGCATTTATTGGTGGGCCAAGGTTATATGACCGAGGAACAGGCCCGGGCGGTGATGGATTTGCAGCAAGGCAAATCCAGGGCCGGCGGTGGCTTGGCGTTGGCCGAGCAGTTTTCCTTGCGGCGTTTCGGCGATCTGGCGGTGGAGTTGGGCTACATCAAGCGCAGTCAGCTCAATGCTTGCTTGACTGGGCAGGAATGGCTGAAAGCCGCTGACGAAGCGATCGAAGTGGGCTGGGCGGCGCAGAGCGCGGTGGAAGATATACCCGGCACTTTCAATTGGCTGATTAGTTGCGTGCACCAAAGTTTGTTGCAGCGCTGGTCGGACGCTTTTGCGCGGCAGGGTTTGAAATTGCAAACCATGTATCCCTTGACCGGTTGCAGCGCGGCCTTATTGCCCCCGACAGAAACCCAAGCGGTGCTGCTGGAGACTCAACCCGGTTTGGGGTTTAGCACGCGGATAGCCGCTGACGGGATTACGGCCTTGCGCCACTATTTGAATCTGCACAAAGCGCCGCTGGATATTTGCCTGGAAAGCTACCACGCGCTGCATGCGCCGCCGCGCGAGCCGGTGTGGTTGGCTAGTTGGCCGCCGGCACCCGAGCTGGCCGCTAATTTGGAACACATGCTGGAACTGGACTTGCACCCGCTAACCCATGCTGTCGTTGGCGATAAGGTCTCGCCGGGCATGGCCGGAGCGGCTTACCACGCCCTGGGCTTGGCCGAAGCGGAGCGTTGCGTGGGGGTGCGCTTGGGCGGCCCGTTGCCGGCACTGCGTGATCGCTTGGAGGTGCGGGCCGCGGCGCTGGTGCTGCTGCTATTGGTGGTGGTCGGCGTGGCCGAGCTGTCGTTGTGGGCGCGCAAAAGCAGCGTTGAGAGCTACAAGCAGCAGGTGGATACCAGCTGGCAAAGTATCGATGAGGCTATTAAGCGCATCAATGCCCAAGCGGCTGAAATCGCCCAGATCAAGGACAAGATAAAGAGTTTGCGCACCGAACAGTCGCGTCTGGAAAATCTGGCCCGCTTCTACGACGAAGATATTCCGGAGCGCATGGATTTGGTCAAAGGTGTGTTGGGTATGCTGCAAACGCTGGTTGACAATGAGGTGGTGATCGAGCGTTTGGATGAGCCGGACAAGTCGGCATTAAAACCGGCCGCGGCGCCGAACGCGGCTCCGCCCAATCCTATCGACGCCAAACGCATCGAAGCGGAAAACCTGGTGCTGGAAGCCTGGGCGCTCAGCGACAGCGCGGCGCAGACCTTTATCAAACGGGTGGGTGATGCCGCCGCCCGCTGGGATTTGCAGGTTCGCGAGCCCAAAGTGACTTTCGGCAAAGGACCGCTGCAGAGCAACGGCTTCAGTATTTCCTTGCGGCTGGTCAAATTGGCCGAGCCGGACGGCAAAATCATTCGTTTATCCAATCCAAACCCCCATGAAACTACCCCCTTTGAGTAAGCGCGAACAATGGTTATCGGCCTTGGCTATCGGCGTGATCGTCATCGGCGGATACGCCGGGTTGCGCTGGGTGCCGGCCAACCGGGAAATCGGCCAATTGCAACAAACGGCGGAAGCCACCGATAAGCGCCTGCGTACCGCCGAGATCCCGGAAGAACCGGATGAGGACATCGAGCGTTTGAAGAGCCAATTAGCGGAACAAGAGCGTTTGCTGGCGGCTATCAAGGAGCAGTCGGACAGTGTGGAAAAACATCTGGCGCCGGACGACTCGCAGTTTCTGATCGTGAATATTTCCAAAGTGGCGCGCGATGCGCAGATTCATGTGCGCGCCAACGAGGTTTTCAAAGCGGCGGTAAGCAACAATGCCGCGCCGGTTGCGGCGGCACCGGCAACCACCAAGAAAAGCCGGAAAAACAAACCGGCGACGGTGACGCCGGCCGCTGCCGCTGCGCCCATCGCTGCGGTGATTCCGCCGTTGAGTGCTGGTTGGGTGGCGCGCATGTCGCCGGGGTCGTTGTTGGAAAGACCGTTGCGGCGCCTGGAGGTGGAGGGCACCTATCTGGCTTTGAACCGGTTTATTCACGATTTGGATCGGCTGCCGTTTCAAGTGGCGGTGCTGCGTATCAGCGTCGAGCGCATGCCGGCGTTGGCCATGCCCGGCTATCCGCAATCTTTGTTGGCCGAAGTGATTTTGGCGTTGTAAGCGTATGGCTATCAATGACGAACATCTCTTGGAAGCCGGTGTGCGCTGTGGCTTGATTGAAGCTGCGCAATTGGAACGCCTGCGTCTGGAAGCCCGCCGGCAACGCTTGAGTTTGCTAAGCATGGTTCAGGCCCATTATCGTTTTCCCTTATCGGCCTTGCACCGGGCGGTGGCCGAGCAATACGGTGTGCAGTATGTCGATCTGGATACGCTACAGGTGGAAAACACCTTGTTAAAAAAAATTCCGCCCAGTCTGGTACAGCGCAAATTGCTGTTGCCGGTGAGTGATGGTGAACAGGTGTTACTGATCTGCGGCGATCCGGGCGACCGGGGTGGCATCGATTCGGTGCAACGCTTGTTGGGGCAGGTATTGCCGCTGGCAATGGCCGATCTGGCTTTATTGCAATTAAAGGTAAAGCAGGCATTGGCCGGAAAATCGGCGCCGGAACAAAGCGGCGCTGTGACAGCGGAGACCGATACCGATTTGGTGGCGATGCTGGACGGTATTATCCGCGAAGCCTATTTTTACCGGGCCTCGGACATTCACTTATTGCCGGATGCGCAAGGTCTGCGGGTTCGTTTGCGGGTGGACGGCAAATTGCGCGACTTTCCGTTGGTCGCCAACGCCGGCGCGGCGGCTGCTTTGGTGTCGCGGGTCAAGGTGCTGGCCGGCTTGGATATAGCCGAACAGCGCATGCCGCAAGACGGCGGTTTTTCTTATCATTTGCCTAAGCCTATTGATAAGGGCTTTAACATTCGGGTGGCGACGGCGCCGACCCGGCTGGGCGAACGGATGACGCTGCGGCTGCTCGGCCAAGAGGCGTTCGGCTTGACGCTGGCCGATTTGGGCATGATGGAAGACGACTTACAGCATTTTCGCAAGGTGATCCACCGCCCCTATGGCATGGTGCTGCTGACCGGTCCGACCGGGAGTGGTAAATCGACCACCTTGTTCGCCGCGCTCCAGGAAATCAACCGCGCCGACATCAACATCATGACCGTGGAGAACCCGATCGAATATGTGATGCACGGGGTTTCTCAATTGCAGACCGGGCCGAAAGTCAGCTTTGCTGACGCCCTGCGCTCGTTTTTGCGGCACGATCCGGATGTGCTGATGGTAGGCGAGATTCGCGACCCGGAAACCGCCGATGTGGCGGTAAAAGCGGCCATGACCGGGCATTTGGTGTTTTCGACGCTGCACACCAACAACGCGGTGAGCGCTGTCACGCGCTTGATCGACATCGGTTGCGAACCGTTCCTGATCGGTTCCACGGTGGCGGCGGTTATTGCCCAGCGTTTGGTGCGCCGCTTATGCGGGCATTGCCGCAAATCACGCTTGGCGACGCCAGCCGAGCTGGCGGAACTGGGGCGGGATGACGATGCCGTGCAGATTTACGAACCGGGCGGTTGCGTGATCTGCCAGGGCAGCGGTTTTCGCGGCCGGCTGGGATTGTTCGAAACCCTGTGGCTGGATGAAACTCTGGCACGCTTGGTGGCGCGCGGTACCGATGAGGAAACCTTGGAAGCCAGTGCCGGCGAGCGGCTGAGTTTTATGTGGGAGGACGGCTGCCGTAAAGTGCTGTTGGGCATGACTACGTTGGACGAGTTACGCGATGTGGCGGTCCACAAAACCCGCGGTATGCGCGGCGTAAACTGAGATGGCTGAATTTGTTTACACCGCCTTGGATGAGCGCGGCAACGAGGTCGGCGGCCGCTTGCAAGCCGACGATATGGGTAATGCCGCATCACAATTGCGCCAGCGCGGTTTGCGAGTATTGGCGTTGCGGCAGGGGCGCGGCAGTAGCGGCTTTTTCGGGCAGGCCAATTTCTCGGACTGGTTGGCCTCGCAACGTTCGGTAACGAACACGGCGCTGATATTCTTTTTCAGGCAAATGAGTTTTATGCTGCGGGCTGGCTTGCCGGTGGCGCAGGCACTGGAGCTGGCCCAGGCGCAATTAACCAATCCGCGCTTGAATTTGACTTTACGCCTGATGCTGAAAGACATTCGGGTTGGCCAATCGCTGTCGTCGGCGATGAGTAAGCACAAGGCGGTGTTTCCGGAAATGGCAATCAATTTGGTGGTTGCCGGCGAAACCACGGGCGATTTGGACCAAATCATGGAAAGGCTGGCGATACATCTGGATAAAAGAGCCGCTTTGCGGGCGCAGACCATCAACGCGATGATTTATCCGGCGATTGTGGTGCTGGCGGCAATCGGCGTCGGCATTTTCATGGTGGTGAAAATCATCCCCAAATTCAGCAAGTTTTTGATGGGCAAAGGTAAAGCCTTGCCGCCGTCTACCCAGTTGCTGGTGGATATATCGGACTTCGTGCGCCAGCATGGCCTGTGGCTGGTCGGCGGTGCGGCGGCTTTGCTGCTGCTGGTGATATTGATTTATCAAACCCGTAACGGCCGTTTGTGGATAGACCGGCTGTTGCTGCGGCTGCCGGTGATCGGCTCGTTGCTGGTGACCGGTGCCATGGCGCAGATGAACTGGGCGCTGTCGATTTTGCTGCGTAGCGGTGTGACGGTGTTTGAAGCGTTGAAAATTACCGCTAATTTGCTGGGCAACCGGGTTTATGTCGATCAGTTGCTGGCCGCATCGAACCAGATTTTAGAGGGGCGGGATATTGCGCGCAGCATCGATCATCCACGCATTCCGCCGCTGGTGGTGCAGATGGTTGCAGTAGGCGAAGGGACCGGGGCGCTGGACGAGGTGTTACAGGAACTGGGGCTTTATTACGAAAAGCTGTTGGAAATTGCGATCAAGCGCCTGTCGGCCCTGATCGAGCCGGTGATGATTTTGGTCATAGGCTTGATGGTGGGCTTTGTCTATTACGCATTCTTTCAAGCCTTATTCTCTTTGGTATCGGGGCATTAAATGAGTTTGTCGAATTCAATCAAGCCGATTGCCGGCCTTGTTTTTTCAATGGCGGCACTAGCCGCGCAGGCTCTGGAAGCGCCGGCCACGCCGCTGCCGTTGACGCCTGCGGCGCCGAAGCAGTTGCGCGATCCGTTCACGCCCAGCGAACTGATGTACGAAACCGCTAGTGCGCAAGGGGGCTCAACGGCTGGCGCTTATGGGTTTATGCCGAATCAAGAAACCATGAAGGTGCCTAACCTTAAACTACGCGGCTTATTGAATCCGACCGGCAAGGCCTTTATTGCTCTTTTGGAAGTCAGCGGTGTCGGTACTTTTATGGTGCGCGAGGGCGATGAATTCAATTTCGACCCCTCGCAACCCAAGAACGCCATCCGCGTCAGTAAAATTACCCGGCTGAGTGTGACCGTTGAAACCGGTACCTTGGGTTCGATCAGAGTATTGCGCTGAGCGGTTTTAGATAGGGTTTACTGATTGAGTATGTTTAGGTTGACGGCAATGTGGGCCAATTCGGTGGTGGTCTGCACCTGCAGTTTTTTCTTGATTTGCGTCGCGTAGTTGGCGATGGTTTTATTGCCCAAACACAGGTGAATGGAAATTTTCGAGACCGTCAGGCCTTGGGCCAGTAGCCGGAAAATATCGAACTCGCGCGGCGAGAATGCATCGATCAGCGCTTGATACTGCGCATTGGCGGAAGGCTCGTCCGCGGGTTTAAGCAGGCCGGGTTCCGTATAACCTTTACCTTGCATAATGCTTTCTATCGCCGGTAACAATAGATTCGGCGCCATGTTTTTAGTGATGTAACCTTGCGCGCCGGCATCCAAGGCACGCCGTACGTAAACTTGCTCGTGATAGATGCTGTATACCAAAATCCGCGCATTAGCATCCCGCGCGACGATCCGGCGAATGGCTTCCAGACCGCCGATTCCCGGCATGGATAAATCCATGACCACCAGATCCGGCTTGGAGTCGCCATAAAGCTGAATGGCTTGTTCGCCGCGTTCCGCTTCGGCGATGACTTCGACATTGCCACTAACCGACAACAGCATGCGAAATCCTGCGCGTACCACAGCATGGTCGTCGACTAACAATATTTTTAGGGTGTTGCTCATGGCAGCGGTGGAATGGGTGGTGTCATAAATTTCGAAACGGGGCTCTGGATATAAGCTGCTGTTTCGGCCTTAAAATTGACGGCTATTATCCGGGAGGAAATTCCTGGATTGATGCGGGAAAAATTCTTTTTCTGAGCCGGGAAAATGCAGGAGTGGGAATTGCAACTGGCTATGTCAACCTATCGCTTCGGTTGGCCATTCGGCGCTGGACGCGATTAGTTTAATTCGGCCAATAACTGAGCGATCATGCCGTTGGCCTGGTTCAAATAACCGCTGCCGAACAGGTTGAGATGGTTGAGGATGTGGTAAAGGTTGTAAAGGGTTTTACGGGTTTTGTAGCCAGGGTCCAGCGGATATTCGGCTTGATAAGCCGCATAAAAATCGCGGCTGAAGCCGCCGAATAATTCGGTCATGGCCAGGTCCGCTTCGCGGTCGCCGTAATAGCAAGCCGGGTCGAAGATTATCGGTTGTCCTTGCTTATCCGAGGCAGCATTGCCGCCCCATAAGTCGCCGTGCAGTAAGGATGGGTGTGGGTGGTAGTCGCTGAAAAAAACGCCAATGTTCTCCAGCAGTTTAGAGCCTTGCGTTTGCAGCGTGCCGAGATAACCTTTGGCGGCGGCAAACCGTAATTGTTTGCCCAAACGTTGTTGTCGCCAAAACTCGACCCAATCGTCGTGTCTGGCGTTATGTTGCGGCGTGGAGCCTATGGTGTTATCGATGGGCCAGCCGAAATAGGCTTGTGGTCGCTGGTGCAGCAAGGCCAGTTGTTCTCCGAATAAGCTGGCGCTGCGGCTATGCAACGCGCCCAATTCGATGAATTCCAGCACCAGATAAGCGTGTTGTTGACATTCGCCAAAGCAAATCACCCTGGGCACGCGCACCGCGCCTATGTCGGCCAACTCGCGTAAGCCGGCCGCTTCCGCTACAAACATCTTCGCCAGGCTCGCCCGGTTTAGTTTGATAAACCAGTCGATATTGGCGGCTTGCAGCCGGTAGGCGCTATTGATGTCGCCACCGCCGATACTGCTTAGGCGGTGGTTACTTAGCGATTGGCCGGTTTGGGTTTGAAGATGGCTAACTAACGGTTGCAGCGCGACCATGGTTAATTACTTTGCTACTTTGCCCAACTGTCGCGCAAGGTCACGGTACGGTTAAACACCAGTTTTTCCGCTGTGCTGTCAGCATAGTCCAGGCAAAAATAACCGGTGCGCTCAAATTGATAACGGGTATCCGGCGTGGCATTGACCAGGCTGGCTTCCACCCGGCAATCAGTCAACACTTCCAGCGAATTGGGATTGATGCCGTCCAGGAAATTATCCAGCGTGTCCGGATTGGGGTGGCTGAACAAGCGGTCGTATAAACGCAGTTCGGCGGGCAGGGCGTGTTGTTCAGAAACCCAATGGATTACGCCTTTTACTTTGCGGCCTTCGGGGTTTTTGCCTAAGGTGGCCGGATCGTAGCTGCAACGCAGTTCGATGATATTGCCGGCGTCGTCTTTAATCGCCTCCTCGCATTTGATCACGTAAGAACCGCGCAAGCGCACTTCACCGCCCGGCACCAAACGTTTGAAGTCTTTAGGCGGGTTTTCCATGAAATCGTCTTGTTCGATCAGGATGGTTTTGGAAAAGCTGACTTCCCGGCTGCCCATTTTCGGTTTTTGCGGATGGTTGGCGATTTGATAAGTTTCGGTTTTACCGTCTTCCCAGTTGCCGATCACCACTTTTAAGGGTCTCAACACAGCCATCGCTCTGGGCGCGCGTTCGTTCAAGTCTTCGCGGATGCAGTTTTCCAAGACACCCATTTCGATCCAGGAATCGTTTTTGGTGACGCCGATGCGTTCGCAGAAATCGCGAATCGCTTCCGGCGTAAAACCGGCTCGGCGTAGGCCGGAAATGGTCGGCATGCGGGGATCGTCCCAGCCGTTGACGTGCTTTTCGGTGACCAGTTGCAGCAATTTACGCTTGCTGACGATGGTATATTCCAATTGCAGGCGCGCGAACTCAATTTGTTGCGGATGGCAAGGGGTTTGCAACTTGTCCAGCACCCAGTCGTATAAAGGGCGGTGATCTTCAAATTCCAGGGTGCAGATCGAGTGGGTGATGCCTTCCAAAGCATCGGAAATGCAATGGGTGTAGTCGTACATCGGATACAAACACCAGGCATCGCCGGTGCGTTGGTGATGGACGCGGCGGATGCGGTAGATGGTCGGGTCGCGCATATTGATGTTGGGTGAGGCCATATCGATTTTAGCGCGCAGCACATATTGGCCGTCGGCAAATTCGCCGGCGCGCATACGGGTGAACAAATCCAGGTTTTCTTCGATGGAGCGGCTACGGTCTGGGCTTTCTTTGCCGGGTTCGGTCAAGGTGCCGCGGTCGGCGCGCATTTGTTCAGGCGTCGAGCTATCCACATAGGCATCGCCTTGTTTAATCAACTGCACCGCGTAAGCGTAGAGTTGTTCGAAATAGTCGGAAGCGTGATATTTTCCGGCCCATTTAAACCCTAACCATTGCACGTCGCGTTCGATGGCTTCCATATATTCGACGCTTTCTTTTTCCGGGTTAGTGTCGTCGAAGCGCAAATTGCAAGTGCCGTTGTTTTCGGCTGCCAGCGTGAAATTGAGGCAAATCGATTTGGCGTGGCCGATGTGCAGATAACCATTGGGCTCGGGAGGAAAGCGGGTGGCGACTTTGCCGTTGTTTTTGTTGGCGGCTAGATCGGCGGCAATGATGTGTCTGATAAAGTTGGATGAAACTGGGCTATCGGAAGCTGACATGTTCGAGTAAATGGCTGTGGTTATTTATGAGGTGGGCGGCGAATATCGGGTCAGTCGCCATTTTAACGAGTTTGGTCGGAATTCGTAAAGGCGGCATCATCAGCCGATTTTGCATCAAAATTGACGCAGAATTCATCGTAAACAATTGTATTAAAAGATTTTTACTAAATTATTAGCACTCTTGTTGATCGAGTGCTAGAATTTGGTCATCGTTAATTTATTCCACCGGAAACGAGGGTGATATGAACAATAGCTTGGCTTTACCGATCAATTTATCGGTTGGGACGTTTGATTCTTATTTAAGCCTGATATCTCAAATGCCCAAACTCAGCGTTGAGCAGGAGCAAGACCTGGCGTTGCGTTACCGGGATGAAGGCGATCTGAACGCCGCGCGCGAGCTGGTGATGTCTAATCTGCGTTTTGTGGCGCATGTGGCCAGAGGCTATGCCGGTTACGGCTTGCCATTGGCGGACATTGTGCAGGAAGGCAACATCGGCTTGATGAAAGCGGTAAAACGTTTCGACCCGGACATGGGCGTGCGTCTGGTGTCTTTTGCCGTACATTGGATCAAAGCTGAAATCCACGAATATGTGATCAAAAACTGGCGCATTGT
>Ga0123397_111578_pt1 | contig 25255 bp, 18 predicted proteins | sample T10HLNH4metaT_FD_89925 | JGI IMG/M metagenome (GOLD analysis project Ga0123397, IMG submission 89925) | Methane-oxidizing artificial microbial communities from Washington, USA to study methane cycling - T10-HLNH4 metaT (Metagenome... ... | reverse complement strand
GCTGATGGTGCGCAACAAGATGAAGGCCAAGGAAGCGGCCGGCGGCAAGAAGACGCTGCTGCTGGGCCCGAACTGCCCGGGCCTGATCACGCCGGACGAAATCAAGATCGGCATCATGCCGGGCCACATCCACAAGAAGGGCCGCATCGGCGTGGTCAGCCGCTCCGGCACGCTGACCTACGAAGCGGTTGGCCAGCTGAGCGAGATCGGCCTCGGCCAGTCGAGCGCGGTCGGCATCGGTGGCGACCCGATCAATGGGCTCAAGCATATAGACGTGATGCGCATGTTCAACGACGATCCGGACACCGACGCGGTGATCATGATCGGCGAGATCGGCGGTCCGGACGAAGCCGAGGCAGCGCAGTGGTGCAAGGCCAACATGAAGAAGCCCATCGTCGGCTTCATCGCCGGCGTCACCGCGCCCCCGGGCAAGCGCATGGGCCACGCTGGTGCGCTGATCTCGGGCGGTGCCGACACCGCCGACGCCAAGCTCGCCATCATGGAAGAGTGCGGCTTCACCGTGACGCGCAATCCGTCGGAAATGGCCAAGCTGCTGAAGGCCAAGCTCTGACCGGGTGATCCGTATCCGGTACGGACGCGGCTGAAAAGGCCACCGCGCAGGCGGTGGCCTTTTCATTTGTGCCCTTCATAAGGGTCTGTCGGTAGAATCCGCGCTTTCGCAATCCGGGCGCAACACACGATGGACTTTACTTCTCCCGAGTTCTGGCTCGCCGTCGGCCAGATCATCATGATCGACATCCTGCTGGGCGGTGACAACGCGGTCGTGATCGCGCTGGCCTGCCGCAAGCTGCCGCCGGCGCAGCGCAAACTCGGCATCATGTGGGGCACGGCCGGTGCGGTACTGCTGCGCGTCATCCTCATCATGTTCGCGCTCACCCTGCTCAAGGTGCCTTTCCTGAAGGTGGTCGGCGCAGTGCTGCTGCTATGGATCGGCATCAAGCTGCTGATGCCGGAAGACGAGGACGAACACGCCAACATCGCGTCCAGCGACAAGCTGTGGGGTGCGGTCAAGACCGTCATCGTGGCCGATCTGGTCATGAGCGTGGACAACGTGATCGCGATCGCCGGCGCGGCCGAGGGCGCGGGTGGAGACCATCAGCTGCCGCTGGTGGTGTTCGGTCTGCTGGTGTCGATTCCGATCATCGTGTGGGGCAGCCAGATCGTGCTGGGCCTGATGACCCGCTTTCCCTTCATCGTCACGCTGGGCGCCATGCTGCTCGGCTGGATCGCCGGTACCATGCTGGTGACCGATCCGGGTGTGCTGCCCTACATGCCGCTCGATCCGGCGAGCACCGAAGCGCGGCCGGAGGTGACCGATCTGGTGCGCTACGGCGCCGGCGTGATCGGCGCACTCCTCGTGCTGGCAGTTGGCAAGATCATTGCAGCCCGCCAGAAGCCGGTCGATTTCCCGATCCAGTAAGGCAGGCTCGTGGCGCTCTACCTCACCGAGGACGAAGTCCGGCAGGTGCTGACGCTGCCGGATGCGCTGGCGGCGGTCGAACAGGCGCATCGCTGGCACGCGACCGGCGAGGCCATCGATACGCCGCGGGCGCGCAGCCGCACACCGACTTCGGCGCTGCACATGCTGCACGGCGCGGTGCAGCCGCTGGGCGTCATCGGCTACAAGAGCTATACCACCAGCCGCGAGGCGGCGCGCTTCTGGGTGCATCTGTTCGACGCCGCCAACGGTCGCCCGCTGGCGGTGATTGAAGCCGACTACCTCGGCATGATGCGCACCGGCGCCACCGGTGGCCTGTCGGCCCGGGTGCTCGCGCGGACCGATGCCCGCGAAGCGCTGGTGTTCGGCGCCGGCTGGCAGGCGCGCAGCCAGATTGCTGCGCTGTGCGCGGTGCGTGACATCGCCCGGGTGAAGGTGGTCGCCCGCCGGCGTGAGCGGCTGGAAGCCTTCTGCGCCGAGCAGTCCGCGCTGCTCGGCCGCGCTGTCGAACCGGCGGACAATGTCGAGGCGGCAGTCCGCGGCGCCGACGTCGTGGTCACCATCACTACGGCCTCCGAGCCACTGTTCGATGGCCGCTGGCTGAGCGACGGTACCCATGTCACTGCTGCCGGCTCGAACGCGCTCATCCGCCGCGAAATCGACGAAGCCACGATACGCCGCGCCGCCGTGGTGGCGGTGGATGCCCGCGCCACCGCGCTGCGCGAATCCGGCGATCTGCTGCCGGCGTTGGAAAAGGGTCGCCTGTCCGAATACGGCATGATCGAACTGGGCGAACTGCTGACCGGCATGCGGCCTGGGCGTCGCGGCGACGCCGACGTGACGCTGTTCGAGTCGCAGGGCATGGCGATACAGGATCTGGTGCTGGCGCACCGGGTGCTGGACCAAGCCCGCGCGGCCGGTCTGGGTCGCGAACTGCCTTATTGAGCCGAGCCGGCGACGCCGGATGGCAATTCGGCACCCCAAGCGTGAAATTCCACCGCCCACGCGCAGCCGTCGTTTGACTGTGTTGAGGCGGAACTGCAAGAATATGTGACAGACGCCTGTTTTTCCGCGTGACTTGTCGCGTGGAAAGCCGGACGGCATCCATACAACAAGCTGACAGGCGCCATCCCCTCGGGCGAGGACGCCAAGCATTTGCGGGGGGTGAGCGTGACCAAGGCCGCTATCTGGAAGACCGACTGGTTTCTTGGCGCCGCCATCAGCCTCCTTTTCCTGTTTTCCGCGCAGTCCGACCTGATCCAGAGTCTGGAGCGTAAGGCGTACGACGTCGGGGTCGGCGCCACCCAGCGCAGCCCCAGTTCACGCATCGCCATCATTGCGATCGACCAGCAGAGCATCGACAACATCGGTCGCTGGCCCTGGTCGCGCGATGTGCATGCGCGCATGATCGACCGGCTGGCGCAGGCACAGGCCAAGGTGGTCGGCACCACCATTTTCTTCGCCGAACCGCAGATCGATCCGGGGCTGGCCTACATCAACAAGCTGCTGGCGATCGAAAGCCAGACCCGCGCTGCAGCGGTCGACGGTGAGACGCAGCCGTCCCCGCCGGGCGAAGCGCTGCAGGCATTCTCCGCGGTGCTGCACGAGGCGGAAAACGCGCTGAACACCGACCGGCTGCTGGCAGCCAGCATCGGCAAGGCCGGCAACGTGGCGCTGCCCATGCTGTTCCAGGATGGCGAACCCCAGGGTCGGCCGGACCGACCGCTGCCGGATTTCGTGCGCGCGATGGCGCTGAAGAACGTGGCCGGCACCGAGCCGTTGCCGCCGCTGACGCTGGACGTCGCGGCCGGCGTGATCGAGCCGCTGGGCAAGGTGGCGGCGGCGGTTGGTCACCTCAATCCGTCGATCGACCGCGACGGCGGCCTGCGGGTACAGCCGCTGGTGATGACGCACTTCGACCAGTTCTATCCGTCGCTGCCGCTGCTGATCGCGGCGAAGAGCCTCAATCTGGGCGTGGACGATATCCGCGTGAAGCTGGGCGAATCGGTGTCGCTGGGCCGGCTCAACATCGCCACCGACCCCGGTCTGGGCATGTACAGCTTCTACTACCGCGGCGAGGGCGGGAAGCCGGCTTTCCCGGTCGATTCCTTCTTCGACGTCATGAGCGGCAAGATTCCGCTCGACAAGTATCGCGACAAGATCGTGCTGATCGGCCAGACCGCGCCCGGCATCGGCAATTTCTATGCGACGCCGGTATCGCCGGCCATGTCCTCGGTCGAGGTGATGGCACACGGGCTGTCCAGCATCCTGCAGGAGCATTTCTTCGTGTCGCCGTCGTGGGGGTGGGCCGCCGAGTTCAGCATCTTCCTGCTGGTCGCGCTCTACCTCATCGTGCTGCTGCCGCGGCTGAAAGCCGGTCTCGGCGCTGCCGTCACCGCCGGCCTGTTCGTCGCGCTGCTGGCAGCCCATTTCGTGCTGATGACCGGTCAGCTGATGTGGTTGCAGCTGATGCTGCCGGCCACGCTGCTGCTGGTCGGTCACCTGCTGCTGACCACCAAGCGCTTCCTGGTGACCGAGCGCGGCAAGGTGAAATCGGACGAACAGTCCGCCGAATCCAACCGCATGCTGGCGCTGGCGTTCCAGGGTCAGGGCCAGCTCGACATGGCCTGGGACAAGTTCCGTCTTGTGCCGCTGTCCGACGCCGTGATGGAAAACCTGTACAACCTTGCGCTCGATTTCGAGCGCAAGCGTCAGTTCAACAAGGCGGAAACCGTGTTCCGCCACATGGCCGAGTTCAATCCGAAGTTCAAGGATCTGGAAACCCGGGTCAAGCGCGCGAAAGCCATGTCGGAAACCGTCATGCTGGGTGGCGCCGGGGCGGGGCGCACCAACGCCAGCATCCTGGAGGACGGCACGGTCGAGAAGCCGATGCTGGGGCGTTACCAGGTCGAGAAGGAACTGGGCAAGGGCGCCATGGGCGTGGTCTACCTGGGCCGCGATCCGAAGATCAACCGCGTGGTCGCAATCAAGACCATGGCGCTGTCGCAGGAATTTGACGAGGAAGAACTGGCGGACGTGAAGGAGCGCTTCTTCCGCGAGGCTGAAACCGCCGGCCGGCTCAACCATCCTCACATCGTCACCATCTTCGATGCGGGCGAGGAGCACGATCTCGCCTACATCGCGATGGAGTTCCTGAAGGGCCGCGACCTGGTGCCGCAGACCAAGCCGGGCCACCTGCTGCCGCTGCCCAGGGTGATGGACATCGTTGCCCGGGTCGCCGAGGCACTGGCCTACGCCCACGGCAACAACGTGGTGCATCGCGACGTGAAGCCGGCCAACATCATGTACGAAGCCGAGTCGGATCAGGTGAAGGTGACCGACTTCGGCATCGCCCGCATCACCGACTCGTCGCGCACCAAGACCGGCATGGTGCTGGGTACGCCGTCCTACATGTCGCCGGAGCAGCTGGCCGGCAAGAAGATAGACGGGCGCTCCGACCTGTTCTCGCTGGGCGTGATGCTGTTCCAGCTGGTGTGCGGCAAGCTGCCGTTCGAAGGCGATTCGATGGCACAGCTCATGTTCCGCATCGCCAATGAGCCGCACCCGGACATCCGCGACCTGCGGCCGGACGTGCCGGACTGCCTGTCCGCCATCATCGATCGCGCGCTGGCCAAGGACGTGGAGGCGCGCTACCAGTCCGGCAACGACATGGCGGCCGATCTGCGCGCCTGCGCCGGCTCCCTTTCACAATCCCTCTCCCAGGTCGATTTCAGCCTCTGACATGACTCCGGATCTCAGCCCCGCTCTTCAGATGGTCAGCCGTACCGACCCGGGCATGGTACGCACCCACAACGAGGACGCGGTCGCCGTCCAGCCCGCGCTTGGCCTGGCCATACTGGCCGACGGCATGGGTGGCTACAACGCTGGCGAAGTCGCCAGCGGCATGGCGACCGCAGTCATCGGTACCGAGCTCGAACAGGGTCTGCGCGAAGGCCGCCGCAACGTATCCGAACTGCTGGAGGCGGTGATCGGCCACGCCAACGAATCGATCTACCGCGCAGCGGAGAGCCAGCCCCAGTACGCGGGTATGGGCACCACGCTGGTGATGGCCGCCTTCCACGATGACCATGTATCTGTCGCGCATATCGGCGACTCCCGCATGTACCGGCTGCGCGGCGGTGTTTTCGAGTGTGTCACCCGCGATCACTCGCTGTTGCAGGAGCAAATCGACAGCGGCATGATTACGGAGGAAGAGGCGCGTCGTTCCCAGAACAAGAATCTGGTCACCCGCGCGCTTGGCGTCGATCCGGTGGTGGAACCGGAAATCCATACCTATGCAGTCGAACCCGGCGATGTCTATCTGTTCTGTTCGGACGGTCTGAACGACATGGTCGAGAGCGACGACATCGCGCTCACCCTGCAGGCCCTGTCCGCCAATCTGGATCTTGCCGCAGAACAGCTGGTGCAGATGGCCAACGACAATGGCGGGCGCGACAACGTTTCGGTAATCCTGGTCAAGGTATTGCAGCCCTTTCCTGCCGCGCCCCGCGGCTGGCTGGCGCGTCTGCTCGCATGGTTGAAGTGAAGGACTGGAAAATGGCAAAACTCATACTCAGCATGGATGGTCTGGTCCTCAAGGAGCTGCCGCTCGCGAAGGAGCGCACGACCATCGGCCGCAAGCCGCACAACGACATCCAGATCGACAATCTCGCGATCAGCGGCGAACACGCGGTGATCGTGACCATCCTCAACGATTCCTTCCTCGAGGATCTGAACAGCACCAACGGCACCTATGTGAACGGCCAGCCGATCAAGAAGCACTTCCTGCAGAACAACGACGTGGTCGAACTGGGCAAGTACCGCCTGAAGTACATCAACGAAACGCCGGTGCAGGCACAGTCTCCGGATTTCGAGAAGACCATGGTTCTGCGGCCCGACATGATGCGCAAGCCTCCGGCCGAAGCGCCGACCGCGCCGCCGGTGGTGCCGGTGCGCGCGCCGACCGAAACCCAGGCCGGTTTCCGCGCATCGGTGCCTGCCGGTACTTCGATGGGCGGCGCGATTCCGCCGGCCCCGGTGTCTGCGCCCGCCCCTGCTCCGGCCGCCGCACCGCCGAGTCAAATTGGCGCCATCCAGATCCTGAACGGCGCCAATGCCGGCCGCGAACTGGAACTGACCAAGACCCTGACCACGCTCGGCAAGCCCGGCCTTCAGGTCGCGGTGATCACCCGCCGTCCGCAGGGCTATTTCATCACCCACGTCGAAGGCGCCAGTTTCCCCATCGTCAATGGCAGCCAGCTTGATGCCCAGGCCCATCCGCTGAGCGATCACGACGTGATCGAGATTGCCGGCGTGAAGATGGAGTTCTTCCTGAAGCGCTGACGGCTTCCAACCCTTTCCGCCCATGCCGCGGCTCCTGAAGCCCTGCGCCGCCGGACCCGCTACGGGCCGGCTGCGCATTGACGGTTCCGCGCGCCGGGGAGGCCGACGGTGAATTCACATCTGCTGCGTTACGGCCTCGGCCTGGTACTGATGGCCGTGCTGCTCGGCCATGCCGCCCGGCTCTACCAGTTGCCGGTGCTGGGCAATCTGGATCACATCGCCTACGACACCAAGCTGCACCTGACCATGCCGCGGGTGCGTGACGAGCGGGTGGTCATTCTCGACATCGACGAGCGCTCGCTGGCCGAGATCGGCCGCTGGCCCTGGGGACGTGAGCGGCTGGCCGGTCTGATGGACACCCTGTTCGACCACTACGGCGTGATGCTGCTCGGCGTGGACGTGGTGTTCGCGGAGCCGGATACCAGTTCCGGCCTCGCCACGCTGGACGCGCTGGCCAAGGGGCCGCTCGCCGGCGACGCCGGTTTCCGCGCTGCGCTCGACGAACTGCGCCCGAAGCTCGATTACGACAGTCTTTTCGCGACCTCGCTGGACAAGCGGCCGGTTCTGCTGGGTTACTACTTCAGCGACCGCAGTGACGGCCAGAGCAGTGGCGCACTGCCGGATCCAGTGCTGCCGGCCGGTACCTTCCGCGGCCGCAACATCGCCTTCGCCAGCTTCAACAGCTTCGGCGCCAATCTTCCGCGCTTCCAGTCGGCGGCCATGGGCGCCGGCCATTTCAATCCGATGCCGGATTTCGACGGTCTCAACCGCCGGGTGCCGATGCTGGTCGAACACAAGGGCGCCTATTACGAATCGCTGTCGCTGGCCATCGTGCGCACCCTTCTGGGCAGTCCGCGGCTGGTGCCGGGCTATGCGGAAGGCGGCTTCTTCGGCGTGTCCGCACGCGATTACGGTGGTCTCGAATGGCTGGAACTGCCGTCCGCGCGGGGGACGCTGCGCATTCCGGTCGATGAGAACGTGGCCGCGCTGATTCCCTACCGGGGTCCGCAGGGCAGTTTCGCCTATTACTCGCTGGCCGACGTGCTGGCCGGCAAGACACCGGTCGAGGCGCTGAAGGGCAAGGTGGCGCTGCTCGGTACCACCGCACCGGGCCTGCTCGATCTGCGGGCGACGCCGGTCGGCAGCACCTACCCGGGGGTGGAAATCCACGCCAATCTGATCGCCGGCATGCTCGATGGCCGGATCAAGCACCGGCCGCAGTACGTGACCGGCTTCGACGTGGTCGTGCTGCTGCTGGTCGGCGGTCTGCTGCTCTGGCTGCTGCCCCGGCTGTCGCCGCTCAACGCCACGCTGCTGTCCGGCGGCACGCTGGTGCTGCTGGTAGGCATGAACTTCGCGTTCTGGCAGTACGCGGATTTCGTGCTGCCGGTGGCGGCCGGCCTGCTGCTGGTGGTCGGCCTCTACGCGCTGAACATGTCCTACGGCTATTTCTTCGAATCGCGCTCCAAGCGCCAGTTCGCCCGCATGTTCGGACAGTACGTACCGCCCGAACTGGTCGAGGAAATGAGCCGCAACCCGGAGAACTACAGCATGGACGGCCGCAACGCGGAACTGACCATCCTGTTTTCAGACATCCGGGGCTTCACCAGCATTTCGGAAGGGCTGGAACCGAAGGAATTGACCCAGCTCATGAACGAATACCTGGGCGCAATGACTTTCGTCATTCAGGATCAGCGTGGAACGCTCGACAAGTACATCGGCGACGCCATCATGGCGTTCTGGGGTGCGCCGGTGAGCGACACCGATCACGCCAGTCACGGTGTGGTGGCGGCGCTGAAGATGCAGGCCCGGCTGGAAGAACTGAACCGCTCGCTGACCGCGCGTGGCTGGCCCGAACTGAAGATCGGCATCGGTCTGAACACCGGCACGGTCACCGTGGGCGACATGGGGTCGCCGGTACGCAAAGCCTATACTGTGATGGGCGACGCGGTGAATCTGGCTTCGCGGCTGGAGGGGCTGACCAAGCAGTATGGTGTTGGCATACTGGTGGGTGACGATACCCGGCGCGCCACCAAGGGCGTCGTGTTCCGGGAAATCGACCGTGTCCGGGTGAAGGGCAAGGACGAGCCGGTGTCCATCCACGAGCCGCTGGCGCTGGAGGCGGAATTCGACCGCGGCCGGGTCGAGGAGCTGAAGCTCTGGAACCAGGCTTTGCGGCAGTTCAGGGCGCAGGAGTGGGATCAGGCAGAACTGACTCTGTTCAATCTGCAACGGCTGGCACCGGACTGTCTGCTCTACAGTGCGTACGCGGAACAGATCGGTTATTACCGTCGTTCTCCGCCGGGCAGGGACTGGGACGGTGTGAGAGCCTTCGAAACGAAGTGATCAGGGACTGAGGTACGGGAACACAGATGAGGATACGGGTACTCGGCTGCAGCGGCGGCATCGGTGGGTCGCATCTGCGCACCACCTCGCTGCTTGTCGACGACGACATCCTGATCGACGCCGGTACCGGTGTCGGCGACCTGTCGATCGCCGAACTGGCCCGCATCGACCATGTGTTCGTGACTCACAGTCATCTCGATCACATCGCCTGTCTGCCGCTGATGATCGATACCGTGGGCGAACTGCGGACGCGTCCGCTCACGGTGTGGACCTCCGCCCCCACGCTCGAGGTGCTGCGCCGGCACATCTTCAACTGGTCGATCTGGCCGGACTTCACCGAAATTCCGTCGGTCGAGCGGCCTTTCATGTGTTTCCGCGAACTGCGGGTCGGCGACGAGATCGACATGGGCAACCGCGCGATCCGCGTGCTGCCGGCCCAGCACACGGTGCCGGCGGTCGGTTACGCGGTGCGCGGCCCGGGCGGTACGCTGGCCTTCTCCGGCGATACGACGGTGTGCGACGAATTCTGGGATGCGGTCAATGCGTTGCCGGATCTGCGTCACCTGATCATCGAAACCGCCTTCCCGGACCGTGATCGTCAGCTCGCGGTGATGTCCCGCCACCTGTGTCCCGACATGCTCGCCGGTGAGCTGGAGAAGCTGCGCCATGAGGCCGATATCTACATCACCCATCTGAAGCCGAGCCAGATGGACATCACCATGCGCGAGATCGCCGAAACGCTGGGCTCGCGCAGCCCGCGCATGTTGCGCAACAATCATGTATTCGATTTCTGACCGGTACACGCGCGACTGCGCGGCCCGGTCGGTCGGCAGTAACGGGGTGACGGAATGAGTGCAGTGGTGCCGCCGGCCAGCGATCTGGGCGCGATGAGCGATGTGTCGAGCCGGCTGGCGTTCTTCAAGAACCTGCAGGGCGTGACTACCAAGATTCACGCCACCACCAATATCGATGAAATCATGCTTGAACTGTCGCAGGAAATTTCTGCGCTGTTCAACGCCGACCGCCTCACGATCTACGTGATGGGCGAAGACCGGTCCACCATCGTGTCCAAGGTGAAGACCGGCCTCAATTCCTTCAAGGATCTGCGCCTGCCGCTGACCGAGCAGTCGATCGCCGGTTTCGTGGGCATGAGCCGCAAGCTGCTCAACCTGCGTGATGTGTACGACGAGGCCGAGCTGAAGTCACATTCGGCCAGCCTGAAATTCCTCGACGGCGTGGACAAGAAGACGGGCTATCGCACCAAGCAGATGCTGGTCGCGCCGATTCTCGATCCGGAAAAGAAGGATCTGCTGGGCGTGGTCCAGCTGATCAACAACAAGTCCGGCCAGCCCTTCTCCGCGTTGGCGGAAGAAGGCCTGCAGAGCATGGCGCATACGCTGGCCGTCGCTTTCCAGCAGCGCAACAAGCCGGCGCACGTGGTGAAGTCGAAGTACGACTACCTGGTGGTCGATGGCGTGATGTCGGCGCAGGAGTTCGATCTGGCCTCGCGTGCGGCGCGTCGCAAGGGTGTCGATATCGAGGATGTGCTGGCGCGGGACTTCCAGGTGAAGCAGCCGGCCATCGGCGCATCGCTGTCAAAGTTCTTCGGCGTGACCTACGAGCCGTTCAAGCCGGAGCGGGTCAAGCCCTTCGACCTGATCAAGAATCTCAAGCGCGAGTACCTCGAGGAACAGCAGTGGGTGCCGGTCGAAGAGGGCGCCGAAGGCATCGTGATCGCCGCGCTCGATCCGGAAAAGGTGAAGGGTTCGCGCGTCGTCAACAACATCTTCCCGAAGTCGAAACTGCTGTACCGGGTCACCACCACGCGCGAGTTCGTGCAGACGCTGGACCAGTTCTACGGTAGCACGATGGACGACACCAGCGTCGGCGACCTGCTGTCCGACATGCTGGGGGAGGAAGACGAGGCCATCGACAGCGGCGGCGATGATGTCACCGCTGCGGCCGACAACGAACTGGTGCGCCTGGTCAACAAGATCATCATCGATGCCTACCAGCAGGGTGCGTCCGACATCCACATCGAACCGCGGCCGGGCAAGGACAAGACCCAGATCCGCTTCCGCAAGGACGGCTCGCTGCACCCGTACATCGAAGTGCCGGCCAGCTATCGCAGCTCGCTGGTCACCCGGCTGAAGATCATGTGCGATCTCGACATTTCCGAGCGTCGCAAGCCGCAGGACGGCAAGATCAAGTTCCGCAAGTTCGGTCCGCTGGACATTGAACTGCGGGTGGCCACCATTCCTTCCGCCGGCGGCGTCGAGGACGTGGTGATGCGTATCCTCGCCGCCGGCGAGCCGATCCCGATCGACAAGCTGGGCGTGCTGCCGCACAACCTGTCGCGGCTGAAGGAGGCGGTCGGCAAGCCCTATGGCCTGTTCTTCGTGTGCGGTCCGACCGGCTCCGGCAAGACCACCACGCTGCACTCCATCCTCAGCTACATCAACACGCCGGAAACCAAGATCTGGACTGCCGAGGATCCGGTCGAAATCACCCAGAAGGGTCTGCGCCAGGTCCAGATCAACAAGAAGGCAGGCCTTGATTTTGCGGCCATCATGCGTGCCTTCCTGCGGGCCGATCCGGACGTGATCATGGTCGGCGAAATGCGTGACAAGGAAACGGTGGCCATCGGCATCGAGGCATCGCTGACCGGTCACCTGGTGTTCTCGACGCTGCACACCAACAGCGCGCCGGAATCCATCATCCGCCTGCTCGACATGGGCATGGACCCCTTCAACTTCGCCGATGCGCTGCTTGGCATCCTCGCCCAGCGTCTGGCCAAGAGGCTGTGCCCGAGCTGCAAGGAGGCCTACCACCCGGAAGCGGCGGAAATGAAGCACTTTCTCGACGAGTACTGCGAGGAGCTGCGCAACACCACCGACTTCAAGGTGGATGCCGAAGGCGCGATGGACCGCATCTTCAAGGCCTGGGCGAAGGCCTACGCCGACGACAAGGGCCGTTTCACGCTGTACCGGCCCAAGGGCTGCGCCGAGTGCAGCAACACCGGCTACCGTGGCCGGCTCGGTCTGCACGAACTGATGATCGGTACCGACCGCGTTAAGAAGAACATCCAGGAGCGTGAGCGTGTCGCCACACTGCTGGCCACCGCGCTGGAAGAGGGCATGCGCACTCTCAAGATGGACGGCATGGAGAAGGTGCTGTCCGGCGTGACCGACATGAAGCAGGTTCGCGCGGTCTGCATCAAGTAGGCCGCCGCCGCATGGACAAGCTCCAGGATCTGCTGCGCCGGCTCGAGGATCTCAACGAGATCGGCGCAGCGCTGTCCAACGAGCGCAATATCGACGCCCTGCTCGAAAAGATCCTGCTCGCCGCCAAGGCGATCACCCATGCCGACGGTGGCACGCTTTACCGCACCGACGACAGCGGGACCCATCTCCGTTTCGAAATCATGCGCACCGATTCGATCGGCATCGCGATGGGCGGGACCAGCGGCAAGCGCATCGTGTTTCCGCCGCTGCCGCTGCACCTCGCCGATGGCGCACCCAATCTGTCCATGGTGGCGGCCTACGCCGCACTGAAGCGGCAGACGGTCAACATTGCCGACGCCTACACCGCGGAAGGTTTCGATTTTTCCGGCACCCGCGCGTTCGATGCCCGTACCGGCTATCGATCGACCAGCTTCCTCACTGTGCCCATGATGAATCACGAGGGCAGGGTGATTGGGGTGCTGCAGCTGATCAATGCACTGGACCCGGTGACCGGCGCCGTCGGCGTGTTTTCAGACTCGGACCGCAAGCTGGCTGAATCACTGGCCTCCCAGGCGGCCATCGCGCTGACCAATCGGCTGCTGGTGAGCCAGCTCGAAGCGCTGTTCGAATCCTTCATCACGCTGATCAACAACGCGATCGACGAAAAGTCGCCCTATACCGGTGGCCACTGCCAGCGCGTACCCACGCTCACCATGATGCTGGCCGAGGCAGTTAACGACACCACCGAAGGGCCGCTGGCCGACTTCACGATGTCAGACGCCGACCGCTACGAACTCAAGATCGCCGGCCTGCTGCACGACTGCGGCAAGGTGACCACGCCGGTGCATGTGGTCGACAAGGCCACCAAGCTGCAGACCATTTTCGATCGCATCGCGCTGGTCGACACCCGCTTCGAACTGATCCGTCGCGACGTGGAGCTGTCCGCGCTGCGCAGCCGCGTGTCCGCAGGTCCGGATGCGTCGCCGGTGGTGCTCGCGCAGATCGAGCGCCACGGCGAGGACAGGCTGCGGGAGCTGGATGCTGATCGCGCCTTCCTGCACCACGCCAACATCGGCTCCGAGCGCATGAACGACGCCGACGTTGAGCGGGTGCATGCGATCGCGCGCCGCTGGTCATGGTCCGACACGCTGGGCCAGACCCATGCCTGCCTGAGCGACGACGAGATCGAGAACCTTACGATACGCGCCGGCACGCTGACAGGCGCCGAGCGGGAAGTCATCAACAACCACATCGTATCGACGATACGGATGCTGGAATCGCTGCCCTGGCCGCGTCATCTGTCCAACGTGCCCGAGTACGCGGGTGGCCATCATGAACGCATGGATGGCAAGGGCTACCCGCGGGGGCTGACCCGCGACCAGATGAGCGTGCAGGCGCGCGTGATGGGCATTGCTGACATCTTCGAGGCGCTCACCGCCAAGGACAGGCCGTACAAGCGGCCGATGAAGCTGTCGGAAGCGCTGCACATCCTCGGCAAGTTCCGCCTCAACGGTCACATCGACCCGGATCTGTTCGACGTGTTCGTGCGCAAGCAGGTCTATCTGCGCTACGCCGAAACCTTCCTCGATCCGGAACAGATCGATATGGTCGATCTGTCCGCCATCCCCGGCTACCTCGCGAACTGACGTTTTTCGTCACTTTCTGTCGTTGCCTGTCACGACGCGGGCATGTGTGACGAAAGGTGTCCTGACCGCATTTTCCGGCAAGTCATTGAATTCGCGGAAAACGTAAAATTCTGCTAAAGCTGGCACCTACCTTGCTCGATAACACCCTGAGCGCATCGGCGCCCGTATCGTTCAACACAGGAGAGAGTAATGAAAAAGGTTCAGCAAGGTTTCACCCTGATCGAACTGATGATCGTGGTCGCAATCATCGGCATTCTGGCGGCGATCGCGCTGCCGCAGTATCAGCAGTACACGACCAAGGCAAAATTCGCAGACGTCATCAGTCAGACTGAGTCCTACAAGACGGCCGTGGCGCTCTGCTCGCAGGAAAACGCTGGCGTGCTGACCAATTGCAACGCCGGTTCGAACGGTATCCCCGCGGTTCCGGCCGCAAATGCCAACCTCGCGAGCATGACGGTTGCTGCTGGTGTCATTACGAGCACCGCGACGTCGACCGCAGGTGGTTACACCTACATTTCCACCCCGTCTGTTGATGGTGGTGTGCTGAAGTGGACCACGTCCGGCACCTGCCTGGCGGCGAACGTCTGCAAGTAACCCTCGATGGATGAAAAAGCCGCTCCTCGGAGCGGCTTTTTTTATTGTATTCAAGGAGATGTGCAGCTTCTGACCCAGCCGAGTGCGCACGCCGCTGCGTCTTCCAGGCGTGCGTTCGACGTGTCCTCCTTACCTCGCAGCGCGGCCGCTTTGCCGGCTCTGTATTTTCCTTCGTTCGGGTCGAGTCTGGCCGCTGATTCAAAGTCCTCGATTGCCTGATCGAAAGCCTTCATCCCGAGGTGGGCTGCACCTCTGTCGCTATAGACCGCTGTGTATTCAGGCGCGAGAGAGAGTGCCTTGTTGAAGTCTTCGATTGCATTGGGAATGAAGCCCTCTCGCATCAGCGACAGTCCCCGGTTGTGATAGATACGCGCCAGACCAGCCGGAGTGCGCTCATCGGCTCCTTGTTGCTCGGCTAGAGACGCAGCTTCATCCCAGATGTAGAACGTATGAGAGAAGGTGTTGAGCTTGTTGATGGAAAACAAACCGAGGGCACAGCAGCCGATGACGCCCAGGGCTATGCACATGCGTCGTTCGAGCTTGAGCAGTCCGAGCGCAGCCAGGGCGAAAAGAGCCGGCATCCACAGATAGCTTCGATAAAGCACGAATATCTCCTGCACACGAACCGTGGCGATCTCCGTGGAAAACATGACCCAAGGAGTGAGCAGCGCGATACCGATGGCGAAACGCCGTCGGTACTTGAGCCACGCCATCACTATCGCGACCGGATATGCGAAAAACGCAAGGCTGCGCAACCAGGTCGTTGCCGGCACCGGGAGAGCGGCGAAAGGCTCACGCATATCGATCGACATCCACGAGCCGTTTGGAACAATCCAAAGTATCAAGTACTTGAAGAAGAGCCCTGACTGAGTCAGAACGCTCAACGGGAAGATCAGCGGACTGTCAGTACTCGCTGCGGATTCGGGGCTTACAGTACCCGCGACCATCGGCTCATACGCATGTCCGATGACTTTGGCCATGCTCAGTACAAGCATCAGCGACACGACTGCCTGACTCAGAAGAGCGGCGATGATTTCCCGCTGGCTTGGGCAAGGCCGCTGCATGCCATCGCCGCGAACTCCAATCCAGAGTAGCGCCGCGATGATTGGTGCCATGACGACATGCTCCTTCGAAAGGGCGGCCAACATAAACAGCGGGGTGGCCAACCACAACGCTGTTCTGGAGCCGTTGATCCCTTTCCAGAACGCAACCCAGCTCAGCAAGCAGAAAAACGTGGCCATCAGGATGGTGCGCTGAATCAGATAGCCAGCCCCGTAAACTGCTGCTGGGTGAAGAACGAACAACAGGGCCGCAATTGCAGCAGCCAATTCAACACTGGGTCCGTTCTCTCGTCTTGTACGCACCGTCGAGAGAAGACAGAGAATGAACGCATAGAGGGCAACGCCAGTGCCGGCGTGCAGGATCATGTTGCCGATCCGTTGCGGATAGATTTCCGTGCCGATCAGCGTGAATGTCAGTCCGTGCGAGTAGTACGCCAGCCAGCGCGGTGCGAACGAAAATCCCTTCGCCACATAACTTTCGGGATTTCCAGCCATGAAGAAGTATTCGTCATCGAACACCAGCGGGTTGTCGAGGTAGGGCGCGTAGAGTCCTGCCGCTGCGAGAACGATCAGCGCTGGAAAAAGCCATCTCTTGATCACGGAATGGGTCATGGAGCTTCCTTCTTCTCGATACTTGTAGGGCGCATTCGCATGTTCATCGCGATGATTATTGTCGATGGGGTCCGGTCATCGACCATCCATCGCTGGCTCAAGACGAGGTCAGAAGATCTGCGCCGAGGCATGCCCGCAAGACGGTCTGCGTCTCGCCATCCCGTACGCGATTCGTGAACCACCACACAGCCCCCTTCTTCACCGTCCACTCTGCCTCCTGCCCCGACAGCAGCAGTGCGGCGACCCGCCCCAGCGTCGGCTGATGCCCCACCACCAGAACCGCGCCGCTACATGTCGGCCACTCGGTGGCGGCGATGAGGTCGGCCACCGATGCATCGGTGCTGAGCAGGCGTGAGGTTTCGAACTCCAGCCCGAGTGCCTGGACAGTCTGCTGACAGCGCGTCGCGGGGCTGGCCAGGATGCGGGTTTGTCGGGGCAGCCGGGGCTTGAGCCAGGCCGCCATCTGGCGTGCCTGCTTCTCGCCGCGCGACGACAGTTTGCGGCTGGCATCCGGCACGGTATCGAGCGCTTCGGCGTGGCGCCACAGAATCAGGTCCATGCAATGTCTCCTCGTGTTCTTCGGCGCGGCAGTGTCATGAACTGCAGTGACAGGGGCGTGACGCCCTGCGTGGCTCAGCGCGGGGCCGGCAGATGTGACAGCGCGCGCAGCAGACACGGTGCCCGATCAACGACCGTGCGGTAACGTGGCATGTGATGCGCGGCGATGCGCGACACGGCAGACAGCAGCACCTCGCTGTTGCCGGCCGCTGCCAGCAGTCGCGGACCGGCCTGGCTCAGATCGTTGAGGAATCCGAGGGATTCCTGTGCCTCCGAAAGCGTGTCCAGGGTCTGGCGGGTGCGTTCGGCGTCCAGCAGCGGCAGGAAGAATTCGATCGCGTAGCGCAGCCGCTTCACGTCGATGCGCAGCGCATGCAATGTGTCGATGTCGCCGCCCCGCGCGCGATGGGCTGCGCGGATCATGCGGCGGTGCGCACTGGCGAGGCGCTTGCGGGCAAGCTTGCGCAGCGACGGCGCGTGATCGATGTCCGGTTGCTGCAGCAGCGACAGCAGCGCGATCATGAGTCGTGCCTGGCGGCCGTCCTGCAGCGCAGCCAGCACGCGGTCGCGACGGGCCGCCCGCGCGCTGCGCAAGGTACGCTCCAGATCCAGCAGCGCGACATCCGGTGCGCTGGCGATGACCGGCGCCAGCAGTTCTGTCTGCAGCACGTCGCGGTCGCGCAGTTCGCCGAGTTCGCTGGCCAGAGCGCGCAGGTGCATGGCGAGCGTTTCGGCGGCTGCGGTCGGCAGGGCGGGCGCAAACACGCGCAGCGCGCTGCGCAGGCGGCGCAGCGCGACCCGCATCTGATGGATGAATTCGGGGGCGTCCGAATGTAGCGCGCCGTGTTCGTTGGCCTGATAGTGGGCGATGCAGTCCAGCGCGACCGCCCGGAAGGCGGCCGCCGCAGAGCCGTCCGGATCGATGGGCGAACGCCCGGCGCGTACCGGCACCGGTTCTGCGCCGGCCATCAGGTCGTAGCCGCGCTGCGCCTTGCTGCGTGACTCCGCACGCAGCGGCAGGGTTTCGGCCAGCCGGCCAGCCAGTTCGAGCAGCGCCTCCACCGGCGCGCCGGCCAGTTCGAGCTCGATCTCCGAGATGGTTTCCCGCCGGCCTCCGGCCAGAATGTGGCCGCGGTCCGCCATCAGCAGCAGTTCGCCGCCGCCGACGCTGAAGCGCCATTCGCGGCGTTCAAAGTCGGTGTCGAACACCGCGCTCAGTGCGCCGCGGTCGCGCAGCGCTTCCAGTTCGCTACGCAGTGCGACGTCTTCGATCCGGGAGAAATCGAAATGTCCGGAAAAGGGCTGTTCCCACTCCGGACGCGATGACAGGCCGGCCCGCGCCGAACTGGCGCATTTGACCGTCTGCAGCCATTGACGACCGGCGCGGCGCAGACGCAGCGCGACGCGCTGGCGACGCAGGGCCAGGTCGACGGTATCGAAATAGAGATTGCGCAGCGTCTGCGTATGGGGCGGTTCTGCCGCCTCACGCAGCGCCGGGTGGCGCGAGAGGGATCGCCAGCCCTGTTCGGCCAGCGCCAGCTTGAGTTCTATTTCCTGGGCCATCGTTTCGGCGGGAGAGCGGAGCGGGCCTCCGCAACCGGCCGGATGGTAGACCGAAAGCGGTCGTGTTCGTCACCGTGCACTGCGACAGACATGCGCGGAGCCGTCAGGGCGGCGCTGCCGGGGCCCTGCAGGCCTGGCCCGCAGGCGCCGCCTGAGCTGGATCATTCCGCGGTCCAGTGGCCGGACTTGCCGCCGGCCTTTTCCAGCAGGTGTATGCCGTCGATGCGCATGCCGCGATCGACCGCCTTGCACATGTCGTAGATGGTGAGCAGCGCCACGCTGACCGCGGTCAGCGCCTCCATCTCGACTCCGGTCTGGCCGGTGGTCCGGGCGGTGACTTCGCAGTCCACCCGGTTGTTCGCCTCATCCAGCGAGAAGTCGACGCTCACCTTGGTCAGTGCGATCGGGTGGCACAGCGGGATCAGGTCCGAGGTGCGTTTCGACGCCTGTATGCCGGCAATGCGCGCCACGCCCAGCACGTCGCCCTTTTTCGCGTTGCCGTCGCGCACCAGCGCGAACGTCGCCGGCAGCATGGTGATCGAGCCGGCTGCGCGGGCGACGCGCGCGGTGTGTGCCTTGTCACCGACGTCCACCATGTGGGCCTGGCCCTGGGCGTCGAAGTGGGTGAGGGGATTGTCTGCGCTCATCGAACCATTGCTGAAGGGTGGGGGGGCGGAATGTTCAGTTCCAGCCAGTAGCGGGCCAGCAGCGTCAGGGTTTCGGAAAAGCTCACGAAATCGAGCGACTTACGTACGAAGCTGTTGGCGCCCAGCTGGGCGGCCAGTTTCACGTCACGCTGCTGGCTCGACGCCGACACGATGACCACCGGCAGTACATGGGTCTGCGCTTCGGCGCGGATCTGCCTGAGCACCTCCAGACCGTCGATGCGGGGCAGCGTCAGGTCGAGCATGACCAGTGCCGGCTGATAGCGGGTATCGCGACCGGCATAGACGCCGCGGCCGAACAGGTAGTCCAGGCCTTCCTCGCCGGAGGCCACCACCTGTATCTGGTCCGCTGGCACGATGGCCCGCAGCGCGGTGGTGATCAGCTTGACGTCTTCGGGAACGTCTTCAATCAGCAGCAGGGCGTGCGAACCAACCGGAATGGACGACATCGGAGGCGTGGAGATGGGTAACGTTGGGGGCCGGCCTTCTGTGCAGCGCTGTGATGCGGCGTGTCCGCGCGACGATACCTGTCGTCACATCTGCTTACCCGTCGTGCGCGCCGCCTTTCACCTGCGACCGAACGATCGTTCACGCCTGCCGGCTATCATAGCATTGCCATGACCTTCTTCCCCTCTGCCGGACGGTCCCGCCGCGCCCTGCGACTGCGCGCGGCGCTCGCGATCGTGCTGATGATGCCGCCGGTGCTGCCGGCCAACAACCTGCCCGATCTGGGCGACGTGGCGCAGGCCGATCTGCCGCCTTCGCTGGAAAGGCGCATCGGCGAATCGCTGTGGCGCGAAACCCGCGTACGCGAGCGCAGCTACATCAACGATCCGGAAATCAACGGCTATCTGAACCAGCTGGCGGACCGGCTGATCGCCAAGCTGCCGGATTCGCGCCAGGATTTCGAACTGTTCGCGCTGCGCGACCCGACGCTGAACGCCTTCGCCTGGCCCGGTGGCTTCATCGGCGTGCATTCCGGGCTCATCGTTGCGGCGCAGAGCGAATCGGAACTGGCCTCGGTGATCGCACACGAAATTTCGCACGTGACCCAGCGCCACATCGCGCGGCTCTACTCGAAGCGCGGCGAAATGAGCGTGATCGCCATCGCCTCGCTCATCATCGCGGCGCTGGCGGCGCGTGGCAACGGACAGGCGGCGCAGGCGGCGGTGGTCGGCGGCCAGGCTGCCACCGTGGCCAGCCAGCTCGCCTACACCCGTGATTTCGAGCGAGAGGCCGACCGCATCGGCATCCAGATGCTGGATGGCGCAGGTTTTGACACCCGCGGCATGGCGGCTTTCTTCGAGCGCATGCAGCGCTCGGTCCGCTTCTACGAATCGAATTCGCCGGCCTATCTGCGCACCCATCCGCTGACCACCGAGCGGATCGCCGACGCCTCCGCCCGCATCCAGGAAACCGCCTACCGCCAGGTGCCGGACAGCATCGATTTCCTGCTGGTGCGTGCCAAGCTGCGCGCCTACGACGGCGAGGCACGCGAAGCCTTCGCCGAGTTCGAGACCCGGCTGCGCGACGTGCAGGGCGCTGCCCGCATCGCGGCACGCTTCGGCCTCGCGCACGCCGCGCTGCGCAAGCGCGATTTCGTCCGCGCGCAGAAGGAAGTCGACGGGCTGCGCGCCGACGGGTTTTCATCGCCCATGCTGGACAATCTCGCAGGCCGCATCAGCCTCGACGCCGGCCGCCCCGCGGAAGCGGTGAGCCGTTTCAAGGAAGGGCTGCAGCGCAGCGGCCTGCGGCCCCGTGCCATCGTGTATGGCCTGATCGAGGCGCTGATCGCCGACAACCGCCCGGAAGAGGCACTCGCGGTCGCGACCGACGAAATCAGTCTCACTACCCAGGACCCGCAGCTCTACCAGTACCAGGCCCGCACCAGCGCGCTGCTCGGCAAGCGGCTGGCCCAGCATCGCGCACAGGCCGAGGCCTATGTGCTGAACGGCCAGTATCAGGCGGCGATCGAACAGCTGGAACTGGCCCAGCGGGCGGCCGACGGCGATTTCTATCAGCAGTCGGCGGTCGATGCGCGGCTGCGCGAGCTGCGTGAGCGGCTGGCCGAGCAGCGCCGTGACGGACTGTGAGCGTGGCGGCGTTGCGCAGCAGCGGTGGCTGCAGGTATAAACGGCGCTCCGCACTGGAGTGAATCATGGAATTCGACAAGGAACTCGACGCCCGCGGGCTCAACTGCCCGCTGCCCATCCTGCGTACCAAGAAGGCGCTGTCCGAACTGAGCAGCGGTCAGGTGCTGCGCGTGGTGGCGACCGACCCGGGCGCGGTGCGCGATTTCGAGGCCTTTACCCGTCAGACCGGCCACACGCTGCTCGAGGCCACCGAGGCGGACAAGGAATTCGTGTTCCTGCTGCGCCGCAAGTAAGCGGCCACCCCTCACCTCTACCGGGAGACTGCAACATGATCAGGCTGTTCCAGTTTCCCCCGGCGATGGGGCTGCCCAACGCAAGCGGTTTCTGCCTCAAGCTCGAAACCTGGCTGCGCATGGCGGGCCTGCCGTACGAAAACGTCTACACGATGAATCTGGGGCGGGCGCCCAAGGGCAAGCTGCCTTTCATCATTGACGACGGCACGACCCTGGCCGACAGCAGCTTCATCATCGATCACCTGACGAAGCGCCACGGCGTGACGCTGGACGATCATCTCGATAGAGGCGAGCGTGCGCAGTCGCTGCTGCTGCAGCGCACGCTGGAAGAGCACGCCTACTGGTGCGTGCTGTACTTCCGCTGGGCGGACGACCGCTTCTGGCCGGCCACGCACGAGGCCTTTTTCGCCGGCATGGGCGCGCCCTACAAGTGGTTCGTGCCAAAGCTGGCCCGCCAGGGCATGGTGAAGCAGGTGAAGGCGGCCGGCATCGGCCGCCATTCGGCGGACGAGATCACTGCGCTGGGCATGCGCGACATCGACGCCATCGCCACCGTGCTGGGCGACAAGCCCTTCCTGTTCGGCGAACCGTCCAGCGTCGATGCCAGTGCCTACGGCATGCTGGCCAACGTGGTGTTCGTCGATCTCGACCTGCCGTTCAAGACGCTGATCGAGCGTGACTATCCGTCCCTCGTCCGCTACTGCGAGCGGATGAGGGACGTTTACTGGAGGAGCTAGTGGCTAGGATGTAGGGGCTAGAAAAGTTTCCGGGCGGCTTCGCCGCCCGCAATCCGCTAGCCCCAAATCCCTAGCCCCCAGCCCCTCGCGTCACCCCAACCGCCCCAGCTGTTCTTCCAGCTTCGCCAGCAGGTCGCCGAAGTCGGCCAGGCGCTTGCGCTCCTGATCGACCACCGCGGCGGGCGCGCGGCCGACGAAGCTTTCGTTGCCCAGCTTGCCCTCGCACTTGGCGATTTCGCCCTTCACCCGCGCGACTTCCTTGCCCACGCGCTCGCGCTCGGCGGCGACGTCGATCTCGATCTTGAGCATCAGGCGGAAGTCACCCACCACCTGCACCGGGGCCGGCGAATCCGGCAGTGCATCGCCGACCGCCTGTACTTCGCTGAGCTTGGCCAGCGCAGCCAGGTAGGGCGCGTAGCCGCGCACCGCCTCGGTCTTGCCGGCGGCCAGCAGAGGTACCTTGGTGGCCGGCGAAATGCCCATTTCGCCACGCAGGCTGCGGCAGGCATCCACCATGGTCTTCAGCTCGGCCACCCAGGCGTCTGCGGTGGCGTCGATGCGGCTGAGGTTGGCCTGCGGATAGCGCACCAGCTGGATCGACTCGCCTTCCTTGCGATCGGCCAGCGGCGCGACGGTCTGCCACAGCTCTTCGGTGATGAAGGGAATGAGCGGGTGCGCCAGACGCAGCACCGTTTCCAGCACGCGCAGCAGAGTGCGGCGGGTGGCGCGCTGCTGGGCCGGCGTGCCGTTCTGGATCTGCACCTTGGCCAGTTCGAGGTACCAGTCGCAGTACTCGTCCCAGACGAAGCGGTAGATCGCCTGCGCCACCAGATCGAAGCGGTAGTCGCCGAACTGCTTCTCGACCTCGGCTTCAACGCGCTGCAGTTCGCTGACGATCCAAAGATCAGGCGCCTGGAAGTGCAGCGGGCCGTCCGGGCCGCAGTCGTCATTGCACGGCGCCATGCCGCAGTCCTGACCTTCGCAGTTCATCAGCACGAAGCGGGTCGCGTTCCACAGCTTGTTGCAGAAGTTGCGGTAGCCCTCGCAGCGCTGCATGTCGAACTTGATGTCGCGGCCCGGGCTGGCGAGCGAGGCGAAGGTGAAGCGCAGCGCGTCGGTACCGAAGGCGGGAATTCCGTCCGGGAATTCCTTGCGGGTGCGCCTCTCGATCTGCTCCGCCTGCTTCGGATTCATCAGGCCGGTGGTGCGCTTCTTCACCAGATCGTCGAGCGCGATGCCGTCGATCAGATCGATCGGGTCCAGCACATTGCCCTTGGACTTCGACATCTTCTGGCCTTCCGCGTCGCGGATCAGGCCGTGCACATAGACGTCGCGGAACGGAATCTTCCCGGTGATGTGCGTGGTCATCATGACCATGCGCGCCACCCAGAAGAAGATGATGTCGAAGCCGGTCACCAGCACGGAGGAGGGCAGGTAGAGGTCGAGCGCCGGGTTGCTCTTCTCCGGGTTGCCCGGCTCCCAGTCCGGCGTCCAGTCCAGCGTCGAGAAAGGCCACAGCGCCGACGAATACCAGGTGTCGAGCACGTCCTCGTCGCGCTTGAGCAGCGGCAGGTTTTCCTTGATCGCGTAGTTGCGGCCGACCTCCGGCAGCGTGTCGCCGGACATTTCGCGCGCCATCGCGGTGGCGATCGCCAGGCGCTTCAGGTCGGGGTTGGTCTTCGCAAGATGTTCGAAGTAGCGCTGGTAGGCCTCGGCTTCCGAGTGCGCGACGAACACATTGCCCTGGTCGTCGTACCAGGCCGGAATCTGGTGGCCCCACCACAGCTGGCGCGAGATGCACCAGTCCTGGATGTTGTTCAGCCACTGGTTGTAGGTATTCACCCAGTTTTCCGGGTGGAAGCGGATTTCGCCGCTGGCCACCACGTCGAGCGCCTTCTGCGTGATGCTTTTGCCGTCCGGGCCCGGCTTGCTCATGGCGACGAACCACTGGTCGGTCAGCATGGGCTCGATCACCGCATTGGTGCGGTCACCGCGCGGCACCTTGAGCGTGTGCTTGTCGGTCTTTTCCAGCAGACCGGCGGCTTCGAGGTCGGCCACGATAGCCTTGCGTGCGGCGAAGCGGTCCAGACCTCGGTACTTTTCCGGCGCGTTGTCGTTGATCTTCGCATCCAGCGTCAGGATGGAAATCATGGCCAGGCCATGGCGCTGGCCGACCGCGTAGTCGTTGAAGTCGTGCGCCGGGGTGACCTTCACCACGCCGGTACCGAATTCGCGGTCGACGTAGGCGTCGGCGATGACCAGGATCTCCCGGTCGGTCAGCGGCAGCTTCACCGTCTTGCCGATCAGCGCGCTGTAGCGCTCGTCCTCCGGATGCACCATGACCGCGACGTCGCCGAGCATGGTTTCCGGACGTGTCGTGGCGACGGTCAGGGAACCGGAGCCGTCGGCCAGCGGGTAGCGGATATGCCACAGCGAGCCGGCTTCTTCCTCCTGTACCACTTCGAGGTCGGACACCGCGGTGCCCAGCACCGGATCCCAGTTCACCAGGCGCTTGCCGCGATAGATCAGGCCTTCCTGGTGCAGGCGGACGAAGGTTTCAGTGACGATCTTCGACAGGCCTTCGTCCATCGTGAAACGCTCGCGCGTCCAGTCGGGCGAGGTGCCGAGGCGGCGCATCTGGCGGGTGATGGTGGAGCCGGAGTACTCCTTCCACTCCCACACCTTCTTCACGAATTCCTCGCGGCCGAGATCGTGGCGCGACACGCCCTTCGCGTCGAGCTGGCGTTCGACCACGATCTGGGTCGCGATGCCCGCGTGGTCGGTGCCCGGCTGCCACAGCGTGTTGTCGCCGCGCATCCGGTGGTAGCGGGTGAGCGCATCCATCAGGGTCTGGTTGAAACCGTGACCCATGTGCAGCGTGCCGGTGACATTCGGCGGCGGCAGCAGGATGCAGAAGTTGGGCTTGTTCGGGGTGTCGGTGTCCAGGCCGGCAGCGAAATAGCCGCGCGATTCCCACTCGGGGTACCAGCGGCGTTCGATGTCGGCCGGTTCGAAGCTCTTGGCCAGCGTCATGACGGGTCTGCGTGGATGCAAACCCGCG
>Ga0123397_156536_pt1 | contig 25476 bp, 25 predicted proteins | sample T10HLNH4metaT_FD_89925 | JGI IMG/M metagenome (GOLD analysis project Ga0123397, IMG submission 89925) | Methane-oxidizing artificial microbial communities from Washington, USA to study methane cycling - T10-HLNH4 metaT (Metagenome... ... | reverse complement strand
GAACGCACGATGCTTGACGAACAGACCCGATACCGCCTGCTGAAATTGCTGGAAGCAAACCCCGAACTGTCGCAACGACAGCTCGCGCAGGCGCTGGGCATCAGTGTGGGCAAGGTCAATTTCTGCCTCAACGCGCTGATCGAGCGCGGCCTGGTCAAGGCGCGCAATTTCCGCAACAGCCGCAACAAGCTCGCCTATATGTATTTCCTGACGCCCGCCGGTTTCGAGGAGAAGGCCCGGGTGTCGCTTCGCTATCTGAAGCAGAAGCTGCAGGAGTACGAAACCCTGCGCTCGGAGATCGAGGAACTGCAGAACGAGGCGCGCCGCATGAACGTTCAGACGGGCGAAGTCTTGCAGGAAGAGGCCGGGCAATGAGCGGCGCAGCGTCCCGGTTTTCGGCGGCCCGCAAGGTGTTCGCGGTGCTCGATCCTGACCAGCGCAGGGCGGCGGGGGGGCTGTTCCTGCTCATGCTGGTCGGCATGGTTTTTGAAACACTGGGTATCGGCCTGGTGGTACCGGCAATGGCGCTTCTTGTTCAGGATGATCTGGCAGCGCACAGCCCGGCCGTTGCAGGTCTGCTGGGTTTTTTGGGCCATCCGTCCAAAACCATGCTGGCATTTGGCGCAGTCGTTGCGCTTGCGGCCGTCTATTTTCTGAAAACCCTGTTTCTCGGCTTTCTTGCATGGAAGCAGGCGGCCTTCGCTTTTGCCGTTCAGGCGCGGGTCGCACACAAGCTGTTTTCCCGGTATCTGAACCAGCCATATATCTTTCATCTTCAGAACAATTCGGCACAGCTCATCCGGAACGTAACGACCGAGGCCTCCTACTTTTGCACCCATGCCTTGGTGCCCGGCCTGCTCTTGATTACCGAAGTGATCGTTCTGGTCGGCATATCCGGCCTGCTCTTCTATTTGGAACCACTGGGCGCGGTGGTCGTGGCGCTCGTCACCGGCGTGCCATCGGTGATTTTTCTGCGGTCATCGAGGCAACGGGTAACCCGTTGGGGCAAGGAGCGACAGTCTCATGACGGCACGCGCCTGCAACTGATCCAGGAGGGGTTGGCGGGCATCAAGGATGTTCAGATGCTCGGACGGGCGCCCGCCTTTCTTCGGCAATTTGCCGTGCATAACGAAGTGGTGTCAAAGGTCGGCGGGCGGCAGCTATGTCTCCAGCAGTGGCCGCGCCTATGGCTCGAATTCACGGCGGTTTTCGGCGTTGCGGTGCTGGTTTCGGTTCTGCTTTCACAGGGCAGAACGCCTCCGCAGATCGCGGCAGCGGTCGGCCTCTTCGCGAGTGCGGCTTTTCGCCTGATGCCCTCCGTGAATCGTGTGCTGACGTCGCTCAACGGTTTGCGCTACGGGCGCGTGGTACTTGACTTGATTCATTCGGAGCTTGCTAAGGTGGCTTCTTCGAGTGAGCGCGACGAGGCGGTGACGGAAGAAAGCCTTTCCTTCTCGGAATCGTTCGGATTGAAGGATGTGAGTTATCGCTACCCCGGTGCTTCCGAGCATGCGCTTCTGGATTTGAATCTTGAGATCCGGGCAGGTGAGATGTTTGGCATCGTCGGCAGCAGTGGATCCGGCAAGAGTACGCTGGTCGATCTTCTGCTCGGATTGCTTGAGCCCGAAACCGGACGCGTAGAGGTGAATGGCCAGGCCATCCAGGCCGATCTGTCGAGCTGGAGAAGACTGATCGGATATGTTCCGCAGTCCATCTATCTGACCGATGATTCGTTACGCCGGAACGTTGCTTTCGGCGTGCCGGAAGATGAGATCGATGAAGAGGCCGTTGCTCGGGCAATCAGCTTTGCTCAGCTGGATGAGCTGGTTTCCGCGTTGCCTGAAGGGCTGGACACGTTTGTCGGAGAACGTGGCGTGCGTCTGTCTGGCGGGCAGCGCCAGCGCATAGGTATCGCGCGTGCGCTGTATCGCGATCCGCCCATACTCGTACTGGATGAAGCGACAAGTGCGCTCGATGTGGGTACCGAGGCAGATGTCATGAAGGCCATTGCGGCCCTGCATGGCCAGAAAACCATTGTCATCGTGGCGCATCGGCTCAGTACGGTAGAGCAGTGCAACCGTCTTTGCCGGCTCGAAAGAGGTCGCATAGTGCAGACCGGTACGCCGGCCGAAGTGCTCGATCAACTTTTCAAGACGGCTCCCGAAGCTGTCCCATCCCTGGACTGAACACAATGTTGACCAATGCTTCTATTCTGATCACCGGGGGGACTGGATCCTTCGGCAACACGTTCGTGCCGATGACTCTGGCGCGATACAACCCTCGAAAGATCATCATCTTCTCTCGCGATGAGATGAAACAGTGGGAGATGGCCAAGAAGTACCAGGGTGATTCGCGCGTACGCTTCTTCATCGGGGATGTGCGCGACAAGGACAGGCTCTACCGCGCGCTCGACGGTGTGGATCATGTCGTGCATGCGGCGGCGACCAAGATCGTTCCGACAGCCGAATACAATCCTTTCGAATGCGTCAAGACGAACGTGATCGGTGCGATGAACCTGATCGATGCCTGCATCGACCAAGGCATCAAGCGCGTGGTGGCGCTGTCGACCGACAAGGCCAGCAGTCCGGTCAATCTGTACGGTGCGACCAAACTGGCGTCGGACAAGCTGTTCGTTGCCGGCAATTCGTATGCAGGTGGGCATGAGACGCGGTTTGCCGTGGTGCGCTATGGCAATGTGATGGGCTCGCGCGGTTCGGTGATTCCATTCTTCATGTCTATTCGGGACAGCGGCGTGCTGCCGGTGACAGACGCGCGCATGACGCGTTTCATGATCTCGCTTGAGGAAGGTGTCGAACTGGTGTGGCACGCCTTTTCTGACATGGAAGGTGGCGAGATCTACGTCAAGAAGATTCCTTCGATGAAGGTCGTTGATCTGGCGGCGACGATTGCGCCGCAAGCGCGCATCGAGATCGTCGGGATTCGCCCTGGCGAAAAGCTGCATGAGCAGATGATCAGCGCGGAGGATGCGTACTACACCTACGAATACGCTCATCATTTCAAGATACTGCCTGCAATCAACAACTGGTCGACCAGTGCGGAGCGCATCAAGGACGGGCGCAGGGTGCCCGAAGGCTTCGTATACGCCAGCGACAACAATCAGGAGTGGATGAGTGCTGAGCAGTTGCAGGTCTGGATGGACGCTAATCGCGACAAGATCGGAAGTATCTGAGCATGATTCCCTATGGTCGACAGGAGATCACACCCGCTGATATTGCGGCGGTGGTTGAGGTGCTGCAGTCAGATTATCTAACTCAGGGGCCGGTGGTACCGCTCTTCGAGGCAGCTGTGGCACGACATGTGGGTGCGGCCCATGCCGTCGCGGTCAACAGCGCGACGTCCGCTCTGCACATTGCGTGCCTTGCGCTGGGTCTGGGCCCGGGTGACCGCCTGTGGACCTCGCCCGTGACCTTTGTGGCTTCTGCCAATTGCGGCCGCTACTGTGGTGCGGATGTGGAGTTCGTCGACATCGATCCGCGTACCTACAACCTTTGCCCGGTGGCCCTTGAGCGCAAGCTCGAAGGCGCCGCACGCCAGGGTCGGTTGCCCAAGGTGGTGGTTGCTGTGCACCTGAGCGGGCAGTCCTGCGACATGGCGGCGATCCATGCGCTTGGCCAACGCTACGGTTTTCGCATCATCGAGGATGCGTCGCACGCGATTGGCGGAAAGTATCGCGGGGAGTTCATCGGCAACTGTCGATACAGCGATATCGCGGTATTCAGCTTCCACCCGGTAAAAATCATCACCACGGCCGAAGGCGGCATGGCGCTGACGCAGGATCCGGCATTGGCTGCGAGCATGGCGCGACTTCGCTCCCATGGCATCACGCGCGATCCCGACGAAATGACTCATTTGCCCGACGGTCCGTGGTACTACCAGCAGCTGGAGCTCGGGCTGAACTATCGCATGACCGAATTGCAGGCTGCGCTGGGCCTGAGTCAGCTGCAGCGGCTGGACGCGTATGTGGCGGAGCGTCATGCGCTCGCTCATCGCTACGATTGTTTGCTGTCCTCGCTGCCGCTGATTACCCCTTGGCAGCACCCGGACAGCTACTCCGGGCTGCATCTTTATGTCATCCGGCTCAGGCTCGATGAAATCGCGAGCAGCCATCGGGATGTCTTTGAAGCTTTGCGCGCACGTGGCATCGGCGTCAATCTGCATTACATCCCGGTGTATCTGCAGCCCTACTATCGGCAGCTCGGCTGCCGGCCGGGTGACTGTCCGGAAGCGGAGCGGTACTACGGGGAAGCGATCAGCCTGCCCATGTTCCACACCCTGGGTGAGGATCGCCAGGATGCCGTGGTGCAGGCGCTGACCGAGGTGCTGTCATCGTGAGGCTTGCCGTAATCCCCGCGCGCGGCGGCAGCAAGCGGATTCCGCGCAAGAACATACGGTTGTTCGGCGGTAAGCCCATGATTGCCTGGTCGATCGAGGCCGCGATTGCCAGCGGGTGCTTCGACCGCGTCGTGGTGTCCACTGATGACCCCGAAATCTCCGCTGTAGCTCGCGAGTGGGGCGGTCTCGTTCCTTTCTCGCGGCCCGCTGCACTGGCGGATGACCACACTGGCATCATGCCGGTGGTGCGCCATGCGATCGAATGGCATGTGGACCAGGGGCTCAATCCGGAGCACGTCTGCTGCATCTACCCGACTGCGCCTCTGCTTGAGCCCTCTGTCCTGACCGACGCCTATGAGCGCATGGTCCGGAGCGGCAGCGACTTCTGCTTCGGCGTCGCCAGCTATGGTCACCCGATCCAGCGTGCTCTGAGGCTGGACGCGAAGGGGGGGGTGAGCATGTTCTCGACAGAGCACTCGCTGACCCGATCGCAGGATCTTGAGCCCGCTTTTCACGATGCCGGGCAGTTCTGCTGGGGAACGTCGGCCGCCTTTGTCGATGGACGCTCGCCATTCCTTCAGAAGTCGGTGGCCGTGGTTCTCCCGCGACACCGCGTGGTCGATATCGACACGCCGGAGGACTGGCTGCTTGCTGAGGCGCTGCACATGGCCTTGGCTCTGAAGGCAGAGACGTGAACGTTTTTTTCCGAACGGATGCATCCGACCATATCGGCGCGGGGCATCTGACGCGATGTCTCGTACTTGCCGACGCCATTGCCGGTCAGGGCGGTACATGCCATTTTCTGGTCCGGCATCAGAACGCCGTTTCCAGACGTCTCCTCGATGGCCGCTCGCACACGGTGTTTTCTTTGGACCTGCCCGAAGACTGCGATCCGGCTGAAGACGCCCGGGGATGCGTCGGGTACGCCCGCAGCGTTGCAACGCCGGTGGACTGGTGGGTCGTGGACCACTATGGCCTCGACGCTCAATGGGAGCGCGTGGCTCGATCCTTGAGTTCATCCATTCTGGTGGTCGACGATCTGGCGGATCGAGCCCACGATTGCGATGTTCTGGTCGATCCGGGCCTGGGGCGGCAGACGAGTGACTATGCCGGGTGGGTGTCCGGACCGGCTGACCTGCTGCTGGGCTCGCGTTACGCCATGCTCAAGCCGGCGTTTGCACTGAATCACGGGCGTGCCCCCCTGTGGCCCGAAGTGCGCAGGGCACATGTATTTTTCGGCGGAGGTTCAGCGGCGGAATGGATGCCTGAGTGCATCGACATCATGATGGACGTGGAACCTGACCTGGATGTGTCTGCAGTGGGGATATGCAGCGAGCAGGTCATGGACCGGCTGATGGAACGCCACGGGAGCCGCCTGGATTGGGTCCGTCAGGTCGATGACATGGCGCGTCACTATGCGACCTGCAGCGTGGCCCTGGGCTCGCCGGGTACGGCGACCTGGGAGCGGGCCTGCATTGGCTTGCCGTCCGCCTTGCTGGCTACCGCACCGAATCAGATTCCCATCCTCGAGGGACTCGACCGGCTTGGGCTGTGTCGTTTCCTCGGCCCGGCCTGGGAATTGAAAGTGCCGGAGCTCAGGTCCCGGATCCGAGATTTCCTGCAGGATGATGCCGCGCGCGCGGCCATGCGAAATTTTGGGCTGTCCGCCGTAGACGGCAGAGGTGTCGAGCGCCTGTTGCGGCGGCTGCAGGGCAGCGGGAGGGGCGATGCCTGAATCCAGCGAGCGGGGCGCATTCGAGGTGCTGGCCACCTATCAGACGAGTCACGACAGGAAGACCGTCGAATGGCTCAATTCCGCAGACATCCAGGCCAGTTTCGGCCTGCGGCGTACAGTTACTGAAGCATCCCACCGGTCATGGGTCGACGCCAACGGCGATACGCTGATCTGGGCGATCGTCGATCCGACCGGTCGACACGTCGGCAATGTCTTGCTCAAGCTTACGCAGCGGCATCGATCAGGCTATTTCCAGATCTACATCGGCGAACCGATTGCCCGGGGCCAAGGGCTGGGTGACAGGGCGCTGTCGGCGACCTTGACCAAGGCATTCGACGAACTCGGCCTGCATCGAGTCTGGCTTCATACCTTGCCAGACAACGTCGCAGCCGCAGCGCTGTACCGCAAGCACGGCTTCGTGTTCGAAGGTACCGAGCGGGATGCGCTGCTTTGGAACGGTACCTTCACCAGCCAGCATCGCTGGTCCATTCTCGAACACGAGTGGATGGCTCGCCGTGGCAAGGAGGGGGCGCGGTGAAGTGCGCAATCATGCAGCCGACCTACATGCCGTGGGCAGGCTACCTCAACCTGATGGCACAGGTGGACTGCTTCGTGTATCTCGACGATGCGCAGTTCGAGAGGTCGTCCTGGCATCACCGCAACCGGATTCTGGCCAACGGTGCGCCGGGCTGGCTGACTGTTCCCGTACTCAGGGGCCACCTCGGCGCCAGCATCAACGAGGTGCGTGTTGATGACGCTGCGCCGTGGCGTCGCAAGCACCGGACGCTTCTGGCCAACACCTATGCCCGGGAGAAATATGCGCAAGAGATGCTCGAGGCGGTTGAGCCCTTGTCGAACACGTCTCTGGTGCATCTGGCCGATCTGAACATTGCCGTGCTGGAGGTGCTGCGGGGCAAGCTGGACATCGCCACGCCCACCGTGCGCAGCAGCGTGCTCGGAACAGGCGGCTCACGTACGAGGCGCCTGATCGACATCCTCGCGCAACTGGGCGCGACCGAATACGTCACCCCGCCAGGTGCTCTGGAGTACCTTCAGGAAGACCGCTTTCCTGAACTATCCCCGGCGCGACTGTGGGTGCACGATTTTCAGCCCGCTACCTACACGCAACGGAACACCGCAGCCTTTGTCAGCCATCTGTCGATACTGGATGTGGTGGCGCATCTCGGCTGGGAAGGCGCAAGTCGCTACATCCGGCCATTAGAGGAAACCGCAAAGATATTCCAGGAGAACCCATGACAAACGACGCTCGCTATCGGCTGGAACAACATCCTGACTTCGGCTTCTTTCAGGTGAAGCCGACGCCCTCGCAGGAGGAAATCACGCGCTTCTACGCTGAGGAGTTCTACAGCACGAAGTACAAGGCCTTCAACAACTCCGCTCTGGAGGTGCAGGAGGCTGATCGCGAGTTTCATGATGCCCACCGTGAAGACATCGCGCGCCGGATTGAATCGCTGCTGGGGCGCCCGCTGGCGGGTGTCAGCATTCTGGATATCGGGTGCGGCTGGGGTCAGACCATGCGCTATCTGGCATCCCGTGGAGCCATCTGCTCGGGTTTCGATCCCGCGCCCGAGGCCGTGGCCTACGTTCAGTCCTGCGGGCTTGAGGGTGTTCAGGCAGGCATGGAACGCATGGACGTATTTGCCGGCCGACGTTTCGACGTGGTGATGCTCATGAATGTTCTGGAGCATCTGTCGGATCCGGTGACCGTCATCCAGGAGATCCAGCGGAACGTGCTGAAGGATGGTGGGCTCCTGATCGTGGAGGTGCCCAACGAATTCAACGCGTTCCAGGTGGCGGGTCAGGAGCTGCACGGTCTGTCGCAGTGGTGGGTTGCGCCGCCGGCCCACCTGAACTATTTCAGCGCATCCACACTGAAGCGATTGCTGGACGCGTCCGGTTTCACCGTCTCGCACCTTGAGTCCAGTTTTCCGCTTGAGATGTTTCTTCTGATGGGCGACAAGTATGTGGGCGATCGTGAACTTGGGCGGCAATGCCATGAGCGGCGCATGGCGTTCGAGTTGAATCTGCGCAGGCTCGGCAGAACCGATGTTCTGGAAACCTTTTACCAGGCGCTTGCCAGCGTCGATCTTGGCCGGCAGGTCATTGCCTACGCGTCAAAGGACGGAGGCCGGGCATGAAGTTCACCAACATCGGCGGTGCGACGGCCATTCTCGAGCACCGCGGCAAGCGCATGCTGTTCGATCCTTGGCTCGACGACGGGATATTTCACGGGTCGTGGTTTCACTGGCCACCGGCAGCGGCCGAGATTCAGGATCTGGGCAGATTCGACTACGTATATATCTCGCACATCCATGAGGACCATTGTTCGGCAGGAACGATCCGGCATATCAACCGGGATGCCGAAATCATCATCATGGATCGCCAGCCCAATTTCGTCGCTCAGTTCCTGAAAGCGAACGATTTCAATTTCGACAAGGTGCACCTGGTTCCCCCGAGAAAGGGGATGCAACTGTCGGACGATCTTTTCGTGGACATGATCGAAGCGGATCCGGCCAATGAGATGGCCTATCTGGTTGACTCGTCCATCGTGATCTGCTGGGACGGCCACGTCATCTTCAATGCCAACGACTGCCAGCCTCATGCCGCTGGCGTGGCCTATCTCAAGGAGCGCTATCCCCGGATCGATCTCGCGCTGCTGCCGTATTCGGGGGGCTCCGGCTATCCCAGCTGTTACGTGAACCTCTCCGACGGGCAGAAGCAGGCTGAGAAGGACCGGATCCTGAAGCAACGGACCGCAGGTTTCGTAGAGAACACGCGGCAGATCGATCCACGCTACGTGTTGCCGTTTGCGGACCAGTACGTCGTGGGTGGATCACGTTCGCATCTGAACCGCTACGTCTCCCATGGTTCCTGCCCGGGCGTAGTCGCATCGCAGGTAGAGCAGGCAGGTCTGGGTGACCGTCTGCTTCTGCTCAACTCGGGCCAGACCTTCGACCTCGAGTCCGCCGCGAAACACCCGCCAGAACCCTACCGGATGTTCTCCGAGGACGACCGGGACCGGTACATTGCGGATCACCTCGCGGATAAGCCCTATGACCATGAACGCGTGATGTTCGCACGTTCGGTGCCCGTCGAGCGGCTGATGCAGCATGCCCGGCAACGGCTATGGGATGTCCAGACTCGCCGGCAGACATTTCCGCAGTGGCGCCTGGTGCTTGACTGCACCGACAGCCGGCGCCGTTTCGTGATCGATCTGCAGGCCGAGGGCGTCCAGGAAACGGATTTCGAGGCGACCGTACCTGAGCCCTTCCTGCGCATGTCAGGTTCGGACACGCTGATGATCATGCTGCTCATGGGCCATGTCTCGTGGAACATTGCTGATGCGGCCCTGTTCCTCGATTACGAGCGACGGCCCAACACCTACGACCCGTCGATCTACGTGCTGCTGAACTTCCTGAGGCTTTGACATCGTGACCCCTACCGGATTCGAACTCAGTGGGCGCCGCATCGGGCGCGATGCGGCGCCCTTCGTGATCGCCGAAATGTCCGGCAATCACAACCAGTCGCTCGACCGCGCGCTAGCCATCGTCGATGCCGCGGCAAAGTCGGGCGCGCACGCATTGAAAATCCAGACCTATACGCCGGACACCATGACGCTGGATCTGGAGGAACGCGAGTTCTACGTTTCTGATCCGAGCAATCTGTGGACGGGCACCTCGCTCTACCGGCTCTATGGTGAAGCCCATACGCCGTGGGACTGGCACGCACCGATCTTCGAGCGCGCGCGCGCGCGGGGCATGATCCCTTTCAGCACGCCGTTCGACGATACCGCGGTCGACTTTCTCGAATCGCTGGACGTGCCCTGCTACAAGATTGCCTCATTCGAGAATACCGATCTGCCGCTGATCCGCCGTGTGGCGGCGACCGGCAAGCCGCTCATCATTTCCACCGGCATGGCCACCCTGGCGGAACTGGATGAAACCGTGCGCGCCGCCCGCGGGGCGGGCTGCCGGCACCTAGTGCTGCTCAAGTGCACCAGCACCTATCCTGCTTCGCCGGCCAATACTCACATCCTCACCATCCCGCACCTGCGCGAAATGTTCGGCTGCGAGGTCGGTCTGTCCGACCACACCATGGGGGTCGGCGTGTCGGTCGCCAGTATTGCGCTCGGCGCCAGCGTGATCGAAAAGCACTTCACGCTGGACCGCAGCGAGGGCGGAGTGGACTCCACCTTCTCGATGGAACCACATGAGATGGAGCAACTGGTGGTGGAGACCGAGCGCGCCTGGCAGGCGCTGGGCCAGGTGAGCTACGGGCCGACGGAGGCCGAGCGTAAGTCCCTGCAGTATCGGCGCTCTCTCTACATTACTGCGGACCTTATGCCAGGCGACGTATTGACGCCTCAGAATGTACGAGCAATCCGGCCCGGTTTGGGGCTTGCACCAGGGTTCTATGAAGTGGTGATGGGCAGAGCTGTTACCTCTGCTGTTGCGCGTGGCACGCCCTTGTCTTGGGATTTGCTGAAGTGAGTCATCCGTATCTTCACCTCGGCGGCCACGCGAATGGCCTTTCTTTCACTGATTGAGTCATTTTGTTCCGTTATCAATGGTCCATATCAACCCACTTGGCATGACGGATGACGAACTGGAGGCGGCCTGCATCCGCAGTCCTTTCGAAATTCGTCACAGCTACAGCTGGACCGCTGAAGTCTACAGTTTTGGAAAATGCTTCAGGGAGGCTGCTCGATATCCAAAGATGTTTCCCCTTTATGTGTACTCTGATCACGGGGCAGCTCTTCATTCCAATCTTTTTCCCCATGAGTTGAATAACGGATGCAGTGTCCATTTTACGTGGCACCCTGATAAGGTCGAAAAGAATCCGGCTTCGAAAAAGAAGTTGATTCATATCGAACATCCGTGGATCTCTTATCGGCGCCTTAAAGGCTTTCGTCGTGCGGACTCGACCTCGGGCACCCTTGTTTTCTACACGCACACCGTTCCAGGCGTCAAACTTGAGGGCTGTGGTGGCGATGAGTATTTTGACCAGTTGCGTGCCTTGCCCCCGGAGTTTCATCCTGTCGTTCTCTGCCTGCATATGCACGACATAAAGTCAGGCTTGTACAAGACGCTGCGTCGACATGGCTTCCCGATTGTTACCGCGGGAAATACGAGTGCGGATAATTTTGTCGATAACTTTTACAAGCTTGTTTCAAGATTCTCCTATGCGTCTTCCCAGGAGTGGGGGTCGCAGTTGGCTTACTGTGTCGAGCTTGGGATTCCGTATTTTCTTCTCGGACGTGTGCCTCGTCTGATAAATCTGAGCCATACCGAGATGCCTCTCGGCATGGTGGATGAATATCAGGATGATAATCACAGGCGATATATGGAGACGGCGCGTCAGCTTTTTTCCTATCCCAGCGTCAGTCTGACTCGCGAAAAGACAGATTTCATTGAGAATATTCTGGGAATGCGATCCGGGGTGAAACCTGCAGATCTGGGCGGAATAATCTGGGGCGAATTTTTCAGAAACTGGAGGAAGTGGTATCTGGTGCCACAGGCGATACTGCTGACCGCAGCCCGCGTGGTGTTTTCGGGAACACTTGAAAAGATCTATAGATGGCGCATGCGCAACAATTGAAATTCGTCTCTCTGGTTCGTGAGTTCTTCCTGCCATCGATGAGCGGCGTCAGAGTGCTCGAGATAGGGTCCTATGATGTAAATGGCTCGATCAGGAAGATATTCGATGGCAGTGAGTACCTGGGTGCGGATCTTTTTGAAGGCCCCGGCGTCGACGTGGTTTCGTCTGGACATCTGCTGAAAATGCCGGACGAAAGCTTCGATCTTTCGATATCCTCCGAATGTTTTGAACATAATCCATTCTGGATTGAAACTTTCAACAACATGTACCGGATGACCTCGGGCTCCGGTATGGTAGTTGTTACATGTGCATCCCGCGGACGGCTCGAGCACGGTACAACCCGGACCTCGCCTGAAAAGTCGCCCGGCAGTCAGAAAATTGGATGGGATTACTATCTGAATCTTGAACAATCTGATTTTCTGAAAAATATCGATCTGTCGGCCATGTTCAGCAAGTGGGTCTTCTTTTACATACCGGTGAGCCAGGATCTCTATTTTGTAGGCTGGAGAGGTGATGCGCCAGCACCGGATGTCCTGCGGGCTTTCTCCGCCCAGGTCGATGCAATAAGGAAGATGTCCAATTCGTCGGGCCCGCTGATGCATTTTCTCGCCGCTGTCGAGAGGTGGCTGCTCTTTCCGCTTACCTGTCTTGGGGATCGCACGTTCCAGAACTTCATGGTCCCGTATTCAAAGCTGCGCGGGCGCTTGTATCGCCTGGTGCTCGGGCGCTGAGGGCGGCCCGTCCGCTACAGGGATCGCTCGGCTGATGTCGCACTTCAGCGCTGCATCCACATCATGCTCGGCTTGCCCAAATAGGCGACCCGCGGCGCTCTGCATGTTTCCGGTTCAACGATGTCCGACAGCACCTCTCCACTGATATCCGTCTGCATTCCGACCTACAACGGTCACCCGTACATCGAGACGCTGATCACCGAGCTGCTGCGCTCATCGCGCAGCGATTTCGAGATCGTGGTGTCGGACGACTGCTCGACCGACGAGACCTGGGATTTCGTCGTTCGGGTCAGCCAGACCGATCAGCGTCTCCGGTGCTTTCGCAACGAAAGCAACCTCGGCATGGACCGCAATTTCGCCGCCTGCGTGGCGCGTGCGCGCGGGCGCTTCGTGTGGCTGACCGGTCAGGACGACCGCCTGTTCCACGAGGGGCTGGATGCGATTGCGGCCATGATCCTGGCGCGTCCGGAACTCGATTTCCTGCACCTGAACTACACGCGGGTCGAAGAGGCCAAGAGTGACGGTGCGTCCATCCGGCCGGTCGCCGGCGATCAGCATCAGTTCGGCGTCGGGATAGACAGCTTTCTGGCCCGCACCGGCGGATGGCTGCCCACCTTTCTTCCGCTGTTCGTGATGAAGAGGGCGCTCTGGGAGGGCGTGGACATCAGTCACTATTTCGGCACGTATTTCTGTCAGGTGGGGGCCTTCGTCGAGTCCTCGCGCGCGATCCGCTGGTGCCACCTGGACGGCAACTACGTGGTCGGACTGACGCCGGTCAATGGCTGGCAGTTCAAGCCGCTGTCTTATGCCCGCATCGTTTTCGGAAACTACATCATGCTGGACCGTGTCGAGCGGCGTTGCGACTGGCTGGGGCCCGCGTTCATCCGGACGCAGTACCGGAAGATCTACGACCAGCTCGTATATGTGCTCATCATGCTGAGTGCCTGCCGGCTCAGGGTGGATGACCCTCTGCTGGAGGGCATGAAACAGGCGGCCAGCCGCGTGCCGTATGTGAGCCTGACGCTCAGACTGATGCTGCACATGCCGGCGCCGCTCGGGAAGCTTGCGGTCCTGCTGATCAAGGCGCGCCGTGTGCTCCGTCGATTCCGGTCGGGCATGCAATCAAGGTTGAGCACGCGTTCCGCTGCCCAGGGTGCGGGGTCGAGCTGATGTGCGGCATTCTCGGGTGGGTCACCACGCAATCGACGGACGGGCGGGCGCGTTTCGCCAGGGCGCTGGACACCCTGCGGCATCGCGGCCCGGACGACGGCGACGTCTACGCCGCGGACGGCATCCTGCTCGGGCATCGCCGGCTGTCCATCATCGACCTGAGCAGCGCAGGGCGTCAGCCCATGGAGGATCCCGCGCTCGGCAACGTGATCACCTTCAATGGCGAGATCTACAACTACCTCGAGTTGCGTGCCGAGCTGGAGGCGCTCGGGCACGTGTTCCGGACGGCCACCGACACCGAGGTGCTCCTCCACGCTTTCCGGGCCTGGGGTCCGCAGGCGCTCAACCGGCTGAACGGGATGTGGGCGTTCGCGATCTGGCAGCCGGCGACCCGCACCCTGTTCATGGCGCGGGACCGCTTCGGCGTGAAGCCCTTCCATTACGCACTCACCCGTGAGGGGCTGGCCTTCGCGTCTGAACCGAAGGCCCTGCTGGAACTGTCGCCCGAGCTGCGGCGAGCCGACGATGCGACCGTCTTCCGGTTTCTGTCGGCAGGCGAACTGCACGCCGGTGAAGACACCTTCTATGAAGCGGTGAAGACGCTGCCCGCGGGCTGTTACGCCGAGTTCGGTCCGGATGCCGGCGCACCGAAGATCCGCCGCTACTGGGATTACCCTGCGCCGGTGTCCGTCGTGCAGGATCCGGAGGAGGCTGCCCGCGAGTTTGCGTGCCTGCTGGACGATGCGGTCCGGCTGCGCACCCGCAGCGATGTCAAGGTGGGGCTCACGCTGTCCGGCGGCCTCGATTCCACCGCCATCCTTGCATCGGCACAGCGCCTGTCTCCGCAAGGCCTGCAGTGCTTCACTTCGGTCTATGGCGGGAACGAGCGAGGCGAGGCGCGATGGGCCGCCGCCGCCGCCCGTCCCTACGGAAGCGTACCGCTGGAGGTTGAAGCACCCAAGCAGTCCTGGCTGGACACGCTGCTGGATATCGCGTGGCACATGGACAGTCCGGGCTATTCTCCGGCGGTCTATCCGTTGTGGCACCTGATGAAGACCGCGCGCCAGCAGGGCGTTTATGTGCTGCTCGAGGGGCAGGGGGCGGATGAGGCGCTCGGCGGCTACCCGCAGTACGCAGCGCTTTCGGTGCTGCAGCATCTTCGCGGCATGCGCGGGTTTGCCGACTTCGGCGCGCTGGTCCGTACCGTCAGGACCTCCGCGCAGACCTTTTCGGCGCCCGTGCTGTTCAAGTGGCTGCTGCGCGAGCTCTTCCCGGTGCTGATCACGGCGAACCGCGGGCTGGCCGGCGCGGCGTCAGCGCTCGATCCGGCCTTCCGCGCATCCATGGAGGGCCGGGCCGCTGCAGCGCATCCGGCGGGCAGCCGGGCGGCGGGCCACGATCTGCTGACCGCACGGTTGCTCCAGGACCATTCGAGAAATATCCTTCCGGCGCTGCTGCAGTATGGTGACGCGGTCAGCATGGCGCATGGCGTCGAGTCCCGTCTGCCGTTCATGGATTACCGTCTGGTCGAGTGGCTGTTCGCCCGCGATGCGACGTTCAAGATCGCGGATGGGCGTACAAAATGGCTGCTCAGACGCTACTTGCTGCAGGCGGGGCAGCCGGAAATTTCGGCCCGAAAAGACAAGCAAGGCTATCCCACGCCGGTGGAGCGGTGGATGGCGGAAGACAACGGGCGCTTCGTGCGCGATCTGCTGCTGGCGCCTGACGCCTGCATACGCAGATACTGCGACAGCGCGGCACTTGCACGCCTGATCGACCGGCACGCCTCGGGCCGCAAGGGCAGCGGCAATCACGTGTATCGACTGGTGAGTACCGAACTATGGATGCGCCGCTGCCTCTCCCAACCGTGACGCCCCGCGCCCCGATCGCGCTCTTCGTCTACAACCGTCCGGAGCATACGCGCCGTACCGTCGAGGCGCTGGCCGCGAACGAGGGGGCCGCGGCGTCTCCGCTGTTCATCTTTTCCGATGCCCCGCGCACGCCTGCCGCTTCACCGCTCGTGGAGCAGGTGCGTGCGTATGTGCGCACGGTCACCGGCTTTGCGCAGGTGACCGTGGTCGAGCGCAGCACGAACATGGGTCTGGCCCGGTCCATCATCGAGGGCGTCAGCGATCTGACCGGACGCTTCGGCCGGGCCATCGTGCTGGAGGACGATCTGGCCACCGCCCCCGGTTTCCTCTCCTTCATGAACGACGCGCTCGATGCCTATGCTGATGACCCGCGGGTGCTGAGCGTATGCGGCTACATGTATCCGGTGATGTTCGATACCCCGGCCGACACCCTGTTTCTGCGTGCACCGCACAGCTGGGGCTGGGCCACCTGGAAGGACCGCTGGTCCCTGTTCCGGTCTGACGGAGCGGCGCTTCTGCAGGCACTCGAGGCGCGGCAGCTGCTGGGCGCGTTCGATGCCAACGGGCCTCACGACTACACCCGCATGCTCAAGGACCAGATCGCCGGCCGCAACGATTCATGGTTCATCCGCTGGTATGCGGCCTCTCTGCTCGCCGACCGCATGTCCCTCTACCCGGTCCGGTCGCTGGTAAGCAATATCGGCATCGACGGCAGCGGTGTTCATTGCGCGGAGTGGCGCTTCGATCCCTATGCGGTGCAGCTGCAGGGCGGGCGGCTCAAGGTCGAGGTGGCGGAACCGGTCGAGTCCCCCGCAGCGAAGGCGACGCTCGCCCGTTACTACCGACGGGTGCAGTGGCTCCGCTACGTGAATTTCGCCTACCGGAAGCTTGCGCCGCTGCGGCGTCTTGTCGGGTGGACCGACCCTGCCCGGCAGACGGTGCGGCCATGAGCCGGATGCTCGATCTGCTGCGCTGGGTGCTGGTGCGCCGGCGGGCGCTGGCCCGCCGCCTGCCCGGCTTCCATGCATCCGTGTTCAGCTATGCGGATGATCGCTCCACCTTCGAGGGCTACAACCGGCTGACGCCGGGTACACTGGCCTTCAGTGCGCGCGTCGGTCGGGCCAGCTACATCGGCGGCGCGCGTGTCCAGAACTGCCGGATCGGCGCTTTCTGCAGCATCGGGGCTCGCACCCGGATCGGCGGCCTGAGCCGCCATCCGACGCACTGGCTGTCCACCCATCCCGCCTTCTTTTCGCCCCGGGCGCAGGCCGGTTTTTCCTTCGTCGACGCGCTGCATTTCGACGAAGTGGCCGATGTCACGATAGGCAACGACGTGTGGATAGGCGCGGGCGTGATGGTGCTTGACGGCGTGACCATCGGGGACGGCGCGATCGTCGCCGCCGGCGCCGTGGTCACCCGCGATGTTGCGCCTTACGCGGTGGTCGGCGGCGTGCCCGCACGGGTGATCCGTTTCCGGTATCCGGACGCGTCCATCCGGGCGCTGCTCGAACTGGCCTGGTGGTCGTGGCCGCTGGAAAAGATCCGTGCCGCGGCCCCGCTGTTCCGGCAGCCCGGCGATCAGGCCGTGCAGCAACTGGTCGAGTTCGACCGCCGCCATTCATCGTGATCGCAGCCGCAGTGCCCTCAGAGGGGCAGTCAACACATCCATGAAGATTTCCATCATCACCGTCTGCTACAACTCGGTCGCCACGTTGGGCGACACCCTCGCGTCGGTGGCCGCCCAGGACCATCCGGATGTCGAACACATCGTGATCGACGGCGGGTCCACCGACGGCACCCAGGCGCTGGTCGAGCGCGAGGGCGGCCATGTAAAGGTGTTCGTGTCGGAGCCGGACAAGGGCATCTATGACGCGATGAACAAAGGCATCCGTCGGGCGACCGGCGACATCGTCGGCTTCATCAACGCGGACGACTTCTATCCGTCGCCCGACGTGCTGTCCTCGGTGGCCGGCGTGTTCGAGGACCCGGGCATCGAGGTGTGCTACGGCGACCTCTGCTACGTGCGGCAGGACGACACCTCGCGCATCGTGCGCTACTGGCAGTCCAGCGATTTCCGGCCCGGGCTGTTCCTGCGCGGCTGGTGCCCGCCGCATCCGACCTTCTTCGCGCGTCGCGAGGTGTATGCGCGGCACGGGCTGTTCGACCTGCGCTACCGCATCGCGGCCGACGTTGAAATCATGTCGCGCTTCCTCGAAGTGGCCCGCGTGCGTGCCCGCTATCTGCCCAAGCTGCTGGTCAAGATGCGCATGGGCGGCACCACCAACCGCAGCCTGGGCAACATCTGGCGGCAGAACCGCGAAATCGCCGACGCGCTGAAATCGCACGGCCTGCCGTTCTCGCTGCCGCGTTTCGCGCTGTCCAAGGTGCTGTCGCGCGGTCGCCAGTTCGTGGCGCGTCCGGACTGATGGCGGGCGTGTCGGGCGGCCCGGTCGTGGTGACCGGGGCCAGCGGTTTCGTCGGGCGCGCCGTGGCCGGACGTCTGCTTGCTGACGGCATCGCGGTGCGACCGATCGTGCGCACCCCGGGCAAGGGCGGGCCGGACGCGGTGTGCGGCCCGGCGCTGGGGCCGGAGGCCGACTGGATGCCGGTGCTTGCCGGCGCCGCGGCGGTCGTGCATGCGGCCGCGCATGTCCACATCGAGCCGGCAGGCGGCGAGGCTGCCAGAGCGGATTTCCACCGGATCAATGTCGACGGCACACGGCGCCTCGCCGAACAGGCCGCGGCAGCCGGCGTGCGGCGCTTCCTGTTCATCAGCTCGATCGGCGTGAATGGCCCGCGCGCCGACCGCCCGTTCACCGAGGACGACAGGCCGGCGCCGCAGGGGTCGTATGCGGAATCGAAGCTCGAGGCCGAGACGGCGCTGCGCGAGGTCTGCGGGCGCACCGGCATGGAGTGGGTTGTGATCCGTCCGCCGCTGGTCTATGGCCCGCACGCGCCCGGCAACTTCGCGCGTCTGGTGCGCTGGATGGCGCGTGGCGTACCGCTGCCGCTGGGTGCGGTGCATAACCGGCGCACGCTGGTGGCCATCGACAATCTGGTCGACCTCATCGTGACCTGCCTGCACAGCGAGGCGGCCGCCGGCCAGCTCTTTCTGGCCGGCGACGGTGAAAGCCTGTCCACACCTGAACTGCTGCGCACGGTCGCGCAGGCCCGGGGCCGGCACGCCCGGCTGCTGCCGGTGCCGGTCGCGCTGCTGCGGGCCGCAGCGGCCGTGGTCGGCCGTTCTGCCGATGCCGAGCGCCTGTGCGGCAGTCTGGAGGTCGATATCGGTAAGGCGCGACGGCTGCTCGGCTGGGCGCCGCCGGTGAGCGCGTCCGATGCGCTGCGCCGCGCCGCCGCGGAGTCCGCTTCATGACGGTCGCCCTGTCTTCACTGCTGGCGGCCGTTGTATCGGCTGCCGGTGCCGCTGGCCTGCTCTGGCTGCTGCTGCGTACCGGCTGGGCCTGGCGTCTGGCCACCGACGAACCCAACCACCGTTCGCTGCACACGCGCGTGACGCCGCGGGTGGGCGGCTGGGGCATCGTGGCCGGCAGCGTGCTCGCGCTGGCGGTCAGCGGCGTGGCGCCGCCGTGGGCCCTGCCCGCCGCCGTGCTCGTGGGGGTGTCCTTCGCCGACGACCGCCACGGCCTGTCCACCGGACTGCGCTTCGGCATGCATTTCGCGGCGCTGGTGCTGCTGGCCGGTCTGCCCGGGCTGTGGGCGCTGCCGGTGGCAGTGCTCACGGTGTGGATGACCAATCTGTACAACTTCATGGACGGTTCCGACGGGCTGGCCGGGGGCATGGCGCTGTCCGGCTTCGGGGCCTGTGCACTGGCGGCCGCGGCCGCCGGAGAGCCTGAACTTGCCGTGCCGGCCGCGGCGCTGGCCGGCGGAGCCGCGGGCTTCCTGGTGTTCAACCTGCATCCGGCCCGGGTGTTCATGGGCGACGCCGGCTCCATCCCGCTCGGTTTCCTGGCTGCCGCGCTCGGGCTCGAAGGCGTGCTGCGCGGCGTCTGGCCGGCCTGGTTCGTGCCGGTGGTGTTCGCGCCCTTCATCGTGGACGCCAGCGTGACGCTGGCGCGCCGCATGCTGCGGGGCGAACGCTTCTGGCAGGCCCATCGCGAACATTTCTACCAGCGGCTGGTACGCTCCGGGTTTGGGCATGCGCGCACGGCATGGTTCGCCTACGCGTTGATGGCGACCTGTGCCGCCTGCGCCCTGCTGGCCCGTGCGCTGGACAGCGCGTGGACGCCACCGCTGCTGGCGCTGCCGGCCGCGGTGCTGCTGGCGGCCGGCCTCTGGATAGACCGCCGCTGGCGCGCCTGGAACGACACTCAGGACATTCGATGAACCGCAACATCCGTTCGCTGATGGTGTATGCATTCGACCTGCTGGCGATGTTGATCGCCTGGGTCGGCGGCTACCTGCTGCGCTTCAACTTCGTGTGGCCGCATCAGTACACCGACCTGATGCTCAGCGGCGGCATCATTCTGCTGCCGCTGCACGCCATCATCTGCCGCTGGGCAGGCCTCTATCTGGGCATGTGGGTATTCGCCAGTCTGCCTGACCTGCGCCGGGTACTGAAAGCGGTGGCCGCGTCCACCCTGGTGCTGGGCGTGATGATGCTGCTGTACCGGCCAGGGCCGCTGCTCATCCCGCGTTCGCTGCTGGTGCTTTATCCGCTGCTGCTGCTCATCGTGATGGGCGGTGGCCGGGTGGCCTACCGGATGTGGAAGGAACACCGCCTCTACGGCGGCCTGATTGCCCAGGGCCGGCCGGTGGTGGTGGTCGGCGCCGGCCGCGGTGGCGCCATCCTGGTGAAGGAACTCGAGCGCAGCCCGGACTGGCGGGTGGTCGGTCTGGTCGATGACGATTCGCTCAAGTGGGGACGCGAACTGGCAGGGCATACGGTGTACGGGCCGGTGTCCAGCCTGCCTGAAGTGCTGCAGGCGGAAAAGGCGCGACACGTCATTCTGGCGATGCCGTCGGCCGCGCGTGCCAGCATCCGTGCCGCCACCGACCTGGCGGCCGCGGCGGGCGCCGAGGTATTCACCGTGCCGGGCATCGAGGATGTCATGTCCGGCAAGGTGTCCATCGAGGCGCTGCGCAAGGTCGAGATCGAGGATCTGCTGGGGCGCGAACCGGTGCAGCTGGACAACGACGGCCTGCAGCACCTGATCGGCGGGCGCACCGTGCTGGTCAGCGGTGCGGGCGGCTCGATCGGCAGCGAGCTGTGCGTGCAGATCGCCCTGCTGAAGCCGGCGATGCTGGTGCTGTTCGAATCGTCGGAATTTGCGCTCTACCGCATCGAGCAGAAGCTGCAGGCGCTGTATCCGGGGCTGGCGCTGCGCTGCCTGGTCGGCGACGTGAAGGATGCGACCCGGATGCGCGCCGTGCTGCAGCAGGCGCAGCCGCAGGTGGTGTTCCATGCGGCGGCCTACAAGCACGTGCCGCTGATGGAGAGCGACAACGCCACCGAGGCGCTGCGCAACAACACGCTGGGCACGCTGGTGATCGCGCGCGCAGCGGTGGCGGCCGGCGTCGAGCGTTTCGTCATGGTGTCCACCGACAAGGCGGTGAATCCGACCAATGTGATGGGCGCGAGCAAGCGGCTGGCCGAAATGGTGTGCCAGGCCATGCAGGGCGCGGGGCGCACCCGTTTCGTCTGCGTCCGTTTCGGCAATGTGCTCGGCTCCTCCGGCAGCGTGATTCCGCTGTTCCAGGAGCAGATCGCCCGAGGCGGTCCGGTCACGGTCACGCATCCGGACATCATCCGCTATTTCATGTCGATTCCCGAGGCGGCTCAGCTGGTGCTGCAGGCGGCGCTGATGGGCGAGGGCGGCGAAATCTTCGTGCTCGACATGGGCGAGCCGGTGCGCATCGCCGATCTGGCGCGCGACATGATCCGGCTGTCCGGCATGTCCGAAGCCGACATCAAGATCGAATTCACCGGGCTGAGGCCGGGCGAGAAGCTGTACGAGGAACTGCTGGCCAGTGACGAAACCACGCGGCCGACGCATCACCCCAAGGTGCGCATCGCGCGGGCGCGCTCGGTCGATGACGAGCTCTGGCTGGCACGGCTGGAGCGCTGGCTCGGTACCGGGCTGCCGGCCGATCCGCCGGCGCTGCGGGGCGAACTGGCGCAGTGGGTGCCCGAGTACACGCCGCAGAACGACGGCCCGGCACCGCTGCCGACCGCGCCCGCCTCGGGCGAACGCGTGAGCGGCACATGAGTACCTGGGCCATCGGCGACCTGCAGGGCTGTTTCGATCCGCTCGAAACCCTGCTCGAACGCTGCGGCTTTGACCGGCGGCGCGACCGGCTGTGGTTCGTCGGCGACCTGATCAACCGCGGTCCGAAGTCGCTCGAAACGCTGCGTTTCGTGCGTGACCTGGGCGACGCGGCGGTCACCGTGCTGGGCAATCACGATCTGTCGCTGCTGATGATCGCCGCCGGCCACGGCAAGCTGCACCGGCTCGACACCTTCCATCACGTCCTGGACGCGCCGGACCGCGACGAACTGGTCGACTGGCTGCGCCACCGGCCGATGATGCATGTGGACGGGCCGCACGCGATGGTGCATGCCGGCCTGCTGCCGCACTGGGACGTGCCGCAGGCGCTCGGCCTCGCGCGCGAGGTCGAGCAGGCGCTGCGCGGCGCGGATCATGTCGAGTTCATGGCGCGCATGTGGGGCAGCGAGCCGGCGGCCTGGAGCGACACGCTGGCCGGCTGGGACCGCCTCCGCGTCATCGTCAATGCGATGACCCGCATGCGCTTCTGCACGCCGGGCGGGCACATGGATTTCCACAGCAAGGGCGAGCCGGACGAACCGCCGGTGGGCCATCTGCCCTGGTATGCGATCGAAGGCGCGCGCTGGCGCACCCACACCCTGGTGTGCGGCCACTGGTCGGCCCTGGGTTACCGCACCGCGCGCAACCTGATCGCGCTCGATTCCGGCTGCCTGTGGGGCGGTCAGCTGACCGCGGTACGGCTTGAGGACGGTGCCGCGGTGCAGGTGGACTGCGAGCGCTGTGCGCGGATGTAGCCGCATGCGGCGTCGCTCCGCATAGAATGCAGCCTCGACACGGAGACCTCGCACCATGATCGGGCTGTTCCTGATAACCCACAGCAGTTACGGCGAGTCGCTGATCCAGTGCGCCTGCCACGTGCTCAACACGCGGCCGGCCCAGATCGCGCAGCTCGGCGTGTCCGGGCAGGACGATCCGCTCGATCTGCTGCCGATGGCGCGCCGGCTGATGTCGGTGGTCGACAGCGGCGAAGGCGTGCTGCTGCTGACCGACATTTTCGGTGCCACGCCGGCCAACCTCGCACTCAAGCTGTGCGAGCCGGACCGGGTGGAGGCGGTCGCCGGCGTCAATCTGCCGATGCTGCTGCGCACGCTCACCTACCGTGAGCGCGAGGATCTGCACGGTCTGGTCAACAAGGCGGTCAGCGGTGGCCGCGACGGAGTGATGGCGATGAAGGTGGGGCGCGATGCCAAGACGTGAGATCGAAATCACCAACAAGCTCGGCCTGCACGCGCGGGCCTCGGCCAAGCTCACCCAGGTCGCCAGCCGCCACGGCTGCGAGGTGTGGCTGGAGCGCGATGGCCGGCGCATCAACGCCAAGAGCATCATGGGCGTGATGATGCTGGCCGCCGCCAAGGGGACGGTCATCGTGATCGAAACCGAAGGCGCGGACGCCGATCAGGCCATGAGCGCGCTGGTGGCGCTGATAGAGGACAAGTTCGGCGAGGGCGAGTGAAGTGACCTTCACGCTGCATGGCCTGGCGGTGTCCGGCGGCATCGCCATCGGTCACGCCTATCTGGTGTCGCATGCGACGCTTGAAGTGGCCCATTACACCGTGACCGCGCGCAAGGTCGAGGACGAAGTCACCCGGCTGGGCAAGGCCTTCGACGCGGTACGCGTCGAACTGTCCGAACTGCGCAGCGGACTGCTGACCGACAGCACCGAAGCCCGAAGTGAGCTGCTGGCTTTCGTCGATCTGCACAGCATGATCCTCGACGATCCGACGCTGTTCGACGAAGCCTGCGAATACGTGCGCAGCCGCCGCTGCAACGCCGAATGGGCGATCAAGCGCCAGATGGACCGCCTGGTCGAACAGTTCGAACAGATCGACGACGCCTATCTGCGCAGCCGCAGTGCCGACGTGGTGCAGGTGGTCGAGCGCGTGATCAAGGCGCTGGCCGGCAAGCGCAACCGCATGAGCACCCGCCGGCGCGACACCGACAGCATCGTGGTGGCGCACGACCTGTCGCCGGCCGACACGATCCAGTTCAAGGCGCAGCGCATCGCCGCCTTCGTGACCGATCTCGGCGGCGCCACCTCGCACACCGCCATCGTCGCGCGCAGCCTCGCCATTCCGGCGCTGGTCGGCATGCACCACGCGCGCACGCTGATACAGGACGACGACCTGCTCATCGTCGATGGCCTGCGCGGCGTGCTCATCATCAATCCGGACGAGCGCATCCTCGACGAATACCGGCTGCGCGCCCGCGAGATCGAGATCGAGCGTTCCAAGCTCAAGCACCTCACGTCGGCGGTCGCCACCACGCTGGACGGCGAACAGGTGCAGCTGTTCGCCAACATCGAACTGCCGCAGGACGTCGAACAGGTGAAGGAAGTCGAGGCCGACGGCATCGGCCTGTTCCGCACCGAATTCATGTTCCTGAACCGCGACGCGCTGCCGGACGAGGACGAACAGTTCGAGGCCTATCGCAGCGTGGTGCAGGCGATGAAGGGCAGGCCGGTCACGCTGCGCACGCTGGACATCGGCGCGGACAAGGCGCTGCGCGGCGCCGAGCGCAGCGAAGCCAATCCGGCGCTGGGTCTGCGCGCCATCCGCTACTGCCTGGCCGAGCCGCGCATGTTCGTCACCCAGCTGCGCGCCATCCTGCGCGCCGCCCACTACGGCAAGGTGCGCATCCTGCTGCCCATGGTGGCTTTCCAGCATGAGATCGAATCCGCCTTCGCGATGATCGCGCTGGCCAAGCAGCAGCTGCGCGAAGCCAACCGCAAGTTCGACGACCGGGTCGAGGTCGGCGCCATGGTCGAGATTCCGGCGGCGGCGATGGCGCTGGGCACGCTGATGAACCACTTCAGCTTCCTGTCCATCGGCACCAATGACCTGATCCAGTACACGCTGGCCATCGACCGTGCCGACGAAGCGGTGGCCCATCTGTATGACCCGCTGCATCCGGCGGTGCTGCGGCTGGTGCAGCAGGTGATCGCCCAGGCCAAGCGGGTGGGCATGCCGGTGGCCGTGTGCGGCGAAATGGCCGGCGAACCGCAGTTCGCGCGCCTGCTGCTGGGCATGGGTCTGCGCCAGTTCTCGATGCATCCGTCGCAGCTGCTGGAAGTGAAGCGCGAGGTGCTGCGCTGCGACTGCGGCGACGTGGCGCCGCGCGTGATCAAGCTGCTGCGCTCGGACGATCCGATCCGCATCCGCGAGCAGCTCGAGCGCATCAACGCCGGCAGCACGCCGGTGCAGTGAGCCGCATGCGCATCCTGGGCATCGACCCCGGCCTGCGCATCACCGGCTTCGGCGTGCTCGAGGCCGAGGGCGCGCAGCTGCGCTACGTCGCCAGCGGCCGCATCACCTCGAACGAACGCGAGCCGCTGCCGTCGCGCATCGCCACGCTGTTTTCCGGCATACGCGAAGTGGTCGATACCTGGCAGCCGACGCATGCCGCGGTCGAAATCGTGTTCGTGAACGTGAATCCGCAATCCACGCTGCTGCTGGGCCAGGCGCGCGGTGCCGCGCTGTCGGCGCTGACCGCCACCGGTCTGCCGGTGGCCGAATACACCGCGCTGCAGGTGAAGCAGGCGGTGGTCGGCCACGGCAAGGCGAACAAGGACCAGGTGCAGTACATGGTGGCCCGCCTGCTCGCGCTGGATCGAAATGAGGAAAATCAGCTTGTAAAGACTTAGACTAACAAATAATCGTCATCAATTAGTACAGTGAATATACCAAAAT
>Ga0123397_136040_pt1 | contig 25609 bp, 19 predicted proteins | sample T10HLNH4metaT_FD_89925 | JGI IMG/M metagenome (GOLD analysis project Ga0123397, IMG submission 89925) | Methane-oxidizing artificial microbial communities from Washington, USA to study methane cycling - T10-HLNH4 metaT (Metagenome... ... | reverse complement strand
GAGCCATGAGGCAATCCTTTTATCAGGAAACTGTTTCAGAAAAACAGTTTCAACAGGCCAGGGACAAATCCCTGTATCTAAAAATGAGTAGTGACCGTGCCTGTTGACAGCCACCCTCGTCCGGTCATTCTGACCGAATCAGTCGACGCGGCGCGATGCGCCCGTCTTCGCTCACTTCACCGATACCGATGAAGCGACCGTTGTGATCCTGTACCCGTACCATACCGAATTTCGGTGCATCCGGAGCGCGGACCGGCTGGCCGTTAAGCCAGTAGAACGAGCTGTGCTCCGAGAACTGCAAAAGCGGCCAATCCAGCAGACCGCTGTCCGATGGCATCAGGAAGCGGTCGACCGCTTCGTTGCCGCCTTCGGCATGTACCGCTTCCAACTCTTCCAGGGTGACCGTCTGGGCCAGCGTGAAAGGCCCGGCCTGGGTACGTCGCAGTTCTGCAACGTAAGCGCCACAACCGAGCTGCTCACCAATATCCTCCACCAGGGTGCGAATATAGGTGCCTTTGCTGCAATCCACTGCCAGCCGCGCAGTATCACCTTCGAAGGCCAGCAATTCCAAGCGCGTAATAGTAACAGAACGCGGTTCACGCTCCACTACTTCGCCTGCACGGGCCAGCTTGTACAGCGGCTGGCCATCACGCTTGAGCGCCGAGTACATCGGCGGTATCTGACTGATTTGCCCACGAAAATTCGGCAACACAGCTTCGATATCGGAGCGACCAACGGTCACAGGACGCTCCTGCAAAACTTCGCCCTCGGCATCCGCCGTGGTCGTGGTTTTGCCCAGTTGCGCCAGGGTTTCGTAACCCTTGTCGGAATCGAGCAGGTATTGCGAGAACTTGGTGGCCTCACCGAAGCACAACGGCAACACGCCGGTGGCCAGCGGATCGAGACTGCCGGTGTGTCCCGCCTTCTCGGCATTGAGCAACCAGCGGACCTTCTGCAAGGCCGCATTGGAGGTGAACCCCAGCGGCTTGTCCAGCAGGATGATACCGCTGACGTTACGACGGATACGTTTGACCTGAGCCACCGATTACTCCTTGGTGTCTTCGGCTTCTGCCGCAACCGGATGCTGATTGTCTTCAGCCACTGCGCGCTCGATCAAAGCCGACAGATGCGCACCACGCACAACGCTTTCGTCGTAATGGAAGTGCAACTGTGGAACGCTGCGCAGCTTCATCTCGCGAGCCAACTGCATGCGCAGGAAACCGGCGGCTGAGTTGAGCACCTTGATGCTCTGTGCGATGTCTTCAGCGCTGTCCTGACCCATCACGGTGATGAAAATCTTGGCGTGACCGACGTCACGGCTGACTTCCACTGCGGTAATGGTGACCAGGCCGACGCGCGGGTCTTTGACTTCACGACGGATCAGTTGTGCCAGCTCGCGCTGCATCTGATCGCCGATACGTTGGGTACGGCTATATTCTTTTGCCATGTCTTGTTACCTGTTACTGCCCCACGGCGAAACCCGTGAGGTCTGAAAGCGGCAAACGCCCGGCCTGACAGAAGCCAGACCGGGCGTTGCGTTTAGAGTCCGGGTGATGCGCCGTGCATTTGCATGCGGCTGCCCATCACGGCTCTTGAAGTGCGCGAGTTAGAGGCTGCGAGCAACCTGAACCTTCTCGAAGACTTCGATCTTGTCACCGACTTTGACGTCGTTGTAGCTCTTCACGCCGATACCGCATTCCATGCCGGCACGCACTTCGGAAGCGTCATCCTTGAAGCGGCGCAGGGATTCCAGCTCGCCTTCGAAGATAACGATGTCTTCGCGCAGTACACGGATTGGACGGTTACGGTGAACAGTACCCTCGATCACCATGCAACCGGCGATCGCGCCAAACTTCGGCGAACGGAACACGTCACGCACTTCGGCCACACCGAGGATGTTCTCGCGAACATCGCTGCCAAGCATACCGGTGAGGGCTTTCTTGACGTCTTCGATGATGTCGTAGATCACGTTGTAATAACGCATATCCAGACCTTCCTGCTCGACGATCTTGCGAGCGCCGGCATCGGCACGCACGTTGAAGCCGAACAGTACAGCATTGGAGGCCAGTGCCAGGTTGGCGTCGGACTCGGTGATACCACCGACACCGCCACCGACAACACGCACTTGCACTTCGTCGTTACCCAGGCCGTTCAAGGCACCGTTCAACGCTTCCAGCGAACCACGGACGTCGGATTTGAGGACGATGTTGAGCGTCTTCTTCTCTTCCTGACCCATGTTTTCGAAGATGTTTTCCAGCTTGCCTGCGTGAGCACGAGCCAGTTTGACTTCGCGGAACTTGCCTTGACGGAACAGAGCCACTTCACGGGCTTTCTTCTCGTCGGCAACCACGCTCATCTCGTCGCCAGCATCCGGGGTACCGTCCAGGCCGAGGATCTCGACAGGGATGGCTGGACCGGCTTCCTTGATGGCCTTGCCGTTCTCGTCGAGCATGGCGCGAACACGGCCGTAGTTGGAACCGACCAGCACCATGTCGCCTTGACGCAAGGTACCGTCCTGAACCAGAACGGTCGCCACCGGGCCACGGCCCTTGTCGAGACGCGATTCAACCACCACACCACGACCAGGAGCCGAAGGCGTAGCTGTCAATTCCAGAACTTCGGCTTGCAGCAGAACGGCTTCGAGCAATTCGTCGACACCGGTACCCATCTTCGCCGAGACCGGTACGAATGGCGTGTCACCGCCCCACTCTTCCGACGTCACGCCGTGTACCGACAATTCGCTACGGATGCGATCGAGATCAGCGCCCGGCTTGTCGATCTTGTTCACCGCCACGACCAGCGGAACGCCCGCGGCCTTGGCATGCTGAACAGCTTCGATGGTTTGCGGCATCACGCCGTCGTCCGCTGCAACGACCAGGATCACAATGTCGGTCGCCTTGGCACCGCGGGCACGCATCGCGGTAAACGCGGCGTGGCCCGGGGTATCGAGGAACGTCACCATGCCACGGTCGGTTTCAACGTGGTATGCACCGATGTGCTGGGTAATACCGCCGGCTTCGCCAGCTGCAACCTTGGCACGACGGATGTAGTCGAGCAGGGAAGTCTTACCATGGTCAACGTGGCCCATTACGGTCACGACTGGCGCACGGGCAACGGCCTCGCCTTCAAACTTCAGGGACTCGGCCAGGGAATCTTCCAGGGCGGTGTCGCTGACCAGGGTCACTTTGTGGCCCAGCTCCTCGGCAACCAGTTGAGCAGTTTCCTGATCGAGAACCTGGTTGATGGTCGCCGGAGTACCCAGCTTGAACATGAACTTGATGATTTCAGCAGCCTTGACCGACATCTGCTGGGCTAGATCGCCCACAGTAATGGTCTCGCCGATCTTCACTTCGCGCACGACAGGGCCGGTTGGGCTCTGGAAACCGTGGGCATTGCGCTTCTTCAGCTTGGCCTTGCCGCGACCACCACGACGGAAGCCATCGCTTTCTTCGTCGGTAGTACGAGGGGCAACGCGTGGAGCAGGCGCTTTTTCCTTGACCGACGCACGATGCGGAGCGTTTTTGCGCTCGCCATCGCCACTACCGCGACGATTGTTATCGTCGGCACGTGGTTTGTCCGGACGGCGCTGTTCGTCACGCTTGCGAGTGTCCGCCGCAGGCGCAGCTGGAGCAGCTGCCACGACCGGCGCGCTTTCGCGCACAGGTTCGGCCACTGCTGCATGCGCGGCTACAGGTTCGGCTGGAGCGGTCGGCGCAGCGGCTGGCTGGCGACGAGCTTCTTCTTCGGCGCGACGCTTGGCTTCTTCTTCAGCCTTCTGACGTGCAGCATTTTCTACTGCGCGACGCTCTTCCAGTTCACGCTTGCGCTCGGCTTCGATTTCTTCCGGGCTGCGCTGTACGAAGACTTTCTTCTTGCGTACTTCTACGCTGATGCTTTTGCTGCCAGCAACACGCAGGGTGCTGGTGGTTTTACGCTGCAGCGTAATCTTGCGTGGTTCTTCCACTTTCGCCTTGTGGCTGCTTTTCAAGTGAGTCAGCAACGATTGCTTCTCACTATCAGTCACACTTTCTTCGGCGGCGGTGTGCGGCAGACCTGCCTCACGCATCTGCTGCAACAGGCGCTCTACCGGTGTTTTGACCTCATCGGCCAGTTGTTTCACCGTGACTTGCGTCATGCACTTCTCTCCTCAGGCCGCGCCTAATTACTCGAACCAGTGGGCTCGGGCGGCCATGATCAACTTGCCGGCACGATCATCGTCAATGCCGTCGATGTCGAGCAGGTCGTCAATAGACTGCTCGGCCAGGTCTTCGCGGGTAATTACGCCGCGCACCGCCAGTTCCATCGCCAAATCCTTGTCCATACCCTCAAGCGAGAGCAGGTCTTCGGCCGGATGGGCGTCTGCCAGCTTTTCCTCAGTAGCGATGGCTTTGGTCAACAAACGATCCTTGGCACGAGCGCGAAGCTCGTTGACGATGTCTTCGTCAAAGCCGTCGATGTTGAGCATTTCTTCCAACGGTACGTAGGCAATCTCTTCCAGGCTGGTGAAGCCTTCATCGACCAGCACCTGGGCCAATTCTTCGTCGACTTCCAGCTCGTCGATGAAGTTGCGCAGGATGTCGCCGGTTTCTGCTTGCTGCTTAGCCTGGATGTCCGATTCGGTCATCACGTTCAGGGTCCAGCCAGTCAATTGGCTGGCCAGACGCACGTTCTGACCACCGCGACCGATGGCCTGAGCCAGATTGTCTGCGCCAACGGCGATGTCCATTGCATGGGCATCTTCGTCGACGATAATTGCCGCAACCTCGGCCGGTGACATGGCGTTGATCACGAACTGAGCCGGGTTGTCATCCCACAGAACGATATCAACACGCTCACCGCCCAACTCGCCCGACACCGCCTGGACGCGCGAGCCGCGCATACCAATGCAAGCGCCCTGCGGGTCGATGCGTTTGTCCTTCGAGCGGACGGCGATCTTGGCGCGCGAACCCGGGTCACGGGACGCCGCCATCACTTCGATCAAGCCTTCAGCGATTTCCGGCACTTCGATGCGGAACAACTCGATCAGCATTTCCGGCGCGGTACGCGACAGGATCAACTGCGGGCCGCGGTTCTCGGTGCGGATTTCCTTGAGCAGCGCACGCAGACGCACGCCAACACGGAAGGTTTCGCGAGAAATGATGTCTTCACGAGCCAGCAACGCTTCAGCGTTGTTACCCAGATCGACGATCACGTTGTCGCGGGTCACTTTCTTCACGGTACCGGAGATGATTTCACCCAAGCGCTCGCGGTAAGCGTCAACAACCTGGGCACGCTCGGCTTCGCGGACTTTCTGCACGATGACTTGCTTGGCAGTCTGTGCAGCGATACGGCCGAATTCGATCGACTCGATTTTTTCTTCGACGACGTCACCCACCTTGGCACCCGGATGCGTTTCAGCAACCTTGCTCGGCCAGGTTTCGATGGCCGGATCGTCCAGGTCTGCCTCTTCGACAACCGTCCAGCGACGGAAAGTCTCATAAGCACCGGTGTGGCGATTGATTTCCACACGCAGATCAACTTCGTCCTCGAAACGCTTTTTGGTAGCAGTGGCCAGAGCCAGCTCCAGCGCTTCAAAAATTACGTTTGCCGGTACGCCCTTTTCATTGGATACCGACTCAACAACCAGCAGTACTTCTTTGCTCATCGTACGCCTCGCCTTTCGCAAGCCATTGGATCCGCGGGATCCGCGTCTCAGTCAAAACTGGGAATAATGTTGGCCTTGTCGATCATATCGATCGGCAACAGGAACTCGTGGTCTTCTACCTGCACCACGACATCCTGCTCTTCTACACCGCGCAGAAGGCCCTGAAAGTTGCGTCGACCTTCAAAAGGCGAGCGCAGCTTGATCTTCACTTGTTCACCGGCAAATTTTGCAAACTGCTCAATAGTGAACAGAGGGCGTTCCATGCCAGGCGAGGAAACTTCAAGGGTGTACTCAACGGAAATCGGATCTTCAACATCCAGGACACCGCTGATCTGACGGCTGACGATGGCACAGTCGTCCACCAGCACACCGCCTTCTTTATCGATATAAACGCGCAACAGTGAGTGGCGACCCTGAGCCGAAAACTCAATACCCCAGCATTCATAGCCAAGGGCCACGACCACCGGGGCCAACAAGGCCTGCAACTGTTCTAGCTTGCTCGACACCTGAACCCCCTCGTGCATGTAAATGCATGCTATGCAAAATAAAAAAATGGGCGAAACGCCCATCCCTGAAACGCCGTCGAACAGCGGCGTTATAAAGTGTCCAGCTAACAAAAAGCCCCTTAAAAGGGGCTCCTTAAACTGGTTGCGGGGGCCGGATTTGAACCGACGACCTTCGGGTTATGAGCCCGACGAGCTACCAGACTGCTCCACCCCGCGACAAAGCTGGGGCGGAAGTATACGACCGATCCTTGACAGGGTCAATGTAACCTTCCACCTGCAAGAAAGCCCGCAATAGCGGGCTATCCTGACTAATTGGTACCGAGAAGGGGACTCGAACCCCTACACCCTATGGGCACAACCACCTCAAGGTTGCGTGTCTACCAATTCCACCACCTCGGCAATACTACGTTTGAAACCCTTCTTACTTCTGCTCTTGAGCTGGAGGCACGTCAGTCGCACTGTTGGCCGACTTTTGCTCTTGAAGCACCGGTACATCATCAGAAGCCGGTTGTTGCTTTGGAACTTCCAACACTGCCGGGTTTGGCAAACCTACTTGAGTCAGCTGGTGAGCTTTCTCTTTAGCAAAGTAACCTAACCCTAAGCTGGTTATGAAGAAACCTGCGGCAAGTATAGCAGTAAACTTACTAAGAAAGGTAGAGGAACCTTGGCTTCCGAACACAGTATTTGAAGCACCTGCTCCGAAAGACGCGCCAGCATCCGCACCTTTACCCTGCTGCAGCAATACCAGAGCAACTACGCCCAATGCACCCAGCAGATGAAAAACGACTACGACTGTTTCCAGCATTTTTTCAGTTTCCCGCGGCGCGACAAATCGCACCGAACTCATCTGCATTCAGGGAAGCTCCACCAATGAGCCCCCCATCGATATCCGGCATGCCGAACAGTTCGACCGCATTGGCCGCCTTCACGCTGCCGCCGTATAGAAGCCGCACACCTTGTGCGACTTCAGAATTCTCTACCGCCAACTGCGCACGGATGGCTGCATGCACATCCTGAGCTTGTTGCGGCGAAGCAGTCAGACCGGTACCAATGGCCCAGACCGGCTCGTAAGCGATGACTGCGCTTGAAAAAGCACCGACGCCCAACTCCTCAATGATACTGCCAAGCTGACGCGAGACAACCTCAAGAGTCTTCCCGGCTTCGCGCTGTTCAAGGGTTTCCCCTATACACAACACCGGGGTCAAGCCACACGCCTGTGCCGCCGCAAACTTGCGAATCAGCATTCCGTCCTGCTCGCCAAGTACCTGGCGGCGCTCGGAGTGCCCGACAAGCACCAGGGAACAACCTGCATCCACCAACTGACTCGGTGCAATCTCACCAGTCAACGCACCCTGCATTGATTCCACCGCAGAGTTCTGCGCGCCAATCGAAATCGGCTTTCCTTCCAAGCCATCAATCACTTGATTGATATGCAGAAAAGGCGGGAATACCGCAACATCAACACCGCTCGGCAAGGCCAGATCACGAAGGCCTTTGATCAGCTCAGCGACGCTGGCGCGGGTACCGTGCATCTTCCAGTTACCAGCTACCATAGGGCGACGCATGCTGTACCTCGTCGGTCAAAGTGGGCGCAGATGTTACCCAACACAATCATGGCTGGCAAGCCGAATTCAGGCAGAAACTTCAGTAACCAGTTTTGCCAGCTCTTCGGCGTAGCCGCGAACCTGAGTTTCGTCTTCGCCTTCGACCATGACGCGCACCAGTGGCTCTGTCCCGGACTTGCGCAGGAGCACGCGTCCACGACCCGCCATGGCCTTGGTCACTCGCTCACTGGCTTCCTTGACCGACGAATGCTCGAGAGGACTCGTTCCCCCCCCAAAACGCACATTGATCAATACCTGCGGGCACTTACGCAACGCCTGACGAGACTGAGCCAGACTTTCCGAGCGCGTCTTGAGCGCCATCAGAACCTGCAATGCAGCAACGATCGCATCACCCGTAGTGGTGTAATTGAAGCAAACGATATGCCCCGAGTTCTCGCCTCCTACCAGCCAGTTGCGCTCCAGCAGGTCAGCAATCACATAACGATCACCAACATTGGCACGAACAAAAGGAATCGCGAGGTCCGCCAGAGCCAGCTCCAGCCCCAGGTTACTCATCAGGGTACCGACCACACCGCCTTGCAGCTTGTCGCGCTCATGCAAATCGCGAGCAATGATGTACAGCAGCTCATCCCCATCGACGATGGTACCCGTGTGATCGACCATCAGAACACGGTCACCATCACCATCGAACGCGATCCCAAGATCAGCATGCTCGGCAAGAACGGCAGCCTGCAGTTGCCCCATATGGGTCGAACCACAATTGTCATTGATGTTTAAACCATTGGGCTGCGCGGAAAGAACAACGACATCGGCGCCCAGCTCACGGAACACGCTAGGCGCCACCTTGTAAGTCGCACCATGGGCACAGTCGATGACGATTTTCATCCCGGCGAAGCTGGTGCCAGTCGGCACGCTGCTCTTGCAGAACTCGATATAACGACCCGACGCATCGTTGATTCGCGTGACCTTGCCGATCTTGCTCGACTCAACCACGGTCATCGGCGTGTCCAGCAGCTCCTCGATCATCAGCTCGACTTCATCCGGCAGCTTGGTGCCCTTTCCGGAGAAGAACTTGATGCCGTTGTCATCGTGAGGATTATGCGAAGCACTGATCACAATCCCGGCCTCAGCATGAAAGGTGCGCGTCAGGTAAGCGATGGCTGGCGTTGGCATCGGCCCCAACAACATTACATCTGCGCCTGCCGAGGTGAGCCCGGCCTCGAGTGCCGACTCAAACATATAACCGGAAATGCGGGTGTCCTTGCCGACAAGCACCTTGCAGGCACCCATCTTGCGAAACGCCATGCCCGCGGCCCAGCCGAGTTTGAGCATGAAATCAGGAGTAATCGGGTATTCACCGACTCGACCACGAATGCCGTCAGTACCAAAGTATTTCCTAGTCATAAGCTCTCCATAACTCTTATTCGGCTGATTCCACTGCGGCGATCATCCTCACCACATCGATAGTTTCTGCTACATCATGGACGCGCAATATACGCGCGCCCTTATGCGAAGCCAGCGCCGCAAGGGCAAGACCGCCAAACAAGCGCTCACCCACGGGGCGATTCAATGCTTGCCCGATCATGCTCTTTCGCGAAACCCCGACCAACAGGGGTCGCCCCAAGGCATGCAAGGCTTCCATATGCTTGAACAAGCTAAGATTGTGTTGCAAGTTTTTTGCGAAGCCGAAGCCTGGATCGAGAATGATCCGATCGGCGCCAATCCCCGCAGCTGCGCACCGGGCCATGCGCTCAGCGAGAAACTCGCCCACTTCCTTCGTAACGTCCCGGTATTGCGGATTGTCCTGCATGTCGCCCGGCTCGCCGAGCATATGCATCAGACAGACTGGCAACCCGGTTGCCGCCGCCGCATCCAGCGCGCCTTCCCGACGCAGCGCCCGAACGTCATTGATCAACCCGGCCCCCAGTCGCGCGGTCTCGCGCATGACGGCTGGCGTGGAAGTATCCACTGAGATGATCACATCCAGCTCACGGCTGATCCGCTCGACGACCGGCGCAACACGCTCCAGCTCTTCCAACGGCGAAACCGCCCTGGCACCTGGTCGCGTGGACTCACCGCCCACATCGATCAGGGTCGCGCCAGCCGCCACCATGGCTTCAGCATGGCGCAAAGCCGCGTCGAGCTGGCTGTATTGACCACCGTCGGAGAAAGAATCGGGAGTGACATTGAGAATGCCCATGACATGAGTATGGGCCAAATCAAGAACCCGGTTGCCGCAAGGCAACCGGGTCGAGGACTGAACAGAAGTCATTTCAAACCTTAAACGTCAGCAGCCGGGCCGCCAATCGGTGTTTCCGGACGCTCATCCTGCACCACCGGAGGGGTTCCGGAAGTACCCGTGCCACCCGACCAATCGCGAGGTTCGCGAGGCGTACGACCCGCCATGATGTCATCGATCTGATCGGCATCGATCGTCTCATACTTCATCAGGGCATCAGCCATGGCATCGAGCTTGTCACGGTTGTCCGTAAGGATCTGCTTAGCCGTGCCGTAGCATTGATCAATAATGCTGCGCACTTCGGAGTCGATCAGCTTGGCTGTTTCGCCGGAGAAACTTGCACTCTGACCACCGCCGCCGCGACCAAGGAAAACTTCACCTTCTTCTTCGGCATACATCAATGGTCCGAGTTTCTCCGAAAGACCCCACTTGGTCACCATGTTCCGCGCAATCTGACTGGCACGCATGATGTCGTTGGAAGCACCGGTGGTGACACCATCGAAGCCCAGTGTCATTTCTTCAGCGATACGACCGCCGTACAGCGAACAGATCTGGCTGATCAGCGCTCGCTTGGACAGGCTGTAGCGATCTTCTTCCGGCAGGAACATGGTCACACCCAGCGCACGACCACGCGGGATGATCGATACCTTGTACACCGGATCATGCTCAGGCACGACGCGACCAACAATGGCGTGACCCGCCTCATGGTAAGCCGTGTTCTGCTTTTCTTTCTCGGACATGACCATGGATTTGCGCTCGGCACCCATCATGATCTTGTCTTTGGCCAGCTCGAATTCCTTCATCTCGACAATGCGCTTGCCGGCACGCGCGGCGAACAACGACGCCTCGTTGACCAGGTTGGCCAGGTCGGCACCGGAGAAACCAGGGGTACCACGAGCGATCACCGCCGGAGCGACGTCATCACCCATTGGCACTTTGCGCATGTGGACTTTGAGAATCTGTTCGCGACCACGGATATCCGGCAGACCGACCACGACCTGACGGTCGAAACGGCCCGGACGCAGCAGCGCAGGGTCCAGTACGTCTGGACGGTTGGTGGCCGCGATCACGATGATGCCGTCGTTCATTTCGAAGCCGTCCATCTCCACCAGTAACTGGTTGAGAGTCTGCTCGCGCTCGTCGTGACCGCCGCCCATGCCGGCACCACGGTGGCGACCGACGGCGTCGATTTCATCGATGAAGATAATGCATGGCGCGTGTTTCTTGGCCTGTTCGAACATATCGCGAACACGGCTGGCACCGACGCCGACGAACATTTCGACGAAGTCAGAACCGGAGATGGTGAAGAACGGCACCTTGGCTTCGCCAGCAATCGCCTTGGCCAGCAAGGTTTTACCGGTACCCGGAGGACCAACCATCAGCACGCCGCGTGGAATACGACCACCCAGACGCTGGAACTTGCCCGGATCACGCAGGAACTCGACCAGTTCGCCCACTTCTTCTTTGGCTTCGTCGCAACCGGCAACGTCAGCCAACGTGGTTTTCACCTGATCTTCGGAGAGCAGGCGCGCCTTGCTCTTGCCAAAGCTCATTGGCCCGCCCTTGCCACCTGCGCCGCCCTGCATCTGCCGCATGAAAAACATGAACACGGCAATGATCACCAGGATCGGGAAGCTGGCGACCAGAAGTTGAGTCCAGATGCTTTGCTGCTCAGGCTGCTTGCCTTCGACCACGACATGGTTATCCACCAGATCGCCGATCAAGCCATTATCCTGGATCGCCGGACGAATGGTCTTGAAGCTGTCGCCATCGTTGCGCTTGCCGGTGATCACGTAGCCATCAACCGCCACGCGCTCGACCTTGCCATCCTTGACCTGCTGGATGAAGTCGGAATAGTTGAGGGTCTGCGGCTCGTTAGGACTGGAGAAGTTGTTCATCACCGTCACCAGGACAGCCGCGATGATCAACCACAGGATCAGATTCTTTGCCATATCGTTCAATTAACTACCCTCTGAAGCAAGCGCCGCTGATGGCGCGCGCTTCGCATGATATTCACCGGCCTAACTTACTACATTACCTACAACTTGGCAGGCGCCGTCTGTAACCCTTTGTGAAACTCTTCCTACACAATATTCGCTATTTCTCACAGGGCGAAATACGAAATTCCTATTGCCCCGCAAAAAAACCTCGTTTTACTCACTCCGGCCGCGGTAGCCCCAAGCCAGCATGTATTGCTCGCGGGAACTGCCGCGGGAAGAGTCCGGCTTGATCATCTGGACCTTGTCGAATTTCTGACGAGCGTCCTTCACATAAGCATCAAACCCTTCACCCTGAAAAACCTTGATCACAAAATTACCACCCGGCTTGAGTATCCGAGCGGCCAGATCAAGAGCCAGCTCGCAAAGAAACATGGCTTTGGGCATATCTACGGCGGGCGTACCACTCATATTGGGGGCCATATCGGAAATCACAAGGTCCACCTGCGAATTACCCACGGCGTCCAGGATCTGAGCGAGCACTTCGTCCTGGGTGAAGTCACCCTGGATGAAAGTCACGTCCGGAATGCTGTCCATTTCGAGGATGTCCGAGGCGATCAGGCGCCCCTGACCACCGATCAGCCGGCTAGTGACCTGCGACCAGCCACCGGGCGCCGCCCCCAGGTCGACAACGGTCATACCCGGACGGATCAGCTTGTACTTCTCCTGGACCTCCAGAAGTTTGTAACTCGCACGCGAGCGGTAGCCATCCTTCTGCGCCTGCTTCACATAGGGGTCATTGACATGTCTTTTCAGCCAACCAAGGCTTGTCTTGGAACGCGCCATTGGGCACCTCGATGATAAGGGTCGTGATTAATTGGGCGGATCCACGAACCCTCGGGTAAAATGGCCGCCATTTTACAGAATCCAGACGAAAGGGTCAGATTATGCCGCTCACTCAAGAGCAGAAGAAACAGTACAAATCCATTGGCCACCATCTGAAACCAGTTTTGATTGTGGCTGACAACGGTTTGACTGAAGGTGTGTTAGCCGAACTTGAACGCGCTTTGGCGGATCACGAGCTGATCAAAATCAAGCTCAACATCCTCGATCGCGAATCGCGCCTGGCCTCCATTGCAGAACTGTGCAAGGTCGGCAAGGCGGACCTGGTTCAGGTCATCGGCAAGATGGCACTGATTTACCGCAAGAACTTCAGCGTCAACAAACAGCTGTCGAACGTCCATCGCTTCAAGTGATGGAAAGGGTCAAGGGTGTGCTTCGCGCACCCTGCCACTCCATCCAGGCACCGGCTGCATGACCAGCACCAGTCCGGAAAAGCCCAAAACAAGATAGCTGAACACCTGCCAACGCACCGCATCGGGCCACCCGACACGCACGGCGAAGTACATCGCGCAGGCACACAACCCCACCAGCAACAACTGGCCACGAATATCGCGCCATAGACTGGCAAGGCCCACGGCCTGAATCAGCACCAAAGCCTGTAAAACCAGACACACTGTGGCAAACCCCACCATCAGTGCATTCAGCATGCCTGCTATTTCGTCAATCAGCAGCGGTGCCAGGCCAATCAACCCCAGCACCGGCAGCAGGCCGATATGCAATAACCACAGGCCGCCAACCCATAACATCTGAGTCAGCTGCCAAAGCATCGCGCCCGCACGAAGCAGGCGCCTGCTTTTAGTTTCAGATGTGGCGAACTTCGACAATCTCGTACTCGATAACGCCGCTCGGCGTTTTAACCGCCACCACGTCACCCTCTTCCTTGGCAATCAAGGCGCGGGCAATAGGCGAACCAACGGAGATCTTGCCGAGTTTGATGTCTGCCTCGTCCTCACCAACGATCTGGTAGGTCACGCTTTCATCGGTCTCGACGTTAGCAATCTCCACAGTCGTGCCAAAAATCACCTTGCCGGTGTGAGCAATGGTCGTGACATCAATCACCACTGCGTTTTGCATGCGGCCTTCGATGTCACGGATCCTTGCCTCAACCATACCCTGCTGCTCGCGAGCAGCGTGGTATTCGGCGTTTTCCTTCAAGTCACCCAACTCACGGGCCGTACCGATATCCTGGCTGAGCTTCGGACGAACGACCTTGGTCAGGTGAGCATGTTCTTCTTCCAGGGCGCGAGCGCCCTGAACAGTCATTGGGTACTTCGTTATGCTCATGCCTTCAATCCTGCGTGTAGATCCTGCAAGCGACGTACGGTCTTCTCGGGACCGAACTTAAGCGCTTCGCAGATCGCTTCGCCAGCAGCAATGGTCGTGGTGCAGTAGATCTTGTGCTGCAGGGCGTTGCGACGAATGGAATAGGAGTCAGCGATCGATTGACGACCTTCGGTGGTGTTGATGATCAAGGTGACTTCGTCATTCTTGATCATGTCGACCACGTGCGGACGCCCCTCGGTCACCTTGTTCACGCGGCGCACTTTCAGGCCTGCGGCTTCGATCAGCTTGGCAGTACCGGCGGTAGCAACCACTTCGAAGCCCAAGTTGATCAGATCACGGGCCACGCCTGCAACCAGCGGCTTGTCGTCGTCACGCACACTGATAAACGCAGTACCGCCGGTCGGCAGCACTTCGCTTGCACCCATCTGGGCTTTGGCAAACGCTTCGCCGAAGGTGTCGCCCACGCCCATCACTTCACCGGTGGACTTCATCTCAGGGCCGAGAATCGGGTCAACGCCAGGGAATTTGGCGAATGGGAACACCGCCTCTTTCACGCTGTAGAAGTTAGGAATGATTTCCTTGGTGAAACCGATTTCCTTCAGGGTTTTACCGGCCATGACGCGAGCCGCGATCATTGCCAGGGAAACACCGATGCACTTGGATACGAAAGGAACGGTACGCGAAGCACGCGGGTTGACTTCAATCACGTAGATGTCGTCGCCCTGCAGCGCCAACTGTACGTTCATCAGGCCGACCACACCCAGCTCCAGGGCCATTTTCTTGACCTGTTCGCGCATCTCGTCCTGGATATGCGCAGGCAGCGAGTACGGTGGCAGCGAGCACGCGGAGTCACCGGAGTGAACACCAGCCTGCTCGATGTGCTGCATGATTGCGCCGATTACTACGTCTTTGCCGTCGCAGACCGCATCCACGTCCATTTCGATGGCGCAGTTGAGGAAGTGGTCCAGCAGCACCGGGCTGTCGTTGGACACTTGAACCGCTTCACGCAGGTAGCGCTTGAGTTCTTCTTCTTCGTAAACGATTTCCATCGCACGACCGCCCAGTACGTAGGACGGGCGCACCACCAGCGGGTAGCCGATCTTGGCAGCTGCACGGATCGCTTCGTCTTCGCTGCGCACGGTAGCGTTAGGCGGCTGACGCAGGTTCAGGCGCTGGACCATTTGCTGGAAGCGCTCACGGTCTTCGGCACGGTCGATGGCGTCAGGGCTGGTGCCGATGATCGGTACGCCAGCGGCTTCCAGGGCGCGCGCCAGTTTAAGCGGGGTCTGGCCGCCGTACTGGACGATCACGCCTTTCGGCTTCTCGACGCGGACGATTTCCAGCACGTCTTCCAGGGTTACCGGCTCGAAGTACAGGCGATCGGAAGTGTCGTAGTCGGTAGAAACGGTTTCCGGGTTGCAGTTGACCATGATGGTCTCGTACCCGTCATCGCGCAGAGCCAGCGCCGCGTGTACGCAGCAGTAGTCGAACTCGATGCCCTGGCCGATACGGTTCGGGCCACCACCCAGGATCATGATCTTGTCGCGACCCGATGGGGCGGCTTCGCACTCTTCTTCGTACGTCGAATACAGGTAAGCGGTATCGGTGGCGAACTCGGCGGCGCAGGTGTCGACGCGCTTGTAGACCGGGAAGATCTCCAGCTTGTGACGGTGAGCACGCAGGGCCTTCTCGGTCACACCCAGCAGCTTGGCCAGGCGCATGTCGGAAAAACCTTTGCGCTTGAGGCGGAACATCAGGTCGCGATCGATGCTGGTCAGACCCAGGGTCTTGACCTTCTCTTCGTCCTTGATCAGATCTTCCATCTGCACCAGGAACCATGGATCGATCATGGTCATGCCGAAGATATCTTCAACGCTCATGCCGGCGCGCATGGCGTCCGCCACGTACCAGATACGCTCGGCGCCCGGCACGGTCAGCTCGCGCTTGAGGACGCTCATGCTTTCCGGATTGCTCAGGTCAACCTTCTCGTCCAGACCGCAAACGCCGACTTCCAGGCCGCGCAGGGCTTTCTGCAGGGATTCCTGGAAGGTACGGCCGATGGCCATGACTTCACCGACCGACTTCATTTGCGTGGTCAGGCGGGCGTCTGCCTTGGAGAACTTCTCGAAGGCGAAACGTGGCAGCTTGGTCACGACGTAGTCGATGGACGGCTCGAAGGATGCTGGAGTTTTGCCGCCAGTGATGTCGTTCGACAGCTCATCCAGGGTGTAACCCACGGCCAGCTTGGCCGCGACCTTGGCGATCGGGAAACCGGTGGCTTTCGACGCCAGGGCCGAGGAACGGGATACGCGCGGGTTCATTTCGATGACGACCATGCGGCCAGTGTTCGGGCAGATGCCGAACTGGACGTTGGAACCGCCGGTTTCCACGCCGATCTCGCGCAGCACCGCCAGGGAGGCGTTACGCAGGATCTGGTATTCCTTGTCGGTCAGGGTCTGTGCAGGCGCCACGGTGATCGAGTCACCGGTGTGCACGCCCATCGGGTCGAAGTTTTCGATGGAGCAGACGATGATGCAGTTGTCCTTCTTATCGCGGACAACCTCCATTTCGTATTCTTTCCAGCCGATCAGGGATTCGTCGATCAGCAGCTCTTTGGTCGGCGACAGGTCCAGACCACGGGCGCAGATTTCTTCGAACTCTTCACGGTTGTAAGCGATACCGCCGCCGGTGCCGCCCATGGTGAAGGACGGACGGATGATGCACGGGAAGCCAAGCTTCTCGAGGACCGCATTGGCCTCTTCCATGCTGTGAGCGATACCGGAGCGCGGGCACGCCAGACCGATGGACTTCATCGCCTTGTCGAAACGCGAACGGTCTTCAGCCTTGTCGATGGTATCGGCGTTGGCACCGATCATCTCTACGCCGAACTTCTCCAGAACGCCTTCGCGCTCCAGGTCCAGGGCGCAGTTCAGGGCGGTCTGGCCACCCATGGTAGGCAGCAGCGCGTCCGGACGCTCTTTCTCGATGATCTTGGCAACGGTCTGCCACTTGATCGGTTCGATGTAGGTAGCGTCGGCCATGGCCGGGTCGGTCATGATGGTGGCCGGGTTGGAGTTCACCAGGATGACGCGGTAACCCTCTTCGCGCAGGGCCTTGCAGGCCTGGGCGCCGGAGTAGTCGAATTCGCAGGCCTGGCCGATCACGATCGGGCCAGCGCCGAGAATCAGGATGCTTTTAATGTCTGTACGTTTTGGCATGGGTTTGTCACTCAAATCCGCAGGTCAGTCGGCAAGCCGTCTTGTTCAATCTCTGAAGACTTGAGGGGGCCGCCGGTATCGGGACCACCCTCAAGCTTTGCAACATCAGGGCGAGCGATCAGCGTCGCTTGGCCATCTCGTTGATGAAGCGATCAAACAAAGGCGCTACGTCGTTCGGGCCAGGGCTCGCTTCAGGGTGACCCTGGAAGCTGAAGGCGCTCTTGTCGGTACGCTCGATCCCTTGCAGGGTGCCGTCGAACAGCGATTTGTGAGTCGCACGAACGTTGGCCGGCAGGGTGGCTTCGTCTACGGCAAAACCGTGGTTCTGGCTGGTGATCATTACCACGCCCGTGTCCAGATCCTGGACCGGGTGGTTGGCACCGTGGTGGCCATGACCCATTTTCAGGGTCTTGGCGCCAGAGGCCAGGGCCAGCAACTGGTGACCAAGGCAGATGCCGAATACCGGAATCTCGGTTTCCAGTACATCCTTGATCGCCTGGATCGCATAGTCGCAAGGCTCCGGATCGCCAGGGCCGTTGGACAGGAATACGCCGTCCGGCTTCAGAGCGAGCACGTCAGCCGCTGGCGTTTGGGCCGGCACCACGGTGACTCGGCAGCCGCGCTCGACCAACATGCGCAGGATGTTCAGCTTGACGCCGTAGTCGTAGGCGACCACGTGATACGGCAGCTCGGAGGCTTCGATGGTGGCATGGCTGTCGGTTTTCAGGTCCCAGACAGTCGAACGCCACTCGTAATGCTCTGTGGTGCTGACGACTTTCGCCAGGTCCATGCCTTTGAGGCCTGGGAAGCCCCGGGCGGCGGCGATGGCGGCCTCTTCGGAAATGTTGTCACCGGCCATGATGCAGCCGTTCTGTGCGCCTTTTTCACGCAGGATGCGAGTCAGGCGACGGGTGTCGATACCGGCGATTGCCACAACGTTGCTGGCTTTCAGGTAGTCGGACAGAGGCATGGTGCTACGCCAGTTGCTCGCAACCAGTGGCAGGTCACGGATGACCAGGCCAGCGGACCAAACGCGGTTGGACTCGGCGTCTTCCGGCGTGGTGCCGGTGTTGCCGATGTGCGGGTAAGTCAGGGTAACGATCTGTTGGGCGTAGGAAGGATCGGTAAGGATTTCCTGATAGCCGGTCATTGCGGTGTTGAACACCACCTCACCAACGGTTTGACCGTCGGCTCCAATGGCTTCGCCGCGAAAAATGCTGCCATCAGCAAGGGCGAGTATGGCTGGCTTAGTCAAGAAGACCTCCCGTAAATAAAGCCTGAAAGGGCGATCGCAGGTTGTAAAAAAGCGGAGTGACGTATGGACACGTCACCCCGCTTCTTCACTGAATTATTCTGCGCGCTTTTAGTGGACACACTAAAGCTGTAGCTTACAGAAAAAGGCATTTTTGGTCTACCGCCAATGAGCCCGAAAGGCCAGAGAATGCGACAGGACGTCGCTTGGCGGTGTAAAACCGGACTCAAGCACATGACTCAAGCCCAGTTCAAACAGCATTTTAACGCAGATCGAGCACGTCTTGCATGTCGTAAAGACCAGGCTCACGCCCCTCCAGCCACAATGCAGCACGTACCGCACCCTTGGCGAAGGTCATGCGACTGGAAGCCTTGTGAGTGATCTCCAGGCGCTCTCCTTCACAGGCAAACAGCACGGTATGATCACCCACCACATCACCACCACGAACAGTGGCAAAACCGATGGTCTCGCGCTCGCGCGCACCGGTGTGGCCCTCGCGACCATAGACGGCAACCTTCTGCAAGTCGCGATCAAGAGCACTGGCAATGACCTCACCCATGCGCAACGCCGTGCCTGAAGGCGCGTCGATTTTGTGCCGGTGGTGAGCCTCGATGATTTCGATATCCGCCTCATCGCCCAATACGCGAGCCGCCATATCAAGCAACTTCAGCGACAGGTTCACACCCACGCTGAAGTTCGCAGCGAACACGATCGGAATGTCTTTACCAGCCTCGGCCAGCAACTGCTTTTGCGCAGCGTCCAGCCCCGTCGTGCCGATCACCATGGCTTTACCCGCCTTGCGGCAGAACGCCAGGTTTTTCAGCATGACTTCCGGCAGAGTGAAGTCGATCAATACGTCGAACTCATCCGCGACCGCATCCAGGTTACCGGACAACGGCACGCCGATACGCCCCAGCGAAGCCAGCTCACCGGCATCCACGCCAATCAGCGTACTGCCGGGGCGAACGATAGCCGCCGTCAGACCAGTGAGCGGCGCGCGCTGCTGCACCGCCTCGACCAGAATCTTGCCCATGCGCCCGGCAGCGCCCATCACAGCTATACGTCGCATGACAACTCCTTACAGATCGCCGAAGAAGCGCTTCACGCCTTCGAACCAGCCAGTGGTTTTCGGCGAGTGACTGTTGTCATCCGCCAGCGAGCTACGGAACTCCTCGAGCAATTCACGCTGACGACGGCTCAGGTTAACCGGGGTCTCGACCGCCACGCGGCACATCAAGTCACCGGCACCGCCGCCACGTACAGGCGCAACACCCTTGCCACGAACACGGAATTGCTTGCCGGTCTGAGTCCCTTCAGGAATTTTCAGCTTGACCCGACCATCGAGGGTCGGAATCTCCAGCTCACCACCCAACGCTGCATCGACGAAGCTGATCGGTACTTCGCAGAACAGATGCTTGCCATCACGCTGGAAGATCGCGTGTTCGCGCACATTGATCACGACATACAGGTCGCCGGTCGGACCGCCCTGCGCGCCCGCCTCGCCTTCGCCCGACAGACGAATGCGATCACCGGTATCAACACCGGCAGGCACCTTCACCGACAGGGTCTTGTACTCTTCGACGCGACCTTCGCCGTGGCAGGAGTCACATGGATCTGAAATGATCTTGCCCTGGCCATGGCACCGCGGACAGGTCTGCTGCACCGAGAAGAAACCTTGCTGCATGCGCACCTGACCGATACCGCCACAGGTCGGGCAAGTCACCGGAGAGGAGCCTTTCTTGGCGCCCGAGCCATCGCACGGTTTGCAGTTGACCAATGTTGGCACGCGGATATTCACCGTCGTGCCGCGCACCGCCTCTTCCAGGTCCAGCTCCAGCGTGTACCGCAGGTCACTGCCGCGCTGAGCGCCGCCACGGGAACCACCGCGACCGCCACCGAAGAAGTCACTGAAGACATCACCAAAGATATCGGAGAAGTTCTGACCGCCAAAACCGGCACCACCGCCACCCATGCTCGGGTCAACACCCGCATGACCATACTGATCGTAGGCCGCACGCTTGCTGGAATCGGACAGCACTTCGTAGGCCTCGTTGGCCTCTTTGAATTTCTCTTCCGACGCTTTGTCATCGGGATTACGGTCCGGGTGGTGCTTCATCGCCAGGCGGCGGTAGGCCTTTTTCAGGTCTGCCTCGCTTGAGCCTCGTTCAACACCCAATACTTCGTAATAGTCACGCTTTGCCATAAGTCTTTTGCACTCTTGAGGACGTTCGACAAACCTCTCCTGAGCCTCGCCAAACTCGTTGAGCCCCAATACAGGCCCGGACCCAACTCACGTCAATTCAACGATCCTGGTCTTTGATTCGATGCGGTACTTGCGGCTCGGAAAGCAGGAGCATTCCCGGCCATACCATCAGCACTCGAACGTTGTCGCATGCTGTAAAAATTCGCTTGCTCCAGACACGCCAACGCGGGAGCAAGCTCCCGCGCGGCGACATCCTACCAGTCACCGCCCCAAGGCAGCCAACCGGCCGACCAACAACTTACTTGTGGTCTTTGACTTCTTCGAACTCAGCGTCGACGACGTCATCAGCCTTTTCAGCCGATTCAGCGTGCTGTGCAGCGCCTTCAGCGGGTTGAGCCTGATCGGCGTACATCTTCTGAGCCACTGGTGCGGAGACCTTGGACAGCTCTTCAACCTTGGCTTCGATCGCAGCCTTGTCGTCGCCCTTGACAGCGGCTTCCAAAGCAACAACAGCGGCCTCGATCGCAGCCTTCTCTTCAGCGCTCACCTTGTCGCCAGCATCGGCAACCATTTTGCGAGTCGAGTGAACCAGTGCATCACCCTGGTTACGGGCAGCGGCCAGCTCTTCGAACTTGCGATCTTCCTCGGCGTTGGCCTCGGCATCACGCACCATGCGTTCGATCTCTTCATCGGACAGACCGGAGTTGGCCTTGATCACGATCGACTGAGTCTTGCCGGTAGCCTTGTCTTTAGCGCCTACGTGCAGGATGCCGTTGGCGTCGATGTCGAAGGTCACTTCGATTTGTGGCACACCACGTGGTGCTGGCGGAATCTCGGCCAGGTCGAACTTGCCCAGGGACTTGTTCTGCGCCGCTTGCTTACGCTCACCTTGCAGCACGTGAATGGTCACGGCGCCCTGGTTGTCGTCGGCCGTCGAGAACACTTGCGATTTCTTGGTAGGAATCGTGGTGTTTTTCTCGATCAGCGCAGTCATCACGCCACCCATGGTTTCAATACCCAGGGTCAGCGGGCTAACGTCGAGCAGCAGGACGTCTTTCACGTCACCGGCCAGTACCGCGCCCTGGATAGCAGCACCCATGGCAACCGCTTCGTCCGGGTTAACATCTTTACGAGCTTCTTTACCGAAGAACTCGGTCACCAGCTTCTGCACCAGTGGCATACGGGTCTGACCGCCCACCAGGATCACGTCGTTGATTGCGCCAACGTCGATACCGGAGTCTTTCAGAGCGATGCGGCAAGGTTCGATGGTGCGTTGAACCAGGTCTTCAACCAGCGCTTCCAGCTTGGCGCGCGAGATTTTCACGTTCAAGTGCTTAGGACCGGTGGCGTCTGCAGTGATGTACGGCAGGTTCACGTCGGTCGACTGAGCGGAAGACAGCTCGATCTTGGCTTTTTCAGCCGCTTCTTTCAGGCGCTGCATCGCCAGCGGGTCACCCTTGAGGTTCATGCCGCTTTCTTTCTTGAATTCGTCGACGAGGTAGTCGATCAGACGGATGTCAAAGTCTTCACCACCCAGGAAAGTATCACCGTTGGTGGCCAACACTTCGAACTGGTGCTCGCCATCGACTTCAGCGATTTCGATTACGGAAACGTCGAAAGTACCGCCACCCAGGTCGTAAACGATCACGGTGTGGTCGCCCTTGGCCTTGTCCATGCCGTAAGCCAGCGCAGCTGCGGTTGGTTCGTTGATGATACGTTTTACGTCCAGACCAGCAATGCGGCCGGCGTCTTTGGTGGCTTGACGCTGGCTGTCGTTGAAGTAGGCCGGAACGGTGATCACCGCTTCAGTCACTGGCTCGCCGAGGTAGTCTTCGGCGGTTTTCTTCATCTTCTTCAGAATTTCAGCCGAGATTTGTGGCGGAGCCATCTTCTGGCCGTTCACCTCAACCCAAGCGTCGCCGTTATCAGCCTTGGCGATTTTGTAAGGGACCATCTTGATGTCTTTCTGTACGACTTCTTCGTCGAACTTGCGACCGATCAGACGCTTCACCGCGTACAGGGTGTTGTGCGGGTTGGTCACTGCCTGACGCTTGGCCGACTGGCCAACCAGAATCTCGCCATCGTTGGCGTAAGCGATGATCGACGGCGTGGTACGCGCGCCTTCGGCGTTTTCGATAACTTTGGCTACGCCGTTTTCAAGTACGGAGACGCAGGAGTTAGTAGTCCCCAGGTCGATACCGATGATTTTGCCCATGTTCACTCTCCCGAAACTTTGGATTTGGTTGCCGCAGCAGTGATGGATAACTGCGGTAGTAATTAAACGCTTGACTTCTAAATGGGGGCCTTACGGCTAATTTCAAGCCTGCTCGTCAATCGAAGGCGAAACAGGTGCCGGAGCCTTGCTGACCACGACCATCGCCGGGCGCAGCAGGCGTCCGTTGAGCTGATAGCCCTTCTGGAACACCTTGAGCACGCTGTTCGGCTCGAGGTCGGCGCTTTCCTGCATTGCCATTGCCTGATGAAGAACGGCATTGAACGGTTCGCCGTGCGGGTCGATCGCTTCCAGCTGATAACGCTTCAGGGTGTCCTGGAACATTTTCAGTGTGAGCTCGATGCCTTCGCGCATCGGACGGATGCTTTCATCATCCGGGCTGGACAACTCCAGGCCACGCTCCAGGCTGTCGATGATCGGCAGCAGATCGCCGGCGAATTTTTCCAGCGCGAATTTGTGAGCTTTTTCTACATCCTGCTCGGCGCGACGGCGGACGTTCTGCAGATCGGCGGCCACACGCAAAGCCTGATCCTGCGCACCTGCCAGCTGTTCTTCGAGCACTTTTACACGAGCTGCCAAATCATCACCCGAGGCTTGGGAGGCCTGATCGGCGTCCAGATTTTGCGTATCCACTGCCTGTTCGTCAGCCATAGAATTCTCCTTTCAATATCGTCCGTGAGCTCAACTCACGCTTCTGCCCAGCTATATGGGGCCGCAAAATCCAGCTTCAAGGGGTCTCCTTGCATTAACCCTACAAAAACACCTGCATTATCATTCCGGGGCGCACTAAGGATTTCGTCGGATTAAGCAAATCGAGCTAATGGGGGGCATTGTCAGCCCGAAACAAAACACTGTATAAATAACCAGACCTAACACCTGGGAGCGGCCTTTATGCTGGTGCACCTGTCAGTACATAACTACGCCATCGTTGAACATCTCGATCTCGAACTCGATCGCGGGATGAGCGTGATCACAGGGGAAACCGGCGCCGGCAAGTCGATCATGCTCGACGCACTGGGCCTGACCCTGGGCGATCGCGCCGACAGTGGCGTGGTCCGCCCCGGCGCCGACAAGGCCGATATCCTCGCCACCTTCGATCTGTATGACATTCCCGAAGCCCGCACCTGGCTCGCCGAGCGCGACCTGGAAAATGACGGCCCGTGCATCCTGCGCCGGGTAATCACCGCCGAAGGTCGTTCGCGCGGCTACATCAATGGCACACCATGCCCCCTGGGCGATCTCAAGGCTTTGGGTGAGCTGCTGATCGACATCCACAGCCAGCACGAACACCAATCCCTGCTCAAGACCGACACTCACCGCCGCCTGCTCGACGAATACGCCGGTGCAACGGACCTCGCCCGCCAGGTTCAACTGGCTGCCCAACGCTGGCGCCAGACCCGCCAGGAACTGGAGCGTCTCTCCAACTCAGGCGACGAGCAGCGAGCCCGCCATCAATTGCTCAGCTATCAACTCGAAGAGCTTGAAAACCTGGGCCTGGGCGACAATGAGCTGGAGCAGCTGGAACAGGAACACAAGAACCTGACTAACGCCGAAACCTTGCTGGGCATCTGCCGGCAAGTCGTCGAGCAATGCAGCGAGAGTGACTCGGGCAATGTCCTGAACGCGTTGACCGCGAGCCTCAACCGCTTGTCGAGCGTGAACAACTCGATCGGCGCCCTGGGCGAAGCCAGCAGCCTGCTGACCAGCGCGCAAATCCAGGTTGAAGAAGCCGTGGGCGAACTGAACCGCTTCCTCGACAATTTCGATGCCGACCCATCACGCCTTCAATATCTCGAGGAGCGGCTTGATTCGATCTATACCCTGGCGCGCAAACATCGCATCCAGCCGACCGAAGTCGCCGAGATGCAACAGAAGCTGCTGGATGAGATTGAAACCCTGAATGCCAACGACGAATCCATCGAGCGACTGAGCGATGAGTTGGCCGCCTATGCGCGTCACTACCAGGAAAGAGCCCGGGAGCTCAGCGAGCTGCGCCACCAGGCCTCGAGCAGCCTGGCCAGTGCCGTGGAGCAGGAAATTCAGCGACTGGGCATGCCCGGTGGACGCTTCACTATCGAGCTACGCCCTAACAGCAGTGATGAGCTTTTGCCCAACGGCCTGGAACAGGTAGAACTGCTGGTGAGCGCCAACCCCGGTCAGCCACTGAAAGCCTTGGCGAAGGTCGCTTCAGGCGGCGAGCTGTCGCGTATCAGCTTGGCCATTCAGGTGATCACCGCACAAACTTCCCGTGTACCGACCCTTGTATTCGACGAAGTGGACGTGGGCATCGGCGGCCCAACAGCCGAAATCGTCGGCCAGCTACTACGTCGCCTGGGGGAACGAGGGCAGGTTCTGACCGTTACTCACTTGCCACAAGTAGCCGCACAAGGTCATCAACATCTATTTGTGCACAAAGTGCGCGGCGACGACGCCACCCACACTGCCGTCTCCAGACTGAGCAAAAATGATCGTGTCGAAGAAGTCGCACGGATGCTGGGAGGCATCGACCTGACCAAGGAATCCCTGGCTCACGCCAGGAAAATGGTCGTCACCGCGAAGATTTAAGTTCGGCCGAAAGCACGAAGGCGACCCTGGGGTCGCCTTCGTTCGTTTCACGAATCTCAG
>Ga0123397_110338_pt1 | contig 26227 bp, 16 predicted proteins | sample T10HLNH4metaT_FD_89925 | JGI IMG/M metagenome (GOLD analysis project Ga0123397, IMG submission 89925) | Methane-oxidizing artificial microbial communities from Washington, USA to study methane cycling - T10-HLNH4 metaT (Metagenome... ... | reverse complement strand
TTATGCATCTCAGCCTTGATCCACTCTGAATACCGCTCTCCATACTTCCGCTCAATATGACTATCGGGATATTGAGCCAGCATTGCGGTAAAAACCGCTAACGCCGCCCAAGCACAATCGCCAGACAAAACGAAAGCACGATTATATCTTAAAACGCCGAAATCAAAAACGTCTTTAAAAATTGTTGCGTATTGCAATGCAATTCGGTCCTTGTCAGCAGCAAAAACCATGGCCTCGGTCAGCGTCACATCCGCCGGTTTTTGGACGTCGTGCTGCGCGGATTCACCTAAACCGGCCGGCGCAGCTAAGGTGACCGCTTTGAAAACCCAATCTGCATCCTCACGGGTCGTATTTTCCAGCAATAGCCGTAAACCATCCCGCAAGTTTTCGCCCTTTTTTAAACCGGCAACCACTTGCAACAATGGCGCGCAAAGCAAAATAATACCGAGATTGGTATTGCAAGCCACCGCCTCGCGGGTTGCCTTGACTGCGTAATAAATCTTTTCACCCAAACTATATTGCGGATTGGTAATCGGCTCGCTGCTAACCCGAGCGCTGACACGAAAATCCTCAACCGTCATATCGTCAGCGGCACTATAGACGCTGACATTTCCGGGCTTGAACGCTTGCAATTCAATTTCACAAGATTGCAGATAAACGTCTATCAACTGCTGCCTACTCAACATAAGTTTTCCGCTACGCAATAACGATCAAGCAAATCCGCCACCAGGCGCTCGGCAATGTTGATATCGCAGACACTTTGCAAGCCTTTCCAGGCCGGCACGCTGTTCACTTCGATAATCCGGTAACCACCGTCGGCATCCTGAATCACATCCACCCCGGCATAATCCATGCTTAACGCCGCAACGGCGGCAATCGCCAATTCTGCTAAAGCCGGTTCCAGTTCGATACATTCACAAGACGCGCCTCTGGCCACATTATTCAACCAAGAGATTCCCCGCCGACGCATCGCAGCCACGGCCCTGCCGTTGATCACGAACACGCGCACATCGGAATAGCCATCACCGGCGCATTCGACAAAGCGCTGCAAATAATAAATACCGTGACTACTGGTTAGCCAGAGCAAATCGGTAGATTTTTCGATACGCCGAATGCCCTCGCCTTGCGAACCGAACAATGGCTTGCTGATTAGATAATAGCCGGCGCGCAACTGTTGTTCGGCAATCGCCAATGCTGCATCGCGATCCCGCAATACCCAAGTCATTGCGGTCGGCAAACCGCCATGTTGCAACAAAAAACTGGTCATGCCTTTATCGACGCTACGCTCGATAGCGCCGGCATCGTTATAAACCGGTATGCCCAGTATTTTTAAGCCGTGCAAAACATCCAGATAAAACACCACCTCTTCCAGCGAACCGCCGGGCACGCCGCGCACGAAAACCGCCGCCGGTAATTCTTGCTCAAAACCGGGAATAACAATCGGCAAATCCGAGACCGTTAACTGCAATTTGCAGGCTGTCAGCGAGACATATTCGGCAGCATAGCCACGTTCGGCAAAAGCCAAGCACAGCTGCTTGCCATGCCAACCGGGATCGTCGGTAATAATTGCAATTCGGCGCAATGGATGGGTTACGAATGAAGTTGACGAAACAAGCTAACAGGCTTTGCAACGCAAAACCCGTTAGCTGTCGAAGAGACTTAGAGCGAGTTAGGCCCCAAACGAAAGATCGAGTAAGGCATTATCCAGTTTGCCAGCGCGGAAACTTTTGCCGGATTCGACGGCAGTGACAATCACGCTGGCCGGGCTGAACAACATCGCATCGACTTTGAAAAAGTCGTATTCGTAGGCTTTGAAAATATCGGCAAATGGTTTGCCGTAATCTTTGGACGTTGAGCTTGGCAATTCCTTGGCCAATTTTTCCGCCGCTTCGTCGCTGCCTTTGACGAACAAATGCACTTGGCCTGCGAACAAAATTGCGTCGTTGGTTCTACCCATCGCCTTGACGAAATTCGGATGCGGCGGGCAAATCGGCGCGCTACCGGAACCATCGACAATGTTTTCCAGCGGAAAGTGCAAAGCGTGTGCTTTATGCATTGCTACTTCCAATACCCGACCGACTACTTGCACACCGCCGGCCAAACTGCTGGTTGGCGTGACGATGATAGTCAAATTGGCCGGCGATACGCCGCAAGCCGCCGCGACTTTCTCGACGATTTCGATTGGCGGCAAGGCGTCGTTTTCTATGACCAGCGCGGTTTGCTCGGCACTATCACGATATTCCAGTTCTTTATAAAGCTCTTCCACCGGCTCTACTGCACCGTCTTTCAACTTAGTTGCCAGTGCCCGCGCGGGTCCGGAACCTAGGGCATAATATTTGCCGTGCGACAAACTCCAACCTGCATATTGGCTACCCAGGCAAGACAGCACCGGATTGCTGGCGTGTACATTAATGGTCAGCGGCCAATGGCTGGTGTATGGACTTTGCGAGATCGTCGCGGTACCCAAGCCGCCCATGCAGATTTCGGTGATAATTCGGCCAGCTTCCAGACCGCCCGGCACCTTAATACCCGCATCGATAATGGTGCAGCCGTTTTCCAGCTTTTCGATACCCAACCGTAATTTATCCGCGTTATCCAACAGTTGTTGAACCAAGGGCTGGGAAAATTTATTGACGCTTGCCTGGTATTGCATGATGTTTAAAGACCTGTTTCCAAAAGATTTGCAACGATGCGTTGTTGGCGATGCAGATTATCCAGCACCTGCCCCGAATTTTTTCCGGTGGCAATAATACTGCATATCGGCTCGCCTGTGGCAACAATTGAGCCGGGATTCGGCCTATCCACAGTCCATGACGGCCATATCAGCCGCTCGGGGATCATTACTGTTTTTTGCGCATAAACAATCTGATAAGCTCTCGGCTCCGCCGATAATTCGACACGATTATCCCGGCTGTTTTGACAAGCCTGTAGATGTTTCAAGAGCAGTGATTTACCGTAAAGCTGGGCACTAGCGGAAATCCGCGCATTGATTTCCAACACGTAACATCTGCCGTCACACAGCATAAAATCCATGCTGTTTAAACCGCGCAATTCATAGGCATTGACAAGCTTATCCAACCAGTCGGCAATTTCAGTCTGAATCGACCTAGAAACCTTGGCATGACTTACAATCCCCGCAAACAGAAACGATTGCCCGCCCTCCGATTTTATCGTCCATTGCTCGTTAAAACCGATTAACTCAACCCCATCGTGACTCGCTGCAAACAACACAGACATCGAGCGGCCTTCGATATAACGCTGCCAATAGCCGTCAACAAACTCGTCATTATGACAGCGCCTAATCCCCAAGCCGCCCTCACCACGCCAAGCCTTTAACAACCAGTCAAAACCATACTCAGGCTTTGTAAACACCACCGGCGGATGCAGAATTGACAAGTAATCGAGTTGGGCAAAAAAATCACGCTTATCTTGGACCCGTTGAAAAATAGCCGCCGAATTCCCGATAATCCGCCAACCCTTTTCCAGACAGATTAAGGTTTCCGGGTAAGTTTCCAAACCACTGCCATATACCAATTCGCTTAAGCCATGAACCTCACGAACCACAGCCACAGTAGCTTGAATATCATCCCAAGCCAATGACGGCACCTGATATGTATGCTTTGCCATTTGCCGAGTATCGCTATCGGCGAAGCAATCGATAGCCACCACCTCGCATCTGGAATCGACACACATTTGCACCAACATCCTTGCCGATTTGGCAATCACTAACAAACACTTAGGTATTAAAGCAGATTGCATTCGGTTGCAGCATGAAAGTGGACCCGCAAAAAACGCTGGATTTTAAAATATTTTCTGTAATAATACGCGGCTGTTGGAGAGCTGGCTGAGCGGTCGAAAGCGGCGGTCTTGAAAACCGTTGAAGGTTTATCCCTTCCTGGGGTTCGAATCCCTAGCTCTCCGCCATTATTTATGATTAAGGCCTTGATAAATAACGTTTTATCAAGGCCTTAATTTTTTCTACCCTACTCCCTACCCTACTTTTGATTCTAATAACCATCACTGATTCCATTTCAGCCGGCGTTATTTTATACAGGATCATTATCAGCCATTTGTCGACTCCACGCATGATTTGAGTCAAACTTCGAAAAGCGAAGAGCATCCCTGCCGTAACAAAATCACAGCTACGACCTCAGAAATAAATCAATCACAACACGGCCTCATATCAATCTTTTAACTCCTTTAATTGGCCTCAATACGCATTTTTGTGTAGGGAGTCTTCAATGGCGATTAAACAATGCCTCGCTTGCTTGCGGCCAGTCTTTTCAACCACGTCCACAAGTTCCACTCCAAACCTATTGCTCAGCGCCTTCGTGCCAACAGCATCGTAAACGACAATGGCACCGCAACAAACTGAAAACAGACCCTGATTATCAAGAGAACCAACAACGGGCTCAACAATCCTGGATAGAGCGCAATCCCGATTATTGGCGTCAATACCGTGAATCTCATCCAAAGTATGTTGACTAAAATCCACATCGCTTGGCCAGACGGCAACCCGCTCTGCACCGTAACGGAGCAGCACCTTGACCAGTGCCATCACGTCATCATGACCGGCAGCCTGATCAGGTTGCCAGTCGACGATTAACATCAGGCCCAGCAAACAGGCCAACGATACCGGATCGGTGCCGAGTTAGAAGGACATATCATGCCCATACGGTGGGATTGCCTTCACTGCCGGGCGCGCTGCCAGGCATCACGACCAAAGCAGATCACAATCGGCCAAGGCAGCGAAGCGGATTGCAGTCTGGCGATCAGTTCTCTGCCAAACGGCGGCAACGGCAATCGTTGATCAGGCATCAGCGTTGCCGGTACATTGAGCGCCTATACGCGCAATGAGCTGAGCAATATCCTCGACCCGCCAAGCGGTCATATTGGGGCCCATTTTGATCGGCTTAGGAAAGATGCCTTTTTTGATGCCATCCCACCAAGATGATTTACTCATGGGCAGCAATCCATAAACGGGCGGATTGGCCTTTGGATCACCAATAATTTGTTTCAAACGCAAAAAACCAGTTTCGGGCAATTTACTCATGTTTATTAACCTCATAATCATTGGAAAAATGGGGCGATAGTCCTTATTACAAGTCAGCCAGCCGACCAATTCTTTATTTTAAAAAGGTGATTGGTCGACTCTGAACATCGAATTTTATAAATACAGAATCTAAGGATCGGTTTTCAAACTGGTCTTACAGACACAACACCGCTCTAATGATTTTTCACTGCCCACGATTATCAGCACGGGCGAACGGCACTGATGGCATGAAATCAACCTCAACCGCTTATTTCTCAGATCTCGCGCCACCAACCACGCCGTGGTGAAATCCAGGCTGCTATTGGGCAAGGAGATTTTGAAAAAGTCGAATGCCTGAATGACGTTATCGATGCCACCTTGCATATTTTCGGTTTCAATCGATCGAAATAGCTTGGCGAAGAGCGTGGCTTCTTTATAACGCTTCACGTTGTGTGTCAGTCCACGAATCGACTCCTTGATCGGACCGGGACTGCCAGGACGGCCAAGCAACTCTTTGTAAGTCGCTTTTATCAAGTCTTTAGGAACAGCGGTTTCCCTGATAATGACCGCAATTCTGGCTTGGCGCTGAATCAATTGAACAGCCAATTCATACTGTTTTAGTCTTTTGATCATCCTTTTGGCCTCCATTACTCGCCACCACTTAATGTCAGCAAAACATCAATACCGCTAGGCTGTTTGGCATTGAGCTGCGCAAACAAATGATTCGACACTCTGGGCGCAAACCATAACCAGCCAGACTGGGCAATATACTCAATATCTTCCAGCGACAAACGTCCGATGGCCTGTCGCAAATCCTGATCAGTAATCCCCAATATGTATCTAGCGCATAACGGCTTATCGCGGCAAAGCTCGCGGGCTTTGATCAGCCATAGACTGCTCAATGACACGATTTCCTGATCAGTGGCCTGAGCCTGTAAGCGATCCAAGCCATCGAAATAGTCATCCAACTCGCTGAGGGCAGACTGCATGACGCCACTGACTTCGGCGGACAGGTTTTTTAGCTGCAACCATTGATTCAAAAAGTCGGCGCCGAATTCGTTGGTCAAGGGGCACAATAGCGCCTGGCAAAATGCCTGTGACACTTGCCTAACATTCACAAAGTCGAGGGTTAAGGGTTGATGATTGAAAAAGCACTCTCGCGCCAGACGGGCTAAATTTTTTCCTTCCGCCGCATCCAGTCTTGTTCGAGCATTGATAGATTGAACGAATAAGTACATAAAGACTCTCCTTGGTCGTTAGTAGCGGCCGAGACATATCGCCGAATTTTTCCACGCATGTTGTGAAAAAGTCCGCGAAACACGAGATTGCCGGCTGATGATGCCTGCTTGGGTTTGGCACACTGGACAATGGATAGGCCCTTGAATACCCAGGTGAAGGCTCAGGTGCCGGGCATGGCAACTTGAACACATCACAAACCGCAAGGTGGAAGCGCGCAATTGTTGCGTCAGTTGCCATGCCCGGTTGATATCCAGCACCCTATGGTGTTCGAATTCTGACTCTCGATGGCTGGGCTTTGGGTTATGGGCAACGATGCGGCCGTACAATTCGTAGGCCGCACAAAATTGCTGTCCATACGCGATGCCATTGCCATGCTCAGACACATAATCCTGAATCAGCCCCAAGAAAATCGATGCATGTAGATTGTTGATGGTCGCTCGTTCAATCCATTGCGGATCCCAGGGTAGCATGCCTTTGATGGGCGCTTGTTGTTGCGCCAGCCAGTACATGCGGGTCGCCGTTTTCCGTTTGATACCACAGAGAGCGCAGACTATCGGCGTCCGAGCGCCCAGCTTGAACAGCTTTTTAGCCAGCATTAATTCTGCACCAAACTGCGACAAGTCGACGAAGCCACCGTTATTCATGTTGGCCACCCTGATCCGATGAATCATGGACGAGCAAGGCCGCATATGCGGCTACTGAAACAGGATGATGGCCTAGCGGCAACAAACTGATGACGGCGCGGTTGATCGCTGCCTGTTCTTTGATGACCTCCAACGATAGCTCTGCCACTCGGCTGACCACCTCCGGATCAACACCAAACCGCCACGCGGCTTCCATGACGTTGCTGCGCGCACATTCTCTGAATAGCAGCAAATACTGAAAATTCAGATGGGCCAGATCTTCTTCTAACGTAGCCATGCAATGCTCCCTGGTTGATAACGACATGGGGCCATGCTACGAGGTTAGCGTTGTAAGCGTCACGCGCGCAAAGTGGCTGTTTTTGGGTCACTTTCCGCGCAAAGCCTTGCGGGACGTGGCTTGGCGGGGCTGCGCCCACTGATCGAGCCGCAAAAAGCGATTGACAATTCGTAACCGATTGTATTTTCGATGAATTGTTTTCTTGGACGGTTTTGGATGGGGTAATTAGGCCAAAAGCGGGCCTTTTTTGCACGCTTGCGAGATTGAATTTTTCAGTAGACTCGGCTCAACCTTACGAGTCAACGCTACCATGCACAATGTCGATCTGAAATCCGGTTGCCGATGGCTATGCGCCGCTAACCGGCAACGTCTCTGTTCGCTGCCGATTTTGCTGAGCCTCCTATGCGCCAGTACCGCTTGTTTAGCCAATGGCGGCAGCAAGCAGGCACATGCGGTTGGCCCCGCGCAGAAACTACAAACCACCCTTTGGTGGCGGATTGCCAAACAACACCGACTGGACCCTTACATTCTGTATGCAGTGGCATTAAAAGAATCCGCAAACGATGCCGATCCCGCATCGGTTAAACCTTGGCCCTGGGCGCTGAATAAATCAGGAAAAGCCTTGATGCCTGCATCGCGGCGAGAGGCCCAGGCCTTGCTCAAACAATCGCTCGACGAAGGCAATCGACTGATCGATGTGGGGTTGATGCAAATCAATTGGCGTTGGCATGGTCACCGAGTGAGCACACCGGCGCAATTGCTGGAGCCGATGACCAATGTGCAAATCGGCGCCGAACTGTTGGCCACAGCGATTCGATCGGCTCCACACGATTTGGCCTTAGGCATTGGCCGTTACTATAGTTGGAACAATGTGGAAGCCGCTGTCGCCTACGGACAAAGCGTCATGGCCATAGCCGATCAAGTCAGGCAGGTGATTTGATATGGATGAAAGTCTCTATCAACTGCAATTGGATTATTTGATGTTGGCACGGGAAATGGTATTGGCCGGCCAGGAACAAAAAGCCCTGTTTAGCTTGGGTTTGACGCCAGAAGCCGTAGGCATTCTGAAAAAATTACCCGCCCAGAAGATCCGAGAAATCGCCCGGCGAGAATGCGTGGCGTTTACCCCGCGTTTCAATGCCAGTTATTGGAGTCGATATTTGCTGAACGAACCACCAGTGGATAACAAACTGGCGTGTGAATACCAGGCGCGTGACTTGCTCATGTTAATCAGTGGCTCAGGTAATACTGCATGAGCACTTGGTATACCTACGAAGACCGGCTCAAAGATCATTATCTTGCCTATCAATTGCTGAAACGCAATCTGAGAACGTCGTTCGTCAAGGAGCAGATCAAAACCATTAGCCAACACGAACTCAAGAATATCCACTATGCCATTCATCTGCATCGACCACCGTCCGGGCAACGACCGATCGTTTCAACCATTCCGTCATCCCGCGAATCGTTCCTATATCTGACTGTGTTCCTGTCGATTTACCAGGCTGCCAGCCAAGGCAACACCCAGTCGCAATTTGATGTGCCGGCCATCCTATTTGCCTGGGACTATTTCCAGAAAACCTTCAAAGCGCATATCGCCGTAGAAAGACCCTATGGCAAAATCCGACCGGCCAATTTCAATGAGGCCTGGATATTGGCGCAAGGTATGCGCAAGGGTGAGGTTGCCTTGAAATATTGCCCCCGTTGTCGGCATAACTATTTGATTATCTACCAAAGCAAATTTCTGCCCATTTGCCAGTTATGCGACCTAGAAGAAGCAAAAAACCATGGTTCCGCTCACATGGTACCAACGTTGAAGTAAATCGAGCTTTGGAATTGCATTTCAGCAAACCAGTCTGTATGGTCTGGTGATCTCAAGGACTCTCATCGATAGGGTCGTCTCCATACCAGACATTTAAAAGTTGTAATTAAACCAGAGGATTTCAGTCGCTAACGACCCATTCTTGCCGGTCGTGTTTCTCCAAAGCGGTCAGTCAGCCAAATCCAGATTCTGCTAACTAGAAGGCTAGAAAGCAGCCATTGGCGACCTCACCCAACAAGCCAATGCGGATCTTGGCGTTTTAGTTTCTGTGCTAGAAATTAAACGCATATCGGAAGATTAAGGTGCCGTTAAAAAATAAAGAACGACCCGAAAATTTAAGGCATAAATTTCTAGTATATCGGGGACTAAAAATCTTCACTTCGCTTGCGCCGTTTCCAAGATTTTCAGCGTATGACATTGACAATAATATGCAATATCAGTTTTGAGTGGTATTTTTACCTTTCCGCTTGTAGCTCGATTCTCCCTTGATATCCTCTCAACGAGTTACGCCAAGCCAAGCTCAATGGCATACCAATTGCCTATAATAGACCGTCAAAGTCATCTCGTAGCGATACTGCTAGCTTTGTTATAGATATACTTCTCTATTTAATTACCACACCAATCGGAAAGCACAATGCGAATCGGCACGCTGACACAAACGGATTTGTTATGGCTCGTGGGCAGCTTAGCCCAATTGTTTAGAATGCCATTTGATCCTGATTTGCTACTTCAGCAACTCATTCCACCCTATACCACTACGACCTTACAGCAAGCGCTAATCACAATTGGCTTTCAGCTTGATGAGAAAACGTTGGGGCGTTCTTGCAAATTTACGGAGCTAAATTTACCAGGCATTGCGTGTTATAAACTGAAGCCCGCTAATCCGGAAGAAAGCACTGAAATATATAGTGCAGATTCGGTATCGACAGAAGAGGCTTATACCAGCCAATCAGCTGATTTAGGAGAAAGTGTGCCCGTACTCATCATCAAAGCCGATGATGAACGCGTATTGTTTTTTAAAGCCGGCAGCGAAGTTGCCGAGACTTTATCGGTAGCCGATTTCACGGAACAGTTCGATCCAGTAGTGTTATGCATTACCCTTCCAGCAAGCCAAGTTAAATCAGAAGATGGGCATGAAAATGAAGCGGCGAAATCAGGAAAATTTGGCTTTCGTTGGTTCATTCCGGAATTGCTGCGCTACAAACGCGTTTGGCGTGACGTACTTTTGGCGTCGCTCGCTATTCAATTGATTGGCTTAGCCACACCATTATTTACTCAAGTGATTATCGACAAAGTCGTGGTTCACCAAACGTTAAGCACTTTAACTGTCGTGGGCATAGGCCTTGGTGTATTTACGGTGTTCAACGCTATCATGACTTGGTTGCGCCAATATTTAGTGATTCATACCGGTAATCGAATTGACGCAGTATTGGGGAGCCAGGTATTTGGTCATTTGCTACGCTTGCCATTGGCCTATTTTCAGCACCGCTCCACTGGAACGTTAGTGGCTCGCTTGCATGGCGTCGAAACGATTCGAGAATTCCTGTCAGGTGCATTGATTACATTGATACTCGACTTACCGTTTTTGGTAATATTTTTGGCGGTGATGTTTTATTACAGCTGGCAACTTACCTTAATCTCCCTAGGGTTCCTGCTAGTCATTACCGGTCTTAGCTTGATCGTTACCCCTCAATTTCGTAGCCGATTGAATCATCAATTTCTGATCGGCGCTCGTAATCAAGCCTTTCTGACTGAATACGTCTCTGGCATGGAAACCGTCAAATCCCTGCAAATGGAATCGTTACTGGAACATCGTTACGGTGATTACTTAGCTGACTATCTCGGTGCCGGCTTTCAAACCAAACGACTGGCTAATACCTATAACGTGATTGCTAATACCCTAGAGCAAACTCAGAGCCTGGCTATCCTGATTGTCGGCGCTTTGCTGGTAATGAATAACGACGGCTTTACAATTGGCATGCTAGTCGCCTTCCAGATGTTTGCGGGACGCCTTAGTCAACCCGTTCTGCGCTTAGTCGGGTTGTATCAGGAATTTCAACAAGCGCACATTGCCGTTAAACGCTTGGGTGACTTAATGGATATGCCAGCAGAGCCGCACACCCTGACACCCTCTCGTACCGGGAACGGTGACGGCAACATCGAAATCCAATCGTTGAGTTTTCGCTATGACGAGCAACTGCCATGGCTGTATCGCGACTTTGACTTAACAATTCCGGCGGGTAAGGCAGTGGCTATCATGGGGCCATCCGGCAGCGGTAAGAGTACTCTGGCAAAGCTGCTGCAAGGTTTTTATCTGCCTGGCGAGGGTCGCATCAAACTTGATGGCGCAGATATTCGTCATCTGGCAGCCAATGAACTGCGCCGAAACTTCGGCGTAGTGCCGCAAGAGACCATTCTGTTTTCAGGGACCATTTACGACAATTTACTGATAGCCAATCCACAAGCGAATTTTGAACAGATCGTCCAGGCCTGTCGGATGGCGGAAATCCATGGCGTAATCGAAGCCTTGCCAAAAGGCTACCAAACCGAGATTGGCGAGCGCGGCATCGGCCTATCCGGCGGTCAGAGGCAACGTCTCGCGATAGCCCGAGCCTTGCTCAAACGCCCGAAGATTCTGATCTTCGACGAGGCCACCAGCAACCTTGACCCCCACACCGCAGAACATTTTGCCAAGACCATTAACCAGCTTAAAGGCCGGGTTACCATGTTGTTTATCGCACATCAATTGCCGAAAAACTTACATCTCGACGCAGTTGTCCGCATCGGTGAAAAAATAGCGGTGGTCGCCGACGAAAAACAAGAGGCAGTGGATGGTATCAGGAAATAGGCGGTTACTAAGAATCTCATCGATGCATTTATACTCAGGATAGCGTTATCGCTACTGTCAAAATAACTGACAGGTAATTTGTCGTTGCGAATGGGTATAGCTTGAAAAACACGAATATTTATAAAAGCATAAACAATTGATTAAATACTATTTTTAATAAAATGTACGCAATTGCTTACATAGAATTCAGTAAAAGTAGATGTCGAATTATTTTACACTCAACTTAATTATAAAATAATTATATTTCAACATGCTTGGTGGGTCATTGAATCTAAACACCTCCAATCGGACTATGTTTGATTGAGGTATGCCTTTGTTTTCGTCCGAAATTCATTTAGATGTTGGATGCTGGTAATCGTATGATGGCTCATTCTATTTAATTTCGCCGTTAAGCACGAAATAACTTGGCGCAATATTTTCCTCCAGAAAATAAGAGTCAAGAACTAGTTAAATTCCAATAACCAATTTAATGAACAAACTAAAGCGAATGGATTCGATAAAAGTGATTACGCGAGGGATCGGCTTTAGACAGACATTTTTCAGCAGACATTCGATATACCTCAGCAGACCTCAGACTGCACAAGCGCAACGCGTCAAAATACACCCGGAGAAAGCATTCGGTGAGCTAATCATTACCTGGAACTGCAAGCCTGATGTGTTGGAAGCCTTTAACTGTCGCTATTTTTTCAATCTGCCCGGCCAGCACTTACTGGTCAAGTTCGCGCAAGAACAGCTGGTTATCCTGAGTCAGACTTTCAAATCGCTTAGAGAATCGGTTTATCAAAATATGCTGCAAACCCGCTTCAAACAACTGCTGGATCAAGTGACGCTGAAACTGGACAGTAACGGCATCCGCCTGGACTTCAGCACACTGGAAGCCACGCTAAGCCAAAACATCCAAACCAATTCGGTGGAAGGTGTCACCGACTTGATCGAATTCACCCGCTCCACACAACAGCAATTCCAGGGGACGGATTTTAAGGCTTGGAACATCCTGGGAGACGCTCTGCGCAGTCAAACCGTCATACCGGAGTTACAGCAGGTTTTCGATACTTTCAATGTTCGCGTCTCCCGCCGCCTGGAAAGCGGCGGCCAAGATGTGCTGCCCGAGAACGAGCAAGCCGAGACCTTGTATGGGGATGGCGAGAATGCTAACAATCTCAAAGACGCTGGCGATTACCGCCCTGGCATCCGGTTTGCTGCGCCAATCGATAACCCGGGCCATCCTTCCAGTCAAGTTAGCCGCTTGAAACATCAGCGCGCCTTAAAAAATCAGGCAAATGCTACAACCGGTGTGTGAAATGCCGCATTTTATTGACGACGAAAAAGAGTGCAAATAGCCCGCGCTGAGCGCAATAACCAGCGGGTATGTTGAGCGCGCCAAATTGAATTTATGGAGATTTATATGAGTTTGAAAATACGGTGCAATACCCGTTGGTTATTGCGCCTTACGACCTTTAAAAAACGTAATACTGTTTTTTTATTTCTAGCATGTTTTTTGTTTGTAAAGCCTGCTCAGGCAGACTCTTTGCGCACAGATATTTACCGACAATCTTTAGCTAAAATTGCATCAATGGAAGTTTCTAACTCTAAAGATAAACATGTCAGACTAGTAGTTATGGATACATTATTGTCTGCTCTGGACATGACCCGCGAAAAGGTGCCAAGACACGATCCAATGCTACAGTTTACACGCAATATTCCTGGCGTTACAGCCGAACTTGAGTTGTCGTTAATGTATTTCAATTTTCATGAGCGCATTGGTGGAACGCGTATCGAAAAAGGACGGGAAGGTAAATTAGAAAAATCAGAACCTCTAAATGATCTAAAACCTTTACAGCTAGATAACGGGGTTGAATATTTAGGCATCATGAACCAAACAAGCCTTGCTACTGAACTAAACAATCAGGAGAAAGATAAAGCTATAGAACTTGTCAGCATTGTGAAGTTTTCCGAAATTGGGCGTTATCTTGATAAGAATTTAGTATACGCCGAAGTTGTCAGTCCGGAAAGTGGTAGTGCTGGTGGCTATGGTTTATTATTCAAAATTGATAGTAAGTACGGAAAAGCGGACCTAATAATGATGAAACCTCTATGGGCAGGTAGTTCGGCATTTTCATTTTGGCCTTAATAGTTTTGACTCAATTATGAACCGCTACAACTAATAACAGGAAGCTAAGATATGATAACGCCAGTTACATTCTCTGATAACTATAGAAATAATACGTTAATACCAAGCTATAACGCGGTTGTTTTTCAAACAGAAAACTCAGGAGTTAGTGCAAACCTCACGAAATTTTCCAATGCAGGCGGGCAAAGCAGTGCTTCATTTGGCTTATATCAATATGATGTTGGCAGTGGTAACTCCCTTGTTACAAACTTTCTGAGTGCAATTGGCTTTACTCAGGCTCAAATTAACTTTCTTTCACAGCAAGGAACTGCGGCAAGCCAGTATTCTCCTTATACTATACAGCTTCAAGCCGCACTTCAAATCCCAGTTAATACTTCCTTATTACAGCAATTGAATAATAATTGGGCAAGCAACTTGGTTGCCAATCTTCAAACTGCCCTGAATACAATTTATTTTAAAAACCCTAATATTGCGATTCAAATATACGAAACACCAGAGTTGCAGCTTAGACTTTTGGATTATGCTAATCAATTTGGCGGCATGAGTACAAACGGCCCGATGGTTAAGTGGCTTTCAGGAGAATCGGTTTCACAAGCACCTCAAATTCAGCCGGGCCAACAACTTACCGGAGATGATATTTATACGTTTATTCAAGGTACCGAAGAAGGGCAAACATATCCTGATAGAGTAGAGTCACGTGAAGCACGCCTTGATAGTGCGCTTCAAAGCTTATCGATTGCCCTTGCGCCTACTGACAAAGTTGTTACCTCTAATCCCGATAACAGTACTACTACTCACATCAGCAATACGGATGGATCCAGCTATGAATACACTCTTGATGCCAACGGTAAAGTCACCTCCACGATCATTACCAATTCGGATAATAGCAAGGTTTACTATAGCTTTGGAACCGATGCACGTGACCCCAGCTCCAATGTTGAGCACTATGTTCAATGGTCTCTTACCGCAAATGGAAAACTCGCTGAAATTAATTCGGATATTGGCGACGGCAGCCAATATTTTTCGTCCTACGACGCCAATCAAAGCCGCTACGTCGAATGGAAGCTCTCCAAAACTGGCGATCTACTGGAGCTCAGTGGAAGCAATAATCTTGAAAACAACGCAAGCGAACATTTCGCCTATGATCCCAACACCGGCGACCATGTCGAATGGACAGTTTCCGCTAGCGGAGAATTGTTGGCCTTGAGTGGCTCAAAAAACATGGTCGATTGGGTGGAACAGGTTTCGCCCGATTTTTTTGATCTTATCGATAATTTTTTCATCCGTTCGGCGGGTGCCGGCGAACTTGACTCGGTCTCGAATTTTGCCAACGCGACGAACGGCAATACCCGTGCTGATTTCAAGCTGGATGCCGCCGGTAATTTAACCTCGGCTAGCGTCGCCAACGCCGATGGCACAAAAACCTATTATTCCTTCGACCCACAAGGTCAGACCTTCGCGGAATGGCGGCTTTCTAACGGCGGCGAGCTATTGTCGCTCAGCACCAATAACAGCGACGGCAGCCAAGCCTATACCGCCTACGATCCGTCTTCCGGCGAATCTGCCCAGTGGACTGTTTCTCCAGCCGGCGACCTGCTGTCGTTGAGCACTGCCAACCCCGATGGTTCGAGCAATTATTACGCCTACGATCCGGTCACCGGCGAGCATGCCGAATGGTCGATTTCCGCCGATGGCGAACTGCTGAGCCTGAACGGCTCCAAGCAGATGGTAGATGAACTGATCGATGCCTCAATGCCGGGTAAAAGTCTATTGGAATCGATTCTGGATTTCTTCTTTACCCCCGCCCACGGCGCCGACATCAACCCGCTCACCGCCGGCCAATTCAACGCCGCCCAAAACTTCGTCCCCCGCCGCGACCCCTTGGTGTTGGACCTGGACGGCGACGGCATTGAAACTACCGGCATCGGCAATGTCTATTTCGACCACGATGCCGACGGCGTCAAAACCGCCTCCGGCTGGGTCAAGGCCGACGACGGCCTGCTCGTATTGGACCGCAACGGCAACGGCACGATAGACACGGGCCGCGAACTGTTTGGCGACGGCACCTTGCTGGCGAACGGTAAAACCGCTGCCGACGGCTTTGTGGCGCTGTCTCAGGAAGACAGCAATGCCGATGGCCGGATCGATGCCTCAGACGCCCGCTTCGCCGACCTGCGGGTCTGGCGCGACCTCAATCAGGACGGCACCTCACAAATCGGCGAGCTATTCACCTTGGCTGATCTGGGTATTCAATCCATCGCGCTCGCCCACAGTACCGCCAACCAATCCCTGGGTAACGGCAACCGCCTGCTCGGTCAGGCTGATGTTACCCGTAGCGACGGCACGACCGGCAAAATCGCCGAGATCAACCTGGCCGCCGACACCTTCCGCAGCCAATTCAGCGAGCCCGTGCCGCTGGCTGAGGGTGTTAGTGCTTTGCCCAACCTGCAAGGCGCCGGCAAAGTCCGCGAACTGCACCAAGCCGCCAGCCTATCCACAGCGGTTAATGCGCTATTGACGCAATATAGCCAAGCCGCTACGCGTACCGAGCAGTTGGCGCTGTTGGACAACTTACTCAGTAGCTGGGCCGATACCGCCGGCATGGCCAACAGTATGGATGATCGCGATCCCGCGCACTTCCGGGTTCGCTACGACAGCTTCGGCAACGTCAGTCGCAGCAGTCATCTGCTACCGGCAGCCGCCGTGACCGCCAACGGTGGTACGCTATCGCCCGACGGCGCCAACGATGCCTTCGTCGATGCCGACTACAAAGCCCTGATCGCCAGTTGGAACCGCAAGATTCACGTCTTGGAAGCCTTTAACGGCCGTTACTTCTTCAACCTACCCGGCCAAAACCAGCCCGGCAGCTCGGCCATTCTAGGTTTATCCAATGATTACAGCTACCGTCCAGCCGTTGGAGAGCCCAGCCAGCGCCTCTTAGTCAATTTCGCCCAAGCACAGCTTAACGCGCTTGATCAAGGTTACGCAGCCCTCAGAGAAACCGTCTACCAAAACCTGCTGCTGCAAACCCGCTTCAAACCGCTGCTGGACCAAGTCGGCTTGATTGTGGATGGCCAAGGTCTCCGCCTGGATTTCACGGCCCTGGAAGCCACTCTAAGCCAAAACATTCAAACCAACCCGGTCGACGGCATTACCGACCTGATCGAATTCACTCGCTCAACGCAACAACAATTCCAGGGTACCGATTTTAAGGCCTGGAATATCCTGGAAGAGGCGCTGCGCGCCAACCCCGTCACACCGGAATTGCAACAGGTTTTCAATACCTTCGGTGTCCGGATCACCGCCGCCGGCACCACCCGCTTGGATGGCAGCGCTGCTGCCGATATTCTGCTGGGCGGCGACCAGGCCGATACCCTGATCGGTAACGACGGCAACGACGTCTTACTGGGCGGTGCCGGCAACGACACCCTCTACGATGGCAACGGCGATAACATCCTGATGGGCGGCGCCGGCGACGACCTACTCCAGGGCGGCTACGCCAAAGACCGGCTCGACGGCGGCAGCGGCGATGACACACTAAAGGGGGGGCGCGGCGACGATGTCTACTTGTTCCGGCGCGGTAGTGGTCAGGATGTGTTAAGCGATGGCGACGGCAGCAACGTATTGCTACTGGAGGGACTGACCGCCGCCGACATTCAGGTCGAGATGTTAGGTCGTGTGGAAGTGAGGTTGCGCATCATTGACACCGGCGAAACTTTAACCATTCAAGCGAATAGCGGATTTAACGGCTGGTGGAACGCCTACAATAACCCCCGTGAATTGATGCGCCGCTCAATTCCTGCCATTCATTTCGCCGACGGCACGGTATGGAATGCGGATGAACTGCTGCGTCATACCGTGGCGCAACCGACCGAAGGCGACGATGTCATTCAGGGCAGTTATGCCGCCGATACCATCACAGGCCTGGGCGGTAACGACGAACTCCATGGCGGTCTTGGCAACGATAACCTAAGCGGCAATGCCGGCGATGATTTGCTACTGGGAGGATCGGAAGACGATACGCTAGATGGTGGCGCCGGCGACGATACTCTGGTGGGGGGCGATTACAACGTCAACTACTACACCAATACTCGCTACTACGGATCCGAATACGATAACGGCGCCGATACCTACCACTTCGGGCGTGGCAGTGGTCACGATACCATCATCGACTATGATACCGCTAGCTTCAATGTCGATAGATTGGTCTTTGCGGCCGACATCGCGCCGAGCGACGTGCAAGTCAGCATCAACGGTTTTGATCTGGATTTAGGTATTGCCGGCAGCGCCGACCGGGTCACGATCCAGGGATATTATTACTATAACGAAAACACCGTCAGTCGGATCGAGCGCATCGAATTCGCCGACGGCACGGTGTGGACCGAAGCCGAGCTGCGGGCCATGATCGTGGCCGGCAGCGAGGCGGACGACACCATTCCGGCTTTTTACACGAATGATATTATCACTGGTCTGGCAGGCAATGACCGCATAGACGGCGGTCAAGGCGATGATCATATAAATGGCGGTAGCGGTAACGATCAAATTGTTGGTGGCTCAGGAAACGATCTGATCGAGGGAGGTTTGGGGAACGACCAAATCGAAGGGGGCTTGGGTGACGATGTTATTGACGGCGGACTGGGAGATGACACGATAATCAATAAATATTTATACCGATTTGGTGCAGTGAGCGGCAACGATACCTACGTATTCGGTTTAGGATACGGACACGACATCGTTCTGGACACTGATATAAAGCATACCGAAACCGATACCATCCGCTTTCAACCCAACGTAACACCGAACGATGTCAGTATTTTGCGCGTCGCCAATAATCTGGTATTGCGCCTGGATAACGGCGCGGACAGTCTGACTATTCAGGATTGGTTTGCCTTCGATCGCGACGATAACAAAATCGAGCGGGTCGAATTTGCCGATGGCACGGTGTGGGATATTTCTTACCTGGAAACTCATTTGCGTCTGATAGGTACCGAGTCCGATGACTATCTTAGAGGGGGACGTCAGGGCGAAAGTTACGAGGGTTTGGGCGGTAACGACATGTTGTTCGGCGATGGCGGGGATGACCTCATGCACGGTGGCGAGGACAACGATAGGGTCTTCGGCGGTTACGGTAACGATAGTGTGTATGGCGATGCCGGCAATGACATTTTGTACGGCGAAATGGGCAGCGACATACTGGATGGCGGCAGCGGCGACGATATGCTTTACGGCGGTAGCCAATGGTCCACTAGCGAAGCAGGTAACGATATTTATCTGTTTGGTCGGGGATACGGGCACGACACCATCATCGATAGCGATGCCTCGATGGGTAATAGCGATACCATCCGCTTTACCCCCGATCTTCTCCCCACGGATGTGTTAGTCAGGCATCGCGGTAACGATCTCAATTTTGTTATTCAGGAAACCGGCGAAACCTTAACCGTCAAAAATTGGTTCAACCCACAACTGGGTCGGGAAGCCGCTAACCTGATAGAGCGTATCGAATTTGCCGACGGCACGGTATGGACGGCTGCCGATGCAGTTGCCTACAGTTTAGTGGGCAGCTCCGGCGACGACGACATCGTCGGTTACGCCACTGGCGATGCCATCACAGGTTTGGCAGGCAATGATCGGTTGTTTGGCGAAGCCGGCGACGACGAACTGACTGGCGGCTCCGGGGATGATACTTTATCGGGGGGCCTAGGTAATGACCTCCTGGATGGTGGCGCCGGTCAAGACGGCATGATGGGCGGTGTCGGTAACGACGGCTATCGATTCGGTTACGGTTATGGTAGCGACTCGGTCTCGGATGCCGGAAGCTCTGACGATAATAACGATTTCATCACGCTAGACGAGAGCGTGATTCCCTCCGACGTGCGACTCAGCCGCCAAGGCAATGATCTGATATTAACTTTGGAGGATTCTACTGATGTCTTGACGGTGAAAAACAGTTTTTATTCCGAACTGAATCAAATCGAGGAAATCCGCTTCGCCGACGGCACGGTCTGGAACCTTGATGTCATCAGGCAAAAGGTATTGCAAGGGACGTCCGCCGCTGACGAACTGTTAGGGTTCTATACCAATGATGTTATCACCGGCGATGCTGGCGACGATATGTTGGAGGGTGCTTGGGGGGACGATACGCTGAATGGCGGTCGCGGTAGCGACCTTCTCTACGGTGGCGGTGGTAACGATACTTACCTTTTTAGTCTGGGCGACGGTCATGATGTTATCGATGAAGACGACGGGACGGATACTATACGGCTGGGCGCCGGCATTGCCACAACCGATGTTGCACTGTCCTTCGACGGCAACGATTTATTGATAGGCATCGTCGGTGGCACCGATAGCATGCGAGTCATCAACTTTAACTATGGCGGCTGGAATCAGGTCGAATTCTTGCAATTTGCCGACGGCACGCGCTGGAACGTCGATACGATAACCTTGTTAGCCAGTATTGCAGGCAACAGTAATACGCTGCTCGGTACGCCGAATGTGGACATTCTAACGGGCACAGCCGGAGCGAATATCATCATTGGCCTGGAAGGCGACGACACGCTGTTTGGCGCTGCCGGGGACGATACCCTCTATGCCGGAGACGGTAACGACACACTGAACGGCGGAACCGGCAACGACGAGTTATACGGTCAAGGCGGTAATGACGCTCTACAAGACGAAGGTGGCGCAAACTGGCTGTATGGTGGCGAAGGTGATGACGTATTGCAAGGTGGCGCAGATGAAGACGCCTTGTATGGCAATAACGGTAATGACCAGCTATATGGTGGAACAGGGCGTGACCGGCTATATGGCGACGATACCTATGGTACGGCTGGCGACGATGTCCTGGCCGGTGGTGCTGGCGATGACGAACTTGTTAGCGGTCGCGGTTCCGATACTTATGTTCTGAATCGAGGTGATGGGTTCGATCACATTATGGCTGAACCGTTCAGATTTAGCGACGACGCTGTGGTATTCGGACCCGGCGTCAGTGCGGCTGATTTGTTGGTGCAAATCCGCGATGCGGGCTCGTCAGGCTACGGCGGTGGCTATGGTGGGTACGGCGGTGGCTATGGTGGCTCTTACGGAGGAAGCTACGGCGGTGGATATGGTGGCGGTTACGGCGGCAATTATGGAGACGGACTGTTATTGGCGGTTGGCGTGGGCGGTGACGACGGTCTGTTGCTGGAATTGCAAAGTTATTACAGTGGCATCGATTACGGTGGCGGTTATGGTGGTAGCTATTACAGCTTCTATACGACCCTGCAAGATTTTGAAGTACGCCGTTTTGTATTTGCCGATGGCACTGAACTGACATTGGGCGAGGTTTTAGCACGGGCGGATGCCGGGGTGATAGGCAATCAGTACGGCAACAACGCGAACGAATTTCTGTTAGGCAGTGTGGCCGACGACGAGATTTATGGCTATGACGGTATCGACAAGATTGATGCCCGTGCCAATGAAGACATTATTGTTGGCGGTTACGGCGATGATGTCATTGCAGCCGGTTACGGCGACGATTCGGTTTACGGGGACAGCGGTGACGATATCATAGCAGGTGGACGCGGCAATGATTATTCGTATGGGGGAGACGGTAACAATACGTTTGCCTTTAATCGTGGTGACGGCGACGATTATCTGGATACCTATGCCAATAATGGAGCAATCAATACCCTCTCGTTCGGTGTTGGCGTTAATCCCAATGATATTTCCGCGACGGTGGATGCTCAAGGCAATTTGGTATTGCTGCTAGATGGCGGCGCGGGCGGCAGTATTACTTTCCCTTGGTTCCGGGTATGGGATGGTTATTCCGTATCTGAAGATCCGGCAGTTGCCCGATTACAGTTTATCGATGCCGACGGACATGCACGTATTTTCAATTTGGCTGGACTGGTTGCGACACAGGCATCGGGACTGATGTCGTCAGATCGCACCTGGCCAGTCGCCATTTTTCAGAGTAACGCCTCGGAATTCGAATTGACGGGTACGACTGCCCCAATGGGCGGGGGTTATGCGGTAGCGTATGCACAAATTGACGATCTTTTTGGCACGCCTTACTACGCCAACGGCAATATTGGCACCAATGGCGATGACCTCATTCTCGGTAACGAAAACGACGATATCTTCGATGCAGGGGCTGGTAACGATGTGATCGCTACGGGTTCCGGCAACGACATTATTGAGGGTGGTACCGGCGCTGACAGGATAGAAGCGGGCAGCGGCGACGACCGTTTGATGGGTGGGTCAGGTGACGACACGATTTTGGCCGGCTCAGGTGATGACGACATCAATGCCGGTCCTGGTACCGATATTGCCGAAGGTGGGGAAGGTGACGATACCTACCACTTCAACGTGGGTGACGGTGATCTGACTATCATAGACTTAGCTGACGGCGACGGTAACCGGTTGATATTCGGTGAGGGTATAGATCCCGAGTTATTGACACTGTCCTATGACGATAACCAAAATTTGGTCATCAATACCGGCACCTTGGGAGACATTGTCAGATTAAGCGGATTTAGCCATGACTATCCCGATGAAGACAATGCGGTGGCCATTTATGAATTTGCCGATGGTACCGAGCTTACCCATGTGGAATTACTGACACGTGGTTTCGATTTGACGGGAACGGATGCGGATGATTACTTGGAAGGCACCTTCCTGCAAGATCGTATTGTGGGTTCGGGTGGCAATGATTTTATAGTTGGTAGCCGGGGTAACGACACATTGCAAGGCGGCAACGGTAACGATGTTTACGTGTTCAATCTTGGCGACGGTGTCGACACCATCGTCGATTTGGCCGGCCTCGATTCAGGTAATGAAATACGCTTTGGTAGCAGTATAACTCAGAGCGATTTACGGCTGAGTCTGGACGGTGATGTATTAACAATCCACGTCGGCCCGTACGGAGATCAAATTCGCTTAACCGGTTTCCAACCTGCCGATCCGGAAGCCTTAACACCGGTTGAGCGTTTTCAGTTTACCGATGGGTCGAGTTTGGATTTTGGCGAGTTACTGGGGCTCGGTATAGAAATCGTCGGCACGCCCAATAACGATGAACTGACCGGTAGTAATCAAGCGGATATCTTCCGCCCTCTAGCCGGTGACGACACGATGGACGGCGGTGCCGGCGACGACGTATATCTAATCGGTACCGATGAAGGGACGGATAGCATTACCGATTCAGCCGAAGCCGGTGCGGGCAATACCTTGGTATTTACCGATGCGGACTTTGACGGCGACGCAGTCACATTGAGCCACGATGCGGAAACCGGCAGTTTGATCCTTGACTATCCGGATGCAGACAATCAGATTCGCCTATCCGGTTTCAATCGCAATGATCCATTCGGTGCCCATGCCATTGAGCATTACCAGTTAGGCGCTACCGCCCCACTGCTCAGTTACGCGGAGTTACTTGCACGCGGCTTCGATATCGACGGCACAATGGATAATGATGTGTTACTCGGTACCGCCATCACTGATCGAATATTCGGGTATGACGGTAATGATCGCATTGAATCCGGTCCAGGTAACGATACGGCCAACGGCGGCGCGGGCGACGACAGCTATCTGTTTAATATAGGTGACGGGGTGCTAACCATCGTTGATAGCGCCGAAATGGGGGCTGGCAACCAATTGGAGTTTGGTGAGGGTATCACCCAGGAAGATTTGATCAACCATTTGCATTTCGAAGCTCCCGCTAACGGCGAGCCGGGTTGGTTCATCATCCGTGTGGGAGACAACGGCGATGAGGTTCGTCTGCAAGGTTTCGATCCCAATGATGTCGAAAACAGCCCACGCGCTGTGGACAGTTTTCGATTTGCGGATGGTAGCGTAGTGGATTTTGGACAGCTGGTCAGAAGTACATTTGTCATACAGGGTGATCAAAACGGGAATACCTTAAGCGGTACTAACCTTGGAGATCGCCTGTACGGTTATGAAAGTGCGGATAGCCTCTATGGCGGTGATGGTGACGATGTGTTGACCGGTGGTAGCGGCGACGACAACCTACTGGGTGGTGCGGGCCGGGATACCTTTGTCTTTAACCTCGGTGACGGTATCGATACGATCCACGATGCCTTGCTGAATGGTTATGCCAATACCTTGAGTTTTGGAGAGGGTATTGGCCCTGACGATCTGACGTTGGTGCGCGACGGCACTACGCTGACAGTGTCTTACGGTAACCAAGGCGACGCGGTGCGTATTCTCAATTACGATCCTAGCGGCGTATTTGGTAGCCAAGTCATAGACCGCTTCGAATTTGCTGATGGCGGGGCGTTACCAATTGAAGCAGCGCTCAATACCGGACCGGGCGTCGGAGTGGCGTTGGCCGAACATATGGCTTGGGAAGATCAGCCGATACACTATCAAGTGCCAAGCGATTTGTTTGCCGATGCGAATAGCGCACTGATTTTGTCGGCCACCTTGGCCGCCGGCAGCGCGTTACCGGCATGGCTGCATTTCGATCAAGCTACCGCGACATTCTCCGGCACGCCGGCGAACGAGCAAGTCGGCAGCTATGCAATTCGCTTAACCGGTACCGACGCTTTCGGTGCGACGGCGGAAACGCAATGGAATCTGGCTATCATAAACGCTAATGATGCACCCATAGTAGCAGTCAATCCCGGCGATATCATTGCCACTCAGGATCAAATGTTGACATTTACCCTGCCTGACACGACTTTCGTTGATGTCGATCAGGGTGACCATTTGACGTACTCCGCTACGTTACGTGATGGTTCAGCGCTGCCTGGTTGGTTAGCTTTTGATGCGGCATCACTGAGCTTTAGCGGTACACCGGCTAATGCCGATGTCGGTAGTTTGGGTATTCGGCTCACGGCGACGGATACATCCGGCAGTTCAGTGACAGCCGATTTTTCCGTGCACGTAACGAACGTAAACGATGCTCCGATATTGTTAACGCCTTTCGCCGATCAAATTGCAACCCAAAATCAGCCATTCATATTCTCACTGCCACCTGCGTCCTTCATAGATATCGATGCCGGCGATACGTTAAGTTACAGTGCGACGTTGATTGACGGCCAGTCTTTACCGGCTTGGCTGAGTTTCGATACAGTGACGCAAAGTTTCAGTGGTGCTCCAGGTAACAGCGAAGTTGGCTCCTACACCATCAAACTGTTGGTGAGCGATTCGCTAGGAGGCACTGCGGAAGACAGCTTTGTGCTAACCGTGCAAAACGTTAATGATGCGCCTTTCCTCGCAACCCCGCTGACTAATCAGACAGCAACCCAGGATCAAGCTTTTCAATACACACTGCCGCCCGACAGTTTCGTCGATATAGACGCAGCAGATGTCTTGAGTTATTCGGCGACCTTATCCAATGGTGCCGTATTGCCAAGTTGGTTGCAGTTCGACGCAGCGTCTTTGAGTTTTTCCGGTACCCCCGCAAATAGCGATGTCGGCAATCTTAGTATCCGTTTGACAGCAATCGATTCAGTCGGCGCTAGCGCGACAGCTGACTTTGATCTCGCTATTGCTGATATCAACGACGCACCGATCCTAGTGGTCCCGGTTCTCGATCAAACGGCGCAAGAAGGTGTTGCATTCGCTTATCAGATTCCGGCGAATGGCTTTAAGGATATCGATGTGGGCGACTCGCTGAGTTACGGTCTAAGTTTGGCCGATGGTGGCGCGTTGCCGAGCTGGCTAAGTTTCGATAGTACGTCGCGTACTTTAAGCGGCATGCCCGGTGCGCTGGATGTGGGTATCGTGTCGCTCCGCATATTAGTTAGCGATGCAGGGGGTTTATCGGTAGCCGATGACTTTGTGTTGAATATTGCGCCAAATGTGGCGCAAGGACAGATTATCGACGGTACCGACGGCGACGATATACTGATTGGAACAGCCGGTGACGATACGCTCAACGGTAAAGCGGGTCGGGATTGGCTGCAGGCAGCTTTGGGAGACGATACTCTGCTGTATTCTGTTGACAGCCGCTGGACCGATGATGACCACGATGATCATGAGGATGACGAAAACGACCATCATCATGCTCACGACGACGGCGAGCACTCATGCGAAGATGAATCCGGACGGAGGATTAATGTCGGTAGTCCCGGATATCAAGGCTCTGCTGAAACAGTCAGCCTGGCGGAGCGAAATCGGAGCTTGTATTATCCAAGCGTGCTTTTCAAAGGATAGTAATTCGTGAAAACACACCTGAGGGGCACCTCAGGTTTGGGTCGCTGGATGCCGTATCGGAGCTTGGATTTCGAAATCCCC
>Ga0123397_116848_pt1 | contig 26570 bp, 23 predicted proteins | sample T10HLNH4metaT_FD_89925 | JGI IMG/M metagenome (GOLD analysis project Ga0123397, IMG submission 89925) | Methane-oxidizing artificial microbial communities from Washington, USA to study methane cycling - T10-HLNH4 metaT (Metagenome... ... | reverse complement strand
CCGCGGCGGACTCCGCATCGGCGCGCACCCCGGCGCTGCTCGGCGCTGCCCGGTGCAGCGTCCACCGGCCTCCGGCAAGGCTCTCCGCCAGGATATGCATTCGGGCAGGGACGGATTCCCGGCTCTGGTATGCGCCTTGCGTCTGCCGCTCCATCCGCGGACACCGATCCGCACAGACGGAGACGACACATGAAGCGATCGACCCTTGCCCTGTTCATCCTCGCCGCGTTCGCCCACGGCGGCCCGGTGCATGCCGGCGTCACCACGGCCGACATCGAGAATGACGCCCGCACGACCGGCGACGTGCTGTCCTGGGGCATGGGTACCGAGGGCCAGCGCTACAGCCCGCTGACCCGGATCAACACGAAGAACGTCAAGCGCCTGGTACCGGCCTGGTCCTATTCCTACGGCGGCGAGAAGCAGCGCGGCCAGGAGGCGCAGCCGCTGGTGGTCGGCGGCAAGATGTTCATCACCGCCTCCTATTCGCGCATCTTCGCGCTCGACACCAAGACTGGCCGCAAGCTGTGGTCCTACGAGCACCGGCTGCCCGAAGGCATCATGCCCTGCTGCGACGTGATCAACCGCGGCGCCGCCGTCTACGACAATCTGGTCATCTACGCCACGCTGGACGCGCAGCTGGTGGCGCTCGACCAGAACACCGGCAAGGTGGTCTGGAAGGAGAAGATCGACGACTACCAGGCCGGCTACTCGTCGTCCGCGGCGCCCATCATCGCCAAGGGCCTGGTGCTGACCGGCGTGTCCGGCGGCGAATTCGGCATCATCGGCCGGGTCGAGGCGCGCGACGCGAAGACCGGCAAGATGGTGTGGGTGCGCCCGACCATCGAAGGCCACATGGGCTACAAGTTCGACGAGTCCGGCAACAAGGTCGACAACGGCATCAGCGGCACCACCAACGCGACCTGGCAGGGCGACCTGTGGAAGACCGGGGGTGCTGCCACCTGGCTGGGCGGCACCTTCGACGCGAAGACCGGCCTCGCCTACTTCGGCACCGGCAACCCGGCGCCGTGGAACAGCCACCTGCGCCCGGGCGACAACCTGTACTCCTGCTCGACGGTGGCCATCGACGTCGCCACCGGCCAGATCAAATGGCACTTCCAGGGCACGCCGAACGACGGCTGGGACTACGACGGCACCAACGAATTCGTCACCTTCGACGCCGGCGGCAAGCGGCTGGGCGCCAAGGCCGACCGCAACGGCTTCTTCTACGTGCTGGACGCCAACACCGGCAAGTTCGAGCGCGGCTTCCCCTTCGTCAAGAAGCTGGACTGGGCCAAGGGCCTGGACGAGAACGGCCGCCCGATCTACGACCCGGCCAAGCGCCCGGGCGACCCGACTGCCAGCGAGGATGGCAAGAAGGGCTCGGTGGTGCACGTGTCGCCGTCCTTCCTCGGCGGCAAGAACCAGATGCCCATGGCCTACAGCCCGGACACCGGCCTGTTCTACGTGCCGGCCAACGAATGGAGCATGGAAATCTGGAACGAGCCCATCACCTACAAGAAGGGTGCGGCCTACCTCGGCGCCGGCTTCACGATCAAGACCGCCGACGCCAAGGACATCGGCGGCGACTACATCGGCGCACTGCGCGCGGTCGATCCGAAGAGCGGCAAGGTGGTGTGGGAAATCACCAACAACGCGCCGCTGTGGGGCGGCGCGATGACGACCAAGGGCGGCCTGGTGTTCTGGGGCACGCCGGAGGGCTTCTTCAAGGCGGCCGACGCGAAGACCGGCAAGGAACTGTGGTCCTTCCAGGTCGGTACCGGCATCGTCGCGCCCCCCATCACCTGGGAACAGGACGGCGAACAGTACGTCGCCGTGACCGCCGGCTGGGGCGGCGCGGTGCCGCTGTGGGGCGGCGATGTCGCCAAGAAGGTGAGCTATCTGAACCAGGGCGGTTCGATGTGGGTGTTCAAGCTGATGAAGGACTGAGCACCCCACCCGCCGACCCGGCGCTGCGCGACAGCAGCCCGGGGCAACGTCTCCTCATGGTGTTCGCCTGTACCGGGTGAGCGCAACCGGCGCCTCGTGCGCCGGTCTTTTTTTGTACTTCTGCACATGGACATGAGCACCCGTACCGCCGCCGCCCTGCTCGGCCTCGCCCTGCTGATCGCCAGCCTGCCCGAAACCACGACCGACGCCCCCACCCGCACCGTCGCCGCATCGGCGCGCTGAGCGCCCGGCGGGCCCTTGAGGGAGCGAGCTTGCTCGCGATGGCAGGCTGACCCGAAGCCGCTGCTCACCCTCGGTCCGACGATTCCAGCGCGAACGCGTGCGATGTCACAGCGGGCAGCGGCTTATCGTGTCACGATCCCGCCCGCTTCACATTCCATCCGCATCCACACGGGACTCCTCATGAAGAAAGCCGCAGTGCTCGCCGTCATCGCCCTTCCGCTCATCGCCTACACCGGCGGCGCCTGGTATCTGGGCCAGCGCATCGAGAACTCGCACAACGCCCAGGCGAAGCAGGCCGAAGGCATTCCGAACGTGAAGCTGGTCAAGCGCGACTACCAGCGCGGCCTGTTCTCCTCGACCGAAACCGTCACCATCGAACTGATGGGCGACACCGCACGCGCGCTGCAGGCGACCGGCGAAGAAACGATCGAACCGATACGACTGACCGTGCGCACCGACATCCGCCACGGTCCGTGGATAGGCGGCACCGAGTTCGATGCCGGCGTCGCGCAGTCGGAACTGGTGCTCGAAGGCGAGGCGCTCGAAGCGGTACGCAAGGTGTTCGGCGACCGGAAGCCGCTGGACATCCGCACCGTCTATCACTTCGCTGGCGGCGGCCGCAGCGACGTGTCGAGCCCGGCCTTCGTGTTCGACGTGCCGGCGGAGGACGACGACGACGCGATGCGCGTGAGCTGGGACGGCATCACCGCCCGCATTGACTTCGCCGAAGGCATGACGCAGTACACGATGAGCGGCGCGGCACCGAAGCTCGAAGTGACCGACGCCGCCGGTTCGCGCATGGCGATTACCGGCCTCGCCTTCAGCGGCGACCAGACGCGGCTGTTCGAAGACGACCCGCTGCTCTACGCCGGCTCACAACGCTTCACCGTGGACGCGATCAGCTTCGACGACCGCTCCGGCAGTGCGGCGCTGCCCAAGGTGGAACTGACCAAGCTGGTGTACGAGGTCGATATCCCGAAGGACGGCGACTTCGTCGATCTGGTTGCCCGCATCGGCGCCGAGAAGTTCGAGGTGGCCGGCACGGGCTACGGCCCGGCCCACTACGACTTCTCGCTGCGCCACCTGCACGCGCGCACGACCTCACGGCTGTATCGCAGCTTCATGACGATGTCTGCCGATCCGGCGCTGATGATGAATCCGCAGGCGATGCAGGCGCAGATGGGGCAGCTGATGGGGCCGGCAATCGAACTGCTGGGCCATGCTCCGGTCGTGGCCATCGACCGTCTCGCCTTCAATACGCCGCATGGACCGACCTCTCTCAGTGCGAAGGTATCGCTGCCGGGCATCACGCCGGATGAGCTGGCCAATCCGCTGGGTCTGATCGGCAAGGTCGATGCCAGCGGCGCCGTATCGCTGCCGGAGGCACTGGTACGCAGCATGATGGTCGAACGCAACAAGGCCGGCCTGCTGGCCGTGGTCGGCGACGAGGCCGATCCGGACGAGCTTGCGGCCATGGCCGACGCCCAGTTCGAACAGACGCTGCAGCCGCTGACCAGCCAGGGCTACGTTACGCGCGCCGACGGCCAGCTGTCGGCCAAGATCGCCTTCAGCAAGGGTCAGCTCACCGTGAACGGCCTGCCCTTCAATCCGGCCGCGATGGCGCAGCCGGCACCGTCGGCACTGGCCGAGTAAGTCAGCCGGGCCGCGTCGGCGACGACGCGGCCGGCCTCCGGCGGCGCTCGTGCAGGCGGGCGCACAGCCACAGCAGCGGCAGCCCGGCCAGCATCAGCAGCGCCATGCGGGGTTCGGGTACTGGGACCACCGAGACCGAATTCAGCACGAAGTTGTTGCCCTGGCTCGCGCCGGGCGGCAGCACCGTGATGAAGCCGCGCCGCAGCGAGAACGCCAAGGGGTCGAAATCCGCCGGAAGGCTGTCATCGACCAGCACATCGGGTCGCGTCGCGCCAGCCACCGAAAAGCTCAGCTGCAGAAAGCGCACCACGTCAGGCGTCGCCGCTTCCGCCACTGCCACGCGGAAATAGAGGTCGTCGCGGTACAGCCCGGCGACGAAGTCGTCGTTGATCACGTCGATTTCGCTGTTCGGCGACTGTGCCGTGTACTGGGTAAAGCTCAACGCGCCCATCGTCGCGCTGAAACCGGTGATCGCCCCCGGGTAGTAGCCTATCCAGTTCAGCGGCTGGCCGTCGGCGACCGTCGGGTCATACAGCAGCGAGCCTGTGATCGCGTCACCGACATCGATGCCGGGTATCGCATAGCCCGCGCTGACGCTGTCCACGACGCCGGAGAAACTGAGCCGCGTCACCGCCTCGGCCGGCACCGTTGCCAGCATCGCCGCCACCGTCGCGACAGCCGCACACGCGCGCTGCATTGCCCGCAATCCACCGCGTTTCATCTGCCCTCTCCTCTTTGTTGTCCGAACTTTCAGTCAAGCAGGCGCCGACGACGTTGCGTTGATCCGGATCAGTCTTGCGCGCGTTCAGCCGGCCGGGTCGTCCGGCGTCAGTTCGGCGGCGATGCCGGCGGCCAGTTCGAACAGCCGCTCCGCCTCGTCGGTGTCGAATTCGCCGTGCTGGCGCTTGCGCACGCCGTGCTCGTGCAGCAGCAGGTGGCGGGTCGGCACGACGTCGCGCTGCGCCAGGCTGCTGCGCACGCATTCCAGCGGGCAACCGTCGAGTGCCAGGATGGGACGACCGGAGCGGGCAATGCGCACCAGGTGATCGACGTTGCCGCCGACGCCGGCGATGCAGGACATTTCAGCCCGCTCACTGCGGTCCAGCTTCACGGCGATGTGATTGGCCATCTGCGCAGCGCTGGAACAGCCGGAGCAGGCGTAGACGAGGGGCAACTGGCGGTGACGGGCGCTCAAGACGATTCTCCTTGCCGGTGCGTCGGCGCCGCTGGCAACCGGCGCTGAAGGCTGTTCGCATCCGGCGACCGTGCCCCGGGCAGCGCCGCGCCGGCGAGACGCGACGGGCGGCGAGAAACAGGTGTCGACTGCGGACAGGCTTTCGACAGTCTGGAGGGCCGGCCGCCGCCGCGCCTTGCGCTGCGACAAGGATTGCGCGAACCACCGCCCGCCCATGCTGTCACGACGGATGTCTGCCCTGTACGGCAACGAAGGAGAGGGACATGGCCGAAACCGACGCAGCAGCCCTGGCACTGGCCAAACCCGCGCCACGCGTGCCGCGCTCGAGCGCCCAGCGCATCAGCGCGATCCGGCGCTGGACGCCCGTGCTGTGGTCCATCCGCATCGAGCGGCCGGCCAACTATCTTTTCCAGCCGGGCCACTATGCCCGCCTCGGGCTGCCGGTCGACACGCCGGAGGCCGCGGTCTGGCGTCCTTACTCCATCGTATCGGCGACCACCGACAGCGAGCTGGAATTCCTGCTGGTGCTGATTCCGGGCGGTGCCTTCACCGCACAGCTGGCCGCACTGCGCGAAGGCGACACCGTGCTGCTGGAGCAGGCGGTATTCGGCTTCTTCCTCGACAACCAGCTCGCACCCGGCGACACGCTGTGGATGCTGGCCACCGGCACCGGCCTCGGCCCCTACGTTTCGCTGCTGCGCACGCCCGGCGCGCTCGACCGCTACGCGCGCATGGTGCTGGTGCACAGCGCGCGCCACGCGGATGAACTGGCCTACCGCGACGAAATCGAGGCACCGGCCGCGGTGTCACATGGCAGGCTGACCTATGTTCCCATCGTCACGCGCGAACCCGGCGTCAGCGCCTTGACCGAACGCATCCCGCAGCTGATCGCGGACGGCACATTGCGGGCCCACGTCGGGCACACGCTGGAGCCGGCCGACAGCCGCGTCATGGTGTGCGGCAACCCGGAATTCACCACGGAAATGCGTGCACTGCTGACCGAGCGCGGCTTCACGCCGTGCCGGCGCAACAGTCCGGGCAGCATGCTGTTCGAGAAGTACTGGTAGGGCGCGGTCAGCGCGGCACCCGCCACAGATACCAGCTGGCGGCGGTGCGGTGCGGCGACCACGGTAATGCCAGCGCGGTCATCTGCCGCGGCGTCGGCGGGCGGTCGAGACGCCGCAGCCGACGGTAGCCTTCGCGCACGCCGAGGTCGTCGGCCGGCAGCAGATCGGTCCGGCCCAGCGTATAGATGAGCATCATCTCCACCGTCCACCGGCCGATGCCGTGCAGCGCGGTCAGCCGGGTGATCAGCGCCTCGTCGTCCATGTCGCGCGCCTGCGCCAGTGTCGGCACGACGCCGTTGCGGGCAGCTTCGGCGATGCCGCGTATCGTGTCCGCCTTGCGGCCGGAAAAACCGCAGCCGCGCAGCGCTTCCGGCGAGGTGGCGCAGACCTGCTCCGGCGTCGGAAAATCCGGGGCGCCGTACAGCGCGAGAAAGCGCGCGATCATCGTGTCGCCAGCGCGCACGCTGAGCTGCTGGTAGGCCACCGCACGGAGCAGCGCCTGCCACGGCTCGCGTGCCGGCTTCGGCGCGTGCAGGCAGGGGCCGACGGTGGCGACCAGCGTCGCCCAGTCGTCGTCCAGCGCGGCCAGAAAGCGCGCCGCCTCGTGGTGGTGGTCGGTTGTGTCGGGGAGGTCCATGGCGATGCAGTATCGCGATTGCAGGCGGGCAATGTCGACCGTGACTTGCCGGCGGAAGGACCCGTTCGGGTGGCCTCGGCCACAGCCAGCGGCCTGCCGAAGCCGCGTCGCGGTCAGAAGACCGCTCCCACAGGGGTGGTGCCCCCGATCGACGACCTGAGCCTCGGCCGGGGTTCTGTGGGAGGGGTCTTCTGACCCCGACAGCGACCTGGATCGAAGCTGGCGGACGGCGGCGGCCGCGTCGCGGCCAAAGCCGCTCACACAAGAAATCGACCAACGCCGTCCTGCGCGGATTCGAAAGCAATCGGCGGAGTGCGGTGTCGATGCACAGCAATTAATGTCCCGGTATCGACCACCCGAAAGAAGCGGAAGCACGATGACGAACACCGCCAGCCGCCGTGAAGCACGCGCCGCCGTCACGCTCGCAGACCCTCGCTGGGCGGCGGTGCGGGCGCGCGATGCGGGCGCCGACGGCCGATTCTTCTACTCGGTCGCCAGCACCGGCGTGTACTGCCGCCCGTCCTGCGGCGCGCGCACGCCGCGGCCGGAGAACGTGAGCTTCCACGCCAGCCGCACCGACGCCGAGGCGGCCGGCTTCCGACCCTGCAAACGCTGCCGGCCCGACCTGCCGCCATTGGCCGAACGGCAGGCTGCCATGGTGGCCGCGCTGTGCCGGCAGATCGACGACGCCGACACGCTTCCTTCGCTCGACGCACTGGCCGCGTCGGCCGGTTGCAGCCGCTTCCACCTGCTGCGCGTGTTCAGGGCGCACACCGGGCTGACACCGCGCGCCTGGGCGGCAGCGCGACGCGCGGAACGACTGCGCGAGCGGCTGGCCGACGGCGCAAGCGTGACCGAGGCCATCGTCGACGCGGGCTACGGCTCGACCAGCCGCGTCTACGAGAAATCGGCACGACCACTGGGCATGACGCCGCGTCGCTATCGGGCCGGCGGCGCCGACACCGACATCCGTTTCGCCATCGCGCAATGCGCGCTCGGAGCCCTGCTGGTGGCGGCCAGCCCGCAGGGTGTCTGCGCAATCGCGCTGGGCGACGACGCCGACGCGCTGGCGCGTGAGCTGCAGGACCGCTTCCCGCAGGCACGCCTCAGCGGCGACGATGCCGACTTCGCGCGTGTGGTGGCGCAGGTGGTCGGCTTCGTCGAGGCACCGCGCATCGGTCTGGCGCTGCCGCTGGATCTCCGCGGCACCGCCTTCCAGCAGCGCGTGTGGGCGGCGCTGCGCGCGATACCGCCGGGACAGACGCTGAGCTACGCCGAACTGGCGCAGCGCATCGGCGCGCCGGCCGCGGTGCGTGCAGTCGCCAGCGCCTGCGCCGCCAATACGCTGGCGGTGGCGGTGCCCTGCCACCGCGTCGTGCGCACCGACGGCAGTCTGTCGGGCTATCGCTGGGGTGTGGCGCGCAAGCGCGCACTGCTCGACCGCGAGCGCAGCGACTGATGGACCTGTTCGACGAGCAGGAACGCGAAGCCGGCATCTACGCGCTGGCGCCCGGTGCCGCGCTGCTGCGTGGCTTTGCGCGCGACGTCGCGCCGACGCTGCTGGCCGCGGTCGACGACATCGCCGCCAGCGCGCCCTTCCGTCACCTGATCACGCCCGGCGGTCACACGATGTCGGTGGCCACCACCAGCTGCGGCACGCTGGGCTGGCACTCGGACGAACAGGGCTACCGCTACACCTCGCGTGACCCCGACAGCGAACGACGATGGCCGGCGATGCCGGCCTGCTTCAGCGCGCTCGCACACGACGCAGCGGCGCGCGCCGGCTTCGCCGGATTCGCGCCCGACGCCTGCCTGATCAACCGCTATGCGCCGGGCGCCAGGCTCACGCTGCACCAGGACCGCAACGAACGCGATTACGGCGCGCCCATCGTGTCGGTATCGCTCGGCATTCCGGCCGTCTTCCTGTTCGGCGGCCTGCGGCGGAACGACCCGACGCAGAAGCTGCGTCTGGTGCATGGCGACGTGGTCGTGTGGGGCGGCCCGTCGCGGCTGCGCTTTCACGGTGTGCTGCCGCTGGCGCACGCCGAGCATCCGCTGACCGGCGCCTGCCGCATCAACCTCACCTTCCGCGCGGCGGCCTGAAACCGCCGGCCTTCAGGCCAGCAGCGCCTGCATGATGCGGCGGTGCATGGCGCGCGGCGTGATGCGGGTGGACCACGCCGACAGCTTGTTCAGGATTCCGGGCACCACGCAGGCGCGTCCGTCATCGAGCGCGCGCAGACCGGCTTCGGCCACTGGTCGCGGCTGCATCAGCATCAGCTTCAGCGTGGCCGACGCCTCGTGCCCGGCGGTGCGGGTGAAGGCGGTGTCGGTGAGGCCGGGCGCCAGCACGGTGACGGTGACGCCGTGCGGCGCCAGTTCGTCGTGCAGCGCTTCGCCCAGGCTGAGTACGTATGCCTTGGTCCCCGCGTAGGCGGCATAGACCGGCGATGCCATGAAGCCGAGCAGGCTGGCCACCAGCAGCATGCGACCGTCACCGCGGCGGCGCATGTCCTCGCCGTAGAGGCGGGCGAGCTGGGTGAGCGCCGACACGTTCACGTCCAGCATCTGCTGCAGGCGCCGCGAATCCGCCTCGACGAATTCGCCGTGCACGCCGAATCCGGCATTGTTGATCAGGGTGTCGACGCGCAGCCCCAGTCCGTCGGTCCGTCGCTTCAGTTCGATCGCCGCCCCCGGCTGCGACAGATCCAGCGCGGCCACCCGGACGGCAACCCGGTGAGCGGCAGTCAGTTCGGCTGCCAGCGTCTCCAGCGCTTCGACGCTGCGCGCCACCAGCACCAGATTGCGTCCGCGCGCGGCGAGCAGGCGCGCGAACTCGACACCCAGTCCGCTTGACGCGCCAGTCACCAGCGCCCAGCCGCTTCCACTTTCTGCATTCATGTCTGTCTCCCTCTTTGTCGTGCGCCGGTCGCGTGCCGGGCCTCGCGCATCTTTCGTGCGGTGGTGAAGCGTATGCCTGCCTCTTTGGATATAGACCTCGCGATCGAGCGTTGCCGGTTGGCGCGCGGTCTGCTGTTAATCTCGCGGAAAGCGGGCGACCCAACGGTCGCCGGAACGTCGCCATGCGAGCTCACGCCGTGCACCTTCCCATCCTCGTAGACCCGACCCTGGACAGCACGCTGCAGGCGCAGATCGTCGCGCAGATGCGCGCGCTGATCGAGCACCACCTGCTGCCGCCCGGCGCACCGGTGCCGGCGACGCGCGACCTCGGGCGACAGATCGGCGTATCGCGCAACACGGTCACCGCCGCCTACGAGGAACTGATCGCGCAGGGCTATCTGTACACCGAGCGTGCGGTCGGCACCTTCGTCGCGAAGACGCTGCCGGACACCCTGATCCGCTCGCCGGACAGCATCGACGATCTGCGCAGCGGCGCCGAACACCGCGCGCTGAATCTGCCGCTGCCCTATGGCGGCCGCGGCCTGACCGGCCTGCATCGTCCGGCCCAGCCCGGCCTCGCAACGGACTTCGTGTTCGGCCGCGCCGACCCGCGCAGCTTTCCGGAACGCATCTGGCGCAAGCTCATCGTCGAATGCCTGGGTGGCGCCGCCGAGCGGATGAGCGAGTACAGCCACCCGGCCGGTCTGCCCGAACTGCGCCAGCTCATCGTGAACCACCTCGCCACCACGCGCGGCATGGTGGCCTCGACCGAACAGCTGCTGCTGGTGGCCGGTTTCCAGCAGGGCATAGATCTGGTGGCTCACCTGTTCGTCGGCACCCGCACGCCGGTCGTGATGGAAGCGCCGACATACCGCGGTGCAGCCTTCCTGTTCGAAAGCTACGGCGCCCAGGTGATTCCGGTGGCGGTCGATGCGCATGGCGTGGATGTGCGGCAGCTGCCGCAGCGGCGGGTGAAGCTGGTCTATGTCACGCCGTCGCACCAGTTCCCGACCGGCGGCACCATGCCGCTGCACCGGCGCCTCGCGCTGCTCGAATGGGCCGCGCGCAACGGCGCCTACATCCTGGAAATCGACTACGACGCCGACTACCGCTACGAAGGCGCACCGCTGCCGACGCTGCAGTCGCTCGACCGCAACGGCTGCGTCATCTACGTCAATTCATTCACCCGCACGCTCGGTCCAGGCCTGCGCATCGGCTACATGCTGCTGCCGCGCGACCTGGTGCGCACCGCGGTGACGATCAAGTCGCTGATGGACAACGGCCTGCCCTGGCTGGAACAGGCCACGCTGGCACAGTTCATTCGCGACGGCAGTTACGACACCCATCTGCGCCGGCTGCGCACCGCCCACGAAGGGCGGCGCAACGCGCTGGTCGGCGCGCTGCGTACGCGTCTGCCCGAAGTGCGCATCCAGGGCGCCGACGCCGGCCAGCACGTTCTGCTGCGCCTGCCCGAATCCTGTCCGCCGGCGGTCGAGGTTCAGGCCGCCGCACGCGGCTTCGGCACCGGCGTCTATCCGCTGTCCGACAGCCCGGTCTGGTTCCACGAAGGGCTGCCGGGGCACGAACGCTGCCTGATGCTGGGCTACGGGCACCTGGCAGAGGCGCAGATCGAGCGCGGCATCGACGGGCTGGCGCAGGCGCTCTCCTGAGCGCATGTTTCCGTCGCGAGCCGGGCAGTTGAAGCCGGATGCCGACCGACGGTTTGACAGCGCGCGCGGGCGCTGAAAAACTAGTCAGAAATCTAGTCTGTTGGAGGTGATCATGGACGCATGGCCTGTTCAGGATGCAAAAGCACGCTTCAGCGAATTTCTCGATGCCTGCCTGTCCGAGGGACCGCAGATGGTGACCCGCCGCGGCATCGAAGCAGCGGTACTGGTACCGGTACAGGAATGGCGCAGGCTGCAGTCGGCAGCACGCCCGTCGCTGAAGGCACTGCTGCTGTCCGACGATGCCCGCGCCGAGTCGCTGGCACCGCCGCGCGGGCGCGCCCGGCGGCGGCCGGTGGAAGCGCTCAAGTGACGATGTACCTGCTCGATACCAACGTCGTGTCCGAACTGCGCCGGCCGCGGCCACACGGTGGCGTCGTGGCCTGGCTGCAGTCCATCGACGACGCAAGTCTTTTCCTGTCGGCGGTGACGGTCGGAGAAATCCAGGCAGGAATAGAATTGACGCGCGAGCAGGACGCGGTCAAGGCGGCCGAGATCGAAGCGTGGCTGGATCAGGTCGCCAGCGCCTACAACGTACTGCCGATGGATGCGACGGCATTCAGACGCTGGGCAGCACTGATGCACCGCAAGTCCGACACGCTGTACGAGGACGCGATGATCGCAGCCACTGCGCTGACCCACGGCCTGACTGTCGCGTCGCGCAATGTGGCCGATTTCAAGGCGCTCGGCGTCGAGGCCTTCAATCCGTTCTCGCGATCGGCCACAGCCACCGACTGAAGGAAGGGGACGCCACCCGCTGGCACCATCGTTTTTTCTCCGACTGGCCCTGTCTCCTGCCACCGCCACTGACTAACTTTCACCGGGCAGACATCGGGACCGGGCTCCGCAGAGGGCCCGCCCATCCACCCCTTGTCACTTTTTCTACCGGGAGAAAGCCATGTCCACCCATTCGAGCGAAACCCTTGTCGTGCGCGGCGCCTGTCCGCAGGATTGCCCCGATACCTGTGCTTTCCTGTACCACGTCGAGGACGGCAAGCTGGTCGAGGTGACCGGCGACCCGGACCACCCGATGACGCGCGGCGGGCTGTGCGTGAAGCTGAAGAACTTCGCCGAGCACCACTACAACCCGGACCGCCTGCTGTACCCGATGAAGCGGGTCGGCCCCAAGGGCTCGGGCATGTTCGAGCGCATCAGCTGGGACGAGGCGCTGGCGACGATCAAGTCGAAGTGGACCGACATCATCGCGCAGTACGGTACGCAGGCCATCATGCCGCACGCCTACCTGGGCCATCAGGGCACGCTGAACGGGCTGACCGCAGGCGACGCCTTCTTCAACCGGCTGGGTTCGACCGTGGCCGAGAAGACCTACTGCGAATCCGGTTCATCGACCGCCTGGATCATGACGGTGGGGCCGACCGGCGGCATGGACGTCGAAAGTCTGGCGGTGTCGAAGTACATCATCGTGTGGGGCATGAACATGCTCAACACCAATCTGCACGGCTGGCCCTTCGTGCTGAAGGCCAAGGCGGCCGGCGCCAAGATCGTGGTGATCGACCCGGTGCGCACCCGCACCGCCAAGCAGGCCGACTGGCACATCCGCATCAAGCCGGGCACCGACGCCGCGCTGGCACTGGGCATGATGAACGTGATCATCAGCGAGGACCTGTACGACCACGACTACGTCGAGAAATACACGCTGGGTTTCGACCAGCTGAAGGCGCGCGCGGCGGAATTTCCGCCCGAGCGGGTATCCGACATCACCGGCATTCCGGTGGTGGACATCCTGACGCTGGCGCGCGAGTACGCCGGCACGCAGCGCTCGGCGATACGCCAGGGCGTGGCGGTCGAGCGCAGCCCGGGCGGCGGCGACGCGGTGCGCGCGATCACCTGCCTGCCGGCGCTGACCGGCGCCTGGCGCTATCCGGGCGGCGGCACCATAGAAATGCCGATCTGGGAATTTCCGTTCAAGTTCGACTTCATGTGCCGGCCGGACTGGATTCCGCCGGGCACCCGCGTGATCAACGAACTGGACCTCGGCGCCGCGCTGACCGGTGCGATGCCGCTCGATCCGCCGATCAAGTCGCTGTTCGTCTACAACTCCAACCCGGTGTCGCAGGCGCCGGGCGCCGGCACCATCGTCGAGGGCCTGCAGCGCGAAGACCTGTTCATGGTGTGCAGCGAACTGTTCATCACCGATACCGCCAAGTACGCCGACATCCTGCTGCCGGCGACCATGCAGGCCGAGCAGCTGGACATCATGGTGACCTGGGGCCACCTCTACATGCACCTGAACCAGCCGGCGATCGCGCCGCCGGGCGAGTGCGTGCCCAATGTCGAACTGTTCCGCCGGCTGGCGAAGACCATGGGCTTCACCGACGAGCACTGGGATCTCGACGACTGGGAAATGCTGCGCCGCTGCTACGACTGGGACGCGCCGGTCATGAAGGGCATCACGCTGGAGACGCTGAAGGAAAAGGGCTGGATGCGGCTCGACGTCGGCCTGCCGGACGAGCGCACGCCGCACGCCACCGGCGACTTCAAGACGCCTTCCGGCAAGTGCGAATTCGCCTCCAGCCTCGCCGCCGGCGGCAACTTCGTGGTGCCGGTGTGGCGTTCGGGGTATGAAGCGATGCAGCCGGGCACGCCGGTCGACCCGGTGCCCAACTACATCCCGTCGGTCGAAACCATGATGCCGGACGGCGCCAGCGCCTTCCCGATCAATCTGGTGTCGCCCAAGCCGCACGCCTTCCTGAACACGCAGTACGCGAACGAACCGACCCAGCAGCGCCGCCAGGGCGAACAGATCATCGTCATCCACCCGATAGACGCCGGCCCGCGCAGCATCGAACAGGGCAGCTATGTGCGCGTGTTCAACGACCGCGGCGCCTTCGAGGCGCGCGCCGAGGTCAGCGAGGACGTGTCACCCGGCCTGATGATGACCAATGTCGGCCACTGGCCGGGGCTGAACCGCAGCGGCACCGCGGTCAACTCGACCACCTCGACCCGGCACTGCAATCTCGGCCAGGCGGGCACCTATTCCGACAACCGCGTCGACGTGCAGAGGGTCTGAACCATGACCCATGTCGTGACTGACAACTGCCGCGGCTGCCGCTATACCGACTGCGTGGCGAGCTGCCCGGTGGCATGCTTCCATGTGAACGAAGTGCGCGTCTATATCGACCCGGCGGTGTGCATAGACTGCAGCGCCTGCATTCCGGCCTGCCCGGTGCACGCCATCGTCGAGGAGTTCGACCTGGCGGAGGACCAGCAGCACTGGATACGCATCAACGCCGAGGCGGCGCAGCGCTATCCGGTCATCCGCGCCCGCCTTGCGCCGCTCGACGGTGCCGAGGCGCGACGGCAGCAGCTCGGGCTGTGACGCGCAATGGCGATGCCCGGAACTGAAGGCCAGCCACTGCGCGTGGCCATCGTCGGCAGCGGGCCCGGCGGCTTCTACGCCGCCGAGGCCCTGCTGGACAGCGGCCTGCAGGTGGAGATCGACCTGATCGAACGCCTGCCGGTGCCCTTCGGTCTGGTGCGCTTCGGCGTCGCGCCGGACCACGCGAAACTGAAGTCGGTCACCACGGTGTTCACGCAGATCGCCGAAGACCCGCGACTGCGCTTCTTCGGCAATGTCGAGGTCGGGCGCGATGTGTCGGTGCGGCAACTGGGCGCGTTCTACCACGCGGTCATTGTCGCCACCGGCGCGGCCGGTGACCGCCGTCTGGGCATAGCCGGCGAACACCTGCCCGGCGTACACGCGGCCGGCGATTTCGTCGGCTGGTACAACGGCCGTCCGGAATGCGCCGACCTCGAATTCGACCTGCAACAGGAGGTCGCCGTGGTGGTCGGCCAGGGCAATGTGGCGATCGACGTCTGCCGCATCCTGGCCAGCCCGGTCGACGCGCTGCGACGCACCGACATCGCAGCGCATGCCCTCGACGCGCTGGCCCGCTCGCGCGTCCGTGAAATCCACCTGGTCGGCCGGCGCGGGCCGGTGCAGGCGAAGTTCACGCCGAAGGAGCTGCGCGAACTGGGCACCCTGCCCGGCTGGCAGCCGCGCGTCGATCCGGCGGCACTCGTGCTCAACAACGCCAGCCAGGCCGAACTGACCATGCCCGGCTTCGTTCACGCCCCGCGCAACCTGGACATCCTGCGCGGCTTCGCGCAGACGCCAACCGACGACGGGCGGCGCGCGCTGCACCTGCACTTCCACCGCGCGCCGGTGACGCTGAGCGGCCAGTCGCGCGTCGAACAGATCGAACTGGAGGCGCAGGCGCTGTCGGGCGAGCCCGGCACGCAGTCCGCGACGCCGACCGGCGAGCGGCTGAGTCTGCCGGCCGGGCTGGTACTGCGCAGCGTCGGCTACCGCGGCACGCCGCTGCCCGGCCTGCCCTTCGATCGGGAACGCGGCGCGCTGCCGCATCGCGACGGTCGCGTCATCGACACCGGCGGCGAGGTGCTTCGCGGCTGGTATGCAACGGGCTGGATCAAGCGCGGCCCGACCGGCGTCATCGGCACCAACCGTGCCGACAGCGTGGACACGGTAACCAGCCTGCGGGCCGACCTCGCGCAACTCGACACCCCGAAAGCCGGGCGCGCCGGCCTGCTGGCGCAACTGGCGGCCGACCGCAGAAAAGTGGTCGATTTCGACGGATGGCGCGCGATAGCGCTCGCGGAAGCCGAGCGCGGACGCGCAGGCGGAAAACCGGCAGAGAAGTTCGTCCGTGTCGAAGACATGCTGCACGCCGCCGCGGTTGCCGAAGCCCCGCAATCGCTGGAGCGAGCGTGCGCGCGCTAGCGACCTGAATCGAAGCCCGCGGGCCTGCGCCCGCCGCATCGCGACCAGCGGTCGCTCCCACACGGAATGCGCCCGATCCACGGCTGGCGCCAGGGCCGGGTTTCTGTGGGAGGTGTCTTCTGACCCCGACAGCCGCCTGGATCAAAGCCCGCGGACAGCAGCGGCCGCGTCGCGGCCAAGGCCGCTCCCACACGGAACGCGACCGATCCACGGTTGGCGCCTGGGCCAGATTTCTGTGGGAGGGGTCTTCTGACCCCGACAGCCGCCTCGATCGAAGCCCGCGGACAGCAGCGGCCGTGTCGCGGCCAAGGCCGCTCCCACAAGGAATGCGCCCGATCCACGGCTGGCGCCAGGGCCGGGTTTCTGTGGGAGGGGTCTTCTGACCCCGACAGCCGCCTGGATCAAAGCCCGCGGACAGCAGCGGCCGTTTCGCGGCCAAGGCCGCTCCCACCAAAGCACTCGCGAGTCTTGGCTCGGGCCAGGCTTCGTGGGCGCGAGCGTGCTCGCGATGCCGACCCGAAGGTCAGGCGCTGCCGTAGCGCTGTCGCGCCACCACGGCGAGACCGCAGCCGACGCTGCCGTACAGATCGCCCTCGACCGGCTGCGCGTCCGGAAAGCGCGCGGCCAGCGCCTGGCGCAGTGCCGGCACGCCGCTGGAACCACCGGTGAAGAACAGCGTATCGACCGCCGACGGCGCGAGACCGGCCTGGGCGACGCAGGCGAGCGCGGCGTCGCCGACACGGGCGATCTCGGCGGCGATGGCATCCTCGAACGCGGCACGACTGACCGGTACGTGCAGGCCAACTTCGGCCACATCCAGGTCGAGGTCGACCCGGGGCGTGTCCGACAGCGCAATCTTCGCCGCTTCCGAGCGGATCGCCAGATGGTGGCCACTGCGCTCACGCAGCACGCGCAACAGCCGCTCGAAGCGGCAGCCGTCGACCACGTCGCGCGCCATGTCCTGCAGACCCGGCAGCACGTCGCGGCGGTAGGCAAGGTGGATGGTGTGCCAGGTGGCGAGGTTGAAGTAGGTGCTGTTGGGCAGCACGGCGCCGCTGGCCAGCAGGCCGCCCATGCCCAGCTCGGGCATCACGCAGGCAAGCGACAGACGCTTGTCGAAATCGGTGCCGCCGATGTGCACGCCGGTATTGCCCAGCAGGTCGGCGCTGCGATCGACATGGCGTCGGCGCTCCGGTGACAGCCGCACCAGCGAGAAGTCCGAGGTGCCGCCGCCGATGTCGACCACCAGCACCAGCGATTCGCGTTCGACCGTCTGCTCGAAGGCGTGCGCGGCGGCGATCGGCTCGAACTGGAAGCTCACGTCGCGGAAGCCGGCGCGGCGCACGATGTCGGCCAGCGTGTCTTCGGCCAGCTTGTCCGCCTCGGCGTCGTCGTCGACGAAGCGCACCGGGCGGCCGACCACCACCTGTTCGAAGCGCGTCTGCGCCGCCGCCTCGGCACGCTTCTTCACTTCGCCGATGAAACCACCGATCAGGTCACGGAAAGCCAGGTGACGGCCGCCGACGTCGGTACCGGCGTCCATCAGGCCGCTGCCGAGCAGGCTTTTCATCGAACGCATCAGCCGGCCTTCGAAACCTTCGAGGTATTCGGCCAGCGCGGCGCGGCCGACCGCCATCGAATCCTCGTCGAGATTGAAGAACACCGCGGACGGCAGCGTGGGCTTGCCGTCTTCGAGCGGCAGCAGGCGGGCCAGCGGACCGTCGTGGATGGCGGCGGTGGAATTCGAGGTGCCGAAGTCGATGCCGCAGGCGGAGGTGTTCATCGGGCAGTGCGGTGGTGCGGAAGGCCGCGCAGCGTACGGGGGCGGCGCATCGCGCGCAAGTTCAGCATGCCGTCGCACGCACGATTTCGGCGAGCGCGCGTTCGCTGCCCGGCGCGGTGTCGAAGAAGAGCGAGGGCTCGATCAGTTCCAGCTCGATCAGCACCGGCCGGCCGTCGAGCCGCAGCATGTCGACGCGGGCGTAGGCGCAGACGCCGGGTGCGGCTGCCAGTGCGGCCTCGGCCAGCGCGAATTCGTCGGCGGCCGGCGCGTGTGCGCTGGCCACCCCGCCCCAGATGTCCTGGCAGCGGTAGTCGCCGGCCTGCGGCACCTTGCGCACTGCGTGCGAATAGCGGCCGCCGAAGAAGATGAGCGACACCTCGCCGTCGGCGATGCCCGGCACGAAGGGCTGCAGCAGCACGTCGCCCTCGGCAGCCAGCGCGCGCAGGTGATCGGCGCAGGCGGCGCTGTCGGCCGCACCGCGGAAAGCACCGAAGGCGCCTATCGACACCGCCGGCTTCACCACCACCTCGCCGCCGCCGAATTCAGCCAGCGCCTGCGCAACCTGCGCACTGTGCCGCTCGATGAAGCGCGTCGGCACGATGTCCACGCCACGCGCCGCCAGCTCGAACAGATAGCGCTTGTGGCTGTTCCACTCGATTACCGGCAGCGGATTGAGCAGCCGGCTGCAGCGATCGACCCGCCGCGCCCAGGTGAGGAATTCGGGCAGGCGCGTGTGGTAGTCCCAGGGCGAACGCAGCAGCACGCAGCGGTAGGCCGACCAGTCGACGTCGGCGTCCCAGGCGACCAGATCGACCGGCACGCCGCAGGCGGCCATCAACAGTTCGGCGTCGCTGTCGGGCTTGGGCGTGTCGGCGCAGGTGACGAAGGCGATCTCGGGACGGGCGCTCATGGTGGGTGGGAATCCTTGGCGTGGGCGGGTGGTGGAACGCGGGCCCGACGACGTCCGGTTCGCACGCCGGCAGACCCTGAGATAGGCGCCATGATACCGGCGCCGGGCACCCTCTCACCGTATCCGTCAGGCGCGCCGGGAACTCGCCATCCTCATGAAAGAAAACATTTTTTGCAATGCACAAGTACAGTCCGCCAGTGGCGCGCCGATATCTGATGCGAGCGCCGCCGAAGTGAACATGGCGGGCCTTGTTGGCAATCCAGACGAGCAGCAGAACCTTGACTTCAACCCCGCATCCATCGAGTTCCACATATTCAGAACGGCCTGCGCACGAGCAGGTGGAGGGCGACCGGCGATTCCGCCTGCTGTTCGAGCGCATACCGGACCCGATGCTGCTGCTCGACGTCGAATCGGGCGTGTTCACCGACTGGAACCCGGCGGCGATGCGCATGCTGAACTTCCCGGCGCGCGAGGAGGTGATCGCGCTGCGTCCAGCCGACATTTCGCCGCCGCGCCAGCCTGACGGCCGTGCGTCCGACGACAAGGCGCGCGAAATGATGGACATCGCCCGCCGCAACGGCAATCACCGTTTCGAGTGGACCATCTGCAGCCCCTATCGCAGCGAGGTCGTGATCGAGGTACTGCTGACCACCATCGCCATCGACGGCCGCGAGGTGTTCATCACCACCTGGCGCGACCTCAGTCAGCAGAAGCGCACAGAGCGCGACCTGGTAGCCAACAAGCTGCGCTGGAAGTTCGCGCTGGAAGGTGCCGGCGACGGCGTTTGGGACTGGAACATCCAGGACGGCACCGTCTTTTTCAGCCCGCGCTGGAAAACCATGCTCGGCTACGAGGAAGACGACATCGGCAACGCGCTGTCCGAATGGTCGGAACGTGTACACCCGGACGACCTGCCGCGAGTGATGGCCGACGTGCAGGCTCACCTCGACGGCCGCACGCCGGGCTACCGCAACGAGCACCGCATGCTCTGCCGCAACGGCGAGTACAAATGGATACTGGACCGCGGCAAGGTGATCAGCAATGACGCCGACGGCCGGCCGCTGCGCATGGTGGGCACCCATACCGACATCACCGAACGTCGCCGCGTGCAGACCGAGCTCGAGCGCGCCGAAGCCACCCAGCGCGCGCTGCTCGACGCGATGGCCGATGGCGTGTTCGTGGCGCAGGAGCACCGCTTCGTATTCGTCAATCCGGCCCTGCCGCGCATGCTGGGCTATACGGTCGAGGAATTCACCGGCCTCACTTTCGCCGACGTGCTGCACCCCGACTTCCTTGAACTGTGGAACGAACGCTACGAGCGCCGCATCGGCGCGGGGCCGGAGCCGCAACGTCGCTACGAAGTGCAGTTGCTGAACCGCGACGGCGACCGGCCGCTGTGGATCGAACTGATCGCCTCGCGTTTCACCTACCGCGACGAACCGGCCGTGCTCGGCATCGTGCGCGACATCAGCGACAAGAAGATCAACGAACAGACGATCTGGAAGCAGGCCAATTACGACGCGCTGACCAATCTGCCCAACCGCCACCTGCTGCTGCATCACCTGCGCCAGGAAATGCGTCTGAGCCAGCGCAGCGGTCGCCAGCTGGCGGTGCTGTTCATCGACCTCGACCGCTTCAAGGAGGTGAACGACACGCTGGGCCACCCGGCTGGCGACAGCCTGCTGCAGCAGGCGGCGCAGCGCATCACCGGCTGCATGCGCGACACCGACGCGGTCGCCCGCTTCGGCGGCGACGAATTCGCGGTGGTGCTGGGCGGGCTGGAGCACCCGGACGTCGTCGAGCAGATCGCCGGCAAGATACTGAGCGCACTGCACCAGCCCTTCCAGCTGTTCAACGAACTGGTCTATGTGTCGGCCTCGATCGGCATCACGCTGTACCCGGATAGCGCGCAGAGCCAGGAAGATCTGCTGAAGCAGGCCGATCAGGCGATGTACGACGCCAAGCGCGCCGGACGCAACCGGATGAGCTATTTCACGCCGTCCATGCAGGCTAGCTCGGAACGCCGTCTGCGCCTGGTGTCGGACATGCACACAGCGCTGACCACCGGCCAGTTCCACCTCGTCTATCAGCCCATCGTCGAAATCGCGACCGGCCGCGTGCGCAAGGCCGAAGCACTGATACGCTGGCAGCATCCCCAGCGCGGCCACGTGTCGCCGGCGGAATTCATACCGATCGCCGAGGAGACCGGCCTGATCCTGCCGATGGGCGACTGGATCACGCGCACCGCGGTCGGTTTCGCGCGCCACCTGCAGCAGCGTCTCGGCGACACGGTGCAGATCAGCATCAACCATTCACCGCTGCAGCTGCGCAACCGCAACGGCGACTATCCCGGTGTGGTCGAGCTGCTGCGCAAGCTCGATGCGCCGGGCAGTCTGGTGGCGGTCGAAATCACCGAGGGCATGCTGGTCGAGGCCGACGAACCGGCGCTGGACTGCCTTTACGCGATGCGCGACGCCGGCGTCCAGGTGGCTCTGGACGACTTCGGCACCGGCTATTCCTCGCTGTCCTACCTGAAGAAGTTCGACATCGACTACCTGAAGATCGATCAGTCCTTCGTGCGCGGCCTGTCGCGCGACTCCAGCGAGCTTGCACTGTGCGAGGCGATGATCGTGATGGCCCACAAGCTGGGCATGCAGGTGATCGCCGAGGGCGTCGAAACCATCCACCAGCTCGACCTGCTGCGCGCGGCACAGTGCGACTATGCGCAGGGCTACCTGTTCTCGCGCCCGCTGCCGGCCGAACACTTCGAAGCCTGGTTGCGCGAGAATGGTTGAAATGCACCACACGTCCGGCGCCCTGCCGGACAGCTTCGCAGCCCGCATTTCAAATAGAGAGAATGGCACTAGACCTCATCAAGGCCACCGCACTGATCCTGGCGCTCAGCCTGCTGCAGGGCTTCAATTCCCGCTTCTGGGGTGAGCGCCACGCCGCCCGGACCATAGGCTCCGGCCTGATCTTCGGCGTCATGTGCGTGGTCGGCATGATGATGCCGATCACCCTCACCCCCGGCGTCATCTTCGACGGTCGTTCCGCCGTGCTCAGCATGGCCGCGCTGTTCGGCGGCCCGGCGGTCGGCGCCATCGCCGGCGCCGTGGCCGCCGCCTACCGCCTGCACCTGGGCGGCGGTGGCGCGCTGGTCGGCGTCGGCGTCATCACCGTTTCGGTGCTGCTCGGCCTGCTGATGCGCATGTTGGTCAGCCGCGGCAAGGTCGCGCCCGGCTTCCTGCCCTTCCTCGGCCTCGGTGTCGTGGTGCATGTCGTGGCGCTGCTGTTCTTCCTCGGGCTGCCCGGTGACACCGCCAAACGCGTGTTCGAAACGCTGGCCCTGCCCTATCTGCTCACGCTGGCGCCGGCCACCGCGCTGCTCGGCATGCTGCTGCTCGACCTCGACGAGCGCCAGCGCACGGGCAAGGCGCTGCGCGACAGCGAGGCGCGCATGCGTGCGATCACCGAAGCGGTGCCCGACGTGCTGATGGTGCTCGACGAAGACGGGCGTTACCTGAAGATACGCGCGCCGGACGAAAAGCTGCTCGTCGCCGACGCGGAGTCGCTGAACGGCAAGCTGATGACCGACGTGCTGCCGCCGGAAAAGGCGGCCATGTTCCAGGACTACGTGCGCCGCACGCTGCAGTCGGACAGCGCTCAGGTACTCGAATACACGCTGGACACGCGGGGCGGTCCGCGCGTGTTCGAGGCGCGCGCCAGAGCGCTCGACGTCACCTTCGAAGGCCGGCGCGCGGTCGTGCTGCTGACGCGCGACATCACCGAACGCGTGCGGCTGGAGGAAGAACAGCGCATCGCCGCCATCGCCTTCGAGTCGCAGCAGGGCATGATGATCACCGACGCCTACAGCGTCATCCTGCGCGTGAACAAGGCCTTCACCGCGATCACCGGATTCAGCGCCGAAGAGGCGATCGGCCAGCGCACCAGCCTGCTCGCGTCCGGCCGCCACGACACCGCCTTCTACCGCGCCATGTGGTCCAAGCTGCACGCCGACGGCGTGTGGGAGGGCGAAATCTGGAACCGGCGGCGCAACGGCGAGGTGTATCCGGAGCGGCTGTCGATCAGCGCAGTGCGCAACGCCGACGGCATGGTGACGCACTACGTCGCCGCCTTCATGGACATCACTTTCAGCAAGGCGGCCGAGGACGAAATACGCCGGCTCGCCTTCTACGACGCACTGACCGGCCTGCCGAACCGGCGCCTGCTGTCCGACCGGCTCGGCCAGGCGATGGCGTCGACGTCGCGCAACTCGCGCCACGGCGCGCTGATGTTCATCGACCTCGACGACTTCAAGAACGTGAACGACCTGCTCGGTCATCACAATGGCGACCTGCTGCTGCAGAAGGCCGGTGCCCGGCTGCGCGACATCGTGCGCGAGACCGACACCGTCGCCCGCTTTGGCGGCGACGAATTCGTCGTGCTGCTGGCCGACCTGCCGGAGCACTCGATCGACGCCGCGCAGCAGGCGGAGCGCGTGGCCGAGGCCATGCTGGCGGCGCTCAATCGCCCCTACGTGCTCGACGGTCAGACGCGCCAGACCAGTGCCAGCATCGGCATCGCGATGTTCAGCGGCAGCACGCACTCGATCGACGAAATGCTGCGGCGCGCCGACCTGTCGATGTACGAATCGAAGCAGCGCGGCAAGAACCGCCTGCACTTCTTCGACCCGGTCATGCAGGAAACCGTCACCGCGCGACTGCGCCTCGAAGACGAAATACGCAGCGGGCTGGCGACGCGCCAGTTCTGCGTGCACTACCAGGCGCAGGTCGAGAACGGTCGCGGCATCGTGTCGGCCGAAGCGCTCGCACGCTGGCGTCACCCGGACAAGGGCTTCATCCCGCCAGCGCAGTTCATACCGGTGGCCGAACGCGCCGGCCTGATGCCTGCGCTCGGCCAGCAGGTGATGGAAGATGCGCTGGAACAGCTCGCGCGCTGGGCGCGCAAACCGGAAACCGCCCATCTGTCGGTAGCGATCAACATCAGTGCCGCCCAGCTCTACCAGTCGGAGTTCGCCGATTCGGTGCTTGAGGCCATCTCGCGCACCGGCGCACCGCCGGGCAAGGTGGTGCTCGAACTGACGGAGTCCATCCTGCTCGGCGACGTCGATGGCGCGATCGACGTGATGCAGCGGCTGCGCGCACGCGGTATCCGGTTCTCGATCGACGATTTCGGCACCGGCTATTCGTCGCTGGCCTATCTGCAGAGCCTGCCGATCAACGAGCTGAAGATAGACCGATCCTTCGTGCGCAATCTGCCGGCCAGCGAGGGCAATCTGGCCATCGTGCGCGCGGTGGTCGCGCTGGCCTCGGCGCTGGACGTCAAGGTGATCGCCGAAGGCGTGGAAACGGACGGCGAGCGCAATGCGCTGGCGGGCAATGGCTGTCAGTTCTTCCAGGGCTATCTGTTCGCGCGGCCGCTGCCGGCCGACGAGTTCGAAGGTCTGTTGCGCGAGGATCTGCGGCGCGCACGCTGAAGCAGGCGGACTTTCATCGGGCGCGCTGTCGATTTCGCACCGACTGCTTCGTCGACCGGGCAGGACCGGTGCGTGCCGGTTCACTTCACCCTCGAAGGAGATCCGGCCATGACCTCACCCCAGCCCGTGCCTGCGGGCATGCACACCGTCACCCCGCACCTCGTCTGCGACAACGCGGCAGCCGCCATCGATTTCTACGTGCGCGCCTTCGGCGCGACGGAAGTGATGCGCCTGCCCGGCAGCGAGGGCAGAATCCTGCATGCGCAGGTGCGCATCGGCGACTCGGCCGTCATGATCGTCGACGCCCACCCCGAATGGTTCATGCGCGACCCGAACAGCTACGGCGGCACACCGGTCGTACTGCACCTGCAGGTGCCCGATGTCGATGGGCTGTTTGCGCAGGCGGTGGCCGCCGGTGCGACGGCGCAAATGGCCCCGGAAGACATGTTCTGGGGCGACCGCTACTGCCGGGTGGTCGACCCGAACGGCCACGTCTGGGCCATCGCCACCCATGTGCGCGACGTGAGCCCGGAGGAACTGCTCGCCGCCAGCGCCAATCCCTGCCCTGAGAGCGTCACCAAGGAGACCTGAATGCCGCACATGCTGCTCATCATCGAACCGGTCGGCCAGCGCGCCACCCGTACCGAAGCCGAAGGCCGCGAGCTCTATGCACAGATGGTGGCTTTCGGCGAAGGCCTCGCCGCGCGCGGCCTGCTGATGGGATCGGAATCGCTGCGCGTCGAGTCGACGCGCGTACAGGTTCGCGACGGCCGTGCCCAGGTGGTCGACGGCCCGTTTGCCGAAGCGAAGGAAATGATAGGCGGCTTCTTCATGCTCGCCACCGACGACCGGCAGCAGGCGCTGGACATCGCACGCGCCTGCCCCGCCGCCGCCTGGGCCACGGTCGAAGTCCGCGGCTTCGGCCCCTGCTTCGACGACAGCAAGGCACCGGGCTGACAGCCGCTGCCAGCCGCATCGCGAGCAAGCTCGCTCCCACGAAAGCCTGGCCACAGCGGCTGATCGGGCATGTCCCTGTGGGAGCGGCCTTGGCCGCGACGCGGCCGTTGCAGTCCGCAGGCTTCGACACAGGCCGCTGTCGGGGTCAGAAGACCCCTCCCACAGGATCCCGGCTCCGGCCGCAGCGCCGGCGCGATCCGTGTGGGAGCGGCCTTGGCCGCGACACGGCCGTTGCAGTCCTCAGACTTCGACTCAGGCTGTTGTCGGGGTCAAGCCCCCGCCCACAGAGCCCCGGCCTCAGGCGGCAGGTCGACCGCTGCTCCTGCAGGAGCAGCCGCCTACTTCACACCCCACAGCTCGCGCAGGCGCGCGTCCCGGCCGCAGCTCCAGCGGTAGTAGGTGTAGCGGGCCGGATTCTTGCGGTAGTAGTCCTGGTGGTAGTCCTCGGCCGGGTAGAAGGTGTCGGCCATGCGGATTTCGGTGACGATGGGCGCCTTGAACGGCTTGCTCTTCTCCAGCGCGGCGAGCGAGCGCTTCGCCGCTTCGAACTGCGCCGCATCGTGAGCGAAGATCGCGGTGCGGTAGGGCGTGCCGATGTCGCAGAACTGACGGTCCTTCACCGTCGGGTCGATGCTGTGCCAGAACTTGTCGAGCAGGGCTTCGTAACTCACCTTCGCCGGGTCGTACTCGATCTGCACCGCTTCCGCGTGGCCGGTGGTGTGGGACGACACCTCCTCGTAGCTCGGATTGGCCGTCTTGCCGCCGGTGTAGCCGGAGGTGGTCTTGAGCACGCCGTCGACCTTGTCGAAATCCGCCTCGACGCACCAGAAGCAGCCACCGGCGAAGGTGGCGCGGGCGGTCGTCTGCGCCATCGCCCCGCCGCTCAGCGCAAGCAGCGCAACGAATCCGGCCAGCGTACGCAGGGTGCTCATGCCGCCGCCGGCGCGAAGCGCAGCGCCACGCCGTTGTTGCAGTAGCGCTTGCCGGTCGGCGCCGGGCCGTCGTTGAAGAGGTGGCCCTGGTGACCGCCGCAGCGCGCGCAGTGGTACTCGGTACGCGGAAGGATGAGCTTGTAGTCGGTCTTCGTGCCCAGCGCCCCCTGCAGCGCGGTGTGGAAGCTGGGCCAGCCGGTGCCGCTCTCGTACTTGGCGTTCGACGAGAACAGCGCGAGGTCGCAGCCGGCGCAGTGGTAGGTGCCGCGGCGCTTCTCGGCGTTGAGCGGGCTGCTGCCCGGGCGCTCGGTATCTTCCTCGCGCAGCACGGCGTACTGCGCCGGTGTCAGGCGCTTCTT
>Ga0123397_127400_pt1 | contig 26886 bp, 21 predicted proteins | sample T10HLNH4metaT_FD_89925 | JGI IMG/M metagenome (GOLD analysis project Ga0123397, IMG submission 89925) | Methane-oxidizing artificial microbial communities from Washington, USA to study methane cycling - T10-HLNH4 metaT (Metagenome... ... | reverse complement strand
GCCTTTGTCATTGCAATGCTTCAGTCATCGTCCGGACAGGATTTCGTCCGCATGGATGATGGCCCGCGCGATCTCCTCGGTCGGGATGCGCTTGCTCATCGCCTGTTCGCGGATGATCTTGTAGGCCTCGGCGTCGCTGACCCCACGGGTGCGCATCAGGATGGCCTTGGCGTCGTTGATCTGGTTCACGCTGAGCAGCTTCTGCTCCAGCCGCTGCACCCTTTTCTTGTAGCCGCGCATTTCCTGCGTCAGGCCGACGGTGAGCACCAGTGAGGCGAGTACGCCGGTCGAGCGCAGCGGCGCGCTCAGCACACCGGTCGCGCCCATGCGCAGCATGACTTCGAAAATGGTCGGGTTCTCGTAGCCGACGACGGCGATCACCGCCGGCGGCTGTTCGAAATTGCTGAAGTTCAGCGGCGCGTGCATTTCGTTCGACTGGATCGCGTAGTACACGACGTCGACCTTGTCCGGCAGGTCCTGCACCGGCGGCCAGAAGGTCTGTACCTGGCAGCCGATGCGCTGCAGCTGCTGGATCAGCACCTCGCCGTCGGCATCGCGCGGATGCAGCACGACGATGCGCAGATTGCGCAGCTGGGTCAGGAATTCAGGCGTGATGCGCTTGCTGCGCACGCCTGCGCGCGGCGGGCTACTCATGGCGACCTTCTTCGACCGCATTCACCCGCAGCCGTGTGCTCCAGTCGTCGAAGGAGTGACTGACCAGATAGGGGTCGGCCTCCACGCCGCCCGGGGTTTCGGCGAGTATCGTGAACTGGCCTTCGCTGTTCACCCGGCCGATGCGCGGGTACAGGCGGGCATGATGGTTATGCGGCAGGATGCGGATGCGGCCCTGCGGCGCGTCGAACTCGCGGCCGAGAACGTACGGCAGCAGGATGTCATGTTCGTCGCTGCCCGCTTCGCGGAAGGCGTCCGCGAACACATGCACCTGGTAGTAGGACGACTCCCAGCTCATGTTGGGCTGTACCTCGTTGCCGAACAGCTTGCGGAACAGCGCTACGCAGTCGCGGTTGCGCGGGGTGTCGATCGACTGGAAATAGGTGCCGCCGGTGTAGTGGCCTTCGGCCAGCCGGATACCCATTTCGGATACCTCTTCCTCGCTGGTGCACAGGCTTGCGATCGGCATTTTCTTCGGATCGAAACCGGCGTCCGCGTAGGCCTGGTAGAGCATGCGCGTGGTCTTGCCGACCATGGTCGAGAAGATGAAGTCCGGCTGCTTGGCCCTGATGTCCTTCATGATCGGCGTGAAGGCGCTTTCCTTCGCGTCAAGGTGCACATAGCGCTCGCCCACCTTGGCACCGCCCTGACGGTGGTGCACGAAGTCGCTCATGATGCGGTTCGACTCGTAGGGGAAGATGTAGTCGCTGCCGATCAGGTACACCCGCGCGCCGAATCGGGTCGACATGTAGTCGGCGAGCAGGGCGCTGTTCTGGTTCGGCGCACCACCGGTGTAGATGATGTTGTTCGAGAATTCGAAGCCCTCGTACATCGTGGGGCAGAACAGCAGACGGTTCCATCTTTCGACCACCGGCAGTACCGCCTTGCGCGTGCTCGACATGTAGCAGCCGAAGATGACATTGACCTTGTCGTCCTGAACCAGGCGCGTGGCCAGTGCGCGGAACTGCTGCGGGTTGGACTGCGGATCGTAGTAGACCGGAACCAGCTCCCGGCCGTCGATGCCGCCGGCATCGTTGATCTCGCGGATCGCGAAAAGCGTGCCGGCGAGCATCGTGTTTTCGATGCGGGATGTCACGCCCTCGCGCGAGAACAGGACACCGACCTTGATGGGATCGTTGATGGACACGGGTTTGCGGCCGGATGACTGAAAACGTGTCCGATACTAACAGACGCTTGACCGCGCGAAATAGGCTCACTAAGATTCACTCAACGCTTCGCCCCGCCAGCACTGCCGGGCGCGAAGACGGGCAAAAAGGCCTGCACGGATCTCCGGATCCGGCAGGCCTTTTTGTTTTGGTTTTTCGCTTTCGTGTTTTCGCAATTTTTCGCGATTTTTCGCATTGGCCAGTGCCGGCCGGTCGCGACAGGAGCTTCCAGATGTTCAACCCTTGAAGGAGAGTGCAGTGATTCCGATACCCAGGAAAGGCACGCCGGAACGCGACCGGCTGATCCAGGAGCACCTCGAGTGCGTGAAGTCCATGGCCGGCGTGGCCGGCTTCTCGGTGCTCAAGTGCGCGACGCCCGGTGACACCACCCATATCAGCGGCGGCGTGCACGAAGACCCCTTGCTCAAGCGCGTGCTGCTGCGCATGCGCGGCGCTTCGCCTAAGGGCAAGCTCATCGTCATCTGCACCAAGATCGACGCGGAATGGCGCATCGGGCGTCTGTCCGGCATACGCGGCGTGCCGCCAGTATTCGTCGACGACACCGTCTATACCAGCGAGCAGGACATCCAGCACGCCATCTTCCTGATGCGTCTCGACGAGATGGAAGAGACCGACGGCATGCCCGAGCACTACCACGAAGGCTACAAGCGGCGCGACGATAACTGGCCAGTGACCTGATCACCGCCTCGCGCTGACGGGCGGCTGCGGCCGCACCCGTCTTCACCCTACCTACTGCAAAAGCATCCGAGCCCCCGGAGGGCGGCGCTCGGCCTGGAGAAACGACCATGTGTGCAATGCGACTGACCGGATACGCCGACAAGTTCAGTGTCCATCCGGGCGACAAGATCAAGTTCTACGTCAATTGCGACGGACCGAAGAAGTACAGCGCGTCCATCGTCCAGATGATCAACGGCGACACCAATCCGCGCGGTCCCGGCTTCATCGAGAAGGCGGTGAAGGCCGACTGTGAAGGCGTCTACGACGGTATCAAGCAGGTCGTCTACGGCGGCTCCTACGGCTTCGTGGCCGACGCGCCGCAGCTCAAGCCGGACAGTTTCACGCTGCAATGCTGGATCTGGCCGACCACGCCGAAGACCGACAAGCGCTACTGGAAGCACGGCGCCCAGGGCCTGGTGACCAAGTGGTCGGGCGGCAAGGGTTACGGCCTGTTCATCAATACAGACGGCTGTGTCGAACTGCGCATCAACGGTGAAACCTACACGACCGGTGCGCCGCTGCGCGACCACGCCTGGCACTTCATCGCCGCCAGCTTCGATGCGATGACCGGCGAAGTGGTGCTGTATCACGAGCCGCAGGTGGTGTATGCGCTCGACCCCGAAATCCCGCCGGTCAAGGCGACGTTCAAGGGCAAGGTCGAGCACACCGACCTGCCGCTGGTGATCGCCGCTTACGTTGATCATGTCGAGCCTGGGCCGCTGGGTCTGTCCTCGCTGCCGCAGGGCGTCATCGTCGGCGGTCACTACAACGGCAAGATCGACAGCCCGCGCCTGTGCAGCCGTGCGCTGTCGCGCTTCGAGATCGAAATGATGAAGGGTGGGGCGCAGCCGGGGCTGACCGAGCGCCGCAACGCCGGCCCGACCGGCGCGCTGTCGGAAGCCATCGTCGCCGCCTGGGACTTTTCCGACGGCATCGACACGCTGGTGGCGAAGGACGCCGGCCCCTACCGCTTCGACGCCACGCTTGTTAACTGCCCGACGCGCGCGCTGACCGGCTACAACTGGGCCGGCCAGACCTTCGACTGGAAGGTCGCACCGAAGGAATATGGCGCCATTCACTTCCACGACGACGACCTCGACAACGCGCGCTGGGAAGTGAGCTTCGAGTGGACCGTGCCCGCCGACATCAAGAGCCGCTTCTACGCGGCCAAGCTGACGACGCCGGAGGGTGACGAGGACTACATCCCGTTCTGGATCGTGCCCAAGATCGGCCAGGAACAGTCGAAGATCGCGGTCATGGTGCCCACTATCAGCTACATGGCCTACGCGAACGAGCACGTCGCGTGCAACGCGGGTGGCGCCGAACTGTTCGTCTATCGCGTGCCCATCATGCAGCAGCAGAACATGTTCCTCGCCGAGCACCGTGAGTACGGCGGCTCGATCTACGACACCCACACCGACGGCAGCGGCATCTGCCTTTCGTCGCGGCTGCGTCCCATCCTGAGCATCCGCCCGAAGTACGACCACTTCCTGGCCCAGGCGCCCTGGCAGTACCCGGCCGACCTGCACCTGATCTGCTGGCTGGAACAGATGGGCTACGAGTACGACGTGTTCACCGACGAGGACGTGACCTACGACGGTCTGGCCCGGCTGGAGAACTACAACGTCATCATCACCGGCTCGCACCCCGAGCACAACTCCGGTACCCAGCTCGACGCGCTGCACAACTACACGCAGCGCGGCGGCCGCCTGATGTATATGGGTGCCGATGCCTGGTACTGGGTGCATTCCTTCCATCCGGCCTACGACGGACTGGGCCGCGGCATCGTCACCGAAATGCGCCGCTGCGAATCCGGCATCCGCACCTGGCGCGCCGATCCGGGCGAGTACTACCACCAGGGCACCGGTGAACTGGGCGGCATGTGGCGCTACCGCGGCCGCTACCTGCACTCGGTGGCCGGTACCGGCATGTCGTCCGAGGGCTTCGACATCTCGTCCTACTTCTCGCGTACGCCGGAAAGTCTGGACCCGCGCGTCAGCTGGGCCTTCGACGGCATCAGCTACGAGGAGAATCTGGGCAACTTCGGTCTGGTCGGCGGCGGCGCGGCCGGTCTGGAGCTGGACATCGTCGACACCATGCTGGGGTCGCCGCCGCACATCCTCACCGTCGCCACCTCGGCCGGCCGTCACACCGAGGCCTACCTGCTGGTGATGGAGGATTTCGGCTTCAACCAGCAAGGTCTGGACGGCACCGTGCACCCGCGCGTGCGCGCGGACATCACCTTCCACGAAACACCCAATGGCGGCGGCTGCTTTGCCTTCAGCTCCATCGCCTACTGCGGTTCGCTGCCGTGGAACAACTGCGACAACAACATTTCGCGTCTGACCAAGAATGTTCTCGACCGCTTCATGCAGGATGGCCCACTGCCGGCCGCTCCGAAGGAAGCGATCAAGCACCGCGGTCGCGCGGATTACGAGTCGCCGGCGCTGGCGTCGAAGAGCTGATCTGACGCACGGGCAGGGTTCACCCGCACTGCGGGCGAACCCTACGCAGAAGGCATCACATCGAGGATTCGTCAGATGGAATGCATGACCGAACATCCGGTGCATCTGCACCGCCGGCCATTGGGGAGCGGCGCATTCGACGTCGCCGCCTTCCGCGGGCTGGATTTTTCCCGCGCCGAGGACGATGCGATCTGGACGCGCGAGTGGGTATGCGTGGGCAGCGCGCTCGATATTCCGGCCGCCGGCGACCTGCTGCCCTTCACCGTCGGCGACCATGCCATCCATGTTCAGCGCCTGCCGGACGGCGGCCTGGCCGGCCGCTTCAACAAGGCGCAGCACGGTGGCTGTCGCGTGGTGCCGCTGCAGTGCCAGCAGGGCGCGAAGACGCCGTGCTCGTTCACGTCCTGCGGCCACAGTCTCGATCGTCCGGCGATTGCCGCCGGCGAACTGGGCGAGGGCACGCCCGAGATGTACCAGTATCTGGGCCTGCGGCCTGAGCGTCTGCTGCCGGTGCGCACCGCGAGCTGGGGGCCGTTGCTGTTCGTCAGCCTCGATCCGCACGGGTCGTCCTTTCAGCGGACCGCTCGCGCGCTGACTGCGGTGCTGCCGGCCTGGTCCGATGTGCAGGCGGACAGCCATCGCAGCCGCTGGATCGCCTGCGACGCCAACTGGAAGCTGGTCGCCCAGCATCTGCTGGCGGCCTCCGCCACGCTTGTGTCGGGCGACGTCGCGCTGTGCCGTGCCGACGCCGAAGGTCGGGCGGCACTGCTGTTTCCGAATCTGGTGCTGCTGTCATCCGCTGCAGGCTGCTGTGCCGTCGTGTTGCAGCCGGTATCGCTGACCCGCACGCTGTGCCGCGTCGCCATCTTCGGGGGCGACGACGCGACGCTTTCGTGGGAGACGCTGCTGAACGCCCGTCTCGCCGCCGCCGCGGAGGCGCAGTCGGCGATCGAAGGCGGCGGCATCGGCGGGCGCGGCTGCGACCCCGCCACCCGGCTGGATGCCGGCGGACGATGGATCGAGACACAAGTGATGGCGTGCATCGCTGCGCGCTGAAAGCAGATCACGCACACCGGGAGATATCCATATGCATGCACTGATGGAAACAACGCTGCAGCTCGACGATGCGGTGGCCGCTTACCACGACGGCGATCTGGTGACTGCGGCGCGGCTGTTCGAGGCGCTGGCGGAAGCGGGCTGTGTCGAGGCGCAGGCCTGGATCGGTGCGCTGCACGCGAATGGCGAAGGCGTGCCGGCCGATCTGGCGGCGGCTTTCCGCTGGTATCTGCGCGCCGCGGAAGGTGGCCATGTGCCGGCGCAGACCAATGTCGGCGCCATGCTGATGATGGGCAACGGCACGCCGGCCGATCCGGAACGCGGGTTGCGCTGGTTGCGCACGGCGGCCGAAGCCGGGGACGCGATGGCGCAGAGCAATCTGGCGACGCTTTACTTCAAGGGGCAGGGCACCGCGCAGGACGAGGCGCAGGCGGCGCACTGGTACCGGCAGGCGGCCGGGCAGGGGCACTTTCCCTCGCAGGCGCGGCTGGGCTTCATGTACGCCAACGGCCTGGGCGTGGACAAGGACAGGGCGCAGGCCTTCGCCTGGCTGTCGCTGGCTGCACAGCACGGCGTGGGCAGCGCGCTCAACGCGCTCGAAGGCATGATCGGCCAGATGTCGGCCGAAGAGAAACAGAAGGGGGCCGCGCTGTTCGATCAGTGGCGCAGCCGCACCGCAGCGGTGTCGTCGCCGGCACGGCTGATTCCGGTTCCGGGGTGATGCGATGAGCTATAGCGTGCAGCAGATCAAGTTCGAGTGCCTCACCTACATCAAGGAGTTCGGCGCGCGCATGGACGAGTGGTCCATAGGCATGGCCGACGACCCGGAACACGCGCTGTTCGGCCTGTGCGGCGTCGATCCCGAGCGCGACATCTGGCTGTGGAAGCCGGCGTTGTCGGTGAACGCCGCGCGCACCGTGGTCGACTTCATGACAGGCCGCTACCGGCTGCATCCGGCGCGTGCGTCGAGCGCACCGGGCGCAGGCCGTTGTGTGTTCATGTACCGAAGATCGACGACTGCGGATGAAGACGACACGATCTTGTAGGCGCGGTCTTCTGACCGCGACGGCAGCCCGCATCGAAGGCCGCGGCACGAAGCCCCCGCGTCGCGGCCAAGGCCGCTCCCATAGGGCGCGTGACCCGTAGCGGGAGCCGAGCTCTTGTGGGAGCGAGCTTGCTCGCGATTGCAGCCTTGATCGGAGCTTGCGGCCCGTCGAAGCTGCGTCGCTGCGAAGGCAGCTCCCAAAGGGAAGCGCGCGCTCATGCGAAACGTCGGTGCGCGTACGAGAATGCCAATGTATTTGTGATCTGAAAGCGTGTGCATCCACGCTCTCGGACCATCGAAAAGAATTTGAAAAAAAGCCGTTGCCGACGCTTGACGCACCGCAACAGCCTTCCTATCATCGATTCAACTTTCCGCTCCGCCAGCATTGCCGGCGCGGAACAAGGCAAAAGGGCCTGCCCTGGATCTCCGGATCCGGGCAGGCCCTTTTTTTTCGCCTTCTCGACACGTAAGTCCGCACCGGCAACGACGACGGTGCGATCGCAAGCCACTTTCTTTCATCACTTCCATCGAGGTCCATCATGAAGAATCAAATCAGGCGCGACATCATCAAAGGCCTTGCGCTCGCATCCGTCGCCGGTCCGTGGATGGTGCGCAACGCCATGGCCGACGATACGGTCAAGGTCGGCATCCTGCACTCGCTGACCGGCACCATCGCGCTGGCCGAAGCGTCGGTGGTTGACGCCGAGAAGCTGGCCATCGACGAGATCAACGCCGCCGGCGGCGTACTGGGCAAGAAGATCGTACCTGTGGTCGAGGACGGCGCCAGCGACTGGCCCACCTTCGCCGAGAAGGCGCGCAAGCTGCTCGATCGCGACAAGGTCGCGGCGGTGTTCGGCTGCTACACCTCGGCGTCGCGCAAGGCCGTGCTGCCGGTGTTTGAACAGATGAAGGGCCTGCTGTACTACCCGACCTACTACGAAGGCCAGGAACAGTCGCCGAACATCCTCTACACCGCACACGAAGCGACCCAGCAGTGCATCCAGGCCTGCAACTGGCTGCTGGCCAATCGCGGCAAAACGGTCTATCTGATCGGTTCCGACTACATCTGGCCGCGCGTCACCAACAAGATCGCGCGCCCGACCATCGTCAAGGGCGGCGGCAAGGTGCTGGGCGAGGAATACCTGCCGCTGGGCAGCACCAACTTCGGTTCGACCATCAACAAGATCAAGGCTACCAAGCCCGACATCATTCTGAGCACCGTCGTCGGGGGCTCCAACGTCGCCTTCTACAAGCAGCTCAAGGCGGCCGGCGTGAACTTCAACAAGACCACGGTGATGGCGTTGGCCGTGTCGGAAGAGGAAGTGTCGGGCATCGGCAAGGAGAACGTGCAGGACGTGCTGACTTGCATGAGTTATCTGCAGAGCCTGGACAACCCGGCCAACAAGAAATTCGTCGCAGCCTTCAAGGCCAAGTACGGCGACAAGCGCGTCACCGGCGACACGCTGGCCAGCGCCTACACGGCGGTCTACCTGTGGAAGATGGCCGTCGAGAAGGCCAAGAGCTTCGACGTCGACAAGGTGGTCGCCGCCTCGGCCAACCTCGAGTTCGAAGGACCGGAAGGCAAGGTGAAGTTCCACGCGACCAACCACCACCTGTGGAAACAGGCGCGCATCGGTTCCTTCACCGCCGACGGTCAGGTCAAGCTGATCTACGAATCGCCGCTGATCGAACCCAATCCCTACCCGACGCTGTAAGCCGCATGCCGCCCGCGGGCGGCTGCGCTGCTGGTGGCTGTCCCGTGACATCTGCGGGACAGCCCGGACCCGACCGCAAGGAAGAGACCGAACAATGCTCAGACTGACAGACATCGTCGGCAATGCGTCCGACCCGGACATTGCCGACCGGCTGCATCACATCGAACACGACGGCGGCGTCGAGCGCGTGCGCCTGTCGCGCAACGACCTGGCCCGCCGCCGTCAGCGCCTGGTGACCGACCGTGGCACCGAACTGGCGCTGATGCTGGACCGCGGCGCACAGCTCGAGAACGGCTCCGTGCTGCTGCTCGAACCGGGGCGCGCCGTGCTGGTGATGCTCGACGAGCCGCAGTGGCTGGTGCTGCGCGCCGCCCACACGGCCGGCGCGCTGGAGATCGGCTACTTCGCCGGCAATATGCACTGGAAGGTGCGCTTCGAAGCAGACTGCCTGTGGATCGCGCTCGAAGGCCCGCGCGAGGGCTATCTGAAGCGCATGACGCATCTGCTGACGCGCGGCGACGCGATCGTGCTCGATGCGCCGGCGCAGGGCGGAACACGCTATCTCGCCGTTCCCCATGCGCACTGACATGAACGCACCGCACGCGCCTTTTCACATTCCGTCGCCCGACGATGGCGGCGGCGACGCGATCGGCATGCTCGGCATGCTGCAGTTCGCCGACAGCTTCTTTCCCAGCGGCGCCACCTCGTTCTCGTGGGGCCTGGAGTCGCTGAAGCTCGACGGCAAGGTTGGCGGCGCCGAACAGGTGTTCGAGCTGCTGTGCAGCCACATCGAACAGCGCTGGGCCGGATTCGACCGGCCGCTGATGCAGGCGGCGCGCTCCGCCTGGTCGCAGCGTGGCGCGGCCGCACTGGCCGAGGCGACCGAACTGGACCGCCTGTGCGAGGCGATGAACCTTGTGCGCGGCTGGCGCGACGCGAGCCGTCGGCTCGGCTTCACGCAGCTTCGCGTGCACGCCGATCTCGGTCTCGGCATCGCCCAGGTCTATCTCGACCAGGTGCGCGCCGCAGGTCTGCCCGGGCATCTGCCGGTGGTGCAGGGCCTGGTGTGGGGCGCCTACGGGCTGTCGGCCTCCGGCTGCGACGCGATGGCGGCCAGCGGCCTGTGCACCACGGTGGTCGGCGCCGCGCTGCGCATGGGTCTGATCGGTCACACCGAAGGTCAGCGCCTGTTGGCGCGCACGCGGCCGCTGATCGCGCGCGTCATCGACACGACGCCGCCCTCGACCGACGAACTGTGGAACGGCGCACCGGCGCTCGACATCGCCGCCATGCGCCACGAGCCGCGCAATGCCCGGCTGTTCGCGAACTGAGTGCTGACTGACATGCAGAACAGAGGAGGCACCCCATGCTGCTGACACCGACCGAACTTGAAAGACTGACCCTATTCAACGCCGCCGAACTGGCGCGCCGGCGCCGCGCGCGCGGCCTGAAACTGAACTGCCCGGAGGCGATCGCGATCATCGTCGACGACATTCTCGAAGGCGCGCGCGACGGTCGCACGGTGGCGGAACTGATCGGCTTTGGCTCGCAGATCCTCACCAGCGACGACGTGCTGCCCGGCGTCGCGGCGCTGATGCCGATGATCCAGGTCGAAGCCAGCTTTCCCGACGGCACCAAGCTGGTAACCGTGCATGACCCGATACGTCCGGGCGCGAACGCGCCGGCCGAATCACCGCCGGCGCGCACGCCGGGCGAAATCATCCCGGCCGACGGGAAGATGGAATTGAACGCCGGTCGTCGCCGCGCCACGCTGCGCGCGCTGAACACCGGCGACCGGCCGATACAGGTGGGCAGCCATTTCCACTTCTTCGAGGTGAACCGCGCGCTCGAATTCGATCGCGCCCAGGCCTGGGGCATGCACCTGGACATCGCTGCCGGCACCGCAGTGCGCTTCGAGCCGGGCGAGGACAAGGAAGTGACGCTGGTGGCTTTCGGCGGCAGCGGCGAGGTGTTCGGCCTGAACCGCCTGGCCGAAGGCCCGACCGGTGATGCCGCCGGCCTGCCGGACGCGCTGGTGCGGGCGCGTCAGGCCGGCTTCCGCGGCGCCTGAGCGCTGTCATCGACAACAGGGAGAACATGACATGACATGGCTCACCCGCCGCGACTACGCGGCGATGTACGGACCGACCAAAGGCGACATGGTGCGCCTGGGCGACACCTCGCTGCTGGCCGAGATCGAGCACGACTTCTCGACGCCCGGTGACGAGTGCCTGCACGGCGGCGGCAAGACGCTGCGCGACGGTCTCGGCATGATGGGCGGACTCACGTCCGACCGGGGCGCGCTCGACATGCTGATCAGCAACGTCGTCGTCATCGACGCGGTGGCCGGCATCGTCAAGGGCGACATCGGCATCAAGGACGGCCGCATCGTCGCCATCGGCAAGGCCGGCAATCCGCACGTGATGGATGGCGTGCATCCGAAACTTCTGGTCGGCAACGCAACCACGGTGCGCGACGGCGAGGGCCTGATCGCCACCGCCGGCGGCCTCGACGTGCATGTGCATTTCGATTCGGCGCAACTGGTCGAGCACGCGCTGGCCTCGGGCATCACGACGATGTTCGGCGGCTCGCTCGGCCCGATCACCGTGGGCATCGACTGCGGCGGCGCCTGGAATGTCGGTCGCATGCTGCAGGCGTCCGAACAGTGGCCGATGAACTTCGGCTTCCTCGGTCGCGGCAACTCGTCGCGCCCTGAATCGCTGGTCGAACAGATGAAGGCCGGCTGCATCGGACTGAAGATCCACGAGGACTGGGGCGCCACGCCGGCAACCATAGACACCTGCCTGTCGGTGGCCGACGACCTGGATTTCCAGGTGCAGCTGCACACCGACACGCTGAACGAATCCGGCTTCCTCGAAGACACGCTGGCGGCGACCAAGGGCCGCACCATCCACATGTATCACACCGAAGGTGCGGGCGGTGGACACGCGCCGGACGTGATCTGCGTGGCCGGGCTGCAGCACTGCCTGCCGTCGTCGACCAATCCGACCAACCCCTACACGGTGAACACCTTCGACGAGCACCTGGACATGATCATGGTGTGCCACCACCTGAATCCGGCGGTGCCGGAGGACGTGGCCTTCGCCGAAAGCCGCATCCGCGCGCAGACCATCGCCGCCGAGGACGTGCTGCATGACATGGGCGCGATCTCGATGCTGGGCTCGGACAGCCAGGGCATGGGGCGCATCAACGAAGTGATCTGCCGCACCTGGCAACTGGCCAGCAAGATGAAGGACCAGTTCGGCCGCCTGCCCGAAGAAACCACGCGCAGCGCCGACAACGAACGCATCCTGCGCTACATCGCCAAGTACACGATCAATGCCGCGCGATCGTTTGGCGTCGATCACCACGTCGGTTCGCTGGAGCCGGGCAAGCTCGCCGACATCGTGCTGTGGCGGCCCGCCTTCTTCGGCATCAAGCCGGAAATCGTGGTCAAGGGCGGCTTCATCGCCTACGGCGCGATGGGCGATTCGGCGGCGTCGCTGATGACCTGCGAGCCGCTCATCATGCGCCCGCAATGGGGCGCCTTCGGTCGCGCACCGCAGGGCCTGTCGGCCAACTTCGTCTGCGCCGCCTCGCTCGACAGCGACCTCAACGGCCGGCTCGACATACGCAAGGCGCTGCTGCCCTGCAAGGGCACGCGCACGCTGCAGAAGTCCGACATGGTGCGCAATGCCGCCTGCCCGAACATCACGGTCAATCCGCAGACCTTCGAAGTGAGTGTCGACGGCCGCGTCATCAGCTGCCCGCCGGTCGACCGCGTGCCATTGAACCGTCTTTACATGCTGAGGTGATGCCATGTCCGCACAACTGAATTCCCACGCACGACCGCGCGGCGCCGCCCGCGTCGGCATCGGCGGCCCGGTCGGCTCCGGCAAGACCGCGCTGCTGGAACAGCTCATTCCACGCTTCATCGCGCGCGGCACCGACATCGCGGTCATCACCAACGATCTGGTCACCGCCGAGGACGCCGAGCGCGTGCGCCGCAGCGGCCTGATCGCGCCCGAGCGCGTGCTGGCGGTGGAAACCGGCGCCTGCCCGCACACCGCCATTCGCGAAGACCCGACGCTGAATCTCGCCGCGGCCGACGAGCTGGACCGCGCCTACCCCGGCCTGGAACTGATCCTGATCGAGAGTGGCGGTGACAACCTCGCATCGTCCTTCTCGCTCGATCTGGTCGACTACTGGCTGTTCGTGATCGACGTGGCCGGCGGCGACGACATTCCGCGCAAGCGCGGACTGGGCGTCCTGCAGTGCGACCTGCTGGTGATCAACAAGGTCGACCTCGCACCGCACGTGAATGTGAATCTGCCGCGCATGGTGGGCGAGGCAGAAGAGGTGCGCGCCGGCCGGGCGACGCTGCTGACCAACTGCGCGCGCGGCGACGGCGTCGACGCAGTGGTCGAACGCATCGCGCAGGAGGTGTTGTTTGATCGCTGAGCCGGCACTTGTCGATGCGCTGAGCCCAGTGGCAGAGCACGTGCCACCGGTCGAGGTGCGGCCCTGTGTCGATCTCGCCTTTGCGTGCGACGCGACCGGACGCAGCTATCTCGGACGCCAGTACGTCGGCTACCCGGTGCACGTCGGCCGCGCGCTGCATGTCGACGGCTCGGCGCCGGATCTGTGCGTGGTGTATCTGCAGTCGGTGTCCGGCGGCCTGTTCGAGCACGAGCGGTTGGCCGGCCGTATTGAGGTGGGGCAGGGCGCACGCGCTCACGTTGCGACGCCGGCGTCGACCATCGTGCATGCGATGCAGGGCGGATCGGCGACGCAGCGCATGCAGCTGGTCGCTCAGCCGGGTGCATTGCTCGAATACATGCCGGCGCCGCTCATCCTGTTTCCGGGCAGTCACATGGTGAGCGACGTCGAGGTGACACTGGCGGACGGCGCAGTGGTCGTGGTCGCCGACAGCTTCCTGCCGCACGACCCCGACGGCGGGCAACGATCGTTCGCGCGTATCGAAGCGGCGGTGACGGTGCGCGACGGAAACGGACAGCTGCTGGCGCGGGAACGCATGTGCATAGACGGCGAGAACTGGCTGTCCGGCAACGCTGGCGCGAATGCCGGGCTGCGCATGCACGGGTCGCTGTGGCTGCTGGGTGGGTCAGCCGATGCCGAATTGCTGGAGGTGCTGCGGGCGTTGCCCGAGGTGGATGGAGCGCTGGCCGGCGCCAGTCATCTGCCGAACGCCGCCGGCATCGTGTTCCGCGCACTGGCGGTCGACGCCGTCCGGCTTGAAAGAATCATGCACGCCGCTTGGGCTGCGGCGCGCTCGCATCACACCGGCTCAGCGCCGGCGCTGCGACGACGCTAGCGCGTCGCGGCACACCGATCCCGATGGCGGGACGCGGCGGATGGCGGAAGGGGCAAGCCGCCGCGTCTCGTCGTCGGGACCCGGGTTTCAGGGCTCGCGGATGGTTCTGAACGGGCTTCTCATTTTGGTGATGAAGTCGGTTTCCGTTCGGACGGTTTCCCGTCCGTCAGACAAAATGGCCTTGTCAGTGAATCTCGGCCAGGTCCTGCTCGGACAGAAGCTTGATGGCCTGAACGAGCGGGTCGGATTCGGAATCTCCACCCAGCACGTAGTGATTTCCGTCATCCGCAAGTACGTTGAGCCGATACGGCCCTGCGACCATTCCAAGCGCTCGTGCTCCCGCTGGCAGCACGAGCTGCCGCGGACGATGATCAGCAAAGATTGTGCGGCGGTCGGCGAGTGCAAGCTGGCCCCATACGTACACCTTGCCATCGGCATCCAAGGCCGCTGAGTAATTGGCTGCCGCGACGAGGTCGATGATCCGAGCGGCGTCAGGGAATGAGACGGTCAGGGGTTCGCTGCTCTTTTCGATGTCCGTGTATCCCAGTTGCTGGTGACGGTTGCTTCCCCACGCAAGGACCTGGCCGTCGGTGAGCAAGGCGAGACTGTGCTGATCGCCCGCCGCAGCGAGAACTGCCGATTTTTCTCCGGGCAGGGAGATAGCGGACGGCGTTGTTACGTACGTCGGGGAACCTCCGCTCTGGCCGTTGCGGTTGTCTCCCCAAGCGTAAACGTTGCCCGACGCCATGACAGCCAGACCATGATCTAGGCCTGGCGCGATCATGATGGCGCGATCATCGAGGGGAAGCTCAAGCGCTCGGGGGGTTACTGCCACGCCGCCGAACGAGCCATTTCCCAACTGCCCCAGATTGTTGTCGCCCCACACCAGCACCGCGCCGTCAGACGACATGACCAGACCAAAACTTCCACCCAGTTTTACGTCGGACAGCGCCATACCGGAAGGCGTGTTCAGCAAAGTTGCTCTGCTTCGTATGGAAATCGGCCGCGCAGCGCTGAAAGCGCTTACGAACGCTTGAGTGAACCTTGCAACGCGGCTGGAATACTCCGGCGAGGGCGTGGGTGGTCGTATGCTGCGGAGAGGCGTCATGGGCCAGGCGACTCCCCACGTGTACAGCCGACCGTCGTTACCGATCGCTGCGCTGCGTTCACCAAATGCGGCAATCGCTACGATCTGCGCATTTCCTGGGAACCGAATCTCTTGCGCCGGCGAAACGATCTCGTCGACTGTGCCGGTGCCAATCTGACCGAAGTTGTTCGAACCCCAGCCCAGCAAGGATCCATCCTGCCCGCTTTGCATCTGATGAGTACGGCCCTGGGCCAGCATGGGTCTGACAGGCAGGTGCAGGGTCAGGGGCCCGTTTGCATCACCCTGCACAAGGATTTCGATGGAGCACAAACCCGAGCGTATGGCGATGACCTGACTGCTGCTGACCGCGCAGATGTCAGGAGAGAGCGTTACCGCTTCAATGGCCGGACTGTTCACTGCCAGCACATTGAGTTCAAGGGCAGTTCCGAGGGGCAGGTTGGGGCGCGAAAGCAGGAGGGAGGCGCTTTCACCGACAACCATCGATGCCGCCGTGGAAGGACGCCATTGCAACCAGACCTGAGTCTTGTCGGCGACCTCGCCGGTGAGTGCGATGAAGTAGGTCGTATCGGCGCTCATCGACCAATGGAGTTGAAGAGCGCCGTCGACGATCTGACTGACCGCACGCCGGGTCAAGCGACCGGAGGCTCCCTTCTCATACAAGGCGAGCGCATGGGTGCCTTTGCTGCCGAGAACCTGGAACAGCATGTCTCTGGAAACATTCGTTCGGTAGGACCACCAGTTGCTGCCACGCTGCAGCGGAACATTGTGGTCACTTTCTCCCTCTTCCCGGCTTGAATCCATACTTGAACTGGGCACCATTCCGACGGGACCGGCAATGCTGATGGCGTCGACCAGCTTGTCGTTATGCGGGGGGACCGGAATACGTACCGGCGTTGCTCGCCTCGACAGATCCCCAAGGCCCAACTGACCGTAGTCGTTGTCGCCCCAGCCATACAACTGCCCATCAGAGGCCATCACGAGCAGATGGCTATAACCGTGCAGGGGCAACTGAACGGGTTGGACGCCTGAGGGCAGCGCAATCTCGCGAAAGCCCACATCTGGAGTGAATGATGCAATAGTGCGACCGACCTGCCCGACCGGGCCCGAAACCAGAAGTCTGTCGTCGGCGGTCAAGATCGCCGAAAATCCACCGTGGGCGCTGGCGGCGACCACCCGAGGGGTTCCTGCCAGAGAGATTCTGACTGGAGTCTCCTGAAAAGCATCATCCGCGATCCCCAGGGCACCATAGCGTGTGGCTCCCCAGCCAAACAGCTCGCCAGTGCGCGTTACGGCCAAAGCGTGAGTCGCGCTGACCGATATGGATTCAATGAGCACTTCCTCAGGGAAGGACAGTTGCCGCGGCCGCGTCTCTTCCATGGTCGGATACCTGCCGGCCAGATTGCCAACGCCGAAGACCCGGCCGTCAGCAGTGAGAAGAAGCGTGTAGGACTCGCTCACTGCCACTGCAACCGGGTTCGCGTCGGGTGGAAGGAGTACCCGGGAGGGAATCCACGAACCTTGCGTACTCGCGGTACCCAGCGATTGTCCCCACGGTCGGCCCCATGCGTACACGTTTCCGTCATCGCCAAGTGCTGCGCTGACGGCGCCCGCCGCGGCGGTCTGAAGGATGCGGACTCCCTCAGGGAAGGCTGGTTCTCCGGCAATCACTTCATGGTCGGGGTCTGGCGGCGCGCCTAATTCGTTGGAAAAATTCACGCCATACGCATGAACTTTTCCATCGCTGTCCACTACGAGAGTGTGTTGCATGCCGATTGAAAGCTGTACGGCCTCGCCTTTGAATGATCGCGCCGGACCAGGGCGCCGCCGGTTTGCCAGCGTTCCGTCAGCCAGTGAGCCCGTCTCACCGAATCCCCAGCTCATCAATCGTCTGTCGAGCGATGCCTTTATGCTGTGTAGCCAGCCTCCTCCGAAAGGCACACCAGTGGTGACGTCAATCTGCTGAACAAGTGGAGCGTGGTGTGTGTCCCCAGGGTGCGAAATCGATAGCCGGCAGCGTCCGGCATGAAGGAAGTACAGTCTGCCGGCTGACCAGTTGCAGAAGGTGGGTGATTCATTCACGACGACCGGAATGAGGCCGGAATCCAGATTGAGGGTCAGAGGTATGCTGGCGCCCGGTGAGAATGAAGCGATCACCCGCGGTGGCGGATCGTCGATCAGCCTTTGCAGATAGCGCGTATCCAGGGACCATGCGAGACGGATCCGACCCCTGGTGTTCGGCGGATCAGGAAAGTATCGGCTTGCCGGCTGAGGCGATTGCCCGTCAACGCGGATCTGATACTCGATCCCGGCGCTCACCGGAAAAGTGACCTGACTTGTTTTCCGGGCTCCTGCGTCGCCGTTGGCGGCGACAGGTCGCAATGTGGCCAGATCCGTGCCCTGGAATACGGTCAGCAGGGTGTCGAAATCGCTGCCGTCCAGATTCAGATCGAGCAGGCCGTCGGCCGGGGCAACCCAGCTCCACCAAACGGTACGCCCCAGATTGGAACGAACCTGAATGTCCTCGGCTTCTTCGTAGCTTGCATACGCGTTATCGCCGCCGGTTGTTCCATTCGGGCCGACAAGCGGTGCCCGGAATACGAACTGATCGTTCAGAGGCGCTATGGGCGGGCTACTCCCGCTCGGCGTGCTTAAACCGCCATCGAGCATCATGGCAACAACAACGTCGTTGGTGTCCATATCCACACCGCTGACCCCGGGCAGGGATAGGGGCGTCGAAAGTGCGCCGTCCCAGAACGATGCGAAGCAATGGAGCGTGTAGGTTTCATCGATCAGGCAGACTTCGCTGCCCTTGCCTGCGTGTATGGAAATCACCCGACCTTGAACCACCGCGGGTAATGGTTGGTGTTTGGCCTGAAAGCCAGAACCATTGATCAGATAGACTGAGCCATCGGTGCTGAGCGCATATTGGTACTGGGCGCTCACTGCCATCTGTTTGAACCGTACGCCGCCGGGCGCCGTGACCGCTGCGGGCGTACTTCCCGGGCCTGCATATCTCAACGATGTTGCCCACCAGTAGATGGTCCCGTTCGTGTCGAGAGCGAGCGCATATGCCTGATTTGCGACGAGGTCGACCACGCGTGGATTGCCTGGAAGAGGGAAAGCCCGGGGACGAGTGACCGCAGTCCAGCCCGAACCCTCTCGCGTGGCTGAACTCAAGCCCCATGTATAAAGCTGCCCGCTTTGCCCGATCGCGAAGCTGAATTCGTATTGCGGCGAGACGTTGATCGCACCGGCAACGACCCGGATTGCCAGCTCGTCATCGGGTAGCGTGACCAGAACTGGCTCTGTTCTCAGAGTCGTTGTGCCATCCCCTACCGCGCCATAGACATTCTTGCCCCATGCATGGACACGCCCTTCATTGTCGATTGCGAGCTGATGGACTCCGGACGCAGAGAACTGAACGAAGGCGATATCGCCTTCCATGCGCTCACGCTGGCTGCTTGAATTACGCGGGACCAGCACATAGGGTGATCCATCGGGAAGCAAACCGTAGCCGCGCGGCAGACCGTACGAAACAGGTGCCAGCTCCATGCGCTCTGAAACTCTGACGTGCCGAACCGCCGTCGCTGCGGGTATGCCTTCATCGTCGATTGTGGTGCCCTCGATCCGGCACGCTGCGCTGACAAGCGCGTGCAGGAATCCATCGGCATCAATGAAACACACTTCCGGATCGAGCGTCCGGAGCGAAACCGGGCGGCCGGACGCTGATTGCGCGGCGATGGTTACCGGGGGCTGGCCGACGGTCAGCAGGAGCGGAGCGGTTATTTCGATGCTGTCCTCTGCGTGAGCAAATGCTGTTGCGACAGAGAGGCAGGCGAAAGTGAACAATCGGAGGGTGGTTCGTCGAATTTTCATGGTTTTACGAAGCACGGTCATTCATTCAGTCCGGCGTAATGTACACGCCTTGGGCGACGCTCATCCTCGTCTAAATTGATCATTTGTCATTTTTTGACAGTGACGATTCTGGATACGCAGACCACCCATCGAATGAGCGTTCTGTGGTACCCGACACAGATCGGTGCAAAGCGATATGGAGAATTTCAGTCCGACTCGTGCTCTGCGCTAACTGGATTGAATGTTGTCGGCGCTCGACGAAGTCCTTACAGCCCGGCTGTGCAGATAATTCAAGAGGCATGAATGATATGTACTGCCTCAATTGGCGAGTCATCAGCGTGTCATCCGGAAATGCGCGTTCTTTCCTCAAGAGGGCGTCAACACGCTGGTGAGAAACCATGAATCCTTCCGGATTACGCCAGCAGGCTCCTCTGGTCGGCCTCCGTCCCTGGCGCAAGGCTCTCGCGACTGGCCCACGCTTTGATCATCACGCCATCCATGCTGAAGTGGTCGTTTGCCACGAAGCTCAGCCGTTTGGCCACATGGCAGTGCGCTGCTGGAGTATCCGCACGCAGTATTCGTACCTAGCGGGCGGCTGTTGGCGCTGAGCGCGATCCGAGCCCCTGCCGAGCCAGCCATGCCTCGGGCGACGAGCTGGCGAAGAGCAGGTTTTAGTCGAGCTGATCGACTAGCGGACGCTCGCTGCGAATGGTTACTGGAGCGGTACGAGCGGTGTGCGCAGGTGGCCTTAAGGCAATCGATGTTCCGGGCTCATGTCGCTGAACTTCGCGGCTTGGGGTTTCTCATGGCCGGGCATGGGAAATCCGAAAGTGCTTAAAGACGATCCGAGCCCGGAACCCGTCTCGGTTCTCGAACACCGGGCAGGGAGCGTTTTCTGACCAACTGCTAGCGTTGTATTGCGACGAGCTGCACACCGTCGATCAGCGTGCGCGCGTTGCGCACCCCTTCGTCGAAGAAGAAACCGGACGGCGCCAGAAACAGGATGAGATAGAGCTTGCGGTTAATGACTGCGCCACTGCCCAGACCGCGACGCGGTACCTCTTCCGCGCGCGTGACGTAGTCGAAGGTAAAGCGGAAGCCGGTGTGCCCGGCGAAGCGCGCGGGTTCGAGGCTGCCCAGTTCAAAGTGACCGCCGTGTCCGACCAACATTGTTTCGGTCAGCGCCACCACATCCTCCGCAGCCATGTGTGCGCGGAACCGCGGCGGTTTGCGACCGGCTTCGCCCAGATCGTCGAGCGGTTCGCCGTCCTTCACCGCGTAGAAGAAGGTAAGCGTGTCCAGCGGCAGGCCGTGTCGAGTCCAGATTTCGCGGTGCTTGCTGCCATCAGGGGTGAACCGGTTCCACGGCTCGCTGCCGGCCGTGTTTACCTGCAGCACGTTACCGACAGTGACCGTGTCCGATGTGCGTTTGAATACCGTGCCGCAGGCGGCAAGCTGTGCGGACAGGAAAAGGACGGCGAGCAGCCGGATCACAGCGTATCGACGTAGTGCCTGATCATCGGAGCTTCCGGCGCGTCCGGCGCACGCTCGAGATAGCGGGTGAAGGCTTCGCGTGCCTGAGCGTTGTCGCCCTTGCGCCGCAGCAGATGTGCCCGCAGACGTTCTGCTTCAGCGGGCTGGTCGGCGCGGCCGGCCGACGCTTCGAGGTTGGTCAGGGCACGGTCTGCATCGCCGTCGCGGTCGCGGGCCGACAGCGCTGCGGCTCGCGCATAGAGCAGCAGGCCGTCTTCGCCCTGGTAGCGGATGAGGCGATCGAACAGGCGCAACGAGCTGTCAGGTACGCGGCGGCGCAGTTCATCCTGCACTATCTGCGGCCGGATCGAGGCGATGGCTGCATGGTAGCGTTGTGCATCGACATCTCCGCCCTGCGCGCCGGCGCCCAGCTTCTGTGCCTGGGCGGCGAGACGGTCATGGCGAGTGCGCGGCGTGGGATGGGTAGCGAACAGCGCGAGACCGCCGCCATAGTCGTCCTCGCCTTCCTCGATCAGCTGTTCCCACACTTTTGACGCTTCCATGGGGTCATAGCCGGCCGCATGCATCAACTCCAGGCCGATGGCGTCCGCTTCCGACTCATTGTCGCGGGAAAAGGCGAACTGACTGGCCAGTACGCCGAGCTGCGTGATGTGGCCGAGCTTGCCGACGCCGATGGCACCGAGCGCAATGTCGACGAACTGCGCCATGGCCGATTTCGAGCGCGCATCGGCCAGACGTTCGACCGTGTGATGCCGCATGTAGTGACCGATCTCGTGGCCGATCACCGCCGCGAGCTGAGCCTCGTTGGCCGCGCGCAGCAGCAGGCCGGTCCAGATCTGCAGCGTGCCGTTGGGCGCCATGCTCGCATTGAAATATGGGGTGCGGACCAGATAGACGCGGATTTCGCCGCACCGGTCGCCGGCCAGCCGGCACACGATGCCGCGCAGGTACTCATTGAGCGCAGGGTCCTGCAGTACGAACGGGGAGTGGCGCAGGCGGCTTTCTTCCCTGTCCATAAGTGCCCAGAGACTACCCTCATCGGCGATGGCGTCTGGACGTTCAAACGGGGCAGGCACGGCAAAGTCGGCGCGGACGCAGCTGCTGATGGCGCCCAGAGCCAGCGCACAGAGTGCGCTACGCCATACGTTTCGCACCGCTTTCATTGCGGGAAATCCTCCAGCAGTACGTCCATCGTCCCTTCAGCGGACGCGCGGTCTCGCAGGTCGCCCCATTGCCGCGACAGGCGGTTGAACCACACAACACGGCCGCTGCGCAGGTCGACCAGCGAGGCATAGCCGACCTGGGCGCCGCCACCGAGATTCACCTTGAACAGCGCCGCGACGACCATCGTTGCCTTGCGCTCCATCGTTGCATAGCTGTCGCGCAGGAAGATGAACAGACCGTAATCGGCGCCGGTCCGCTCAGCCAGACGGGCGGTGTCTCCGGTCAGACGCCAGTCCAGTTGTTTGCCCTTGGTCGGCAACTCATACCGGTCCATGTAGTGATGCAGCGCAATTGCGCTGGCGACGGTGCCATGAAGGCGGATCAGGTCGACCACCTGCGGATCGTCGGCATCGATGTCGGTAACGAGCGTGCGACCGACCGCCGCCTCGCGGTTGCGAATGGAGACAGACATGTTCTCGCGTGCCTGCGCACTCCACTCGGCCACAGGTTCAGGCAGACCGCCCGCGCTGATCATGAACAGTTCGACGTTGAGCGGCATCAATGCAACGCGGGCATCCTGCGGCAACCCGCTGAACGCGGGCGCGCTGACGGGCGCAGCCAGTGCGGGCGATATCAGAAACAGGCCGGTGCAGGCGATGCGGAACAACGGGTTCATCACGCGGCGTCATGAATGTGGCAATTCGATTGTAGGCATCTGTGAGACGGTGCGCAGGAGAGGCCGTGTGCCGCCGGGTGGCATGCCCGCCGGCCGTGACGCTCGTGGATATAATCGGCGTTTAAGTCCGAAACTTCAGTGCGGACGCGTGGAGTGTTCATGTCCGACCTTTCATCGGTGTCACCGGAATCGGTGACGCTGTCCAACACCTTCCTCAAGTTCCGCAAGCGCCTCGAACGTGCGGTCGGGCAGGCCATCGGCGACTACTCGATGATCGAGGACGGCGATGTGATCATGGTGTGCATGTCCGGCGGCAAGGATTCGTACACGATGCTGGAACTGCTGCGCGGCCTGCAGGAGCGGGCACCGGTGCGCTTCCGGCTGATCGCTTTCAACCTCGACCAGAAGCAGCCCGGTTTCCCCGACCACATCCTGCCGGACTACTTCAAGCGCATCGGCGTCGAGTACCGGATCGAGACCGAAGACACCTACTCCATCGTCAAGGACAAGATTCCCGAGGGCAAGACCACCTGTGGCCTTTGCTCAAGGCTGCGGCGCGGCATCATCTACCGCGTGGCGTCCGAACTGGGTGCGACCAAGATCGCGCTGGGCCACCACCGCGACGACCTGCTGGAAACGCTGTTCCTGAACATGTTCTTCGGCGGCAAGATCAAGTCCATGCCGCCCAAGCTGGTCAGCGACGACGGCCGCCACATCGTGATCCGGCCGCTGGCCTACTGCACCGAGCGCGACATCGAGCGCTTCGCCCGGGTAATGGACTACCCCATCATTCCGTGCAATCTGTGCGGCTCGCAGGAGAACGCGCAGCGCAAGCAGGTGAAGGCCATGCTGCAGGAGTGGGCGCGGCTGTATCCGGGGCGGATCGAATCGATGGCTACGGCGATGCGCAATGTCGTGCCGTCGCACCTGGCCGATCAGAAGCTGTTCGATTTCGCCGGTCTGAAGCCGGGCAGCGTAGTGGAGGAGGGCGATACCGCCTTCGATCCGCCCGAGCTGCCTGTCCGTTCATGGGGCGACGAGGACGCAATGGGTGGCATCCCGGTCCGCCTGGATGTCGCTGCGGGCGGTGGCTGTGCTTGAGCGCTGGATGCGCCGGCCGCTGCGCGCTGCACGGGATCCCGACATGAAGATACTGTTCTGCTGCATGGGCAACATCTGTCGTTCGCCGACTGCCGAGGGCGTGGTGCGCGCGCGGCTGGAGGCCGCGGGGCTGCACGAACGCGTCGAGGTCGCATCGGCCGGCACGCACGCCCATCACGTCGGCAGCAAACCTGACCCGCGTGCGGCTGCGGCGGCTGCGTCGCGTGGGGTCGATCTGACGCGCATCCGGGCGCGTCGCGTCGATGGCGCCGATTTCGCGCAGTTCGACCTGATCTACGCGATGGACCGCGACAACCTGCGCAATCTCGAACGCAACTGCCCGGAGCCGCTGCGCCACAAGCTGGCGCTCTTCCTCCAGCACGCCGAACGCTTCGACGAGGACGAGGTGCCGGATCCCTACTACGGTGGCCCGGCTGGCTTCGAACGGGTGCTCGACCTGATCGAGGACGCAGCCGACGGTCTGGTCCGCGAGCTGCAGCAACGACTCAAATGAAAACGGGCGGCCAAGGCCGCCCGTCTTGTCGTTGCTGTGACGATTACTTGTCCAGCAGCGCTTTCAGGTTGTTCAGGCCGTCGGTATAGACCGCCTTGATGGTGCCGGTGGCCGCCTCGTCATCCTTGCCCGCGGCCGGGTGCTCGCTGGCGTCGGCGCGGAAGAACACGCCTTTCCACTCAACCGTCGAACCGCCACCGTCGGCCGGCTTCACGGTAATCGTCGACTTGTACTTGCTGACCGGCAGCGCGCCGCCGTCCTGGGCGGTGTAGGTCAAGCTGCGATCAGCGTCCGAGATTGCTTCCAGCTTCTCGACCACTTCGCCGCCACCCTTGATCTTCAGCGTACGTACCGAGCCGACATCGCTGCCGGCGGTGGCGGTGCTGCTCTCGACCGCCGGGTGCCAGGACTGCAGCTGCGTGAAGTCCTTCACCTTGGCCCACACGGCGTCCGGGCTGGCTTTCAGCGTGATCGTTTCGTTCGCCTTCAGGCGCGACGGGCCGTGCGCAAAAACCGTGGTGCTGGCGACGATGGCGAGCAGGGCTGCAAAAAGACGCATGGGGTGTTCTCCTCGTTTGTTGTGATTGAAAAAAGCGTGCGCAGTGTCGGTGAAAACGGGCGGTGCCAGCACGGGAAAATCACCCGGTGCCGGGCGGGCTTGCTGACGGACATGCAAAAAGGGCCCGGACAATGCCGGGCCCCTCTGGCGGTGTCAGCGCCTCACTCGTTGCGTGTTTCCACCTGCTGCATCGGTTCGTTGGCGATCACCGGTGCCGCACGACGGCGACGGCCCAGTTGCGGCTGCTCGACGATGACGGGTTCGATGCCGGCAGCGCGCTCGGCCGAGGTTTCCACCATGACCAGGCCGCTCTCGGCCAGCGTGCTCTGCAGATCGGCTGCCGGTGCGACTGTCGGCGCCGGCGCGGACGGCTGCGCCGCCGAGCCGAAGCTTTCCATCGCGCGCACCAGCGTCGATTCGCCAGCATCGTTCAACGAGGCTGCGATCTGTGCCGGTTGATCGACGACGGGTGCCGGCGCGGCCACCGGTTCGGTAGCCACTTCGACCACCGGCAGTGCAGCCACTTCAGCCACGACGGGCTCGGTCACCGGTGCGTCGACCGCGACAGGTTCGACCACTGCCGGCTCCGGGGCAGCAGGTGCAGACACCATCGGTGCCGACACGACAGGCGCCACCGGTGCTTCGACCACCGCGGCGACTTCGGTCACCGGTGCAGCGTCGGCCAACGGGGCCGGCTCGGCGGCGATCGGTGCTGCGACGGGGACGTCCAGCGGCAGCGCGGCCTGGGCTTCCACGGCGGCAGCGGGCACTTCATTGGCGGCGGAATCGGTCACCGTCAGATCGCCCTCGACTGCGGCGACATCGGCAACTGCGCCTTCCACGCCGTCCGGACGGCGCTCGCCACGTTCGCGGCGGCCACCACGGCGGCGACGGCTGCGCGGTGCAGCACCTTCGCCACCCTCCGCCGGCGCGACATTCTCCGGCTGAGTGCCGGTGGCGGCGGCCAGCGGCAGATCGGTCTGTGCCTGCTGCTGTTCGCGTGCGTCATTGGCGGCACGCTCGCGCGGCTCACGCGGCGGGCGCGGCTCGCGCGGCGGACGCGGTTCGCGCGGCGCGGCGGCTTCCTGCTCGTTGCGCGGCTCGCGCGGCTCGCGCGGCTCACGGGGTTCGCGCTGCTTGCGCTGACCGTCGCGGCCTTCGCTCTTGTTCTGCGCTTCGCGCGGTTCACGCGGCTCGCGTTGTTCACGACCTTCGCGGCCCTCGCGACCTTCGCGGTTGTCGCGACGGTTGCGGTTGCGACCGCGTTCGCCCTCGCCACGCGGACCGCGTTCGCGCGTCTGTGCGGGCTTCGCTTCCGGGGCCGGAGCGGGCGCCGGGGCTGGCGCGGCTGCGCCGCCGCCGAACAGCCCGGCGATCCAGCCGAAGAAGCCACCCTTGGCCGCGGGTGCAGCCGCCGGCGCTGCAGCGACCGGCGCGGCCGGTGCGGTCTCGGCCACGACCGGTGCCGGCTGGTCCGGCGTGATGTGCTTGATCGCCGCTTCCTGACGCTTCGGACGCTCGTCGGCCGGAATGGCGGACGGCGGCTGATAGCTCTCGGCCGACGGATTCACTGCCATCTGGTAGGACGGCTGGGCCACGCCTTCGAGGTTCAGCTGGTCGTGGCGCAGACGGGTGATTTCGTGCGCCGGCGTTTCCAGATACTTGTTCGGGATCAGGACGATGTTGACCTTGTGACGCAGTTCGATCGCGTTGATGTCGGCCCGCTTCTCGTTCAGCAGGAAGGTGGCGACGTCGACCGGCACCTGGGTGTGCACGGCACCCGTGTTTTCCTTCATCGCTTCCTCTTCGAGGATGCGCAGGATGTGCAGCGCGGCCGATTCGGTCGAGCGGATGTGGCCGGTGCCGCTGCAGCGCGGGCAGGGGATGTAGCTGGTTTCGGCCAGCGCCGGGCGCAGGCGCTGGCGCGACAGTTCGAGCAGGCCGAAGCGGCTGATCTTGCCCATCTGCACGCGCGCGCGGTCGTGATGCAGCGCATCGCGCAGGCGGGTTTCCACCTCGCGCTGGGCGCGCGGGTTTTCCATGTCGATGAAGTCGATGACGATGAGGCCGCCGAGGTCGCGCAGACGCAACTGGCGGGCAATTTCGTCGGCCGCTTCGCAGTTGGTGCGCAGCGCGGTTTCCTCGATGTCGCTGCCCTTGGTCGAGCGGCCGGAGTTCACGTCCACCGCTACCAGTGCTTCGGTGTGGTCGATCACGATGGCG